>Ga0315298_1000251_pt1 | contig 108812 bp, 79 predicted proteins | sample WHS_1_MG_FD_203077 | JGI IMG/M metagenome (GOLD analysis project Ga0315298, IMG submission 203077) | Extremophilic microbial mat communities from Washburn Hot Springs, YNP, Wyoming, USA - WHS_1_MG | ecosystem: Environmental > Aquatic > Thermal springs > Hot (42-90C) | place: USA: Wyoming...
TGGCTAATTCTCCAGATGAGGCAATAGCTCGGAGTGGTTTTAACTGTTCTCCTTTATTCGGGGCAAAGAGGAATTCGATGTTATCGAATCCATTATGTGAGATAGAAGTTTGGGAGAATGCTTGATCTTTGCTGATAGTGTTACAGGAGATATTAAATTTACAATTTTTGAATCCGACTTGTTCTAACTGCAATTCTACAAGAGAGCAGAGTTCGGGTATTTTTTTCTTTCTTTGTTTTGAGATAGACATGGCTAAGGCCCATATTTCATCCTCGGTTTTTTGGATTTCGTTTGAGAGTCTCAGGATTTCTGAGTTTCGATTTTCCAGGTAATTTAATTTCTCCTGGGCTTGTTCTTTAAAAGATAAGATGTCCTTGATCGAATTACCGTATTTTTTCTTTAGGCTATGGATAATATTGATGCGTTCTTCCATCTCTAATAGCTTTTCCTGGTTGATATCAATATTTTCAATATAATTGGCTATTGATAATTTGATTTCATTGAATTGCTCAGCTATGTTTTGCAATTGTTCAACGAGGCTATGGTTGTTTGGATCAAGTTTTGAGATTTCGCGGGCCAATCTTGTTATTGAGCCTAGTTTTGAGATGATAGAATCCTCATCGCCATCCAGGATTGAAGATATCTGACTTGAGAGCTCGATAAGTTTGGCGGAATGTTTTGCGCGATTATATTCAGATTCCAGTTGTTCTTCTTCTTCTGGTTTAAGCTGGGCTGATTCAATTTCATTTATTTGGAATTTTAGAAGGTCTATTTGGTGGGCGCATTCATGTTCGTCCATAGCCAGGCTTTGGCGTTTTGTTATGAGGTCGTTGCGCAAGTTAAGGGTATCAGAATATTTTTTGCGCAAATCATTTAATTTGCAAAAGGCGTCGAGTATGTCAATTTGGCAAACTGGTTTTAGTAGAGATTGATGATCATGAGGGCCATGGATATCCACCAACCACTGGCCAATTTCTGCGAGTAAATTTAACGGAGCGGCCGATCCGTTAATAAATTGTCTGTTTGGCCCGGATTTAGAGATTATTCGCTTAAGAATAAGGAGATTATTTTGGCACGGCTCGATACCATTTTGTTGGAGGAGGTTATTAATAAAGTCTGACAATTTAGAAACATCAAATTCTGCCTCTACAGAACACGAGTCGCATCCGTCCCGGATTAATTCGTGATAGGCTCTTTCGCCGAGGACCAGGTTTAGGGCGCCAATAATGATGGATTTACCGGCGCCTGTTTCTCCGGTTATGGCATTATAACCTGGGGCTGGTTCTATAGTTAGGTCATCGACTATAGCCAGATTTTTTATGTGCAATGACAATAACATAAAGAATCTAACAGGTATATTGCCTGTTGTTTTATATTGCAGCAAAACAAATTTGATGATGTTATTCTGGAGATTTAATTTATAAATCAAGAATTTCTTGATTTAATTGGAATGGACGGAGAAGCGTGGCATAAAAGACCGAGAGTTCAATTGGTTAAAAAAGATTAAGAGACAACAGGTTTTATTGGAGTTTTGATATGTCATTTGAAGTAGTATTTTTAGGTTCTGGCACTTCACAAGGCGTGCCTATGATTGGTGTGGATTATCCGGAATCTTTTTTGAAAAACCCTAAAAACCATAGAACCAGACCTTCTATATATATAGCGACTGATGAGGTTCGGATAGTTGTTGATACTACGCCTGAGTTTCGGTTACAGCTTTTGCGCGAGAAGATAACCAGGGTTGATGCGGTTTTAATTACACATTCGCACGCAGATCACATAATGGGCATGGATGATTGCAGGAGGTTTTGCGAGATGCGTGGTAATAAGCCATTGCCGGTCTATGCCAGTCCTCATGCCATGAAGGATTTGAGAAGGGTTTTTGCTTATGCATTTCAAGAAGGGCCGCATCCAGCTGGGTATTTTATTCCCGAGCCGCATGAGATCAATGGCGAATTTGTTATAGGTGATTTAAGTATTAGGCCTGAACCACTTCCGCATGGTAATACGATCAGTTACGGATATCTGTTTTCTCAGAATGGCAAAAAGTTACTTGCTTATTTATGCGACTGTAAACGTGTTCCTGCCGACGTCATCCGTGATACCTATGGTGTTGAGATTGCTGTTCTAGATGGCCTTAGACCGCATGAGCATCCAACGCATATGTGTTTAGCTGAGGCAATCGCGGCGGGTAAAGAGATATCTGCTGGAATAACTATCCTGACCCATTTAACTCATCATTATGATCATGATGTAGACCAGGCGAAGTTGCCACCGTTTTTTTTGCTGGCTTATGATGGGTTGAGGCTAAAAATAAGTAATTAAATGAATTTGGTTATTTTTGGTAAGCCTTGAACTTTGATTGAATTATTATGTCTTATGAGTAAATATTGGAAATTTGTATGCGAGATTGTGAAAGAAAAGTATGTTGGATTATTTCCAGTTTGATATTTTTTTATTATTGCATGCTAGTGTTTGGTGTTAGTCCACAAGAGGATGGGACTAATGTCGTTGTTGTTTTTAACAAACGTTTAGCAGATTCTAAAAGAGTTGCAGATTATTATGTTGAGAAACGGTTGATTCCTACAAATCAGGTTTTTGGATTTGATTTGCCATTAAGTGAAGAGATTACAAGAAAAGACTATACAGAGTTACTGGAGAAGCCCCTAATAAGTATACTGACATCAAATGGTTTTCTGAGTGTTCAGACCAGGGTACGTAAGGATCAAAGCACTCCAGTGAATCCGTCAGATGTAGTAAAACAAGCCAGGTTTCGATACCTTGTACTTTGTTATGGTGTACCTGTTCGTATCCTGAGAGATACCAATTTGGTAGAAAAAGGCCAAGAAAAAGCACCAATTCAGCTCAGGCGAAATGAAGCCTCGGTAGATAGTGAGCTTGCCGCTTTGCCTTTGTTTTTGGATGGTGCGCCCCGATTTGGATTACTCAGGAATTTTGCTTACGGATCCACTAACAGGGCTTCATTATCGCCTACGAATGGTTTAATCATGGTTACCAGGCTTGATGGCCCAAGTTTCGATATAGTTTTGGGATTGATTGACAATGCTTTATATGCCGAGACGAACGGGCTGTGGGGTAGGGCATATTTCGATGCCCGTGGTCTGACAAATGGCGAATATTTGGTCGGTGATGAATGGATTCGCGTGTCCTCACGTTTGGCAAAGCGAGTTGGTTTTGAAACAGTGTTGGATGATATGCCGGAGACCTTTTCGCCGGCGTATCCTGTGAGCCATGTGGCATTTTATATGGGTTGGTATGATGGACAGGTTTCAGGCCCATTCACTAGACCTGGTTTTAAGTTTATGCCCGGGGCTTTTGCATACCATTTACATTCGTTTAGCGGGCATACTATAAGGTCGGCCTCTAACTTTTGGGTTGGGCCATTGCTAGCAAAAGGAGCTACAGCAACTGCCGGAGCTGTCGATGAACCGTATCTTTTAGGAACAATGAATTTGGCGATATTTTCCGAGAGATTATTTATGGGGTATACATTTGGAGAGGCTGCATATTTTGCTATGCCTGCATTGTCCTGGCAGATGACAGTAATTGGAGACCCGTTATACTGTCCGTTCAAGACGAATCCACAAACTCAACACAAATTATTGGAAAAACAAAAGAATCCCCTTATTGAGTGGTCTTACATGAAGATTTTGAACATTAATATGGCATTAGGAACAAAAACGGAGGAATTAATTAATTTTCTCAAACAGATTCCAGAGACAACAAATAGTGCTGTACTATTAGAGAAACAAGGGGATTTGTATTATTCGTTAGGAAAGATAAGTGATGCTATAGATAGCTATAGAATGGCTTTGCAGGTTAACCCTGTGCCCGAGCAGAAGCTTAGACTTTTGTTAAACAAAGGTAAACTGGAGTGGTTGTTTGGTAGGTTGAACGAAGCATTAGAGACATATAAACAGGTCCTGAAAGAATACCCAGATTATCCTGATATGAAGACAATATACAAGAGGTTGATTGACATAGCCAACGACCTGGGATTGCCGCAAGAGGTGGAGAGCTTTCGTAAAAATTTATCAGGGAATTAAGAAAATGTAGGGACAGGGAATTTTGTAGTTAATAGAAAAATTTACCTGGTAAAAAGGTGGAATGTTTGAATCGGCAAAAACAACCTGTTAAGATAGAAAAGTTTTGCCTAGCAAAAATTAATTTGTTGTGTTAATTTAAACTATCGAAGACGTTGACTTAAATAAAATTTAGGTGGCTTTTTCATCGAAGCGGGCCAGGGACCCCGCGAGAGCTCGTTGAATTAGCCATTTTTTTGTGGATGGAGCTTTGCTACAGGAGGTTTGTTGATTAAGTAGTGGTTGGTTATGGAGGGAGGATGGCAGGCTGGCATGGGCTTTGCTAACGTCACGGTCAACCGGTAAAAAACATGAAGTGCAGCGAGAAAACCGAGTATGAGTTGCTCCCGGTGAAGCCTGAGAACATAATTCAGATGCCATCAGGGCTACTGGGTTTTGAACAGTATACAAAGTTTGTACTGTTAAAGAACAAAGATGAGGAACCGTTTCTTTGGCTTCAACCATTGGAAGCGCCCAAGTTGGCCTTTTTAGTCATCCAACCTGGTCTATTGTTTCCTGACTATGAACCTGACATTAGTCAAGAGGATGTCAGGTTTTTGGGGCTCAATGGGCCTGAGGATGCTTTAGTTTTGACCATTGTGACCTTACAGCATGATGGTCGGGCTACGGTAAATTTAAAAGGGCCAATCATTATTAATCGGCGAACTCTTGTGGCGAAGCAGGTGGTGCCATTGAACGTGTTACAGTTTAATTTGCGCCACCCGTTGCCTGTTGAACGGCAGGAAACTTAACATTGGTTATGCTCATTTTATCAAGGAAGTATAATGAGAGCATCATTATTGACGGGAAGATCGTCGTTAGGGTGCTCAGGATCGATCGCGATTCGGTGAAACTTGGTATCGATGCGCCGCAAGAAGTGGCCGTGCACAGACAGGAGATTTATGAGGAAATTCTGAGAAGTAATCAGGAAGCCCTCATGTCAAATCAAATGTCAGTGCCGAAATTAGCACGTACTCATTCAACTAAGCCAGAAACGGCGCATGTGCCTGATAACAAGGCCGAGGCACCGGTAGAAGGTCCAAATCACAAAGGGCCACCGCCGGTACCGGGTGACGGTTCGGTTAAAGCTGCCATAAGACGCCGGTTACCAAGAAGAAACGCCGTCTGATTGATTCAGCACGGAGACAGTTAACAAGTGGGCAGGCGGACTGCTCGCCAAAAATAGAAGAATTAACTTGACAAAAACTTATAAAATAGTATAATCTATGGTTATAAATACAAACGTTCAAGCTCAGGCAGCTTCAAGGGAATTACAGACCAGTCAAGCTATGCTAAGCAGGTCCCTGGCAAGGCTTAGCTCAGGTTCTAAAATAATAAATCCAGCTGATGATGCAGCAGGGTTGGCTGTTTCTATGCAGCTTGACGCTCAGGTTAAGCGCGTTGAAGCAGCTCGAAATAACGTGAGCAATGCTGTATCATTTACTCAGACGCAAGATGGTTATTTAAAGAAGATAGCCAAGGCTTTAGACCGCATGAGTGAGCTGGCTATATTAGCTCAAGACGTTACCAAATCCGATAGTGATCGATCTCTTTATGATCAAGAATTCACGCAGCTAAAGGAGTATATAACGAGCACAGCTTCTAAGGAATTCAATGGGGTGTCTTTGTTTTCGAGCTCGTCATTAAGTGTAACAACGGATTCAGAGGGTAACACTTTTTCGATGTCAGGCATTAACCTTTCTGCTAGCGTTTATTCGAATGTGACATCGGCTTCTATCTCTGTTTCTTCGATAAGTGGTGCATCGTCAGCGTTAGCTCAGGTCAAGAGCGCTATAGCGCAATTGGCTAGTGACAGGGCAAAAATCGGAGCATATCAAGCACGATTGAACTACACTGCAGAGCAGCTTTCTGTTAGCAAGGAAAACCTGATGGCTGCAAGTTCCAGGATTCAGGATGTGGACATAGCCGAGGAGAGCACGCAGTATGCAAGATTTAATATACTGGTTCAATCGGGGACAGCTATGCTTGCTCAGGCTAATCAACTGCCGCAGAGCGTATTAAGGCTTTTGCAATAATAGATTAAAATAACTCAGCATCCATAGTGGGTAAAGCAGGCGTGGGGAGAGGGACTATTTGCGTAATAAATTGCTCACCTAAATATTATGTACAATACCCACGAAATTATTTCAAGATTACAATGGTTTAATTCAGACATACCGGAAGAAGTTTATAACTTTATCTCTAGTGACTTTTCTGGCCTTTTTGCTCCGATGCAGGTTAGGGAGGAATTCGTCGAATTATTGAAAATATTCCGGAGTTTGAAACCTAAATACGTGTTGGAAATAGGTACGGCCAATGGCGGTACTCTATTCTGCTTCACGAAATTAGCTGCGCCTGATGCAACAATAATCAGTATAGACCTGCCGAACGGTCCGTTCGGTGGCGGATACCCCGAACATAAAATTCCAATTTACAGGGCATTTGCCGGTAAGAACCAGGTTTTACACCTGATCAGAAAAGACTCGCATTCTCAAGAAACATTAACCGAGGTGCTAAAAGTCCTAAACGGCAACTACCTGGACTTTCTTTTTATCGACGGCGATCATACTTATGACGGTGTTAAAAAGGATTTTGAAATGTATCAGTCATTGGTCAGAACAGGTGGTGTTATTGCGTTTCATGACATTGTTAAACATCCGCCAGAGTTAAGATGCGAAGTAGAAAAGCTATGGCAGCAGATCAAACACAGCTTTCAACACAAAGAGCTAATTAAGGATATTAACCAAAATTGGGCAGGAATAGGTGTTTTAGTAAAGTCGTGTCTTGAGAAACCTAACAACTTTTGGCCAGGAAGGGGAAATATGAAGCGTGTCCTTTTGATTAATCCGCATGACAATAGACAGGACGGCTATACTAATCCACCACTGGGACTTTTATACCTTGCTGGGAGTTTGGTTAAATGTGGTATTGATACGCATGTAACAGATGGATCGTTATATGGTTTCGGGGCTATTGAAAATGCTGTAAAGAGTCTGAAACCAGATGTAGTTGGGATAACATGTTTGACGGCTACCAGGAAGAGATCGATTGATGTCGCCCGGTACGTAAAATCTGTACTTCCAAAGTCACTGGTGGTATTCGGTGGCCCGCATGCTACGATAATGCCTGAGCAATTACTAAAACACTATCCTGAGATAGATTGTATTGTTAGGGGTGAGGGTGAGGCTACCTTTTTAGACGTTGTCATGGGTAAAAGCTTTAAGGATATTGACGGGCTGGTATATAGAGATGGTGATAGAATAATAAAAAATCGGCCCAGGAAATATTTTGAAAATTTGGATGAAATTCCATTTCCAGCATGGCATTTAGTAGATTTATGGAAGTATCCTGGTAGGGATAAAGGTGTGTTTAATGGTGTTGATGTGGAGAAATCACCTCGAATACCGATTGTTTTTTCACGTGGTTGCATAGGTCGGTGTAATTTTTGCTCATCATGGTGGATATGGCGAGGCTGGCGTTGCAGGTCTCCCAAGAACATGGTTGACGAGATTGAATTGTTAGTATGGAGGCATGGTATCAGACATTTTTGTTTTGTAGATGATACTTTTACGGCAGATGTACAGGCTTCTATAGACTTATGCAATGAGATAATTGCCCGTGATTTAAAGATAGCATTTTTCTGTACGACAAGGGCCGATTGTGTGAGTGAAGAACTATTTTACAGTCTTAAACGAGCAGGTTGTTATAAAATATCTTTTGGGATCGAGTCTGCATCTCAGCGTGTTCTTGATAAAATTGGGAAAATGGCGACAGTCGAGCAGTCTGAGAAGGCTATTAAAATGGCAAAGGCAGCGGGGCTCTTAACTTGTGCAATGATGATTTCCGGAAACGTTGGGGAGACACCTGCCACTGTTAAACAAAGTATAGAATTTCTACGAAAGACTCAGCCAGATGATGTAGGTATTGTTGGAGGCTTGTGGGTATTTCCAGGGACGCAGTTATACAGAACATGCAAGGAAAAGGGTTTTATTACGGATGAGTTTTGGCTCGGTGATGAGCATCATAAGTTATACACGTTAGAGTATAATAAGGAACAAATCGATGAATTCACCAAGCGGATTTATTTTTTTAACACTGATTTTGGAGAACTAAAAATGGAAACTAAAGATACTAACATTGCAGGTTCGGAGAGAAATCTGCAGCCTGGTTTATCGGTGGTTATTAACACTCTTAATGAAGAGAAATGCATTGAGCGTTGCCTGCAAAGTGTAGCTGATATTGCAGATGAGATAATAATTGTGGACATGCACAGTGACGACAGGACGGTTGAAATAGCTAAGAAATACACGGACAAGATATTTTATATTGACAAACTGGGGTGTGTAGAGCCAGCCAGAAATTTTGCCTTGAGTAAAGCAACTAAGGAGTGGGTGCTAATATTAGATGCGGATGAATGTTTGTCTAAAACTTTTAGGGATAATATTCGTGGTGTTATAGCTAATAATGCCGGTGTAGATGTGTTTTTGGTTCCTTTTAATACTAAGATATTGGGTAGATGGATTCAGAGTACTGGTTGGGGACGTGATAAGGAATGGCATCCCAGGTTATTTAGAAACGGCATGGTTAGATGGCCAGAGGACGGGGCTGTTCACGGACAACCTTTGATGAAAGGCAGGGTGGAAAAGCTGCCACTTTCTGCTGATGCGGCGATCAATCATTATAATTATGAAGATATTAGTGATTTCATTGACCGATTAAATAGGTACACAAGCTTGGAGGCTGCTAAACTTAAAAATGTTGGAGAGTCATGGTCGGTTGAAAAGATGGTCAAATCGGCAAGAGATGAATTTATAAATCGTTATACGCCTGAGGCTGACGGTGTTCATAGTTTGATTCTTTCAGTTGCTATGGCTTTTTACAGGTTTATTTCATGGGCTAAATTATGGGAAATTGATGGGCAGACGCAGGCTCGGTTACCTAAAACGTTTATAGATCTTTTGAAATTGCTGATTAATGATGATGGATCTGTTAATTGGACAGAAATCAATAGAAATCAACCACTCGAAAATCTTGGAATTCCACAAGATAATGATTCGGAGAATGTCAACGAAGTTCCCGCGTGGGTTGTTAATAGGTTGAACAATGCATCACAATTTTTAAAAATCGGAGATCTTGCATCAGCTCGTAAAGAAATCGAATCTGTCATTAACGAACGATGTATTCCGGTGGATGTGATTCTGGCTGCTGGGAGTATTTGTTATCAACTTGGTGATCTGACATCAGCGTTAAAGTATTTCAGTAGGGCGCATGAGATGAATCCCAATGATCCTATTACTTTGGTTAAGAAAGCGACTGTAGCGGTGGAGCTTGGCTTAATCAATGAGTTTGAGACTTCATTAGCAAAAGCGTTAGAAATTGATCCGGATAATATTGAGGCATTACGGCTTCTTGGCAGGCTGAACCTGGAAAACAAGCGTTATCAGGATGCTGCCAATGTATATTTTAGGATTCTGAAACAAGACCCGAAGGATATAAATGTTTTACTTAGCACTGGGAGATGTTTTTATGAGGTTAATGATTATGAGACAGCGGAGTTAATTTACAGAGAGGTATTGAAGATTGATCCTGATAATCAGATAGCAAAAGAAAATCTTGAGATTTTAGAAAAAAAAAGGCAACACCATGGAGATCAGGATGGAACTTCGAAAAGATTGGAAGTGCTTAATCGAATAGCAGATTCAGCTGCAGATGGTAACTGCATTAAACAGGAAGAACAAGTTGTTCCAGCAAACGTTCAGACTGAGATTGAGTGTTCGGGTCCCGAAGAATATCTAAAAAAGGCAGATGATTTATATAACGCAGGAAAAAAAGTTGAAGCTGCGCAGCTTTTGAAAAAAGCTATAAGCAACGGGCTCAGAACAAAAGACATATTTGAGGCATATGGCAATGTGTGTTTTCAGTTAGATGACTATTACAATTCTTTCAAGGCATTTCAGGAAGCAGTAAAACTTGCGCCCCGTGATATAAAGTTAAGGATTAATTTAGCTTGTATTGCTAAGAAGGTTCAGGACTACTCAGTGTTTGAAAGTTCGATTTCAGCAGTATTACAGATAGACCCATCTAACGTTGATGCGCTAAGATTATTAGCAAATGCACGAATGGAGACGGGGCAGTTTAATGAAGCAGCAAACGTTTATCAGACATTATCAACTGCTTTTCCTGAGGATATACAAGTGTTGTTACCATTGGGTAGGTGCTACTATGAGTTACGGAAATACAGTTTGGCAAAGGATACTTTCGAAAAAATCCTGGAACTTGATCCTGCCAACGAAATAGCTCAAGAAAATTTGAAGGTAGTAAACAGGAAACTTTCTCGAGAATGCGAGAGTACTAATTCAGGTAAGGATAAAAAAAAAGCAGTAACGATTATAATACCAGTTTATAACAAGCTGCAATACACACGGCAGTGTATAGAGTCTGTATTTGCACACACACCACCAGAATTATTCGATCTTGTGATAGTAGATAATAGTTCAAACGATGGCAGTGTTGAATATTTTGAAGGATTAGAGGTAGGTAAGAAAATAAGGCTTATAAAAAACCGGGAAAATGTCGGATTTGGTAAGGCTTGTAACCAGGGGGCCGAGCTTGCTAATTCTAAATATATTTTATTTTTGAATAATGATACAGAAGTCCAGAAAGGTTGGCTGGAGAGCTTATTGAGAGAGATTGAAGCTGATGATACGATTGGGGTAATTGGGCCTAAGTTGATATTCACGGATGGGAAACTTCAGAAGGCTGGAGGAAACATACTATCTAGTGGCGATGGTTGGGACTGTGGCAGACATGATGACCCATCAAAACCTCAATATAATATCTTGTGTGAAGTAGATTATATTTGCGGTGCATGTTTAATGGTAAGGACAGATCTTTTTAAAAAGCTGGGAGGATTTAATTCAATCTATGGAATGGCTTATTATGAGGATACTGATCTTTGTTTTTCTGTGCGCCAGGCCGGATATAAAGTAGTTTATTGCCCTGAGAGCTGTGTGATTCATCATGAATCTGTCACCAGTTCTCATGGAAATGGTAATGGCGTATTAAAGTATCTTGAGATAAACAAATCTAAGTTTCGTGAAAAGTGGGAGAAAGAGCTTAAGTATCATGAACCTGCGGAGCTAAAAGAAGTGCCATTTCCACTACTTACTATTTCCAATGATAGGTCATTGAGGTTTCCTGACCGTCGGGTTTTTAACAAAATTGACATGGATAAAAGGCGTGCTCTTGTATTTTTTCCGCAAAATCCATTTCCACCCAGGACCGGTGCGCATCAGGCGTTGTTAGGATATATTCGTGCATTGAAACTGAACGGGTATGAAGTGATACTAGCCAGCTCAGTTGATACCTCAAACTGCCCATGGTCACGTGAAAAACAAGAAGAAATAGAGAGCACCTATAAGATAGCAACGGTTGTGTATCCGGTTAATATATTTGATAGACAATGGCGTCAAACAATGGCCAGTAACAGGATGCTAAGTTTTTCTACAGTTTATGCACCGCCGGGGCTTTCTTTTTGGTTTTTCAATTGCGCTCGGATGTACAAACCCGATTTAGTTACTATTAATTATGGCTGGTATGGAAAGCTCGCACTTCAGAACGAATTCCCAGAATGCCAGAAGATAATGTTGATGCACGATTTAGTCAGTTACAATCATTGGTTGCAATCAATGTTATTTTCAAAATGGGGAGACCCGCCATTCAACGTTGATAATATACCTGATGATCTGCTTGATGATCAGTGGTTGGAAAAGGCTGGTATTACTGTGGATCCAGAAGAACTTTCGATGTATGATAAATATGATTGGACTTTGACGTTTGCCTCATGGGAGGAAAGGTTTCTTAAAAGTGCATGTAAAAATACAAAAGTGTTAAAGGTACCTCTTTTTTTAAGTGATTTTAGTAACAGAGCCACTGATAACAAGTATACTGGGGCAGCGATTTTTATTGGGGCAGAAAATATTTTCAACGCACAGGCGGTGGCGTATTACGCCCGTAAAATTGCTAAGAGGTTAAATAGTGTTATACCGGACTTTGAAGTTCAAGTAGCTGGTGGAGTTTGTAGGATTGTTAACGATTATGGATTAGGCGGGATAAGATTTTTGAATTTTGTTCCTCAGCTCCGTGCGTTATACGAGCAAGCAAGATTTGCTATTTGCCCAGTAATAGCAGGTACGGGGCAATCGGTCAAGATATTTGAAGCAATGGCTAATGGATTACCTGTTGTGGCTCATAAAAATGCTGCTCGTAGTTCACTGATCAGGCATGGTGAGAACGGTTTTATAGCATCAAGTGCGGATGAGTTTGCTGACTATTTAATACGACTTTGGAAGGACCCAGGATTGTGCCGGCGGCTGGGTGCGGCTGCGAGAGAGACAATCGATGGTTTTGTTATTTCAAAGGATTTTGAAGCAACGTTGAATACCGTATTTGAGCGAAGCATTAGTAAAAGCAATATTTTAACGCAAACAGGTCGTTAGTGAAAATTAAATAAACAGCGGAAGGTGGCTATGAAAAGAATAGATATTGACTCAGATGTTCGGAAAATACTCTGGGTTAGACCTGATTCGATAGGTGATGCAGTTCTATCGGCTTCGATGTTAAAATATATAAAAGAAAAATGGAGAGATTCAGAAATTTATGTTGTTTGTCAGGATCGGCTTGCAGAACTATATAAGGAATCGCCATATGTCAAAGATATTATAACATTTAATAGGATTCAGCTTATAAATGACAACTCGTATCGTGCTTTTATTGGTGAATCATTGAAGAAGGTAGGCTTTGATCTTTGTTTAAATTCTGTATATTCACGCGAGCCACTAACTGATTTTTTGGTCCTGGCCTCTGAGGCTCCTGTTACTATAGCGTTGGATGGCAATGATGCTAATTGTTCGGAGTCATATTTAGCATGTGCTAATCAGCGGTACACATACATCATAAAATCACCGGGCAAGTGGAAACACGAGATTCAGCGACATATTGATTTTTTGAATGGCCTTGGAATTCATGTTACTGATTTAGAACCTGTTGTTTGGCTGAGTAAAGAGGACCAACGACAGGCAATTGAGTTTTACAGAAAACATGGTATTGAGCCAGAGAAGGCATTGGTGTTTTTTGCTGGGGCTCAAAATGAGTGTAGGCGATTCAAGTATTGGGGGTTAGCTTTGGATGAGTTTTGTCGGAAACATGGGTTATCTGTTGTTGCTGTGGGGAGTTCGGATGACAAAAAAATAAATCAAATTAATCTAAATGCATTGCGAGTGCCTTATGTTAATGTTTCTGGAAGTACATCACTCAGAATGACGGCTGCTATTTTAAAGTTATCGAGACTTGCTGTTGGAACTGAGACAGGTTTAGCTCATATAGCGTGTGCGGTTGGTGTGCCTACTGTAGTGCTGCTTGGTGGTGGACATTTTGGAAGGTTCATGCCGTATAAAGGAAAGCTTGCTTTAGCCACATTGCCATTGGAATGTTTTGGTTGCAATTGGTATTGCAAGCTTTCTGGGTACAATTGTGTCAAGGATGTTGATCATACAGTTTTGTTCAAGGCGATGGAATATGCGTATAATGGCAATAATAGCTTGCCAGTTATAGTTTCACAAAAGATTACAAGCTGCACAGATTATTTACCAGGAATAGAATACGAAAGCTTAAGGAGCAGGTATGAGATAAGTGATTATAGTTTCGAAGAGGTGCAGCCGGTAGAGGTTGTTTTTCCCAAAAATTATTATCAACAATCACCTTTAGTGAGCGCTATCGTTTCTGCATACAAGTCTGAAAAATATCTGAGAGGTTGCTTGGAAGACCTGGAAAATCAGACTATTAGCGATCGGCTGGAGATAATCGTTATCGATTCAGCTTCGCCTCAAAATGAGAGAATGATTGTAGAAGAGTTCCGAAAAAAGTATGACAATATAATTTATGTTAGGACATCGAATAGAGAGACAGTATATGGTGCATGGAACAGGGGTGTGCGGTTAGCCAGGGGAAGATATATTACAAATGCTAATACTGATGATAGGCACAGGAAAGATGCGTTTGAGGTAATGGTAGGTGTTCTTGAAGAAAATCCTGATGTTGCTTTGGTATACGCTGATTGTTGGATAACAAGATGTGAGAACGAGACATTTGACAAATTTACCAATGCTGGGCAATTTGTCTGGCAAGAATTTAGCAGGAGCTTCTTAGCTAATAAGGGTTGTTTTGTTGGTCCGCAGCCGATGTGGCGGAAGGAGATTCATGAGAAATATGGTTTTTTTGATTCTACGTTTGTAGCAGCTGGAGATTATGAGTTTTGGATGCGGATAGCAATAAAGGAAAAGTTTAAGCATATTCCTGAGAAACTTGGGTTATATCTGGATTCTCCGAGCAGTGTTGAGCATTCGAATCAGGATCGTGGTATGGTAGAGATTCAGATAGCCAGGGACAGGTATCAAAAGGCTTTATTGGAGGCAGATGGCAAGAGTATAGCAGATGAACCGATTATGTGCGATGTCCCTGATGTGGTGGAAAAAGGAAGACTCAAAAAGGCGTACAAGCTTTTTGCAGATGGCAAGTATCGTGAGGCGTGGCAGGCAGGTATAGCTGCTATTACTGAGAGGCCATTTCATCCCGAAGCCATAGTTATGTTAGGAGAGATATCGATGGTAGCCGGAGATCTTAATACGGCCAGGAAGTGTGCAAAATTGGCATTGAATATGGCGCCGGACTTTAGTCTGGCAAAGAATCTAGCTAAGACGTTGGATGAAAAATCCAATCTGAAATCAAGGCGTATTGAGTGGGCTACTTTGCCGTCATGGTTTGAAAATATATATGACACATCGGCCAAGGATCATAACTTATCTAAGCCCAGAATATCAGTTTGTATAATAACCAGGAATGAAGAAATATTTATAGAAAAGTGCATAAAATCCGTAATACCGATTGCAAGCGAGATAATAGTAATAGATACAGGCTCAACAGATCGGACGGTAGAAATAGCTAAAGGCCTTGGAGCTAAAGTAGATACTGTCAGGTGGGAGGATGATTTTAGTAAACCGAGGAATAAATGTTTAGAATATGCAAAGGGCGATTGGGTTTTAGTTATAGATGCAGATGAAGAATTGCCAGAGTCCGAGCATGAGAAGCTGATAAAAGATGTGATGACCAAGGATGTCATTGGTTTTAGGCTACCATTAATAAATGAGGGGATGGAAAAGATGGGATCTGTTTACGTGCCCAGGTTATTCAGGAATGCACCAGGAATATTTTTCTGGGGAAAAGTGCATGAGAACGCTTTTGAGTCCCTGATAGTACGCGGTAATGAATGGGGCTTAAAAATTGGATTAGGCAGTGCGGTAATCCTGCATCATGGTTATGACCCAGCTATTTCAAAGAATCGTGAAAAGAACGAACGCAACCTCAGGCTATTAATTTCGGCTATACAGGAAGATCAGAATAATCCTTATTTGTTGATGAGTTTAGGGCTGGAACTGTTTCGGGCTGGCAACAAGAACGAAGGATTATCATATTACAGGAAATCATATCAGACTGTATCAGCTGACCCTAAAAAGTATTCTGAAGAATTCAAGGAATCTTTGTTGACTCAATATGCGCTTAATCTTTTGTCGGAAGGATTCATTGATGAGGTGATACGAGTATTAACATCTAAATTGGCAAGAGACTTCGGGCTTACAGCGTCGATGCATTTTATATTGGCAAGTGCTCTAATGAAAAAAGAAGATTTTAAAGAAGCAGTTAATCATCTCAAGCTATGCATTCAAAAACGGGATAACCCATGTTATAGCATTGGGCTAAAGGAAATACGTACCGCAGAGCCACTGCATTGTTTGGCGAATTGCCTGGCATTAACTGGGGAAATGGATGAAGCAGGGAGTACTTTTAAAGCAGCGTTAGCAGAGGAGCCAGACTCTGAAGCAGTGATATTAGATTATGCAAGATTTTTATCTGGATGTAATAAGCAGTTGGAAGCTCTTAATTTTTTAAATTCTAAAATGCATCTTATGAAAGATAAAATTCCGTTTTGGGAACTCGGTGCCAGGATTGCCATGAGTAAGCTTGGATTTAGAGAATTTGCTTTGGATTGGACTCATGAGGCGATTAAGTATCATCCGCAGAGTCATGATATTGTCACGTACTATATGGAAGCTTTACTGTTGAACTTGAAGATACGTGAAGCCTGGCAATTATTCCAGAAATCAAAGGGTATTCCGATTACGCCACGAAACATTGCAGCGATAATTTACTGTGCAATAGCGATTGATGAGCAGGTTCCGGAAAGCGTATTAACATGTATTAGGAATGGGAATCCAAGCGAGCCAAGTGTAAGCTCAGAATTCATAAAATGGCATAGACGATTTATTTTTCTTGGGGCAGAAGATTTAGTTAGAAAAGTAACTGGGTCTTTTGATCGTTTAAGCAAAATTATCCCTACAGCTAGCTCGGTCTTAAAATTCGCTTCCGCTGAAGTAGCAAAGATGTAGGGTCATGGACCCCGGATTATAATAGCTTCTGTTTGTGGCTTGTATCGGGAAATTAATTTAATTGGAGCCAGATTGATTTGAACGAAGCTGACTCGTGTTTTGAGTATGGGAAGTCAGGACCCGCATGTGCAATAAATTCTTTAATGATTTTTCTGCCAGATTTGTTTGCTGACTCAATGGCCATTTTATAGAAACTTTTATGAGGTATTTTGGATGTATTTGAACACAGGAGAAGGATGCCATTTCGGTCTAATAAATTTATAGATGATGCTATTAAGGTTGGGTAATCTCGTTCAGCCCTGAATGTGCCTGAGGATTTAGATGAGGAAAATGTAGGAGGATCGATAATGATTAAACTAAATTTACGGTTCTGTTTTTCGAATTTTTTTAACCAAACAAAGACATCGCCCTTTATGAATTCATGATTGTTTGTATCAATGTTGTTTAGTTTAAAGTTTGACTTTCCCCATTCAAGATAAGTTGCTGAGAGATCCACGCTCGTGGTTTTAAACCCGGCTAAAGCAGCGCATAAAGAGAATCCACATGTGTATGCAAAAAGGTTAAGAACCGATTGTGTTTTTCCTGCCGGGATATGAAAGTCTTTACTGATGTATCCTGTTAGGATTCTATTTCGGTTTTCACGTTGGTCTAAAAATAGGCCGAAGGAATATCCTTTATTGAAACACAAATTATAATGAACACCATTTTCTTTAGCTATTACGTGCGAATTTTCTAATTTGCCTGTGATTGATTCAGGATGGGTAGTGTCTGTATCCAAAGATCTGGGATTTTTGACTAATTTTTTATATAAAATTACACTTGCATTTGTGTATTGCTGAAGTTCGTGGACTAATTCCTTTTTAATTTCGGATATAGTAAGTTCAGATTGAATAAGCAAGATATTGTTTAAGACGTCGATGAATACTCCGGGGTAGTTATCAGCTTGGCCATGCAAGATTCTGTAAGCATTTGTTTTGTTTTGATTAATAAAAGCTTTTCGCAAGGTTATATAAGGTGGTTCAAAGAAATCTACTGGGGCCTCGAATTTTAATAGTTTGTTTGAAATGGGGTGGTTGAATTCAATTGATTGCGCGTGGAGGCATAGTCTATGGAATGTCATACCATTGTATAAATTATCTCCAAGCACGGGAAACCCTGATCTAGATGCGTGGATACGGATTTGATGAGTTTTACCGGTTAATGGGATCGCTTCGATCAGGTAAAAGTTGTTTAGTTTGGTTATGAACCTGAACTTAGTTTTAGCAGGGTTTTGCTTAAGACTTTTAGCGATGTATTGGCCTTGAATTTTGACGATATCGGATTCAACGAGTATTTCTTTGTTATCATGGAATTTATGAGAGAGCATTAGGTATCTTTTTTTGACCAGGTGATTTTCAAACTGAAATGCCAATGATTTTTTTGCGGTTTGTGTTTTGGAAAAGACCAGTACGCCAGATGTGTCCTTATCTAGACGTTGATGTATGCCCAGGTTTTTCCATTTTTCTAAACGATTTGACAGCCACTCGTATAGTCCGACTGTGGTGAGATTATCCGGGGAGTGTGTGCTAATGCCCGGTGGTTTATTAATGACCAGTAAATGATCGTCTTCGAAGATGATTAATGGGATTTCATCCATTGTTTTAAACAAAGAAGGTGGGGTAAGGTTTTTCTTCAGCTTCGGATAAAATCAGTATAGCCAGCTCGCGTAGGTGGTAATCTCCCCACATCGAGCTTTCGTTATTTGGGATTTTTTGGTGTTCCGATATATGATCCCAACCTTTGGGTCTATGATATACTGAGTGCAATAATAGCCCCTGGTGATTTGGGTTAGTGGATAGATAAGGTTCATTTGAAAGGTTAGAGAAGATAGTTAATGCTGCTTGTTTATATGATTGCCCTAAATTTGTCTGAGACTTTTTTAGCAAGAAGTTACCCAATCTAAACAATCCCTGAGCGGCAATTGCTGCTGCTGAACTATCAACCGGTTCCCAATCGTTATATGGGTTAGCTGGTTGGTTAAGGTAATCAGGGCCGAGCCTGTATAAATTCGGGGCATGAGAGTCCCAGTAAACTATTCCGCAGGTACAGCAATTTTTGAGATAAAAGTCTGCTGTTGCTTGATTGGCTTTGATTATAATATCTAATACATTTTTTTTGGTGAACTTTTCAGGGAATACATTTTCGGGTAAGTAATCAAGGAATTCCAGTTCTTCAGCAAATCCACAAATAGCCCAGGCTAATCCGCGCATCCAGGTTGAATATGGAGAAAACCCTTGTTGAGTAGATGGACCGCGGTATTTTCCGTCGTTTATATTAAAAATCGATTCATGAGCAACTCTGCCATAGAAATCGTAGATATCTCGGTTGTCTCCATAAAACACAGAATATTTTGCAGTAGTAATTAGATGCTTAATCAATCTTTCGAGTAGAGAGACTTCTGAGTCATGCTCACATTTTAGCACATGACCCAGTAAATGAGCCATACCCAACGATCGGAGGGTTCTGATAGTATCTATAAAAAGAGAGTGAGGCCCATTAAATGAATAGATGTAGCCAAGGTTATTTTCAATTGTAGTCCAACGTGTTGCCTGGACTGCTCCAGAGACTTTAAGTGCAAGTTCACAAACGGGTAAAAGAGACTCTTGTTGTTGTAATTTTTTGTTTAGAATAATTCTCCTCAAGTTGCCAAATGTGGAAATGATATTAAACCCGTGGTCGTGAACGCCCATGTGAGTTATGTAGTTGGTCATTCGAGACAGTATATTATCGATGGCTGATTTTAAGAAAAAATCATCGCCGGTAACTTCATACTGGAGAAGCAATGATCCGTATTGAAAACCATGAGTCCATTCGGTCCATTGACAGCTTGAATATTTTCCATTTACTGTAAAAACAGGAGCACCGTTATTGGGGTCCCATGTATTTTCTATGGAAATTAGTTTAGGTGCTGACAACTCAAATATATGCTTTATTTGGGGCTTTAATAATTTTGGCGTTAAAGAGGTATTGATTTTTATGGGCATACAGATTTTTTCGTTAAATTTTTACAGGGTTCTAATATGGAAACCACCATCGATGTTTATTATTTCTCCAGTGCTAAATGGGAAACAGTCGTTTGCTATTGCAACTATGGTTTTGCCTATGTCTTCCGGTGTTCCCCATCGGGCCATAGGTATTAGTCCAGATTTAATAAGAGGATCATATCTATCATGGACCGGTTTAGTCATATCTGTATCCATGATACCAGGTCTAATTTCAAAAACTTGTATGCCATGTTTTGCCAGGCGTGATGCAAAAAGCTTAGTGGCCATGGATAGGCCAGCTTTTGCAATACAGTATTCTGCACGGTTAATTGAAGCGGTGTAAGAGCTTATTGAAGTTATAAAGACAATCTTAGGCGATTTGGTGGGGTGAGAATTTTGAGATGTTTCTTGCGACTGCTGTTCGATCATCAGTTTGGCTGCTAGTTGTGATAAAAAGAAAGCGCCTTTTAGGTTTGAATTAAGCACATGGTCAAAGTTATCTTCGTCGAGTTCCAGGATATCTACTCTTTTTTGAGGGGCGACTCCGGCGTTATTGACCAACATATCAAGATGTCCAAACTCGGTCTTTGTAAAATCTAATAATTTAAATCGATCTTCTTTTTTTGAGATATCGGCTTTACAAGCAATGGCCCGGATATTATTGCCTGAAGCAGAAGCAAGTTTTGTAATAAGTGAAAGAGTTTCCTGTGCGGCTGATTCATTCTGTCGATAATTGATAACAACATTCCATCCAATTTTTGCCAATTCTATTGCGACGCCACGGCCTAAACCGCGACTGCCGCCTGTTATTAGTGCTACTTTATTTTTCATTTGATTGGTTAATTAACAAATCTTGGTTCATAGACGGTTCCGAAATTATATTTTTTCAAATAATCAATGAACTTATTAATTCCGCGTTTTTCATCGTCTGCAAGGTGGTAATGTATGTGCCAGCTGAGGTAGTCTTTTCTGAAGTTATAAGAGTACTCTTTGCGCCTGCTAATAATTGAATCTAGAGTGTCGATGCCAAAATCTTTGGCTTCTTTTAGTAACATGCGGATTTTCTGATTTGGCTTATCTCTACGCAATGCCCAAACCGCATAAACGAATGGAAGTCTGGTCAACTCATACCAGGCTGCACCAAGATCCCAAATTTGATAATCATGTTTTTTAAAATGCATATCAAGGGCATGATCTCCTATAAGCAGGACATTATCAGGGAAATTTGCTAATTCATATGATTCCAATTGGCAAAATTCGGGATGAATGCCTTTTTCAAACAATAGTATTTTGAGTAAAAAAATGCTTGTTAACGAGGCTGGATCACAATGGATCAACTTTATTTCTTCTAACGGAGTACGGTGTAACAGTAAAACGCTTTTCACTTCACCAAGCGAAGATATGGATATGCCGTCGAGTACATCGTACATGTCATTAAACAGGACCTCAACAATGCTAACCAGTGCTGCGTCTAATTCTCCGCTTTTAAGTTTTTGGGCTAATCTTGATGGTGTATCAAATATTAGCTGATCTTCTATTCCGCGGATCAAAGGAGCACAGTTTAAAAACGGAAAGGTGCCAACTTTAAAAGGTGCAAGCGAGTCTTCTAAGTCTGATTCTTTTTGCGTTTGAATGGACTGTTGTTCCTTGCAAATTTGTTTCTTGAGTTGCTCAGGGTTAACCCCCGACTCAACATTCGGACCTTGTTTGGAATAATTATCTAACTTATCAGTTTTCACCCGAACCATTATGGCAGATTTATTTATTTTTCAAACGTTTTCTAAATAATTAAGCAATCCTTCAAATCATTATGAGCAGATTTTAACTTTTAAAAATTCCAACCATGTGCACAAGTAAGAATACAAGACACAAAATAATGAGCAAAATATGAGATCTGACTAATGTTATTAGTTGCCTGCGATAGTTTTTTGGGCCTTGTACTTAATTCGAACTTAATAACATGTTCTGATTATCAGAATGGACCATGTCAGAAAAATTAATTCGCTTTTCTTCTTTGTCGATATTCGATTGGTGCTGTGATTCAGGGATCTCCAGGAATATATTCAGGCCAAAACGATATGCTGGTCATTGTTATCAGCATGGCCAGGCTCCATTTGTAACCCGCGGCCGGGTAACCATTTGCCATGAGCGCTGACACAGACGGTCGCGAAAAAATATTAATTTCTTCATCAGGTTCTTTGACTGCTACGTGATGTGTTTATCGTCCAAATCCATTACATTAATTGATAGCATAAGCTTGTATACCAAAGCTTAAAAATATCATTGACCTGATTCGACCGAGATTCTGAATATAGTTCCAGGGCGTGGCAGCCAAAAGCCGACTGAGCATTAGTGAATTTCGTTTTATAGTCTTAACTCATATTTCTGCTCGGGGCTGAAATGAAAAATATTTTGAATGCCAGCATAGATCTAAGTCACAGGGCTTTGAATAATTTTTCAATAAAATCAATCTGATGGTTTGTTTTTTGGAGCTGGTCGAAGCTATTAAACTTGAATAACTAGGAAAGTCATTTAGAAATTGTTATATGTGTATTCCCTTAGCAAATGATAGTAACATCGTGAAGAGACTCAGCTTGTTAATTGCATGTGTCGGATTATTGATGTTAATTTTGCTATCAGATAACCTGGCTTTTTCTGCAGATGACGGATGGCATACATACCGTGGAGATTTTCAGCGGAGTGCTTTTTACCCGCGTTTTCCATCGCCTCCTTTAAAATTAGTTTGGCGTCGGGAATTTTGGAAGGAACTTACTGGACCACGAGCAGAGGTAATCGTGGGTAACGGCATTGCGTTTATTGGTACTTATGCAGGCAATTTTTATGCGCTTGACTCAGAGACTGGCGTGACAAAATGGGTGTTTAAAACAGAAGGCCCTATTGGCCATTCGGCAGCGTATGATAACTGCACGGTGTTTTTTGGTTCTATGGATAGAAAGTTATATGCCGTGTTTGCTGCTACTGGAAAGCCAAAATGGATTTTTGAAGCTGAGGAAGGGATTTGGGTTGCTCCAACCGTGTTTGGAGGATTGGTAATGTTTGGCGATCGTTCAGGCGCTTTTTATGCAGTAAATGAAAACGACGGAAGTTTGAAATGGAAATTTCAGACTGGCGATAGAATTCTTACTACTGCAGCTATATCGGAGGATGGAAATTATGTCCTTTTTGCTTCAGAAGATATGCATTTATATTGTTTGAAAATATCAGATGGTTCGCTTATATGGAAGTCCCGGAAGCTGCAAGGATTAAGTGTTCGTGATTACTCACCAGTTATATATGGAGGACTTGTTTTTATAACAACGAACCCAGTTAAAGATTTTCACACCATTCTTAGTGAAAACGAGCAGATGTTGATTCGCCGTACAGGATATATGGGTAAAGAACCGCGGTACATATCAGGATCAGAGCAGGATGTGGAGAACGAACAAGCGTTCATAGTTGATTATTTAAAAAAGCATCCATCCGAGCAAACATTTTACGCATTCAGCATAAAAGATGGAACTGAACCGTTTATTGCTCCGATTCTTTACACCGGTGGTTTGCATAATCCATTGACACCGCCTTGTGTTAACAAGAAAAGTGGAGAAATATTTGTTCATATCAGAAGTGCTTACGGAACCTGGGACGGCGGTAGCGAGGTAAGGTCATTCACGGGCTTCGGAAAATTAGATTTAAAAACGGGTCGAGTTAAGTTGATAGACCCCGCTTACCAATCGAAAGAACCCGGGCGCCCGCCAGGTGCAGTTGACCGTCCATGGATGACATTTAATTACATTGGTGACGAGACGCAGACCCTATCCTGTTCTCCGGATTTGTTAATTTGCAATCATCAGGGATTTATTGGTGCTCTTGATTTAAAGACTTATTTAACCGAAAGGCTTTACGGAAAACGCGATACTTACGGTGGATTTTATGGTCCAGGGAACTTCGGGTGGGAGAACCATAGTGGCCTCCAAAATGCAAAAGCAGTCGGTCAGCCTTTCGGTATCATTAACGAGTGGCATGGGCCGGCGCGTTCAATCGTATCAGTTGTCTCCACCAGGGTCTTTTATCACGTGGGTGCGCAAGTTATCTGTCTCGAAGGAAAATAAAAGCTAAGGTTTTATGAACCCATTATTCATATTGAGTTTAATTTTATTTTTAGGAACCCTGCAAACAGGGGTTTGCCAAAATATCATCGATGATGATGAATTAGATCTGAAACTTCCACCGACAGAATTGTCTACAAATGATTTGGATAAATTGTTAAATTATTTACCGAATAAAAAAACAATAGGCACTTTTGAGGGGATATTTACATGCGTGCAGAGAAAACTTGAAAACCAAATAAAGCTTACCATATCAAATTGGCCATTGATGCCGTTTCACCATACACTTGGGATTAGTGGCTATGAAGTGTACTTTAATCATCCTGACGAGTTGTTTTATTCATTGTCAATTGCACTACCATATCTTTCAAAAGATACGTGTGAATTGGTAAAAAAATTTCTAGCAGAACAGGCAAAAATTCTACCGGCATATTCTATAAATGGATTTGATAATCAGATTGGAAGGCCTAGAGAATCTTATGATGTACCTTTTAATCTGCGAATCTCCGGACATGGAGTTGCAAAAAGCACTTTCGGGGTTTACGCCTTTTGGAATTGGTGTTATTTCACCGGAGATTATGAACCCGCAAAAGCGCATTATCATGCAATTAAATCAAGAATGCATTCGCTGTTAGATGGCGATTACAAATTTGATATCTATAATGCAGATTATGTAAATGACGAAGCCGAAAAACTGAACGGTGACCTTGCTGGAATAATCGGATTTATCAGACTTGCACGTCTGAATGGCGACGATGAGGCGGCTAAAATGGCAATTGATGTCGGAACAAAACTTTTAAACCTCAGGATAAACCTCGAACGAGTAAATGTAAAAATTGTTACAAAAACTTCTGATACAAAAAGCCTGCATATTTATAAATTGGCGCGTTATTCAGATCTTGTCCCTGAGATATGCGAGGGGCTAAGAGAGTTTTGTGAAGGCGTAGCAGAAAAACGGGTTTATGCTTATCGTTCTGCGCGCAATGGGTGGTATATGGCATTTGGAGATCGCTTGATTGGTGGAGAAAATTACACAAACCCGTTACATTTTGGAAGAGCTATTTTTTGTGGCGCGGCTTTGATTGAAAAATTGGACGCGGAAAAGCTTGCGTCGTTTGTTGATGTTCCCCATTGCATTGGCGATCTTTATTTCATAGAAAAATGTTCTCTTGTGTTGCGATCATGCGCTGAGAGTTCCAAGTAGTAGGAGAATACAGACTGATTGAAAGGTCCTGTATTTATGGAAGTGATCAAGCTTTGTAAATTGGAGTCAGTGACTCTAATTAATGGTTGAACGAAAGAATCTAAGTAAGACGCATCCTGGAGGTGTTAAATCTATTTAACGTCTTTTTGTGGCTTGTTTCTCAAAACTTAATATTAAAAATTTGAAAGCCGGTCGCTGCGATTAATGGTTTTCCCAGCAAACACCAGATGCATAATGTCCAGTGTGTACAAGACATATAAACCACAGAAATTGAAAATATGAAGACTTCAGGATTAGAGTTTATGCAATCTGCGGTGGTGTTTGATTGATTAATGCATATTACAACTCAAATAAAATGATTTCCGGACGGCAGTTAAAACGAACATTGATGTAAAAATAGCCGAGCCCACAACTTACGTAAAGCGGGCCATTTTTTGTATTAAACAATCCGTAGTCATATTTTCCCGTATTATATGGGAATATAATCGGACCAAAGAAAGGAATTCTGACTTGTCCGCCGTGTGTGTGCCCAGCAAGAATTAGATCAAATTTTCTTTCTCCTAGACTTTCTACAATGACAGGATAATGACACAAAAGGATGTTTATTTTTCCAGGCTCTGGTTCTGGCAGGTATTCGTTGATTTTTGCAACGCCAAAAATAATCACCTTTCCATCGACAGTCTCAGTTTTGGAGTCTACAAGCCAGCTTCCGCCTGTGGATTTTAGAGCGTGTGAGACTTCGTTAAAATCTATTTTTGCCCAGTAATCATGGTTTCCGGGAACACCATAAACAGGCGCTTTAAGCTTTGTTAATATCGCGAGAGCATCCTTGAAATCATCGGCGTTTTCTTCCGGGCTACCGGTTAAGTCTCCGGTAAAGCAAACAAAATCAGGAGAAAGACGGTTTATTGTTTCGACTGCTTTAGGGAAAAGACTTGAATGTTTAATATGATGAATGTCTGTGAGATGTACAAACCGAAGTTTCGGATTTTCAGATAATCTAATGGTCCTTACTTTAATCCAGTTTGGCTCGATAAAAAAGGCGTCGATCCCTATAAGGATTGCGCACATAAGAAGTGACAATACCGCAAATAATGTCCAGTGCAGGATTACTTTGTTTCTTTTTAGTTTTTTACTATTCATAAGTGTGATAAGTATGATCGTTAATAAGCTATTACCGAAGGATGTCTATTGTCTTTTTGCCGCATCAGCCGATGTTTATATCAAATCTGTGTTTTTCAGGTAATTATTTTTTCTGCTTGAATGTAACTTAAAAGTGTGTGTGGGTGTAATCGGCTTATTAAAAACCTTTGGTAGAGTAGGTGGAGTTGTGAAAGTGTATATACGCTGGTTCTGAAATATAACTTTTGTGTGGTTTAACATAATTTCTTTTTTGGTCTTTGTAATTCTATAAGTGCCAAATATTATTCTGTATGCATTGGTGGTTTTGTTCTCGATCAAACCGTTTATGTCAAGTGAGGCCGAATAAACCGAATTTTTAAGCTCAGAATCGCATTTATATGCGACGTCTTATTCACATGAACGAATGAGTTAATATATTTCGCAGCTCAGTACGAGCAGGTGATGAGAATAAATATGTTACTGGTTATGTAAATTCTTCTCACCGAATTAGTGCTTCCATCATGAATAAAATAAGTCTAGTGAACTTTTGGGTGATATGTACTGACTTTTCGGAATTTAAAGATTTTTTCATTTTTAACACCATGATTTTCCGACGTTATTTTTTTAAGTTTGTTAACGCAGAAGATATTTATCTTGCGACTGGTATGCCAGGAAATGGCGCTCAAAATTTTTTAAGAATCCCATTGACATAATTAGTTAAATTAAGAAAATAACTTGCAAATGTTAGCCGAAACAATGTTAAGATGATTGAGTCTATGAAAAAGAACATAATATTAAGAATTGGTATCATCTGTATGATGTGCTCTGCTTTTTTGTTTTCTTATGCGCAGAATACGGATTTACAAGATGATGGCAAACCAGCAGTTTCCAATATCAAGGGTCAGCAATACCCAAGGATATACTCTGATCTGAGGGCTACGTTCAGGCTCAAAGCCCCTGAGGCAAAGAAAGTCGAGGTTGACGTCGGCGGAAAGCGGTATCCAATGACTATGGGTTCGAATGGTGTCTGGACGGTTACTACGGATCCGCTCGTTCCGGGTTTTCATTATTATTCGCTTGTGATTGACGGTGTGGCTGTTTGTGATCCTGCAAGCGAAACATTTTATGGAATGGGTAGACAGGCCAGCGGCATCGAGGTTCCGTCAAAAGACGAGGATTTTTATTTAGTCAAAGATGTCCCGCACGGTGAGGTCCGTCAGCGCTACTATTTTTCAAAAACCACAGGTCAATGGCGTCGTGTTTTTGTTTATACTCCGCCGGACTATGATTCCAGGCCGGACGCCATGTACCCAGTTCTTTATTTGCTCCACGGTGGTGGTGAGGACGAACGTGGATGGGTAGTTCAGGGATGCGTTCAGCATATTATGGACAATCTGATTGCCGATCAAAAAGCAAAGCCGATGATCGTTGTTATGGAAAATGGCTATGCAACAAAGCCCGGTGTTCCGGAGACGCCGTTTCGTCCAGGTGGTACAAACGCACCGCGCGATTTTGCAGCTATGTTTAGCGCTTTGGTCGAGGTTTATACCAATGACTTGATTCCGTTCATTGATTCCACATACAGGACTAAAACGAACCGCGAAGATCGTGCGATTGCAGGATTATCTATGGGCGGCATGCAATCATTTATAATTGGGTTAAACAACCTTGATAAGTTTGCATACATTGGTGGCTTTAGCGGGGCAGGGGGTGGACCTTCAACATCTGGTTTTGATATTAAAAAGGCCTATGGTGGAGTGATGGCAGATCCGGATGAATTTAATAAAAAGGTCAGGGTTCTGTTTTTAAGCATTGGTACTGCTGAGGGCGAGCGTTTTTATAACAGTGTAAAAAAATACAAAGATGCACTGGAAGAAGCAGGAATAAAAACAGTATTTTACGAGTCACCCGGAACATCACATGAATGGCTAACATGGCGTAGAAGCCTTTACCAATTTGCTCCGTTGCTTTTCAAGGATACATCATCCCAAAGAAGAGATGCTGCTGCCAGACCGCGAGCAGGAGGTTTTAGAGGACAAATTGAACTGAGCGCAGATGATAAGCCGGCGTTTGACCCACCGCCACCAGCGTTTGATAAAGAACGCGATAATATTAAGCACGGGAAGGTGGAGATGATTGAATATGAATCTAAAACCGTTGGCACAACTCGTAAAATGCTGGTTTATACACCGCCCGATTATTCAAAGAATAAAAAATATCCAGTCCTTTATCTTCTGCACGGTATAGGAGGAGACGAGACAGAATGGCGACGGTTTGCATCGCCTGAGATTTTGCTTGATAACCTGATTGCTGATGGAAAGGCGGTTCCCATGATCATTGTTATGCCAAACGGACGTGCTCAAAAGAACGATCGCGCCGAAGGCAATGTTTACGCTTCAGCGCCCGCTTTTGCTGCCTTTGAACAGGATTTACTAAATGATGTAATCCCTACAATCGAATCGCGGTATTCCGTAAATAGTGACCGCGAGTACAGGGCAATAGCAGGATTGTCCATGGGCGGCGGACAATCTTTGAATTTTGGTTTAGGACATCTGGATAAATTTGCATGGATTGGAGGCTTTTCATCGGCACCTAATACCAAACAGCCTAAGGAACTTTTGCCAAACCCTGCAACAGAGAAAAATCAGATAAAATTGCTTTTCTTATCCTGCGGCAATAAAGACTCCTTAATTAGAATTGGCCAGAGCATTCATTCCTATTTAAAAGAAAATGACGTTCCACACATCTGGCATGTTGACGACAATGGTCATGACCCCAGACACTGGAAAAACAGCCTATGGTATTTCTTACAGAAAGTATTTAAATAGTCATGTTTGGGGATAAACATTAAAAATTTTTACACGTTCTATTCGAGAACACTAAAAAACAATCGACCACAGAGAGCACAGAGTTCCACTGTAAAAACCAGAGGGAAATTATAAAAGAAATTCTCTGTGTCTCTCTGATGCTTTTTATGCATTTTCTGCAGAAATGAACCTGATATGTTTGCCGATTTAGATTGATTTTACAAGGTCGGTAGATCGATCAATCTGATAAAAATAAGGACTGAATTCGTTTTATCTATTTATAATGAAAATTGAAAAGTTCAGGACAATTGCAAATGTTACCCATAATAAATAGGGGATGAGTAATAATCCTGCTTTGTTACTAATATTATAGAATATCATGATGTTTGCGATTATTGCGATCCATAAAACGAGGATTTCAACCAGTGCCGCTAATGGGCTTTTTATTCCAAAAAATAAAAAAGACCACATTAGGTTTAAAAGTAGTTGGATGGAATAAACAATAAATGCAACTTTCTTTTGTTTCTCGGAATTTTCAATCCAGACAAAATAGAACGAAAGACCAATTAAAATAAAAAGTAATGTCCAAACAGGACCGAATAGCCAATTTGGCGGGTTAAAAATCGGCTTTTTAAGAGTCTTATACCATGTATTAACAGAGTTAGAAGTAGCGAATGACCCGATAAATCCTACGGCTAACGGTATCAACATTGATATGATAAGTTTAAAATGTTTGTTCATGATAGATAAATTTTAATTTTTGTTTCTGATAATTTCCATATTTGTTTTGTGATCAAGCACAGTTCTTAGCGATTTGTTATACATCCACCGATGAAATCGGAGATATATAAATAACGAGTGGTTAGACGTTTCACAAAAGGGAATCCTTCTATACCTTCATTCCTCAACTGGTTCGTGGTTAAATGGGTCGTATGCTAGTTTGTTTTCTTAAACCGATTTCATTGGTAGCTATTAACGTTTAGTTTCTCCTGAATTTTCAATAGTAATGGACCGTAAAAACAGAATATACAAATTATATAAGTTTATAAGGGACCCCATATTTTGATGGATTAAGGCCTTGATAACCACAAGTTCCAGATGAGAGATAAGGCTGGGGTGGCAGTAGAATTCCGGACGAAGCTATAGTACAACTGTGTCGAGCAATCATTTGTATCGAGGAGTTTTCTGGTTAAAGCATTTCCTTTTATTTAAATTAAAAAGTCTTCTTGTTTATCTTTGTTGTAGTTTGTAAAAACGACGGCGTGGATAAAATTATCAGAATTAGTTTTTTGCTTATAGTTGGTTTTTATTTTCAAGGCTGTACAACTACGCCTAAAGTCCAAAAGGAGATAACGCCATTGGTTATATCCGGGACACAAATCAATCAAGAATCTGAAAATCATAGAACTGAAAATAAGGTTGAGCCAACAATAGAAAAGAAACCGGAAGCTTTAATTAATCTACCAGCAGCAAATATTGACTGGGTATCGTGGGAAGACTGGTGTGTAAATTATTCTGTGTTTAAGATTAGGAAGTTATTTTGGAATGGTGTACCGGCTTGTGAGACTGTTAGTCCAAACGGTAATTTAATGTTTGTTGCTGGCAATAAGACAGCTTACTGGAATGGAGTAGCCTTTGCCTTAGGTATTGCCCCGAGATGGAATGGAACTAAGCCTTTAATTCATAGGCTAGATTTAGAAAAAAGCCTTGTTCCTTTAATAAGCGGTTATAATGGAAAAATTTTTAGTGATACTCCAATAATCGTGATTGATCCTGGTCATGGTGGTAGAAATATTGGAGCACAAAGCATTTATGACGGGACTTATGAGAAAGAATTAACACTGGACTGGGCAAAGAGGATAGAATCTATACTAACAAAAATGGGATGGACAGTAATTTTGACCAGGACAAATGATATAGATTTACAGTTGTCTGAAAGAATATCTTTAGCTGAACAAGTGAATGCAGATGTTTTTATAAGTCTGCATTTTAATTCAACGCATCCGGACAAGCGTGCTGCTGGCATAGAAACTTATTGCATAACGCCTGCAGGAATGAGTTCAACTTTTAATCGAAATTATGAAGAAGATATCAACCAGATATACCCAAATAATAGTTATGATCAGAAAAATTTTATTGTAGCGATGTCTTTGCAATCGAGTTTATGTTCCAGGACTTCAGCCATTGATAGGGGGGTTAAGCGTGCTCGTTTCTTAAGTGTTTTAAGACCTCAACAAAGACCAGCTGTGCTTATCGAAGGAGGATTCCTCTCTAATCCTAACGAAGCAAAGAGGATTTCATCACCATGGTATCGTCAACTTTTAGCCGAAGCTGTAGTCGATGCGCTAGTTCAGTTAAAAAAATAAAAAATACATAGTTTAATCGTCAGAAAAATTTTCATCACATGAACAGGAAAAAAAGAATTATTGTCACAGGTGGTGCTGGATTCATTGGCTCACACTTGTGTGAAAGACTAATTGATGAAGGTTTTGAAGTTATTGTTATAGATGACCTTTCTACAGGAAATCTTAAAAATTTAGACAACATCAAAAATGCCACATCTTTGAAAGTCATTGTTTCGAAGGTGTCTGAATGTTCGGATCTACCGATTATTGTAAGAGATGCCAGTTTCATTATTCATCTAGCAGCGGCAGTGGGTGTAAAGCTTGTTGTAGAATCGCCTATCCGGACTATCCGTACGAACTTAGATGAGACTGAGGCAGTGTTAGATGCAGCGACTGAGAGAAAAGTGCCGGTTTTGATAGCCTCGACGTCGGAGGTTTATGGCAAAAGCCCAAAGGAAGTTTTTTCGGAAGATGACGATCTTTTAATTGGGCCACCATATTTTGCAAGGTGGAGTTATGCGTGTTCTAAACTCATGGATGAATTTCTTGCCATGTCATATATGCGAGAAAAAAAAGTACCTGTAATAATATGCAGATTTTTCAATACAACTGGTCCTAGACAGGTTGGTACTTATGGCATGGTATTACCACGGTTCGTTGATGCTGCATTAGCAAATAATAGTCTCAAAATTTATGGAGATGGAACTCAGACGCGGTGTTTTTGTCATGTTAAAGATACCATTGAAGCTATTATACGGCTGACAAGATGCCAAAGTGCCATTGGCGAAATTGTTAATGTGGGCTCGGATAGGGAAATATCAATTTATGATTTAGCGAAATTAGTTATCAAGCTTCTTAATTCGAAGTCCAGTATTGAGTTTGTATCCTATGAAACTGCATACATTGCTGGATTTGATGACATGCTACGACGCAAGCCGAATATCTCTAAGTTATTTAAATTGACCGGTTTTAGGCCCATTACGCTTCTCGAAGATATTATTATTGATATAGCAAAATCAAAAGGCGCCAGAACTGGCGCCTTTTGATTGATTATGGATTTTTAAAAAGCTTAATCCATCTTGTTAGGAACGTACGGGAACGACATCCTGTTGCTGATGTCTTGCGAGTTTCTCAATTGCTCTCTTAGTCTGGTTGTGCTTAGCTGCTGAACGCTACCGTCGCCAAGAGCTGCATTACCGGATTCCTTATGTAATGATTTGGTCCAGCCAGGAGGATCAGTTGTAACAACCGTGTTTGAAGTGAATGAGATAATTTTCTGGTACGCAGTAGCATTAGCAGTGCTCCTATTTGTAATGTTTCTGTCTGCAGCAAGAATCATATTAGCTTCTGTTTCCCTGGCATCGATACCGATAGCATAAGATACTGCACCATTTCTTCCCGGAGTTGATGCGGTAACTGTGTTGTTACTCAGGCCATACCAGTTTGTCTGAGCTGTTCTTTGGCTGTCGCTGGAGCATACGATGATCTTGGGAACACCTAACTCATTGGATAGTACCAGGAAATGGTACCAGGTATTTTCCCCGGGGTTCCTGGTTAGAGGGGCTGCAGCTGAAGCTACTTCAATTGCCTCTAAAGAACCGCCTTGTGCAACAGGCACGCTCATTGGGAACTGGTCACTGTTGTCCACTGCCCATGTCCTGAACGCAGTGCCAATGTTTTTCAGGTTATTTGTGCAGTTGATTCGTTGAGCTTTTGCTTTTGCTTGGGCTAAAGCTGGCAAAAGCATACCTGCCAAAATTGCAATGATGGCTATTACCACCAGCAATTCGATGAGCGTAAACGCTCCAATTTTGTACTTACTGACTTTATTCATAGTTTTGGTTTGGGTTATTTAACATTTTTGTTAAGTTAGTTTAGTGCCGACCCAAAAGTTGTCAAACACTTTGTTAAAATAATTAAGCAATGACTGTGCCTTAGAGTGCACACTTTATATATTACGTGGGATGAATGCAAGTTTTTATGTTACTAATTCTGTAACATATTGTGCCACATGATGTTGCGAATAATTCTAAATTTTTTATTGGTTGGCATGACAAAAAATTTTTTAAGGTTTTGTTAATTTTTCATCGTAATTTCCGCAAGATGCGTGAAAAATTAACGAACTTTTTGGTGTACTAAACCGTTGAAATTGAGACATTTAAATTGACATAATTTGATTTGTAATAATATAACAAACAATCAAGCGACAGAATGTCCAATACAGAACAACAAAAATGCAGCAACATAATGTCTCACTTTAGAGTAGGATTTTTGATTTTGATAGAGTTGAGGAATATTGTTGATTAAAAGAAAAAATGGTGGCAGACTTTAGTTCAAGTTTGCGGGGTCGTAGCTCAGTTGGTAGAGCGTCTCGTTCGCAACGAGAAGGTCGGGGGTTCGAATCCCCTCGACTCCACCATTACCTCTGGCTTTCTCATGAATTAGTGTTACAATGGCATATTAATTGCTTAAACATATCGGTTGTATTACGTTTTTGTTAAATAATAAACTTTAAGAGCTGCTTTTTTATGACAGCAGACAAAATGCAGACTCAAAGGTATGAGCTTAAGTATCATATAACAGATGATTTAGTAAGTAGAATAAGGGATTTCATTGGCTCATATCTAGAGCTTGATGAATACAGTCAGATCAGGAATGAGCACTCGTATCCTGTCCATAGTTTGTATCTTGATTCACCAGATTTAAAGCTTTACATGGACACAATTAATGGTACCAAGAATAGATTTAAATTACGGTTGAGGTTTTATGATGAGAATCCTGAGACTCCGGTTTTTTTTGAGATCAAGCGTAGAATTAATGACATAATAAGGAAGGAGCGAGGGGGAATTCGCCGGGAATATGTGGCAGATATATTAAATGGTGCTTATCCGGATGAGACATGTTTGATAAAACCGACGCCAGAGGCGCTAGTTGCGGTTCAAAGGTTTTGCACGTTAATGCACGAATTAAGAGCGAGACCAAAGGGGCATGTGGCTTACATGCGTGAGGCATGGGAAAATCCGAATGATAATTCTGTCCGGGTTACTTTTGATAAGTTAGTCAAATTTGAGCCGGAGTTTGGAACTGATCTTAGCACTGCAATGAGGAGACCTATATTTACTTTCGGAAAAGAGACCATTTTAGAGTTAAAATTTACAAATAAGTTTCCAATTTGGTTTTTAGAATTAGTAAGAACATTTAATTTGCAACGATCTGGTGCAGCTAAGTATGCTGATGGAGTAACAGCTTGGGGAGTAGAAAAATTAATTATGGAGTCGCAGATGGTGCCGATTTCGGTTAAGAATTCGAGGAGTTTTATTGATTTTAAGCTGGGGGATCAGTGATTTTAATAGAATTAATTTTATTGGATTTTATTCTTCAGAGTGATAAATATTTAAAAAAATGAGTGAATGGTTTTTGAATGGTGATTATGCTTTAGCGCCGACAAATTATCCTGCGCTAATTTTATCATTGCTATTATCATTTGCTGCTGGGCATGTGATTTCCTGGATGTACATGCTCACGCATTCCGGTCTTTCATATTCGAAGACATTTGTAAATTCGTTATTAATGATCCCTACAACTGTTGCATTGGTAATGTCCGTTATACAGAACAGTTTGATAATGGCATTTGGGCTGATGGCTGTTTTTGCAATAGTGCGGTTTAGAACCATTTTAAGGGATACATTAGATACGACATATATTTTAGCAGTAATAGCGGTTGGCATGGCTTGTGGTACGCAAAAATATGCCACAGCGATAATTGGAACAATCCTGTTTGTGATTATAATGTTCTATATAAGTTTGACATCTTTTGGCTCACGTCACAAGTATGATCTAATATTAAATCTAAGGTGGGCCAGGCCACTGTCGGATTTACCAGAATTGTTGGTTTTACTCGAACGCCATAGCTTAAGTATTAAATTAGCCAGTCAGCGAACGATCGAGGCTTTTGAGGGGGCTGACATTTCATACAGGCTTTTACTTCGGGATCCAAATCGAGTTTCTGATTTAATAAATGAGGTAAAGTCATTACCCGGAGTACAACATGTTACAGGTTTACAAGCTAGTGATGAATCTGAGATGTGATAAATATGAAAGATAAACTACCACCAATACCTATTCCACCTGCTCAATATTGGAGGATTTTTAAGCTCAGGATAATACCGTTTTTGGTATTTTGCAGTTTAATCTTTGCTATATCAATTTTGTGGAAGCAATACGTTTTACCGCCTACGTTAGTAGGCGAGGTCCAAACTATCCGGGCAAATGTCACCAGTCCGTTTCCGGGTTCAATAATAGATCTTCAGGTATCACCATTACAGACAGTAAAAAAGGGTGATGTAGTAGCTAAAGTGGTTATTGACGATATTAACACGCAACTTTCTTTATTGCGTACTGAACTGGATTTGCTTCGGATATCTATTGATCCCACGATACAACAGCGGCGGTCTGAGATTAATTACAGTCAATTGTATTTAGATTGGTTAAGGGAACGAGTGAATTTAAGTGCAGATAGAGCTGATTTAATATTTGCTGATGCAGAATTTAAAAGAGTGGAACAGCTTTATAATGAGAAGATCCTTTCGAGGTCAGAGTTTGACTTAGCAAAGGCAAGAAAAGAGCTATTAGAGTCACGAATTTCACAAAGGGAGAATCTGATAAATGAGATCAAGCAGCATTTAGATGAGGTTACAACTCCGGGTTTATCAAGTAGTCGTCCGGCATCATCGAATCTGGTTCAATTATTGGTTGATTTAGACGCCAAGCTTCATAAGATCGAGAGCAATATAAACCCGATAAATCTGGTTGCGCCTATTGATGGCACAGTAAGCATGATATATCGAAGACAGGGTGAAAACATAACAGCCGGGCAACCCATTCTGACAATTAGTGCTTTAAAATCGGACTTAATAATAGGTTATCTGCGGCAACCTTTTCCTTTAGATCCTAAGCCAGAAATGCCTGTAGAAGTCAGAACGAGGTCTTTTCAGCGTCAGGTTGGTATAGGTAAAATTTTAAGTGTGGGATCGCAAGTAGAAATGGTTTCTACACAATTGTGTCGGCCTGGAATGGCAGTTGAATTTGGTTTGCCTATACTTGTAAGTCTTCCACCGGAACTTAATGTACGCCCCGGGGAGATTGTTGATCTTGTGATCAGGAGTTCCTCGCTAAAATAGCCATGCAATTATTATTTGGGGTTGATATTGATGATTATTTTGGTAGTTGGGTATTATATTAAGATTTTTGGCTGGTATTATGTAAGTTTGTGTTAGTAAGTGTAGCAGCCTTTTCCACGCACACAATTAGATTTGATATGCATGTTGTTGAATTTGCAAATTTACTATATTACTGTATAATTATAAACGTATAATAATGAAGGTTTATTAGTATGAAAATTGATAAAGCAATTAGAGTGTTAGCGGGAAGCCTGATTCTGGTGAGTCTCGCTCTAAGTTATTTGATAAGTCAGTATTGGTTATTACTTACGGCGTTCGTGGGTGTTAACCTTATTCAGTCGGCCTTTACTGGTTTTTGTCCTGCTGAAAAGATTTTAATTAAACTAGGCTTGGCAGTAGACAATGATAAAAGTGAAAAACCTACCTGCTGTTGTCATTAAAAATTTGAACTTAGGTTAGATAAAAGGTTTTTAAATTTGAACTTTATGTGTTAAGGTTTGCATTATGCAAAGACCTAGAGTGAAATTCTGTGTTTGGGTTCCAATATTAACTTCGCTTTTATTTATTTTTTTAATTGGATGCAAAAGACAAAGTCATCAGACTCAGGCCAGTAAACTTGAGCCGATTCAAGTTTCTGCGGTTAAGATCCAGAAAGAAAAACGTCAGGTTTACGAGGAGGTTGTAGGCACTGTAAGACCCCGGCTTAGTGCTGTTGTATCAGCCAAAATAGTTGGCACTATCATCCGAATGGATGCTGCAGATGGTAAGATTGTCAGGGCTGGTGATTTAATTGCTGAGATAGATGCGGGTGAGATACGGTCCAGATTCAATCAAGCGGCAGCGATATTTGATCAGGCGTCTGCTGACATGGTGCGGTTTAACAGGCTTTTTGAACAAAAAGTGATAACTCAGCAAGAATTTGATGCAGCTAAGACAAGACTGGATGTAGCAAAAGCGGCACTGGATGAAGCTCGCACGATGCTTGATTATACAAAAATTGTTGCGCCTTTTGACGGTGTGATAACCAAAAAGTACGTAGATGTTGGAAATTTAGCTACTGCGGGTAAACCTTTGTTTGAGTTGGAAGGTACAACTGGTTTGCGTCTTGAGGCTGATGTTCCTGAGGCACTAATTGATAAGGTAAGAATTGGTGACAGGGTAAAAGTTATTCTTACGAGTATTTCGAAGACATTAGAGGGCACTATTGACGAGATTTCGCCGGCTGCAGATCCCATGAGTCGGACATTTTTAGTTAAGGTTTCATTACCTATGGTTGATGGACTGAAGAGTGGATTGTTTGGGAGGTTAGCTATACCTGTGACAGAGGTAAACACGATTCAGATTCCCAGGTCGTCTGTTTTTGTGCGTGGGCAAATGGAAACTGTTATGGTTATAAAGAATGGTATTGCTCAATTGCGCTTGATTAAGACGGGCAAGGTTATTGGAGAAAATATTGAGGTGGTTTCTGGACTTGAGGAAGGCGAACTAATTGTGAAGTTTAATGACGGAAAGCTAGCTGAAGGTCAGCCAGTTCAGCTTATAGACTGACGAATGAACTTAACAAATAATTTATTGTACGATGGAATCTAGAGATCATATTTCATCAATACTTGGAATAGCAGGTAAAATTGCTGCAAAGTTTATAGATTCTAAGTTAACTCCACTGATAATTTTGGTGTCCGTTTTTTTGGGAGTTGGTGCTGTTTTGATGTTACCTCGCGAGGAGGAACCTCAGATAAAGGTACCGATGATAGATATTTTGGTATCGATGCCAGGGGCGAGTGCTAAAGAGGTTGAGGAAAGGGCTACACGGCCGATGGAGAAGCTTCTTTGGGAGATACCCGGAGTTGAGTATATTTATTCAACATCAAAGCCTGGCGAGAGCTTGGTAATTGTTCGGTTTTATGTTGGTGAAGATGTAGAACGTAGTCTTGTTAAGTTGAATCAAAAGCTTCAGATGAATTTTGACAGGATACCTCACGGGGTATCGTTTCCATTAATTAAGCCCAGGTCTATAGATGATGTTCCTATATTAGCATTAACATTTCATAGTAAGAACTATGATCATTTAACTTTGCGCAGATTAGTGGCGCAGGTGGATGATTCGATTAAGCAGGTTCCACTGGTGGCTGAGACTACCATAATTGGCGGGGCGCGCAGGCAGGTGCGTGTGTTGTTTGATCCGGCTAAACTTGCATCGCGTGGGCTGAGTCCGGTAGGGCTTATACCGATATTACAACAAGCTAACAGACAATATCTTTCTGGGAGTCTAACAGGTGATAATAAAGAAATCACGATTGAAACAGGTGGCTTTTTGGAATCGGCTGAAGATGTTGGCAATGTAGTGGTTGGGGTTTATGGCGGCAGGCCTGTATATTTGAAAGATGTCGCGCAGATTATTGATGGAGCAGAGGAGCCTGTGCAATATGTTTTTTTTTCTAGAGGTGCAGCATCTGGTTCGATGGGCGATCCGGAGCCTTCTGTGACTCTCAGTATTGCAAAGAGGCCTGGGGCAAACGCGATTGATGTGGCGCATAATGTTTTAAAAAAGGTTGAGACTCTTAAAGGTGTTGTGATTCCCAATGATATCAACATCACGATTACACGTAATTATGGAGAGACAGCAGCAGAAAAGTCCAACGAGCTATTATTTCACATGTTTTTAGCGGTTATTAGTGTATCTTTACTAATTTTGTTGGTATTAGGCTGGAGAGAATCTATTGTTGTTGCTATTGCCATACCGTCGACTTTAGCCTTAACACTTTTAGTTTTTTATTTGTACGGCTACACGTTAAATAGAATAACACTTTTTGCATTAATATTTTCGATAGGTATACTTGTAGATGACGCAATAGTTGTTATAGAAAACATAGTTCGTCATTATCATCTGCCTTCTAGCAAAGATAAAAGCATTGCAAAAATAGCTATAGAAGCTGTGAGTGAGGTGGGTAATCCGACTATATTAGCGACATGGGCGGTTATTGCTGCGATAGTTCCGATGGCTTTTGTTCGGGGGATGATGGGACCATATATGAGGCCGATTCCGATAGGTGCATCTGCGGCAATGTTTTTTTCTCTTGCTATAGCGTTTATAGTTACGCCCTGGGCATCAATAAGAATTTTACGTCCTGAGAAACATAATTTGGATCATACTGCCGGTTCTCAGGAGGACGTTTTTACAAGATTTTATAGGAAAGTTATGGGTCCTTTGCTTGAAAAGACCAATTTAAGATGGCTTTTTCTTTTTGGGATTGTTGGTTTATTGGTAATGGCAATGGGACTGGTTGTAATTGGTTGGGTAAAGGTTAAGATGTTGCCTTTTGATAACAAGAGCGAATTTCAAGTGATCATAAATATGCCGGAGGGTAGTTCATTGGAACGAACCGCTCAATCTGCTAAAGAAATCTCTGATATTATTAGGGCTGAGCCGGAAGTCACAGATGTTGAGGTGTATGTAGGTGTGGCATCGCCTTTCAATTTTAACGGCCTTGTCAGGCATTATTTTATGCGCAGGGGTGCTAACGTGGCAGACATACAGGTTAATCTTTTACCGAAGGGTGAGCGTAAAGCTAAGAGCCATGAGATTGCTCAGCGAGTTCGGCCTAAAATCATGCCTGTGGCAGAAAAGTACAATGCCAGGATTGCTGTAACAGAGGTGCCACCTGGTCCTCCTGTGCTTCAAACTTTGGTAGCTGAAATTTATGGTCCTAATGAGCAGAGCAGGTTAAAACTGGCAACGAAAGTCAGAGAAATCTTCAAGAATACTGAGGGGGTAGTCGATGTCGATTGGTACGTAGAGGAAGATCAACCAAAAGCCAGATTTATAGTTGATAAGGAAAAAGCTGCTTTACATGGGATATCTTCAGAGACAATATCCCAAGCGCTTCGCATGGCGGTTGGCGGTGTGTCGGTTGATCTGGTGCATATGCCCAGGGAGAAAGAGGATGTTGATTTAGTAGTGGAAATGCCTAGAAGCTTAAGGACTTCTCCGGAGGAATTACTTTCATTATGGGTCAGATCGGGGGATGCGAATGCACTTCCAGAACCTGGCGGAGTATCCAAGTTACCTTTGGTTCCGCTTCGCGAGTTAGTAAAGGTTGAATATACAACAGCTGATAAGAGTATTTACCACAAGAACCTGATGCCAGTAACATACGTTATTGGAGATGTCGCGGGTGTGATAGAGAGTCCGGTGTATGCAATTTTAAAAATGAACACAGCGATTCGAAGTCTTAATCCGGCGGATTTTGGTGGTTCGACTTCTAAATTGGCTATTTACAATGCTAACTTACCGTTTTCAGATTTGGAGCCATCTATGAAATGGGATGGAGAATGGCAAATAACAATAGAGGTTTTCAGAGATCTGGGCTTAGCTTTTTGTGTGGTTCTGGTCTTGATATATGCACTGATGGTTGGGTGGTTTAGATCATTTGTTATTCCTCTGGTAGTAATGGCGGCAATACCGTTTTCACTAATTGGGATTTTACCGGCGCATGGGTTATTGAATGCCTTTTTTACAGCTACATCAATGATTGGTTTCATGGCTGGAGCAGGCATAGTTGTACGTAATTCAATTATTTTGGTTGATTTTATTCACTTACGTTTGGCTGATGGAATGCCATTAGCGGAAGCAGTTGTTGATGCGGGCGCTGTGAGGTTTAGACCAATGCTTTTGACGGCAATGGCAGTGGTTGTGGGTGCGGGTGTAATACTTTTTGATCCGATATTTCAAGGGCTTGCTATTTCTTTGATGGCAGGTGAAATTGCATCTTTATTGATAAGTCGCATGGCGGTGCCGGTAATCTTTTATATGGTTCAAAAACAAAACAAGCAAGGTCCTGCTAATTAATTCTTTTAATTAAAATATGTGTGAGATATGGCTATGCCTTACAGGATTGCGACATTAGTTTATTGTTTTAATAGAAAGGATCAGGTTCTTTTGATTCACAGGGCTCAGGAACCAAATAAGGGTCTATGGAGTCCGTTTGGAGGTAAACTAAAGACTTTTAATGGGGAGTCGCCTTACGCTTGTGCATGCAGAGAAGCTTATGAAGAGGCAGGCCTGGTTTTAAGTCCCACAGACTTACATTTAACCGGTATTGTCAGTGAATCTGGATTTAACGGAATTGAGAATTGGTTGATGTTTTTGTTTGAGTCCAGAGTCAGGCTTGATAAATTGCCGCTTCCGATAGCTGAAGGTGAGTTTGGCTTCTTTACCAGGGCTGATATTGATGGATTAAACATACCAAGAACAGATCGTGAGAAAATATGGCCATTATTTTGGAAAAATAGGGGAGGTTTTTTTGCTGCCCATTGCAAATGGATAAGCAGTGACAATTACGAATGGATTCTTGAAGAAGGTTGCGACATTTAACAATGAAATCTGATCTTAATTCTGAGATTTTGGATCGGCAGAGCGATGAATTTTTTATGGCCGAAGCGTTACGTCTCGCTTTGCGTGCTTATAAAAAGCACGAAGTCCCTGTTGGAGCCGTGATAATTAAGGATGATAGGATAATAGCTCGGGCTTTTAATCAGGTTGAAGAATTAAAAGATCCAACAGCTCATGCTGAAATGCTAGCTATAACTCAGGCTACATCTGTGGTTGGAGATTGGCGGCTGCCTGATTGTACCCTTTATGTTACAAAAGAACCGTGTCCGATGTGTAGCGGTGCAATTGTACGGGCCAGGATAAAACGTGTTGTTTTTGGAGCTCCGGATTTGAAAGCTGGTGCAGCAGGCTCTGTTATTAATCTTTTACAATTTCCTGGGCTTAACCATAATTGTATGATTACAAGCGGCGTTTGTTTAGATGAGTGTAGAAAAATTCTGGTAGATTTTTTTAAGGCCCGAAGGTCAGGCTTGATTTCAAAAGACACTGATTTTTGAATTTTAAAAGAAAAAGCAAAAAATTTATTAAGACATGCAAAATCCCTAAGTTAAAAATCTCTTCTTTGGGGCACTTTTATTTATTGCCAAACTTGTAAATAGCTAATTTATTCTGGGTAATTAGCTTACAGCAATTACAGAAACGCGTTCGTTTTTGATGTTTCGACCGATTCCTTGAGCTTTTGGATCAAGAGTAGGTTTTCCGTCTACTAGGAATAAATATTGGTGATGCCCATGGTTGAGTAAAATTTGGGTATGCCATCCGCCATCCGGTAATCTAGTTAAAGGATGGGCTCCAGGTGTCCAATCATTAAAATCCCCTATAACGCATACATTTTTGGCTTCAGGGGCGTGGACAATGAAATTTACAGGACGCAAAACTCGTTTTGCGGAGTATCTATCTTTTCCGCCCAACCTATATGATTGTAAGAAAGTATTATCCATGTCTCTACAATTTGGCTAATGCTTATAGCCAGCGTAAATTATTTAAGCAATTGTTATGCCAGAAATTTGAAAGATTTAATTCTATCCTGGAATGAGTCACGGAAATAGATGATTTTAAGTTTTATTTGGGTGTTTTCATAACATAAAAGAAGAGCCACCAGTGAAAAGCTCAACTGGTGGCGTCTGTATTTGGGTGAATCAATTAATATTTAAATTTTAGGGCATTTCATAAATGTCATGAACCAGTCTAAGACTTTGGTATCCTTTTGGGGTTTTTCCACACGTTCTTTGGCTGATCCGCATGAACCGGGCGGGGGAACGATAACATCTTCTCCTGGTTGCCAGTTTGCAGGTGTTGCTATTTTATGTTTGTCTGAGAGTTGTAAGGCGATTAACAATCGTTTGATTTCTTCAATGTTTCGTCCGGTGGATAGTGGATAATAAAGTATTGATCGGATTGTCGCTTCTGGGTCTATGATGAAGACAGCCCTGACAGCCTGTGTATTACTTACTGCAGGTTGGAGCATTCCAAAGGCCTTTGCAACTTCCATGGTTAAATCACTGATCACGGGGAATTTAACTTCGATGTTTTTCATGCCTTTATATTCAATTTTTTCGTAGATAGTCCTGAGCCAGGCAATATGACTATAAGTACTGTCTATGGACAGGCCAATTAATTTACAATTCAACTTTTCAAATTCTGGCTGCATTGATGCAAAAGTCATAAATTCTGTAGTACAGACTGGTGTAAAATCGGCAGGGTGTGAAAATAAAATTACCCATTTGCCTTTATAGTCTTCAGGGAAATTGATTGTTCCCTGTGTGGTTTCGGCTTTAAAAGCAGGTGCTTTTTCGCCAATAAGAGGGAGCTTATTTGTAGTTTCCATACGCTGTACTTTAATTTAATTGCAAAGAGATGTCAAATTGTTAGACCTGTGTCCAAACCGTTACTTTGGGGTGATGGTTGGCAGAAATTTCCAGGAGATGGGAAGAGTTAAGAATCCAAACACGCCTGTTTTGAATATTGAGTTAAGTTTTACGGGCGTAAATTTGGATCTAAAGCGAACAAACTTAAAGCTGAGTCCTGTAGTTTTTGCAAACAATGTAAAAATAAGTTAGCTAGTTTTGTCAGGGAAGATTTTTGCAGTATGTTATTTAACAGGTGTATAATCTAACACGAAAACGTCTTCAAGGATTTGACCCAGTTTCTTGCCAAATTCTTTATGATCAGGATGTACGAGGTAGGAATCACGGTCTTTTTCGTTTTTGAAAGTGAGTATAAAGCAGTGAGTAAAGCCTTTATTAAGTTTTTCAGGGCTATTATTCATGCCCCATTCAAGATTTTTTATTTCTGGGATTTTATTTTTGAGTTCGCAAAAAGCTTTTATGATATTATTAATGTCCTCAGTAGTAGCGCTAGCTTTGAATTTAAGGCAGACTATGTGTTTTAATGTTGGTTGATTAGTATTTTCATTTCCAGCCCCAGTCAGGCAAAACAACAATGTTGTTATAATTAATACTACGACGGATTTTAGAAAAAATAATTTTTTCATACCTATAAGATGTACCAGGGCAAAAAGATTTGGTCAATATTCTAATCGGAAAAGTTTGGGTAATGTTCAAATTTTTGGTGTGGTGTATATATTCTGGACGAAGAATTATGATTCTGGCCTATAATCTGCTTTTATCGCGGGTGTGAATTTAGCAGTTTTTATAGATAGTAAAATACTCTTTAGTTTAATAGATGAAGGCAATACATCATTAAAGTCTCCTGGATTCGAATCGATAGTTTCTTTAATAAATAATTTGAAAGGTCTTGGTTTTTTAATAATTGTGATTTCACATTATAAGTATCGGGTGAGTTCTTTAGAGATGCAAATAAGGCATAATAATGAGGTCAAGCTTTTGAAGAATGTATTTAACGTGGATTTTATATTAACATGTCCTCATGACAATGATGATGATTGCTATTGTCGTAAACCCAGGCCTGGGTTAGTGTATGAGGCTGCTCACAGGTGGGACATAGATTTATCGCATAGTTTTGTCATAGGAGATTCGTGGGAGGATGCCAAGCTTGCAGAGAGTGCTGGTTGTTTTTCGGTGCTAATTCAATCTTCTCGTATCGTGAGATGTCATAGGGATATTTTGGTGACTGATTTGGAATCGGCATTTTCGATGGTTATGAAAGTTTCTGGTTTATTTATGAAGACTAAGGTCAAGCCTCAATTGCCATTAACTTCACAGAGGTTAGAATGTTAGACCAATGTTTGAACGTATTTGAATATCATTATTAGCTACTCCGGTGGCGGGGCGAGAATCGTATATATCAATCAACTGAGCACTTAAGAAAAATTTGTTTGAGATAGGATATCTTAGACTTGTGTCAAGTTTGAGTTTATAATCGCTTAGTTTTTCAGGACGCGGGCTAAAAGAAAGTCTCTCAACAACGGTAAGCTTTGAAAACAGGTTGATGGTGACGTCTTGACCGAAATCAACAAAGATATGGTTTTGTTTATTCATATTAGAGTAATTATATTCCTGGTAGCTACCGCCGATCGTGATGTTAGCTGTCAAATTCGATTTTGTGAGGAGTCTATAACCTAAGCCTGGGCCTATTTGGTAATATAAATCAATTTTTCTGATTTCATCGTATCCAGAAGACAAAGAGATATAACTAAAAACCTTTTTACCAAAGTTTAACTCACTTCGAAGTGAGCCATCCATTCGGTTTGCTGAAATTTCATTTTCAGTTTTGCCATAGGACACTGAATAATCGAGGTAATTTCTGGTAATATTTTTTATATAGGAAAGCCTAAGTTGTCCGGAAATATTTTTATGTTCTTTTGAGCTAAATCCAGCATCCAAACCTATCTGAGCATAGCCATGGATTTCTTTGAAAAACATGGCAAGCTTATTTGTTGATTTATTGGGAGACTCTGAATGTTGTAATAAATTAATTGAATTAGTGCCTGGCTTGTCAGAGGTTGCTAGTTCTTGTGATTTATTCTTTTGTTGAGGGATCGACGATGGTATCAGTGGGGTGGATGTCTGATTTTGAGAATTTTTTTGGCTTTCTATAAGATTTGAAATAAATGGATAGAGGTTTGTATCATTCGAAGGTTTTTCGGTTTTAGGAGTATGAGCAGACAAACTATTAAGCTGGCTAATCAATAGAGCTCGTTTTTGATGGTATTCACCTGGCGAGATATTGCCTGCAAGGTATGATCTGGTAAGTTCCTTGAGTTGTTTATCAATACTGGATTCATTTGTACAGGCGGCTGCAGTTTCAATAGTTAAATTATTAGTATTATGATCTTGTTGGATAATATGGTCGATTATTTCAACTGGAGCATGCACAATTCCCAATTGAGTATTAATAGTTAAGTTAGTTTTATTTGCTTCGATTAAAGACCCGGATATGACATCACCATTTTTGAAGAAGACTTTGATTGTATTAGTAGATCCTAAGCAGAGGAAAGACATTAATGGCAGCACGAAGCAAGCAAGTAACCTGAATGATTTAATTTTTTGTATCTGATGATTTACTGTTTGGTGCATTGGTAGAATTTGGTTCTTCTATTGGAATGTCAGTTTTTAAATAGACTCTAGTGCCGCCTTTTACCCCGATTGATCCGTTTTCTGGTTTAAGTGTCGGTCGGGAACTTCCGCAATCATAGGTTTGTCTTCGGATAATTTCGCCGTTTGGGTTTAATGCGCAATAGATAAATGTTCTAGCGTAGGTTTGGTTTAAGACGTGCAAATTACTGGCAGAATCAATTTGGGCTTCTGGCTTACTGAAAGAGACCATAGGTCCGATGTAGGTCAATGCGATGAGTTTTCCTGATGTAACGTCTTTAATTCGGGCATACAGTCTAAATTGCTTGAGGAGGTTTGCCCTAACTAATTCATATTTTCTGACCGCAGGTGGCGAGTTTGTATTGTCTGAAGGTGGCACTCCGATATCTTCTTGCCAGATAACATTACCGCTAATTATGTCAAAATATGTTTCCGGGGAACTAAAAGACTGCCCCCAATTTGAAATTTTTATTGTTGCTGATATTTTATACCTTCCGGATTGGCTCAGGTTGTAATATGTTGCAAGATCGATGACCTTAGTTACAACAGATCCTGATGGAACATCAAATTTTCCGGAAGGTGGTACCTGGTCGAATTTTTCTACTATGTAACCAGAACTAAGGTCCAATGTGAATGAAAGCCACTGATCTTCATCGCTTAAGCTAAAAGTTTGGCCAGATAAGTTAGTTATTTTTAATTGGATTGGGACTGATTCACCAGCTAAATATTGTTGGCGATCTAGAACCAAGTCCACCTTTACTTGTGCTAATAGACTCAGAATTGTAACGTTCCAGATGAGAAATGTTGTTGTAAGTTTTTTATTGATCATAATTTTTGGTTATTGGGTTTGACATTATGAATTACTGAATATTCATCCTATTAATATCCATATATAAAACTATAGATGAGTTTAAATTTTGCGAGAAAAATTATGCTAATAATGCATTAGCTCTTGTGATCACCTGGTCTGGGGTTATAGCTTTTAAACAGCCGATAAAGTTTGGTTGATTGCAGGTTTTGCTGAAACAAGGTCGACAAGGTACATTAGACACAATAGTTGCGTCTGGAGGATATCCATAGGGCCCGGTCCGCGAGGGATCGGTTGGGCCAAAAATCGTAATTATTGGGCGTTTTAGAGCTGCTGCAACATGCATTGGGCCGGTGTCATTAGCTATGACAAGTTTTGAGGCGCGTAGCCATTCGACCATTTCTGATAATGATAATTTTCCGGCAAGGTTTAAACACTGGTTCTTTAAGTTTTCTGAGATTTTAGCGCACAATAGGGAATCTGCTTTTGAGCCTAAAAGGGCAAATTTCAAATTCGGGTATTGGTGTGCGAGTATTTTAATTGTTTCTGAGAAATATTCTGGAGGCCAGCATTTTGTGAGCCATTTTGAGCCGGGAATAATAGTCAACCAGTCGTAATGAGATATTTTCCATTTATCATTTATTTTTGAGAAGATAGTTTGGTTTGGCGGTATCCATTCAAAATCCAGGTTGTTTGGTATACCTAACCTTTTAAGAACGGCTAAATACCAGTCCACTGCATGGGGATGATCAGATGGACGTGGTACAGATATGTCATAAAAAATTGAAGCTTTTTCTCTTTGATTTTCAACTCCTATAGTTAGATCACCTTTAGCCAACCAGGCGAATATGCCGCTTCTAAATAATCCCTGGAGGTCAATTACCCAATCGAAACCAATTTTTTGAATTTTAATGAAGGAATTAAAAAATTTGATGATAGCTCCTGGATTTAGCCAATTTTTTCTCTGGATGACTATTAAGTTTGACAGGTCAGGGTCATGTTCGAGTAAACCCGCGTATTCTTCAAAGACCAGCCAGGATATTTTACTATGGTTTAGATTTTTTTTTAAAAGGCGTAAGACTGGTAGTGCATGAACGATATCACCTAAGGAGCTTGGTTTAATGATTAAAATTTTCAAGATGGTATATTAACTGGTGTAAGCAAACTTTATTTTCCATGGGCAAGCCTTTCGGCCAGTCTTGGGGGGAGGCCTGCAGCTCGTACTTTATTTTGTGTTAAGGAGATATCGTATTCAAGTCTTCTGAGTTCGATAGTTCCTTCATTAGTATCGTAAATCACATAACCAGCTCTAGGATCACCGTCTCTTGGTTGGCCTACACTACCGACGTTAACGAAATATTTTTTTCCGGGTTCAATCTTAAACTTTGAGTATGTTCCGCCACGGACGACGCTATCCCGAATAAAAGCCAGAGGTATATGGGTATGACCGAAGAAACATACAGGTGTATTTTGATATGTAAAACTAGATGCAGCGGCTAATTTATCGAACACATATCCCCATCGTTGTGGCCCGTCTAATGTGGCATGTACAATTGTAAAATTGCCGATCATTCTGGTGAGCTTAAGTTCACGCAACCATTTGCGGTCGTCTTCAGTTAATTGATTTCGTGTCCAATTTACAGCTTCGGCTGCATGCGGATTAAATCCTTCCAAATGTGCGTCATTGGCGACATATTCATCATGATTACCTTTGATGCATGGAATATTCATAGATCTAATGATATCCAGGCATTCTTTTGGGTTAGCGTTATAACCGACGATATCGCCAAGGCACACGAAATTTGTGCAATTTTGTTCTTTAGCGTCCTTAAGAACAACATTAAGAGCTTCGAGATTTGAGTGTATATCAGCTATAATTGCATATTTCATTTTAGACCTAACCAATAATTGAGAATCCTTTTAAATCATTTTTAGCCTCTTGCCATTGCATATCTTCAGACCTGATGAATCTGCCGAGTCCGGAGTTACGGATAGCCTCGCAAAAGGCAAGTAATTCGTCTTTATCACCTTCACAGATCAATTCTACTCTACCATCATCTAGATTACGTATTGTCCCACAAAGCTCGTAACCTGGAGCTATTGATTTTACCGTATACCTAAAACCAACACCCTGTACATGCCCTGAATACAATACTTTAAGTCTAACCTTGTTCATAAAATAAATTCAAGGCAAGTTATTATGAAATCAAATACCATGCCAAAATCAAGCTACAAAAGTTTTTATTTAAGTTTTGTTATTTATTGGTGGGACCAAGAATCGAAGCCCCGGTTGAATGCGAGTACCATTTAAAAATTCGGGCCATGACATTTTTTTTCTGCCTTCTAATTGGACCGTGGTTAGATTAAGTAAACCACTGCCACATGAGACCATAAAAGCCTCTTTATCAGCCTTTATAATAGTACCAGGTGGATTAAAGGATCCTTCTTCTGGGGTTGCCTCCCAGATTTTTAACATTACAGGTTTTTCATTGGTTGGGATGAAGGTGAAAGCTCCTGGCCATGGATTGAAGGCTCTGACCTTGTTCCATAGAGCAGTAGCGGATAGGCTCCAATCGATTATGCCATCTTCTTTGGTTAGTTTTCTGGCATAAATAGCTTTTGAATGGTCTTGTGGTTCAGGTTTTATTGAGCCATTTATGTATAACGGAATAGTTTCGACTATCAATTTTGCTCCGAGATTTGCCAGTCTGTCATGTAATGTTTGTGAATTGTCGGAGCTTAAGATGGGTATTTCAGCTTGGGCGATAATATCGCCGGCGTCTAATTCTGGAGCGATTTTCATAATAGTAACACCGGTAGACGTTTCACCATTAAGGATGGCCCATTGTATTGGAGCTGCTCCTCTGTATTTTGGAAGTAATGATGCATGAATATTCAGACAGCCGAATTTTGGGATATTTATAATTGCATCAGGCAGTATTTGGCCGTATGCAGCCACAATTATAATGTCCGGATTCCATTTTTTGACTTTTTCTATTGCCGGTTGATCTTTGATTTTTTCTGGCTGAAAGATCTCTAAATTAAGTCTTTGGGCTAAAGTTTTTACTGGAGGCGGTTCAAGTTCCAGGTTTCGTCCTTTCTCTTTATCGGGTTGTGTAATAACTCCAAGAAGTTCAAAAGCTTTATCCTTCGATAACGCATTAAGAGCGGGACAGGCAAAACTTGATGTTCCAATAAAAACTATTTTGACTTTCATCATATTCAGTGGATTGATTTTAGAAGCACTGCGGGGTTTTTACCAGAGAAAAGTCAAATTTTAAGACATATTTTTTAAAAATTAGTCATGTAAAGCTAAGGTGGTAGTATGAAATGACGATATTTTTTCAGTTAAAATATTTAATATATCTGATAGTACTTTAACAGGAGATTGTGTGGCGTCGATTCTATGAACTAACTCGTGACCATAGAAATTCAGAATTGGCTGTGTTTCAGACTCGTATATATCCAGGCGTTTTTTTATTACATCGATATTGGCGTCATCTAGTCTGTTTTCTTTCAGGGCACGTTGTTGAAGTCTTTGGATAAGATCATTTTGGTTAGCACAAATGAGTTGAAACACGGCAACTACATCAAGTTTATCGCTGAGCATTTCTGCCTGGTTTCGGTTCCTTGGCATACCATCGAGAATAATCAGATCTTTTTCTGGGTTAAATTGGCCGGTTTTTTTGCGTTTTTCTACGTAATCAAACCAAAGTTTTATTGTATATTCATCAGGAACTAATAATCCTTTCCCGGAGTACTCCAGAAAAATTCGTGCGATTTCACTTTCGATAGTCAAGCTTCTGAACATATCTCCTGAGGCGCAATGAAAAAAGCCAGGAATAGTTCCTAATATTTTACCTTGCGTGCCTTTTCCTGCTCCAGGAGGTCCTACCAATAAAACAGATTTAAATTTCATTTTTCTACTGCGCTTTCGTATGCGATTTCGACTTGTGTTATATCACCAAAACTGACTGGCATTTCTTTTCCGCTTTTATGTAAAACCAGGTGCACTTCATTAGCTGAAATCCTGGAAATGCGTTTGGCAATAAGACTTGATCGGCCAGTTTTAATAATTATTACCATGTTTTTTTCTGGCTCTACCAAAACGACCCTGAAGAAACCAGGGAACTGTGTTTCAAAGAATCGTCGGTTAAAAGTATATTCACCTCGGTTATAGACCTTAGGCTGTAACGACTTAGATTCGGCTTGGGCTGGCTTAGCAACCGACAGCGTACTGGCAACAGCAGTTTCTGCACCTGTAGGCATATGACCGCCGCCTTCGTAAGTTTGCATTTGAGTTTCTGAAGATTCATGATGCATAGCAGCTGGAACGGCGGCGAATAAGCTCGGACCTAATATAGGGAGCAAAGCCGAGATCCCACAAACGATAGCTGTGGGCCGCCTTTTATAAACAGCTACTTCAAAAGCCGCATACAGGTTAGCGATATAAATTATCAACAAAAACGCGATTCCGATAGGTGTCTTAAGTGTACTGAAGAAGCTGGCCTTGCTGTCTGCCAGATCTAATTTTGGTGGCATTTGAATTTGAACGGGCTTGGGTTTCCTTTTTTCAAGTGCTTTTGCTCTTACTTCAAGAGGGACATCTATAAATGGTTCAGCAAACTGTTTATACTTAGGATTTTCAGCAACGACTTTAAGGGTTTCTTGAGAAAGCTTTGCCCATGGAATGCGTGATGAAAAACCACCGGCTTCTTTAGCTACTATCAAACCGTCCTCATTTGCGTCAGCCAATGTACCGATAATGATGTCACCATTGACTAGTTTAAATTCTGCAGCATTAGCAACGGTTAGGTATAAAATCGTTGCGTATCCAACAATTAATAGCATCAATTTCTTACTCATGCCAATTATTTGAATATCAAATATACTAAAACTTCAAAAGAATTTTTTGTAAAAAATCTTAAGCTATCACTGGTCCTTATAAAAAGAACGACTTCGATAATATTATTTTGCCAAAAACAAAACAGGCAGGAATGGCAAACTAAAAGGCTTAATATTACGACGGTATATCTTTACCCGTTGTTGTTACTGTAAGTTTACCATGTTTTATTCCTTTACATGCAATTAGCTCGTCTGCGATTTTTCTTATTACATCGGCCATACCTTTTACAATTAGCACCTCTAGACAGTTATCATGGTCTAGGTGTACATGGACAGTGGAAATTATACAGTCATGATATTCATGTTGGGTATCAGTCAAGGTAGCCTGGATATGTGATTTATGATGGTCGTAAACGAGAGTTATGGTACCAGCGATTTCTTTTTTTCCAAGTTTTTCATTATGTTCGACCAGGTGATCTTTGATCATATCGGCTATTGCCTGGGACCTGTTAGAGTAACCCTTCTGTTTGATCATGGCGTCTAGCTCTTTCAGTAATTTTCCTGGAACTGAGACGCTGAAACGAGAAACTTTTTCTTCTTTCATAATTAGTAATTGTAAATTTCAGATTCGTTTGTCAATTATAGTTAACATTTGATTTAGGAGTCAACTTTGCTTATTGATTTCTAAATTACAATATTTGTTGATAAAAATCACTAGCCAATATGAAAATTTTATTTCTTGGAGCAACTCGAACTACAACTGGTTCGATGTATTTATTAGAAGTTAATGGCCAGAAGATACTTTTGGAATGCGGCCTTTTCCAAGGAAAACGAGGTGAATCCATAATTCGAAATAAGAACTTTAGTTTCGCTCCATCGGATCTATCTTGTGTAATATTGAGCCATGCTCATATTGACCACTCCGGGAATTTACCAAACTTGTGCAAACAAGGCTTCAGGGGAAATATTTACTGCACATTTGCTACGCGTGATCTTGCCAGCATAATGCTTGAGGATTCAGCACACATTCAAAAAGCAGATGCTGAGTTTGTTTCTAAAAAGCATGCCAAGAAAGGACTGCCGCCTGTGGACCCTCTCTATAATGTTGAGGATGCAGAGCAAGCAGTTCAGCAGTTTGTTTCTTTGAATTATGACAGGCCAATGCCCATAGCTGAGGGAGTTACCCTTATTTTCAAGGATGCAGGACATATTCTGGGGTCGGCACAGGTTGTTTTGGATATTAAGGAAAATGGTAAGGCATTTAGATTCTTATTTTCTGGCGATGTAGGGAGAGGCAAAGATGATATATTACGCGACCCTGTGGCGGTTGAGGACGTGGATGTATTAATGGTTGAAAGTACTTATGGAGGTCGGGAGCATGGTCCAAAGTCTGTAGCGCATGAACTGGTAGAAACGTATGTCAAAGAGACAATATCCAAAGGTGGCAAGGTTATTATTCCGTCATTTTCGGTTGGGCGTACTCAGGAAATAGTTTATACTTTACATAGATTAACCGAAGCTGGCCGGATTCCTAAGATCCCAATATTTGTAGACAGTCCTTTAAGTGTTAATGCCACAGAGATTTATCGACTTCACCCTGAATGTTTTAACTCGGAGATTTATAGATTTTTGAGGGAGGTAAAAAATCCGTTTGGCATGGATAATTTAACATATATCCGTGAACAGGCGCATTCACTTAAGCTGAATGATCTCAAAGAACCAGCAATAATAATTAGCGCTTCTGGCATGTGTGAAGCAGGGCGGATTCGACATCATTTGAAAAACAACATAGGTGATCCGAAAAATCTAGTACTTTTTATAGGTTATTGTGCCGAGAATACTTTAGGCGCGCAGCTGGTAGCTGGCAAAAAGACTGTTAACATTTTCGGTGAGCCTCATGAAGTGCGGGCAAAGGTATTATCAATCGACGCATACTCTGGTCATGCGGATAAAAACGAATTATTAAATTATGTTAAAGCTATTAGCGGACCTATGAAAAAAATTTTCGTTATCCATGGCGAACAGGATCAGACGCTGGCATTTTGTGATCTACTTTCCACGGCAAAACCAGACTCACAGATTATTCCTCCGATACCGGGTGAACTTCATACATGTTTTTAATTGATGAATTTAAGAAATAAGGTTTCAAAGAAACAATAACTTGCTAGCTGCCGCGTGGAAAGAAATTTATAAGAAATAATAGGATTGTCAAATAAACTGCTATAACCATCCAGGTAAGGATTTGAAATCTTGGTTATGTCATAGACGGTCCGAAGGCATTTTAAATTAAGTTATTGAACAGATTCAAAATTTTGTAAATATATCGGGAATAACTGTTTTTTAACAATGGCAGATACAATAAAAATAATACTTCTAGGTATAGGCAGATGGGGAACTAATCATTTTAGGATACTGAAGAATCTGCCTGTAGAACTTTTTGTGGTGGATCCTGATGCTGGTAAGGTAGAGAAGGCCAGGTCATCTGGTTTTGATGCTCAACATATTTCTACAAACTATAATGACTTTAAGGATCGGGTTGATGCTGCGATTATTGTAACGCCGGCGCAAACACACTATGAATTATGTCGTTTGTTTTTAGAATCTGGTAAAGATGTGTTTGTGGAGAAACCAATAACTTTAGTCTCCTGTCAGGCTAAAGAGCTGGCTCAACTGGCAGAAAGCAATGGCCGGATTCTTCAAGTTGGGCATATTTTTAGATTTGATCCTGCAGCGCAGTGGCTGAGAGACAATATCAGGGGAGGCTTATTTGGAAAACTTAAGATATTGCGGGGAAGTTTTAGTGGATTTAAGCGTCCGCGCAGCGATAGTGGCGTAGCGTTTGCTGATGCGATTCATTTTATCGATTTGTTCAATTTTATCTCGGGTGAAGTGCCAATCAGGGTCACGGCCAGATTATATGATTTTTTGGGACGTGGAATGGATGATGAGGCATTGATAGTATTAGATTACAAAGCCGGGTTTACTGGGATCATTCAGGCAGGGTATCATAATCCGGGTAAGTTTAGATTTGTAGAAGTCTTAGGCGAGTCGATGAGTGCCGTTTGTGATTTCAACGCTGCACAGTACAAGGTGAAGACGTATGCGAATACCTTTGTTGGCAAGGATGGTGTTTTTCAGGCACAAGAGGGTAGTACTCAGCAGATTGAATTCACGCCTGAGGAGCCGCTTCAGGCTGAATTGCGGGCGTTTATTGAGTCAATACGTACTCGAAACCAACCATTAGCCGATGGCTGGTCTGGATATGAGGCTGTTCGCATCCTTGAATGCACAGTAGAATCTTCTAACACTTTTAAATCAATTCAACTAATTTAAAAAATGAATATCCCATTATCAAAAGCTTATTTAACTGATGAAGTTGTTAACGCAGCCGTTCGGGCAATGAAATCCGGATGGTATATTTTGGCTAAGGAGTGTGAGGCGTTTGAAGCTGAATTAGCTTCGTACGTGGGTGTCAAGCATGCAGTTTTAGTTAGTAATTGGACTTCCGGGATGCTGATGGTACACCAAGCCATGGGGCTGAAGCCCGGAGATGAAGTTATAGTCCCGTCACATACTGCTTTTCCAACAATAGAACCTTTATGCCATTGGGGTGCAAAGCCCGTGTTTGTAGACATAGATGATTCGTATTGTCTGGATGTAGCACAAGTAGAATCAAAGATTACTTCAAGGACAGTAGGTATAATTCCTGTTCATATATACGGACACACAGCCGATTTGGACCCGATACTCAAAATAGCGCATGATCATAATTTGTGGGTAATTGAGGATTGCGCGCAGGCGATTGGGGCAAGATATAAAGGTAAGCAAGTAGGCTCAATAGGCTATTGTGGAGCGTTTTCATTTTTCCCTTCAAAAAATCTGACTGTAATGGGCGATGGTGGTTGCATTTGTACAAATGATGCAACTCTTGCAGAACGTATTCGAAAATTAAGAAATCATGGGCGTAAAGATAAATACGTAAATGATGAGATCGGTTATAACATGCGTTTTAATGAGATCCAGGCCGCCATTGGCAGGGTAGGGTTAAAATACCTTGATGAATTAAATAACAATCGTAGAAAAGCTGCAGCTCATTACAACAAAAGACTTAAAGGCATTGTTCAGACACCAATCGAAAGAGAATATAGTCATTCTGTTTATCATATGTATGTAGTTAGGTGCGGTGATAAACGAGATAAACTTGCAAGTTTTCTTAAAGAGCATGGTATCGGTACAGGGATTCATTATCCGGTTGCAAATCATCAGCAACCTGCCATTACCAAATTGTTTAATGATATTCCGTCTCTTCCAACCACAGAAAAGATTGTGAAAGAGATTTTGTCATTACCAATTTATGGGACCATTACAGAAGCTGAAATCGATTATGTCTGTGACAGAATTATTGAGTTTTTTAAAAACCAATAAATTTTCAGCTATCCATGCAAAATCCAGAGTTAAGTTTGGTCATTCCATGTTATAATGAAGAGACTAATCTTAGGCCTTTAATGGACGCGATTCACAAAGCGGTGGATCCTTTAAAAATTCAGTATGAGGTGGTTATTACTGATGATTGCAGTACCGATGGGTCCTGGAAAATTCTAAAAGAACTCGCAGCAGCAGATCCTGTTTTGCGTATTCAAAGGTTTAAATTTAATTGTGGTGAGTCTGCTGCTTGTTGGGCAGGAATAAAAGCTGCCCGTGGAAATGTGATAATCACTCTGGACGCAGACTTGCAAAACGATCCCGCGGAAATACCCAAATTTATTGAGCATTTAAAATATGCAGATTGTGTCTGTGGCTCGCGTGTCCAAAATCGAATAAAGGGTGATAGTCTCATTAAGGTTATTTCTTCCAAAATAGCTAATAGCATTCGGAATAGTGTTATTCACGATGATATTACTGATGCAGGTTGTACCTACAGGGCTTTTAAACGTGAATGTGTGGAAAATATAAAAATGTTTAAAGGTGGGCACAGATTTTTACCAGCTCTTTTTAAAATGGAGGGATTTAAAGTAATAGAGATTCCTATCTCAAACAATCCCAGGTTTTCTGGCCAAAGCCATTATGGCATATGGAATAGGTTGTTTAAATCATTCTTGGATATGTTAGCCGTCCGATGGATGCAAAAACGATTTATTAAATACGAAATTGCAGATAAATTAAATTTTTAAACATGGGTAGGCTTCTGGCAAATATTATTCTATAAGGTTGTTCTTTCAGCGGTATTAAAGTCTTAATTTTTAACAAAAGGTTTACCATTTCATATCAACAGTGGCATGAGAACCAGTCAATCATTACGCGCAATCAAAAAACGAAGACTGGATGCCGTGTCGCTTAAGCTTTTACCTTTCTTTGATGATCAGCAAATTTAATTCGGCTTTTCCGGGATCTCATCTTGGCGACTTCTCAAATCCTGTGTGTTTATGGCGCTATAAATTTTTTGCTGCGAACTGCGACACAGTTTTCAGTTTTGATAGCGGTTACTTTGAAAATAATAGCCAGCAGTCGCTTCCTGTTAATGTAGCCCCACACTTATCGCACAGATGAATGAACTAGCGGAGCAGTCGGAAGTTAATGACGAGTATTTTACTGCCGACAGCATGCTCTGAATCCAGCGCTGGCCCATGAGCTTTGATATTTGAGGGACAGCTTCCACGCAGTCCGTAGTAAGGGGTTGAACACGACCCTCCAGAAAATAACTTTGAAATATGTTTCAATAAAAATTCAATTGTAACAATTTTGAAGTAAACGTGTTGTGGAGTGCAGCAATTGGAAAACACATAGCTTCCAATGTATCGACGTTATTGCCAAAAATTACACTTATCATGTTGCTGCAGCAGGAAAACGGCAATGAGTTAATTGTGTTGACGGTATTAGGAATAATTGCACCGGTTAGACTGGAGCAGGCTTCGAATGCACTAACCGACTGTTGAAAAGGGCCTATTTTTCGACAGCCTTTTAGGCTTTTAGGATTTGACTGTTTCTTTTTTTGTGGAGCGTCTGTTTTTATTTTTCTGGGGTAGGTTATTTTTTGTTTTCGGGTAGTAGCTGTTAGGCCCAAGTAAATTAATTACTGCCTGATGCAATTCTAAACTGGGTTGAACATAGAATGTAGGGTCGGTGTTAAGTAAAACAATGCGATTGTTAGGGTATTTTATACATAAGAAGACCGGGCAATTTCCATGGTATTTTAGCAAGACTTTTTGCAATTTGAGCATGGTGTCGCGTGTGGTAGATTCTGCTGTTAATCGGATATATACCTGGTTAGTAAATTTAGCTGGGCACGCTTCAAATGGAGTTATTTCCGAAGGGAACAAAGTCACGGAATTGGTTTCTACTGAGATCTCGCCGACAACGACTAATGCCTTGCCTGGTTGGATAATGTCTTTAAATGCTTCATAAGTATCGCCGACGCATAAAATTTTTGCTGAACCATCATTATCTTCCAGGACGGCGGTCAGGAATGGTTTTTTATTTTTCTTGGATATACCTTTGTTGACTGAAACTACCAGGCCACCGGTTCGGACAATTGATTTATTTTCTAACGTAGCTAATTCTTTTAATTTGTGTATGATGTATTGTTTGATAAACGGCATTATTTCGGCTGATGGGTGGCTGGTTGCATAGAAACCCAGGAACTCCTTTTCTGCTGACATTATTTCTGCTAATGGCCATTCAGGTAGTTCCTGAATTGATTCTGATACAGGAGCAACACCCATCAGATCGAATAGCGATGATTGACCCTGGACTCTATCTTTTGCAGCTCTTGAACCGATGGAAATAGCTGAATCGATAAGTGAGAACAGAGTAGCTCTGGTGTGGCCGAGACAATCGCATGCGCCTGATTTTATTAATGATTCAAGGACTTTTCTGTTAATTACCTTGCTGTCTAATCTGGTGCACAGATCAACCAGGGATTTAAACTCTCCACCCTGGATACGACTGTTGACAATTGCTTGTGCGGTTTCGTCACCGACTCCTTTTATTCCAGCTAAGCCAAAAATGATAGAGGATCCGTCCTTAGAAGGCACAAAATTGGCCATGCTCATGTTTATACTTGGTGGTAAGACTTTGATATTGAAGCGTTCTGCATCTTCTATGAATGTAGCAACTTTTTCCAGGTTGTTCATGTCGTTTGTCATTAATGCGCAGAAATATTCGACAGGGAAATGGGCTTTTAGATAAGCGGTTTGATAAGCCAGCAAAGCGTAGGCAGCGGCATGAGATTTGTTAAATCCGTACTCAGCAAATTTGACTAACAGGTCAAAGATAGCATTTGCCTTTTCTTCTGGTATGTTATTTTTTGTAATGCACCCCTGGACAAATTTTTCTCTTTGTTTTTGCATTTCTTCTATTTTCTTTTTGCCCATAGCCCGGCGCAGGATATCTGCAGCACCCAGGGTAAAACCTGCTAGTACTTGTGCAGCTTGCATAACTTGCTCTTGATAAACGATAACGCCATATGTTTCTTTGCAAATAGGTTCAAGCAATGGGTGTTCATATTCTATAGGAATTTCGCCATGTCTTCGTCTGATGAAATCCTCTACCAGGTTCATTGGGCCCGGGCGGTACAATGCAACTAAAGCGATGATATGTTCCAGACAATTAATTTTGAATCGTCTGCATATATCGCGCATATTTTCAGATTCAAGCTGGAACACGCCTATTGTATCACCTCGATTTAACAGTTCGTAGGTGGGTGCGTCATCGAGTGTAATATCCTGAAGACTCAAATCAATGTTTCTAGTCTGTTTTAGAATTTTGAAAGTATTAGTGATAACAGTTAAGGTTTTAACCCCGAGAAAGTCCATTTTCAGAAGGCCAAGGTCTCCGATTGGGCCCATTTCATATTGGGTTACCAGTGCGCCGGTTTCATCTTTCTTTAGAGGAATTAATTCGATTAATGGTTGATCTCCAATGACAACACCAGCAGCGTGAATTGATGCGTTTCGAGCTATGCCTTCGAGTATTTTTGCTGTTTCAATTATTTCTTTTGCTGTTGGATTTGTTTCATATTCTTTCCGTAACTCTGGCGATTGATTTAAAGCTGCTGCTAAAGTTATTTTGAGGTCGGATGGTACCATTTGTGAGATTTTGTTATATTTTGAGAACTCCAGTCCCATCGCCCTGCCAACGTCGTTTATTGCTGATCTGGCAGCCATTGAGCCAAAAGTAATAATTTGAGCTACAGAATCTTTTCCGTATTTGTTTCGTACGTATTCAATTACTTCTTCGCGTCGATCATCAGCGAAGTCGATATCCAGGTCTGGCGGATTCACACGTTCAGGGTTTAAGAATCGTTCGAAAAGTAGTGAATAACGTAATGGGTCAACTGTAGAGATTTCCAGCAAATAAGTAACCAGTGAACCGGCACCTGATCCTCTTGCTCCACAAAGAATACCATTTTTTCGAGCATGACGTACAAAGTCATCGACTATAAGGAAATAGCTCGTGAACCCGGTTTTATTTATGATTTGGATTTCGTATTCCAGACGATTTAGAATGTTGTCTACTTTTGTTTTGATTTCTGGGTTTGAAAGGTCTGGTGGTTCAAGGTTTTTTTTGTGTTCAAGCCCTGGAATTAAGTTTGGATTTTTGAGTTCTACGGGGATGAACTTGTTTGATTCAAATTTTGTTATTAGTCCATACCTTTTTTCTAGGCCCTGCAATAAAAGTTTTCTGAGACAGTCTTCCTGAGTTAATCCTTGGGGTGGGGTGAATTTTGGATAATGTAGTTCTCCGAATTTTATTTTTAAATTACATTTTTCTGCAATTTCCAGAGTATTATTTATCGCTTGAGGTATTTCCTTAAATAGCTCAGACATTTCCTGGCTCGTGCGTAAATAAAACTGTTCTGGTGGATATCTTAGTCGGTTAGGGTCATGAATGGTTGTCTTGGTGCCAATACAAACTAGTATATCATGGGCGTATGAATGTTCACGTTCCAGATAATGAACGTCATTTGTGGCTACTAATTTTAAGTCGAATTCTTTAGCGAATAAAACGAGCTGCTGATTGACTTTATCCTGTTCTGGTAAACCATTATTTTGGACTTCAAGATAGAAATTTTCATTTCCGAAAACATGTTTATACCAATCAATTACATCTCTTGCTTTTTGCAGTTGATCTTTTAGGATCAAGTCAGGAATTTCACCTTTCAAACAACCTGAGAGGACAATAAGCCCGTCTTTATGCTGTTCCAAAACGGTTTTATCGATTCGGGGTTTGTAATGAAAACCTTCAAGGTAGGCCAATGTGGCAAGTTTTATTAAATTTTTATAACCGACTTCATCTTTTGCCAATAGAACGAGGTGGTAATATGCATCTTTAATTCCACTTTGAGTTTTTTTGGACTTCATTCGATCGGGAGCTATATATGCTTCACATCCGATGATGGGTTTAATGTTTTTAGCAATAGCTTCTTTGTAAAAGTTAATAGCTCCGTATAGGACTCCATGGTCGGTTATGGCCAGGGCTTTGAATCCTAAGTTATGGGCTCGATCAATAAGTTTATCTATTCGGCATGCTCCGTCTAGCAATGAAAATTCTGTATGAACGTGCAAATGTACAAAGTCAGTTTTCGACATAGGAGTTATTAAACATTCAATGGTGAACAGTAGCAAGTGTAGAAAATGAAATGATATAAACCATTTAAGGTCTCAGTTGATGATTTTTTGGTGGAACGGGCCTGATAGTCGCTGGAATCAGTACTTATATGGTTATTTCTAAATCAGGTATTAATCTTGGTAATGCTTGCAGTGATTAAAGGTTTAATGAATCGTGAATTAGTAGATTTATTTGTGAAGGCTTGATTTTTTTTGATGGATAAAGGAAACAAGAACAAGGATAGATGTCGTGATAACGATAATTGGGCCTACTGGGAGGTCCGCGATGGCGGCTACAATAAAACCGATACCGCATGATAAAGCCCCAAAGATTGAAGAGAGAATAGCGCTTTTATTGATACCTGAAGTGAATTGAAAAGCTGATAAAGCCGGGTTTGAAATTAGACTGTAAATCATTAATCCGCCTACTGATTTAAAGTTTGCGGACATTGCGAATGCAGTTGCGGCAAGGAAAATAGCATATACCAATGTTGACTTGATACCCATAGCTTTAGCGTCTTCTTCAGAGAATAAAATTGCGATTAGTTCTTTATTAAAAACTATGGTAACAGCCATTAAAAATATCAATGAAATAACCGAGAGCCACAAGTCTGACCACCGACAATAAATTAAACTGCCCCATAATAGTCCCCTGATTGAGCTATCGCTCATTCCGCGCATCTCCATAAAACCTAATCCTAAGAAAGATACACCAAGACTAGCGGTAAATAGAAAGCTAAGCGCATTTTCCGGCGAAACAGATGTCATCCATGATCCGTGTGAAGCGAGCACGACAGCAGTTAAAATCGCGACGAAAACCGAAGAATAAAACAATTGCTCGTTTTTCAGACCTAATAATGCACCGAAAACCGCACCTGCTAACGCTGCATGAGAGATGCATACGCCCAGGAAAGGCACTCGCATACCGACTATGAAAGTGCCCATTAACCCGCATGATGCCCCGGCTGCCAGGCCAGTTCCAATAACAGGTATCCAGTAGAGCGGATCCATACTACTGATTAGATTTAGGTGCAGTCCAATGCCGACCATTTTCATGCAACATAAGCAGGTCTATTCCATAAATCCTACTGATCGTTTCAGAGGTGAGGACTTTTTCTGGAACTGAATCTTTGGTTATGCGCCCTGATTCAAAGAGGACGATCCTGCGGCAACACACTGGGAATGAGTCGGGCTCATGTGCTACTATTATTGCTGTAAGTTTGGTGGATTCACAGACCATCTGGATTGAATCCACGACTTTCTCACGCCAACCTAAATCAAGGTTTGCACATGGTTCATCGAATAAAAGAAGTTCCGGAATTTTAACCATAGCCCGGGCGATACACACTTTGCGCTGTTCTCCACCGGAGAGGGTTGAAAAATTTCGATTAGCAAGGTGTTGAATCCCTAATTTTTCAAGCCATAAATCACAGATTTCACGGTCAACTTTGTCTAGCTTTTTAAAAAGACCTTTTACAGCAGTTCTTCCTATTGCCAGAACTTCTCTGACTGTCAATGGTGCTTCTGGTTTAGAAGGCAGGATCTGAGGCACATAGCCAATTTTACGTCTAAGGATTGTTTTTTGAGCTGGTGTTGCATTAATTAGATCATGACCTAAGACAATAACTTTGCCTTTATCGACCCTGGCAAGACCCAGACAGATTTTTACAAATGTTGTTTTTCCAGCTCCATTCGGGCCTGTAATTCCTAATACTTCTCCATAGCCTAAATGAAATTGGTCAATGTTGAGTGAAAATAAATTTGAGCTTGTAAACTTTACTTCAGATAATTCAATTGCAGCTTTACTCATTTGTTAAATTGTGAATCAAAGAGGAAATATTTGAAAGGAAAAGATCATCAAACGCGGACCGATTCTTAAATGATTTTTCAGGAAAATTACTAAGGATTATAATCTTTGCATTTAAGCGTTCAGCTATTGCACTGGCGGCTCTGGTCCCTTCTTGTTTATTGGCTATAATTATTTTTACATCAAAGTCCTTTCCTGTTTTGATTACACTATTCAGTGATGAAAATTTAGCAAAATCAGATTCCGAAAAAGTTGCAACCACATTAAGACCCAAATATTTACAGAATTCTTTTTGATGGATGCTGGAAATAACATTAGTGCCAGCAATAGATTTAAATTTTGATAACTGGAGTTGAGATTTTTCAAGCGCCTTTATTCTGGACTCGATAGCGGATAATTTATGATTGAAATTTTCCTGGGACAGTAACCTTGAAGATATGAGGGATGTTCCAACTTGTTTACAAACATCCAGATATGAATTTGGAATAGATAATCCCGGTGGAGATTTAACAATCGAGAGTAGTGACTCGTTTTTTCCAAGTTGACGAGTTATCAAGTTTTGAAAGTCTTTCTGGAAATCGAATATAAAGACGGCGCGGGCCCGGGATATTTTCTCAACATGACTGGGCTTGATTTCTGTGTGGGCAGGGCATAACCCGGGTTCAGCGAGTCTGACGATCTGCACAGGGCCTGCAAGGAGATCTAAAATTGAACTTTCAATGTAAGAATCTGAAACAACTATGATTGGCAATCGGTCATCTACTTTTTGACATGCACTCAATATTAACAATAGAAATAAACTTAATGCCTTTTTCATTGAACTTTAAGCTAGGGAGAAGTAAAGATTATCCCATCCTTGTTTGAGAATCTGACAATTACTCCTTCATCTCTTGTGTGCCTGTACCAGGTAGAAGAGAGGAGCGGGGCATAAGTACTCATAGACTTTTTGGAATTTGGCTTTGGCCCCATACTCCATATAACCCAACGCACAGGAGATTTGTCGAGGGTGTCAAATAAATTTCCATTTTTAGAATTGTTCAAAGGGAAATCTTCAGGGACCCAAACCTCAAAGTTTCCGTTTAAGCTCCCGTTTAGCAAGCATTGTGCAGGAGCAGCATATTTATAAGAGTGCCGCGGATTGAATGGATCTTCGGCAGCTGTGTCAAGGCCTTTGCCAGAGCCTTTTCTTACATATCCATAATCAGCTAATTCTTTGGGGAACTGACACCAATGATCGGCCAGATCACTGTTACAGTTGACTCGCACCGGTGGCAGTTTTTTATCATGGTCATCCGCGTACATTTCTATAGCAGCGCCTAGTAATGCCAGCTCACATTTAACCTTGGTAACTTTAGCTTTTTCTTTGGCTATACTGAGTGATGGCATCAAAAGCCCTGCAATTATTGCAATAATGGAAATAACAACGGCCAGCTCAATTAATGTGAAACCGTAACAACACACAGGAGGCATGTGATTGTTTTTTAGCTGATTTCCAGGGTTTTGTTTTGTGTTGAGCATGTTTCAAATTATAACGAGCTGGCCGTTATTTTTTTATGGCACGTAACTAGTCTTTTTTGAGTCGGAAGAAGCTAGATGAACTGGTTGCTGGTATTTCGACCGATACAAAGCCTTGGTTTGTTATGAAGTTTCCGGCTACAGGAGTCCAAACATTTAATAATGACAATGAATCGGCTTTTTCCAGGATCCAACCATCCGCTTGTTGCCATTTAATCAGGATATTTTGATTTTGTGTTGTGCTGATAACAAGTTTGGGTGATTGTTGATGTTCATAGATGGCTGTTAAAAATAATTGATAACCGTTTGTGCCTTGGGTGCCTGAACCAGACTCTTGGTTGAGAATCCCGACAAGATCAAAATTTGTCGTGGGAATAGGTCCCAGGTCTTTGAGCGGCAATACCACAGGGAAGAATCTATTGTTACCATCTGTTACGATGCAAGTTCGTTGACTGAAGTTGTTTGAGTTAGTATGACTCCAATTATTTGTATTTGCCCATGAGAGATTGTTAATACGCACAAGCATACCTTGCCAGTGTTCGCAACCTGTTTGCCGTGTCGGGTCAAATATATATTCACTCGTCGATGGGTCGGCATCGTCTTGTCTGACCAAATCTGCTAGTGATACGACTTCGGGTGTTGGAAGTCCATAATCAGGAGCAATGAGTTCGATGTCAAAGTTTGCATCTGGGTCTTTTGAATGTGCTTCATTTATATTTCTTTTACCTCCGTAGAAGAGGGATCTTCTGGCTGTAACTCGCACAAGATCTCCGGCTCTAAATTTGTGTCCGGTTTTACTATCAAAATTGACCCTGTTCATTTCAGCAATCCATTCTTCGTCTGTGTAACTTAGGTCTGTATTTCGTTTGAAAGCCAGGTTTCCGTAGTTTTGCCCCATCCAGAGAGCTGTTCCGCCACGGTCATCAGGCGCAACAGCCTGAATGAAAATCTGCCATTGCCCGCCCATGATTCCTAAGCCCGCTCCATCATTATATGGCACAAAGTTTGGAGTAAAATCTAACATTTCTTCTGGATTGTTTATAATTACTCCTTCGATTACAAAGGGCAGTGTGCCTTGCCATGCGCTGGTGCCGTCATTGTTGACAGCTTGCAAGTCCCAGTGTTTAACACTGGGAAGTTCATCTGCGCTTGCCAGAATTGGTGAGTTAAATATGGCAATTGATGAAACAACAGCTAATGAAAAATAAAAACCTAAGCCTGATTGATTTTTCATATTTCTTGAACCTAAATTATTAATTTATTATCTTTTTTGCAAAATGTAATAAATTATGTAGTGTTATGCAATAAAAAAATAGTATTACTGATCATGAATATGAACGACCCACGAATCTCTTTTTTTGATAATTTGGCCCTGGAATGGGACAAGAATCAACCACCTGTTGATGAACTTACGTCCAGACTAGACCTGATTAGTGATCTTTTACAAATAAGAAATGGGATTTCATTGTTGGAGGTTGGCTGTGGAACAGGCTTAATAACCCCCTGGTTGATACAGAAAACAAGGCCGGGCCGAGTAGTCTCAATTGATTTTTCTCAAGAAATGATTACTGAGGCAAAGCGGAAAAATCCATCAGGTGATTTTAGGGTGATGGATATTTGTTTGGAGTCTCCGGAAGTTGAGAGTTTTGACAATGTTTTTTGTTTTAACTCGTTTCCGCATTTCCGTGATAAGCAGCGGGCATTAAGAAATATTTTTAAGAGTTTAAAGTTTAATGGATGTTTAGTTGTGTTGCATTTTCAAGGGAGTAAACAGATAAACGAATTTCATAAGCAAGTAGGTGGGGCTGTGGCTAATGATTTTTTGCCGGGTATGGCCGAATGGCATACGTTATTGAATTCTGTATCGTTAAAAGCGACTGCAATGATTGACCGTGAAGATTTATTTCTTGTGAAGGCATACAAGGTATGAGGAGTGATTTTGATGTTTGATTATTCTGTTTAGTAACATTTTCCTGGGTGGAGTTGTTTACGAAGACGTGAGTATTCAACACTGTTAATTGAGTTAGTGGCTTTGACCTTAGATTCGAATAGATAGGCTGGCTGGACATTTTGGCTAATCTACAGTCTCTAAATTTGAAATAAGTTAAACAGACATAATTAAAAAATAATCCAGTCACAATAAGTGACTGGATTGGTCAAATAATGTTTAGCAGGAGGTACTGTAAACCAGGGTTTTAGGGTTTTATTTTTTTTTAATTGGTTATGAGCCGATTTCTGCTTTTATTTTTTCGGTTATAATTTTATCCCATTTTTGAATGATGGCAGGGTCGCGTGCTTCCAGGAGAAGTCTGGCTTTTGGTTCGGTTCCAGAATACCTGAGTAAGATGCGGCCGCCTGTTTCTTTTATTTCTTTTTCGGCGGCTATTAACAATTCAGTGAGTCCGTTTAGTTGTTCGAATGGGATTTTTTCGCGCACACGAATATTTGAGACAACTTGGGGGAATTTCTCCCAGCATTTAACAAGTTGAGACAGTGGTGTATCGGTATATTTCATAGTAGCCAGGATTTGGAGTGCAGTAACCAGGCCGTCGCCAGTTGTAGCGAAGTCTCTAAAGATGATGTGACCGCTTTGTTCTCCACCAAGGTTATAATCATTTTTAAGCATTTCATCTATAACGAATTTATCTCCTACTGGGGTTCTTATGACTTTACCTCCGGCTTTATTGATTGTATCGTCCAGACCGAAATTACTCATTACTGTGGCGACTAAGGTATTATGTTTGAGCGTTTTATTTTTTAACATATTAAGAGCGGAGATTGCCATTATATCGTCGCCATCGATGAGTTGTCCGTTTTCATCACACATCAACACCCTATCTGCGTCTCCGTCGTGAGCGATTCCTAGATCGGCCTGGTATTCGACGACATTTTTACACATTTGTTCCGGGAACATGGATCCGCAATTCAAGTTGATGTTAAGGCCGTCAGGTTTGTTTCCAATAGTTATTACTTCAGCGCCTAGTTCACGTAGGACGCAAGGTGTTGATTTGTAAGCGGCGCCGTTAGCACAATCAACAACAATTTTAAGGCCGTCGAGGGTCATACCTCGTGGGAAGGATGCCTTTGCATATTCGATGTATCTGCCCAGGGCGTCGTCGATACGTATAGCTTTACCTATATCGCCGGCTGTGGGTCTAATTTTTTCGATTTCTCCACTAAAAACCAGGTGTTCGATGCTTTCTTCGATCTTATCATCTAGTTTATAGCCGTCAGATTGGAAAAACTTTATTCCGTTATCATCGTAAGGGTTATGTGAAGCTGTAATGACGATGCCGGCGTCAGCACGAAGGCTTCTGGTTATATAGGCAACACCTGGTGTTGGTAACGGGCCGATAAATAGTACGTCAACGCCTATGGATAGAATTCCAGATGATATTGCGTTTTCTAACATGTAGCCTGATAACCTTGTGTCTTTGCCGAGTACAATTTTATGTCGGCCGTGACCTCTGGCTTGTGGATTGAGATTTTTAAAGATAAAGCCAGCTGCTCTACCGAGTTTTAGTGCTGTTTCAGAGTCAACGGGTGCGATATTAGCTTTGCCGCGCACCCCATCAGTTCCGAATATTTTATTTTTTTTGATCATGTTATCAATTTTCTTATTTTATGTTTGGTTGGTTATTGATTTTATTAATTTTTACTTCTTCTGGATCGACCGTCCAAAGGGTGCAACCTTGAGGAACCACAATATGGACTAATTCGATCGATGGAAAGAAGATTTGGTTAGTGTTTAGCTTAACAAAAGCTGTGATTTCATTTTCTGTGAGTTTTTCTATAATTGATGGAGGCCCATTTAAGGTAACTTTAACTATAGGTGGGAAAACTTCGAATGAGTTTGTTTGATTGGGAGAATTTAGAATATTAATTGGTACAGGCCAAAAACTCCGAATCATTTGATTAGATAACGGTCCTTCAGGGATTTGTAATGTGTTTGCCGGGCCATATGACACAGTAAACCATATAAGGCTGGATAGGGATACAGCTATGAACTTTAGAGCCAGATTTTCACGTATTATCTGAGATAATTTTTGGATAAAAATTTGTATATTCAAGCTGTTGCTTATAGTTTCTTTGAAATTCATACGCAGGCTTCTAAGCCTTGCAGAAAAAGAATGGAATTTTGGCTTTTTAATAAACAACGATGTTAAAGCTTCTCTGAGTGTGTCTTGACTTTGATTTCGAACGAGCTGGCCTTTATATGCATAGGAGATGGATCCCGTTTCTTCGGAGACAACGATTACGAATGCATCAGTTTCTTCGCTCAAGCCCAGAGCCGCTCTATGGCGCATACCGAGGGATTTTTGTAAGTTTTGTTGGTTACTAAGCGGAAAAATACAAGCGGCTTTTACTATGCGATCGCCTTTAACAATTATGCCTCCATCGTGAATGGCGTTGTTTGGGAAGAAAATGGTTTCTATGATTTCTGGACTGATAATACAATCGATGTCCACGCCAGATCCTACCAGATCATAGAAATCGTCTTTTTGTTGGATAGCAATCAGTGCGCCGATCCTCATTTCGGCAAGTCTGGCTGCGCTTTGTATAATGGTTTCGAGGTTTTGGCGTGGATTTTTTGTGGTATTAAATAATGGTTTATTACCTAGTTCAGCCAGGATTCTTCTGAGTTCAGGTTGAAACAGGACGAGTATAGCAATAACAAAAAACGCAAGAAACGTTCGCAAGAACCATGCTAAGACTTCCAGATGAAGAAATGTCGTCATAGCGATCAGGCTGAGCAGCAGCAGAGAAAAGCCTGTGAGTATCGGCATACCTCTGGTTCCCTTAAGAAGTCTAATGCCTTGATAAATACCGATGGTTAAAATCAGGATTTCCAAGATTGGTCTCCAAACACCTTGTGTTATGGCTGCAAGCATCTTTATTTAGTAATCGATAAAAGTTTTTCTATTAATTTAACTGCTTGAACAGTTTCTTTAACATCGTGAACTCTGACAATATTGACACCCTGGAACGCTGCCCAACACGCGCAAGCTAAACTTCCAGGTAATCTGTTTTCTTTTGGTGCATCAAACAACTGACCAATGAATGATTTTCTTGATGCCCCCAAAAGTAATGGGCAGCCTAATTTTTTAAAAATTCTGATCCTGGCAATCAACTCCAAATTATGTTGCAAGGTTTTACCAAAACCAATTCCGGGATCCAAAATAATTTGTTCTTTTTTGATACCATAGTTGTTAAGAATTGAAATCCTTTCATTGAAAAAAGTGAAGATATCATTTACGACGTCTTCATATGTTGGGGAGATTTGCATGGTTTTTGGTGACCCAAGCATATGCATTAGGACATAGCCAGCGTTGTATTTTGACACAATTTGCCACATTTCAGGATCATTTCTATTTGCTTCAACATCATTTACAATTATAGCCCCTGCTTTGAGTGCAGCCTCTGCAATTTTTGGTTTTCGTGTGTCGACAGATATAGGTGTATTTAATTCTGAGGCTAATTTTTCAATTACCGGGATTACTCTTTTGTATTCAATTTCTTCCGGAACTGGGTCGGCTCCAGGCCGTGTGGACTCCCCCCCAATGTCTATAAAATCTGCTCCGGCATTCTTTAATTCAATGGCATGGTTGATAGCATTTTTAAATTCGATATTTTTTCCTCCATCGAAAAACGAATCAGGGGTTACATTTAAAATACCCATGATTTTAACTTGATCAGAAAGATCGATCTTTTTGCCGCAGGCAACTAATTCCATAGCTTGGATTATAATAGAACGAATTCAAACTTCAACCATTCAATTTTTTCTCTGGACATTTATAAGCCTCGGCATTCAGGGGATCATTCGATTAAATCAGGTTTGGATTGATGCATATAGTTGGTTTTGATTAGTCACGATGATTACAGCGTGAGGGCGCCAACATGCAGCTTTTCTTGAATAAAACTGTTTGGAAAGACCGAAATAGGTGAGTTTTATTTTGAGGTAGATCCGCACTCCAACCACATTTACCCGGCTATTGTCTGCAATTTAAACATCGCAATTGGTTTTTTGAAAGTAAGATAACAATGGTTTTATCCAATGCAGTTTAAAAGAATTGATAAAATTTAATTAAAAACCAGCAATGAAATCCAGGAAAAGAAAACTAACTACCTTTAATGCCATTCAACTATGAATCGGTTGAAGTATGAGAAAGTAGGATGTTTTATTTTATGATTGGTCTTGCCGGTGGTTATTCATATATTTCCTATTTCATCGGCGGATGGATAATGAGAAATTCGGACTTTAAATTTTCAGGGATTGACTTTTTAGAGGTATGGCAGTGAGGCTTTGAAATATTTTTCAACAAAAATTTAATCACAAAAATTTGTGCTTTGTAGCAAGATTTAAAATTAACCCTGATGATCAAAAAATCTTTATAAATATTGCGAAGAAATAAAAGCCCCGGGCCATTCCGGGGCTTTTATTGATTCAATATTTTGCCTGTACTTTTATTTAACTCTTACCCGATAGAACCGCAGGGGGTATTTTTGTGCATCCGGATCTATTATCTCTATGAACCCATTTCCTATTACGGTGGAGGTGCATGTTGTCCATTGGCCGTTGAGGTCGGACGTAGCCTCCAGAATTATTTCTGTTTCAGGTTCACCTGTGATTTTAAGTTTTAATCCACCATGAGTTGGGTCAAATCCTAGTGGCATAATTTTTAATGGTAAACCTGGAGGTGTTATATATACCATCACATGTGCAAGAGCCCAGAGCTCATCTTGATCAAGTCCTGAGCCGATAAACCTGAATTCGATACTATTAGCTGTATGCGGTAATGTGTAGATGAGCTGGTAGATGGCATCGTAATCATATCCTAAGGAGTTTGTAGAAATAGCACCTGTCAATGGCGGATACACTGAGCCAATGTTGCCTGGATATGCTTGACCGTTTTCAGCGGATTCTTTGGGTGCATTATTAAATGTGGTATGAAGGAGTTTAAGACCGCCGCCAACGTTGATCTCGAACATATCAGGTCCATTGGTGGTGCTGTTCCCGTCCCAGGATCCGATAACCAGCAGGTCACAAGCCAGAGTGATTGCGACATGTGGTGGAATATCAGTAAGCCGGAGGATGACATTTGTATTACCGAAAGGTCCTAAAGCTGGTAGGTTTCCTTGCGGTGTATAGAATGTGTTTGTAGTGGACCATTCAGGCCCAGCAGGTTTTGAGAAGTCTGAACTATAGACTTGGGTGCCATGCGAAGCAGCTCCTGATGGAACAACTGTTAAATCATACAGTATAGGCGATGAATCTATATCCAGCGTTTGCATTGTGACATCAATCTGTAAGTATTTCCCAGGAGGTGTGGAGATTAGAGGAAAACCATTATGAGCTTTTTCCCAGAGTGACCATGTCTTGAGATCATTGGAGCTTCGGACTTTTACTGTAAGTGATGTGTTAGTAGGCACTGAAGCATTCCAGAGAATTGTGCCCCATGGTGTGTTTAGTGTTTTAGAATTATGTATGACGGTCCATTGTCCTATTCTTGTTGTGGAGTTTCTTGATATAATACCTGTCATGTCGCTGTATCCGTAATGATATCCACCGATAATTCGTTTTTCTAGATCTATAGTATTCGACAGTGGATCAATTCGTTTTATGAACTCATCATCATAATTCACCACCCAGACTTTACCGTCGGCGTCTACAGAAACTCCAGTGGGAGTTTTGCCAACATTGATAACAGTCTTTAAAATACCATCATTAGACCACCTGGCGACAGTTCCTGGTCCAGAGTTTGCTACCCATACATCACCGTCATCTGTTACAGCAACGCCTCGTGATTGATAGATTCCTTCATGTGTCCAATCTATTTTACCGGTTAGAGTATTAATTCTGGTAAGTTTTGAATTTTCCCAACCGGATACGAATAAGTGGTTACTACGGTCAAGGCCAAGACCATAGACAAAATGCCCAACATTGATGATATCAAACTTACCGGTGCTGGTATCTAACTTCAATACATGATTCTGACTAGCACCTGAAGACCACAGTATACCGTTAGCATCGACTACAGCACCATATGGTGTGTGATTCACCGATGAGACATCTATAGTCTGAACGATTTGTCCGTTTTCGTTATTTACTTTGAAATATTTTTTAATTCCATAGCCACCGAGCCACACATATCCTTTAGCATCGATAGCAATACCACGTACACCGACGCCCCAGTCGTTGTTATCATAACCGTTAGTATAGGTTCCCGGGATAAACGTGCCTTCTTTCCCTGGAATGAGAACAACTTCATATAGTACACATTCATCCTGGCCCCATGGAAGTATTTCATCGCCGCTGATTACACCATCGCCGTTTAAATCCTGGGATGTTTCAATAATGCCATTTCCATTTCGGTCTATATACTGACCATTTTCAAACAGTCCTATTTTTACGGCAGTGCCAATCTGTCTATTCCCGACCCAGCAATTACCCTTTAGGTCTACAGTTGTACGTGAAGGATTCGCAGAAGAAGTTGGCCCGGTTCTATAACGTCCTAACTCTCGGCCTGTGCGGGTATCGACTTTGGATACTGTGCCATCGTTAGAGTTGGGTACCCATATAAAGGGTAGAGTAACAGCTTCCTTTGTAAGTTGTAATTGATCTGGAACAGATTCAAATTCTACACCAACAAGAATTCCCTTTTCGAAATCGGAATTGAGTGTATATGTTCCACCCTGGGGTGTTGTAGATGTCTCAGCCATCATTACCGTTGCTAGCACTGTGTCTGATTTGGATTTATCTGACATTGATTGTAGCTTGATCGGTATTTCGATCTTTGAACCACTGGGTATATTAGAGCTACCGACGACAGTTACCAGGAATTCAAAAGCTTTGTTGCCATCAAGCGTTGTAATATATTTGCCGGCTAATACATCCTCAGTTATATCATTGGAACCAGCGAGGTCGCTAAAGTACCTTATTTCCCATCCATTAGCTATTTGCGGAGTAATAATGGCTATTGAATCTTCAATATTACCTAAATTATATGTTTGAACCGCGAATCTGGCCATTTCGTTCGGATCGACTTCCATAGATTTTGTTTGTCCCATTCCATTATTATTTACTATACCTTTGCCAACGTATCTGATTTCTTCGGCCCGTCGGATAGAGGCATCCACCGCATACAGTGGCATGTTGGTGGTGATGGTTTGAATAGTATCTGAATAGTCTGGGACTAAAATAGCTTTTGCAGCTATTGTTATTGGTAGGGTTTCATTACCTCTTACTAAAGAGTCTGGCTCGACTTCTAATTTATATTCCAGAACCGTGTTTGGAGCAATGTTTGTTAAAATAACGTTTTCTTCATTTAACTGAATAGGACTGGCGCCAATGCTGAAAAACTTAACTGTCCAGCCTTGTTGGAAACCGTTGAGACTAAGTTTAATATCGCTTGGCAGGTTACCTCCGTATTTTAATTTTATGAAATAAGTAGCAGCTGTATTCCTTGGAGTAATCAAACCAACGGTTTGGTGGTCGACATCAAATATGTCTTCGCCAATGAACGATGCCATTTCACCGGTTTTTATTAAGAAATCCACTGTTGCAGTGGCCATGGTTGAGTTAGCCTCGAAAGCTCCGATATCGATTCTTTGTTCTGCAATTCTGAGGTTTCCGTCCAGGTCAATCCAGCTAGTGCTGGCAATTGAATTGTCTCCAGCATTAATGCATGGCGATTGCGCGCTTGGACGATAGTTGTTTTCTGTAAGTGAAATAAATAGTGGATCAGCCTGGATGTCTGTACTTGGTGGATTTATACCTATATAATTTCCACCAGTATTCCCAAATAAGCAGTTATTATTAATAGTATTTATCTGGCTGGAGACGCACTCAATACCTTTAATGGTATTAAATGCAATTATATTGTTTACTATGACTGGCGAACTCTTATCACAATAAGTTCCTGACCCGTTATTGACAACTATAGTGTTATTTGCAATAAGCGATGAAGAGCCTTCTGTCAAAGCTATGCCATTGCCTGTGTTCTTGAAGATTAAAGAGTTTACCACTGAGGCCGAAGAATTGAATAGTTCGATGCCGTTACCATTGCCAGATTTGATTGTTAGTTCTTTTATCGTTGGAGAAGATTTATCTATATATAAGCTTGTTTTTCTGTAAGCCCAATTGTAATAACCGAGACTGTCCCTGCCTGCATGGCTAATTGTACAGAATTGCATAATTGAATTGTTTGCATCCGGCCCTAAGTAGATACCTTTCCAATCACCTGGACTTGGTTCAGGTTTGATGCTCCCAAAAAGGATGTTATTTTTATAGGATCCCAAGGCGTAAATTTTACCATATACGTACAAGCCACAGCCGTTAAACAGGAGTTGAGCGCCCTGTTCGATTTCTAAAGAATTATTAACAGAGAGGTCTCCCCAGATTATATAAGGGAAGTTTGTGCCTGGGTTAGAGAAGACAAGGTCCGTGTTAATAGAACCCGAAGGTATGTAGATTGCATAGCCCTCGCCAGTATAAGAGTTGTTGGCGAATTCTGGGATATTACTGAGGTTGCCGACAGAAACAGCAAAGTAATCCTTTGGTACGTTGATGAATTTGTTATTTTTGATTTGAGCTGAGGATGAGTAGACTTCGATGCCATGGCTGCCGTTATCAATGAAGGTGCAATGTGTTATAGTGGGCGAGCAGGAGTTGACATAGACCCCGGCGCGTTTATAAGCCCAGTTATAATAGCCAAGGCTATCTTTACCGCTGTAGGAGATGATACAATTGTTAAGGATGGAACTGCCAGCGTCTGGGCCTAAATAGATACCTTTCCAATCATTTGCAGCCGGGACGCTATTGGTGCCATCACCGTTTGAGTCACCGCCGTAGGCGTCGTCGCGCCATGATGTGAAGATGATGGGTGCTCCGTCAGATGTTGCAATTAGGGTGCCCTCTATGTACAGGCCAGAATTATCAAATTTAACAACTGTGCCGGGTTCGATTTCTAGTGTGGTATTCTTGTCAACAGTTAAGTCCTTAGTAATGACATAGGGAGCATTTGTTGACCAGGATTTCCAGATGGTAGATTTCTGTAGAGTACCGCCCCAGATAGCAATTCCCTGCATGATATTTGATTCGAAAATATTATTAGCTGGGGTTATGACTGATGAACCGTCTAAGCCGATGGCATAATATTGTTGGGCACCGTTAGCGGAGAACTTAGAGTTTGAGACTGTGACTTCTGATGAAGATTCGGCTTTGATGGAGTAGAAAGCACAATTATTGAACTGAGAATTAAGGATTTCTGATTTAGACGAGTATAGTTCGATGCCGTTGCCTGCGCTATCGGAAATAGCGACGTTGTCGAACTGAGGAGATGATTTGTCAACATAGACAGAAGTTTGTCTATAAGCCCAGTTGTAGTAGCCGATGCTACTTTTGCCGCCGTAGGTTATTATACAATTTTTAAGGATGGAGCTGCCAGCGTTTGGGCCAAGGTAAATACCTTTCCAATCACCAGGTTTTGCAGAAGCACTATTAATGCTACTGAACAGGACTGGCATTTGTGGGTCACCCAATGCTTTAATTGTTCCTTTTATATAAAGGCCGCAGCCGTTAAACAGGAGTTGAGCGCCCTGTTCGATTTCTAAAGAATTATTAACAGAGAGGTCTCCCCAGATTATATAAGGGAAGTTTGTACCTGGGTTAGAGAAGACAAGGTCAGTGTTAATAGAATCCGAAGGTATGTAGATTGCATAGCCCTCGCCAGTATAAGAGTTGTTGGCGAATTCTGGGATATTACTGAGGTTGCCGACAGAAACAGCAAAGTAATCCTTTGGTACATTGATGAATTTGTTATTTTTGATTTGAGCTGAGGATGAGTAGACTTCGATGCCATGGCTGCCGTTATCAATGAAGGTGCAATGTGTTATAGTGGGCGAGCAGGAGTTGACATAGACGCCGGCGCGTCTATAAGCCCAGTTATAATAGCCAAGGCTATATTTACCGCTGTAGGAGATGATACAATTGTTAAGGATGGAACTGCCAGCGTCTGGGCCTAAATAGATACCTTTCCAATCATTTGCAGCCGGGACGCTATTGGTGCCATCACCGTTTGAGTCACCGCCGTAGGCGTCGTCGCGCCATGATGTGAAGATGATGGGTGCTCCGTCAGATGTTGCAATTAGGGTGCCCTCTATGTACAGGCCAGAATTATCAAATTTAACAACTGTGCCGGGTTCGATTTCTAGTGTGGTATTCTTGTCAACAGTTAAGTCCTTAGTAATGACATAGGGAGCATTTGTTGACCAGGATTTCCAGATGGTAGATTTCTGTAGAGTACCGCCCCAGATAGCAATTCCCTGCATGATATTTGATTCGAAAATATTATTAGCTGGGGTTATGACTGATGAACCGTCTAAGCCGATGGCATAATATTGTTGGGCACCGTTAGCGGAGAACTTAGAGTTTGAGACTGTGACTTCTGATGAAGATTCGGCTTTGATGGAGTAGAAAGCACAATTATTGAACTGAGAATTAAGGATTTCTGATTTAGACGAGTATAGTTCGATGCCGTTGCCTGCGCTATCGGAAATAGCGACGTTGTCGAACTGAGGAGATGATTTGTCAACATAGACAGAAGTTTGTCTATAAGCCCAGTTGTAGTAGCCGATGCTACTTTTGCCGCCGTAGGTTATTATACAATTTTTAAGGATGGAGCTGCCAGCGTTTGGGCCAAGGTAAATACCTTTCCAATCACCAGGTTTTGCAGAAGCACTATTAATGCTACTGAACAGGACTGGCATTTGCGGGTCACCCAATGCTTTAATTGTTCCGTTTATATAAAGGCCGCAGCCGTTAAACAGGAGTTGAGCGCCCTGTTCGATTTCTAAAGAATTATTAACAGAGAGGTCTCCCCAGATTATATAAGGGAAGTTTGTGCCTGGGTTAGAGAAGACTAGGTCAGTGTTAATAGAACCCGAAGGTATGTAGATTGCATAGCCCTCGCCAGTATAAGAGTTGTTGGCGAATTCTGGGATATTACTGAGGTTGCCGACAGAAACAGCAAAGTAATCCTTTGGTACGTTGATGAATTTGTTATTTTTGATTTGAGCTGAGGATGAGTAGACTTCGATGCCGTGGCTGCCGTTATCAATGAAGGTGCAATGTGTTATAGTGGGCGAGCAGGAGTTGACATAGACGCCGGCGCGTCTATAAGCCCAGTTATAATAGCCAAGACTATCTTTACCGCTGTAGGAGATGATACAATTGTTAAGGATGGAACTTCCAGCATCTGGGCCTAAATAGATACCTTTCCAATCATTTGCAGCCGGGACGCTATTGGTGCCATCACCGTTTGAGTCACCGCCATAGGCGTCGTCGCGCCATGATGTGAAGATGATGGGTGCTCCGTCAGATGTTGCAATTAAGGTGCCGTCTATGTATATGGCGGCATCCTTAAGTTTAACTACTACCCCCGGTTCTATTGTTAGTTTATCGCCCTGTGATATTGTGACATTGTTGCTTAGGATATAAGGGCTATTCTGGAGCGTCCATACAATTTCTTTTGCATTGGCGCATGTGATTACCATGAAAAAAATTAGAACTAATTTTTCAATGGTTTTTTGATAAAAATACCCACCCTTTGAGAAAATTTTGCCTTTCATATTGAATATTTGAACACAAAAATTAAAATTTTCAAGCAAATAAAAAATATATTTATCGAATTGAGGCAGTGCTTGATGTTACTGAAAGGTTATCTGTGCTTAGTGGTTTAAAAGATAAAGACCCTGATTTTACCACTGATAAATTAGTGCAAAAATTTGAGTTTTGGTTAATAATAAGGTACGATTTTTGTGAAAATTTTGAATGGATATTGCGACAAAATCAGATTTGGCATCAATTAGTGCAGAAAAGTCCAAAGTAGCTTTAGGGTCTGTGCTGGCAGCAATATTTTTAACAGGTACTAAGCTTGGTGTTGGGCTTTGGACAGGGAGTTTAGGGATATTATCTGAAGCAATTCATTCAGGGTTAGATTTAACTGCTGCATTTGTGACATATTTAGCTGTGAGATTTTCTGGGAAGCCAGCAGACAGAGACCACACGTATGGCCATGGTAAGATTGAGAACTTATCTGCACTTTTCGAGACCTTATTGTTGATTGGGGCTTGTATATGGATTGTTTGCGAAGCTATTGATCGGCTTTTACATAATGAAATTAAGGTCCAGGCTTCATGGTGGGCGTTTGCTGTGATGTTTGTGTCAATTATAGTTGATGTTACGAGATCGCGGGCGCTATACCATGTTGCTAAGAAGCATTCGAGTCAGGCATTAGAGGCCGATGCACTTCATTTTTCTACAGATGTGTGGTCGTCATGTGTGGTTATTCTGGGGCTTATTTCTGTGAAGGTTTCAGAGTGGACCGGGTATGGGTTTCTTATGAAAGCTGATGCTATATCGGCTCTGGCAGTTGCAGCGATTGTGATTTGGATTGGAGCCAAGCTTGGTTTTAGAAGTGTTAATGTATTGTCTGACGGCATATCTTCTAATACAACTGATGAAGTATACTCAAAAATACAAGAGTTGGATGGTGTCGAAAAGATTGAGCGACTGCGTTTAAGACAAAGCGGACCGGATTCTTTTGCAGATCTTACATTAAATGTTGGAAGGGAAACTACTTTAGAAAAGGCTCATGATATAGCAACCAAAGCTGAAGCAGCAGTTAGAACGGTTTTGCCTGGGGCAGATGTGGTCGTACAGGTTAATCCGATAGAACTTCCGCAGGAGGATGTTTTAACAAAGATAAAGTTATGTGCCAGCAGGCATGGACACGGGGCGCATGGTGTTCGGATTTACAACCTGGATGGTAAACAGACACTAGAATTGCATCTTGAGGTAGACGAATCGATAAGTCTAGAAGATGCTCATAGTGTAGCGGATAATTTCGAAAAGGAGGTTCTAAAATTATTACCAGGGTTAGACAATGTTGTAACACATATTGAACCTGTGCGAAAGCATGACACTAACTGTAAAGCCGATCTTGATGATGAAGAAAAGGTCAAGGCAGCAATCAATTCTCTTCCAGGGAAGCTGGGTTTAGACATCAAGTCGCATGCAATTACAATGCGAAATGATAATGGTAAGATTTCTTTATCTTTTCATTGTTTATTATCTGGTAAATTATCAATAACAGAGGCCCATGATATTACAGAGAAGATTGAGAATATCTTGCGCAGCCGGGTGCCAAAACTTGGTCGGGTATTGATCCATGTGGAACCAGATGAGGATCACGAGAACGCAGATTAGTGCGGTTTTGTTAATTATAATGATTTATAAGGTCTTTCGGTAGATTTGAGTTCATTACTACATCTTTCGTCTGTTAGGCTAAAAATCCACGTTTATGATTTTTGAACAAGATTAGTCTTGCAAGGACAGTTGTTTTCTTTAAAATCAGCCTTAAGAAATCAGCTTCTGGTCGAGTTTGTGTGAGTTTTGAGTTTAAGTTATTTGCAGATTTAAAAAAACTAAACACGGAGCGGTTTGATGAAGATCTCTTTAAAAAGCCCAGCTTTTAATAATGGAGAGATGATTCCTAAGAAATATACTTGCGACGGTCAGGATATATCTCCGCCATTGCAATGGGATACAATACCACTTGGCACAGAGAGTTTTGCATTAATCAGTGATGATCCAGATGCTCCTGTTGGGATATGGGTGCATTGGGTTATTTATAATATACCGCCTGCGCTTAATAGCCTTCCTGAGCAACTTCCGCCGATAGAATTTTTACCTAATGGAGCTATTCAAGGGTTAAATGACTTTTACAGGATAGGCTATGGCGGCCCGTGTCCGCCTCCGGGGCGTGCTCATCGTTATTTTTTTAAGATTTATGCATTAGACTGTAAGCTAAACTTAAAAAATAGAGCTACCAGTAAAGATCTGGTTTCAGCCATGGCTGGTCATATTTTGGCAGAAGGTCAATTGATGGGATTATATCAGAGGTAAATAAGGAAACCGTTCATTATCTGGTATTGTTTGAATTACACATTTTAGATTGAATAAAAGTAATATCAAAAAAATCGAATGATATATTATGAATGATTATACGAATATCAAAAGGATTCAGAAAATTTCAAGGCGTAGGTTTCTTAAGGTAACCTCAGCTACAACAGTTGGAACTTTAGTATTACCGGTAGCATTTAAACAGACATCAGTGTTTGCTGAGAATCAGGACACCTTAAAGATAGGTTTAATTGGTTGTGGTGGTCGTGGTACTGGTGCAGCGGAAGACGCGTTGAATGCCGATAATAACACTGTCTTGGTTGCTGTTGCTGATGTCTTTGAAGACAAGGTAAATAACGCTGTTGAACAACTGAAAAAATCGTTTCCTGATAGGATTAAGGTTGATAACGATCATAAATTTGTGGGTTTTGACGCATATAAACAACTAATAGGTAGTGGTGTGGATGTTGTAATTTTGGCAACGCCGCCTGGGTTCAGACCATTACACTTGCGGACTGCAGTTGAGAACGGGAAGCATGTTTTTTGTGAAAAGCCAATGGCAGTTGATGCGCCGGGAGTAAGGTCTGTATTGGAATCTGCAGAGATTGCGCGTCAGAAAAGTCTAGCAATAGTAGCAGGTTTTTGTTGGAGGTATAGTCCACCTGAACGAGCTACGTTTAAGAAGATTCATGAAGGAGCCATAGGTGAAATTCGGGCTATCTATGCTACGTACAATACCGGAGGCTTATGGGTGAGGCCGCGTCAGGCAGGCTGGACTGATATGCAATGGCAACTACGAAATTGGTATTATTTTACCTGGCTATCCGGGGATCACTTAGTTGAACAGGCAGTACATAATGTAGATAAGATAGCTTGGGCAATGCAGGGGAGAATGCCAGTCAAAGCAATAGCTCATGGTGGACGTCAGGTCAGGACTGCTCCTGAATATGGGCATATTTATGATCATTTTGAAGTTGTTTACGAATACGATACAGGTGCTAAGGCTTTCTTGTTCTGCCGGCAAATTGATAATTGTACTAATGATAATTCAGATTACATTTTAGGATCAGATGGGTTCTGCACAATAAGCGGTTTCCGAAATCTTCATAAAATCACGGGCAAGACCGAGTGGTCATATGATGGGCCTCGCGGAAATATGTATCAGCTGGAACATAATGAATTATTTGCTTCAATTCGCTCAGGCAAACCCATTAATGATGGTGTCTGGATGGCGCAAAGTACTATGATGGCTATCATGGGTAGGATGTCGGCTTACACGGGTAAAGCTATTACTTGGGACGAGGCATTAAATTCGCAAGAAGACTTGTTCCCGAAGAGATTATCCTGGGATGAACCGATGCCGGTACCGCCTGTTGCTTTGCCTGGGATTACTAAATTTATCTGAGCCTTAAATTATGAAAAGAAGAATAACAAGACGATCGTTTATTTGCCATCTTGGTGGAGCAATGGGGCTTTTTGCAGCAGGTTTAGCTTATTACGATTTATTTTCCCAGACTAACCCGTCAAAACGCACCCTGAAAAAGGCTGTCAATTTAGGAATGGTGGCTCAAGGAGAAACGATCTTAGAGAAGTTTGAGATTATGCAAAGGATCGGTTTTGATGGGGTTGAGATAAATTATCCAGCCAAGGTAGACTTAAAGGAAATAAAAGATGCTTCGGCCAGGACCGGACTTAAAGTAGCAAATATAATGAATTCTGGACACTGGCAGTATCCTTTATCAGATCCTAGACCTGAGATCAGATCAAAGGGTATCGATTGTTTGAATCAAGCTATTGAAGCAGCAAAAATCCTGGGATCTCCAACTGTGTTATTGGTGCCGGCTGTAGTGACAAAAGAGGTCGCCTATGACCAGGCTTACCAGAGGTCACAAACAGAAATTAAGAAAATAGCACCAGTGGCTGAAAAAGCGGGCATAAAGATTGGTATCGAAAATGTTTGGAATCAGTTTTTACTAAGTCCATTAGAAGCTGCGAGGTATGTAGATGAAATTGGCAGTCCAGCAGTTGGCTGGCATTTCGATGTTGGTAATATTGTTAACTATGGTTGGCCGGAACAATGGATAAAAATTCTTGGTAAACGGATTGTAAATGTTCATGTCAAAGAGTTTAGTCGGAAAAAACGTGACCAAAATGGTTTATGGAAGGGATTTGAGGTTGAGTTAATTGAAGGAGATTGCGACTGGAAGTCGGTAATGAAAGCATTTGATGAAATTGGATATAACGGATGGTTAATTGCTGAAATTCCCGGAGGCGATGGAAATAGGTTAAAAGATATTTTTTCGCGAATGTCCCGCATCATTGAGAGCTGAGTAGTAAATAAATTACTTGGCTACGAATTTTAATAGAGCTTGTTACTATCGGCCTGGCTTTTGCAGTACAGTGGATTGATTGACTCTTGATAGGATAGTGCCAGGCCTTAAAATTTGTTTTTAGCAATTAATGGTAAGATTTATGTCCACGAGTAAATCTTCTGCTAGTTTTTCCAATTCGTTTTTTAGCGTATTTATGTCCGAATCTTTCGGAATACTGATGTTAGCGGACGCTTTAAAGATTGTATTTCCTGACATGGGAGCACTGATGCATTCGGATTCTAGTTCTTCGAAATTCACATTATTAACAGCGAGGACGTGGGAAATATGTTGAATAATCCCAGGGCGATCGGTTCCTATTATTTCTAGTTTCGCAGATTTTTGGTTCTGCTGTTGTGTTTTTTGTGAACTATCTTTGATCATTATGGATAAACCATGTGCTTCTATTTTTGGTATGGCCTCCAGGAATTTTTGCTTTGACGATGTGGGAATTGAAAATCGGAGTATGCCTGCGAATTCACCGCCTAGTCTACACATCTTACTTTCTTCCCAATTACCTCCGTGATTGGCTATGATTTCAGCTATTGACTCAACAATACCAGGTTTGTCCTTGCCAATCAATGTCATTATAAATTGAGAATTCATAAGTTCGGTTGTACAACGTTATTCACATATTTTCAAGTTTGACAGTGCTTTCTTTAACGAAAATTTCTTAAAAATTAATATTTTGAAGATTCTGGCAATGCGCGGCGTCTCTTATGTGAATTACAATAGATGTAAAATAATTTTGACTTTGCATAATCGATTGAGTTGGAAATTTTTGGATGATAATTTATTATTGAGCAATGACTGTGATAAAACGAATTAAATGTTATTTATTTGGGGTCATAATGTTGCTGGTTCTTGTTTGTACGACTGGCAGGGCTCAAAGTGGATATGAAGATAAATCGTTTTCCGATGTTTTGACAGCGGCTAAGAGCGGGGATCCATTCGCACAGTATGAAATTGCAATGCGGTACTATAGGGGTTGGGATGTGCAGTCAAACATGAAAACCGCAGCAGAATGGATGATGCGTTCGGCTGAGCGAGGTCATACCAATGCCCAATTAATGCTAGGGAAGATGTATTTGAATGGTGAAGGTTTAGATAAAAATAATGAGCAAGCCTTTTTTTGGTTAAACAAAGCTGCTGAGCAAGGGGAGATTGAAGCTCAATATCTTGTAGGCGAGTGCTATCATTATGGTAGGGGAGTTGCCGCAGATCAGATCAAGGCTGCTGAGTGGTTTAAAAAAGCTGCGGAAAAAGGCGATGCTAAGGCACAGTATTATTTGGGGAAGCTTTATGAAAACGGACAGGGTGTCCCTCTGAATGATAAAGAGGCTGTTCGTTGGTTTTGGTTTGCAGCTAACCAGGGGCACGCTCAGGCTCAATATATGCTAGCTATGCATTATGCCACCGGAAGAGGTGTACATTTAAACTATGTTGAAGCGTATAAATGGTTTAATCTTTCGGCAGCACAGGGAAATCCTTCTGCAATCGACCAAAGGGAGAAAATAATTCATAAAATGAGCAAAGATCAGATCACCGAGGCTCAGAGACTTTCTATCAAGTTTATTCCTGTGCAAAAGATTGCACCCAGCCCTGAAATATCAGAGATTTCAGCAATGCAGGATGCGCCATTGCAGGCTTCGGGCACAGGTTTTTTTATAACTACAAATGGTTATTTGGTTACTGCATACAGGTTTTTACAAGATGCACTAAGAATAGATGTCAGAACGTCGGCCTGGACAAAGCGAGCTAAACTAATCAAGTTTGATGCAGCCAATGATTTAGCTATTTTAAAGGTTGACTCAACAAATGGTTGTTTAGCGATAGACTCAAACACACCGGTTGAAAAAGGCCAGCCGGTTTTCACTCTAGGTATAGTATCAGATAATTTAAAGGTCTGGGCGCCAAAATTAGGCGATGGAAACATTCGGAGCCTTTCTGGTGTAGGTGAGGATCCACGATTTTATATGTTAAATTTACCAATTCAGCCTGGAAATGTTGGTGGTCCATTGGTCAATGTAGAAGGTAATGTTGTAGGAATTATTACAATCAGGCCAGATGAGATATTACGACTTAAAAATGACGAAAAATTTGGTTTAGCAGAAGCTGTAAAAAGTGCACATCTGCAGAGTTTACTGGACGCTATTCCTGAAATAAGAAAGCTGCAAATAGACCCAGCTATAGGTAAAAATCGTAAGTTTGAGGACTCGGTTAAGTTTGCTACAGAGGCAATTGTCCAGGTGTTAGTGTATTGAAGTTGCAGCTAATTCCAGGGGACGTCCATGAAAAAACGTCTATTAATTTGCACTTTGGTGTTAATATTTTTGCTCGACTTAATTTTTGGTTGGCGGTGGTGGCAGAAATGGAAAGAAGACAGATTTGATTCGATTATTGCTCTGACGGCAAATAGATATAAGGTTGATCCGTGTTTGATAAAGGCCATTATTTGGCGAGAAAGCAGGTTTAATTACGACGCAATTGGATCGGCTGGTGAAATTGGGCTAATGCAGATCAAGCCGATCACCGCTAAAGAGTGGGCCGAAAAAGAACTAAAAAATAACCTAAATCTTCAATCGTTGCGAAAACCCGATATTAATATTCGGGTTGGAACATGGTATTTGTGTAAACTTTTATCAAGGTATAAAGATACAGATAATCCTCCGATGTTTGCATTAGCGGATTATAATGCGGGGCGAACAAAAACACTTAAATGGCTTAAGGGCGAAGCAAGAACAAATGGGCAGGCTTTTTTCAATTCGATTGAATTTCCTATGACTAAGGCTTATGTAAAAAACATTTTAGAAAGAGCTGACTATTATAAAGCACGCGGTTATTTCAAAAATTATTACCAGGGAACCAATAATATATCTGAATCGGTTCAAGATTGATTAATAATTGAAATTAAAGCCAGAAACAGGGCTAAACATTACCACACGGGTTATTGCCTTGACATGTAGAAATGGTTAATTTAGCGTGCTAATTAATTTTTTATAAAATGCATGAGGTTGGAATCGCACAAGATATACTCTCGATAGCAACAAAGAACGCTAGTAAGGAAAAAGCGACAAGAATTACAACTATCCGAGTTTTAGTTGGTCCCTTGTCTGGTATAGTTCCTGATGCTTTGACTTTTGCTTTTGAGGTAATATCACGAGGGTCATTGGCGGAAGATGCAAAGTTGGATATTGTTCAGACACCGATTATATTTTGGTGTAGAAATTGTAAAATAGAATTTAAGACCCGAGAATTTGATTATTCATGCCCGGTTTGTGGGGGGGGCGATATTGAATTAAGAGGCGGAAGCGAGTTTAAAATCGAGTCCATTGAAGTAATTTAAAGCTTATGTGCGATAGTTGTGGATGTAATAAAACTTATAACGATGATATTAAAATCATTGGCTACACCAAGACCAGCGAAGGCCAAGTCGATACAATAACTCATCATCACGTTAATCACCATGGACATGAACATGTAGAAGCACACAGGCATGAACATGGACATGAACACAGTCATGAGCACGAACATATGCATTATCATGATGATCATGATGAATCAGCGGCTTCCGAGAAAATAGCCGATGGTCCGAGGTTGATTTCGATAAATGAGGATATCCTGGCTGAAAATGAGCGTTTGGCTGAGAGAAATCGCGGGTTTTTCACGGCTAAAGGGATATTGGTGCTAAATATCCTTTCATCGCCTGGATCTGGAAAGACCACTTTGATTTGCAAAACGATTTCTAAGTTAAAAAATGAACTAAAAGTGGCGGTAATTGTTGGTGATCTGGCTACTGATAATGATGCGCAACGATTGAAGGCTGTGTGTGACCGGGTGGTTCAAATAAACACAGGTACCGCATGCCATCTAGATTCAAGAATGATTGCTTCGGCTATACAGCGGTTTGATATTGATTCAACAGATGTTTTGATAATAGAAAATGTTGGTAATCTAGTTTGTCCTGCTGCTTACGATCTTGGAGAAAATATTAGAGTAGTATTACTGTCGGTAACTGAGGGAGAAGATAAACCGTTAAAGTATCCACCATCCTTTTATAGTGCTAATGCTACGGTAATAAGTAAAATTGATTTAGCTCAAGCAGTGGATTTTAATAAAGAACTTGCTTTATCAAATATTCGCAAGGTCAACCCCAGAGGCATTATTTTTGAGGTATCTGCTAAAACCGAAGAAGGTCTTCCAAACTGGGTAAAATACATTAAGGATTGTTATCATGATGTTAAATCTAAGCGAAATTTATTAATATAGGCTCCTGGTTTTTTCCTCTCCACGCAAATGAAAAAACTCCACAGTTTACCAGAATCATTACGATCGAATCCTTCTTGACAAAAATCCAATAGTTCGAACGGAGTTCGAAAGGTCAAATCTTTGAAAATCGGTATCGAATAGTTAATTTTTGCGTTTTTATTTGAACCATCTGAAATCCTAAAAGCAATTTCCCTCACTTTTTGAAGGATTTTCTGTACTGAATCAATAATGCTCCGCCCATCCGGGGTTCCCCAGTAACTCAACTTAACCTATTTTTACCACTCAGTCATTGCCTGCTGGCACTGTCACAATAAAAATGCGCTGACCTGCCTCTCCAGAGATAACGATTGTGCTCCAGCATCGGCAAAAGCTGGCTGCTCGGATTCCCGGGACTTTCCAGATGACTGTCGACTAACAGCGGCCCAACCCAGAGCTTCTGCCAGGATAATGCACAGTCGTCATTGTAATTAATACAAGCCCCCTCAAAGTTTTTACCGTACACCTCCAGTTGGGTGTCATCAAAAAAGACTTCTAGTTTGCCTGCATGCAGTAATCGATTAGGCCTGGCAATGGCAATAACCCATTCAACAAATTCACGTAACAATTTCCGCAACGCTGCAACGCTTTCCTCGCTTTGCTCGCGAAGCCATTGACCTACCTGCGATTGGTCTGCAAACTTCTTTACCCCGAATAACTAAACGGCTAATTATGACCTCTGGCCAATAGCCTCGATGCCTGTCTCTGCGTTGGTTCAGACATGAGATCTGGCGATCTTCTTCTAGAGTCCGAATTGCAGGGCCATAGCTTCTACTAACACAAGCCCTGTGTGAATGCTTTGACCTTGTTGCCAACAAATTCTGGTTTAAGCCGGTTATCTCGTTTATTAATTGCAGCCATCGTACTGTACTTGCAGACATAAACTGCACATAAAAATTAACTGAAAAAAAACAAAAAATCCTGGCAGGTTGTTGAAAAATAGCTTTCCTGGAAAACTGACCCTCGAAGAGATAGGGTTTTTTGAAAGTTTTTCCTCAGATAATAACTTTTCCAACACCCTGCTAGGATCGTAATGATTTGGGAATACAATAATTTACAGCAATTATTTATCGAAAATGTGCTTAAAAGATTAAAAGTTTAGGTTATGAATTCAAAGCTTCATATACTTTGCCGACCATTTTTTCTGAGGGGGCTAAAGTCCTATCACCTTTTCGCCATTTGGCCGGGCATGCCTCATTTGGGTGTGACTGTAAGTATACATTAGCTTCAATCTTTCTAAGCAATTCATCGGCGTTTCTACCAACGTTATAAAAGTTGATTTCTGATGAGACCAGCTTGCCTTCAGGGCTGATCACAAAAGTTCCACGTAGTGCTAAGCCAGAGGTACTGTCATAGACGCCGAACATCTTAGAAACTGCACCGGTCGGATCTGCACCCATTGGGAACTTTACATCCTTGAGAAGTTTTTCTGATTGTTGCCAGGCCAAATGACTAAACTTGGTGTCAGTTGACACCGATATTACTTCGGCACCCAGTGATTTTAGTTTTTCATATTTTTCGGCCAGATCCGCTAGCTCAGTTGGACAGACAAAGGTGAAATCAGCAGGGTAGAAAAACAAGATAGTCCATTTATTCTTTTCTATGAGGTCTTCTAAAGAAACTTTACCGAATTGATATTCGGCTGGATTATATGTTTCGAGTTCGAAGTTTGGCACTTGTTGGCCAACAAATATGATTCTATTCTCTTCGTTCATAGCTTTATTCTTGGTTTTATTGTTAATTCAGGTATAGCCTGGGTTAACATTTTTCTTTTTTAACTGCACTATTTGTGCAGTATCAACTACTTGATAAAAGAAAGCATAAGTTTAAAAAAAATCAAATGATGCCAGGCCAGATTTATGAAGCAGGCATTTTATGTAGGCCTGGATCATTGTTATTTATTTTAGGTTGGTGAAAAAATTTTAAGTCAGGCCTGGAAAGTTCAGAATCCGAGTAATCGAATCGTAGTCGATTAAATGCAAAGCAACTTGTTCAGACTAACTCCAGCATCAGTGGTTGTACAATGGGCTCGTTTATTTGATTTCGAGTTTTCAGTTTCCAGAGAGAGGTAGCAAATAATAAATTCATAAAAGATGCTAGAGTTGTTGGTTTTGTAAAGATTTAGGTGGGTAAACGATCTGTTTTTTGATTTCTTGCATAGGCGAGCAGTTTTAGTAAACTTCACACCCCATGATTGATTTAGGACAATTGAATCCACAGCAGCTTCAGGCTGTGAAGACAATAAACGGGCCGCTAATGGTTTTAGCCGGGGCTGGTACTGGAAAGACACGGGTTATAACATACAGGATAGCGCATATGATTAGCGAGGGTATTGCCCCATCAAACATATTAGCTGTTACTTTTACTAATAAAGCGGCCAAGGAGATGCAAGAACGTGTTTGTTCAGTAGTGGTCCATGGTGGAGCTAAATCAAAACCATTAATTTGCACGTTCCATTCGTTTTGTGTGCGAATTTTACGTTTGTATATTCATAAACTAGGGTACAAGCCAAATTTTGTTATCTATGATGAGAGCGACCAAATAGGTGTGATAAAAAAGATTCTGTCAGCTTATCATACCAAAGGACAACGTCCAGATCCAGCAAAGATTTTGTCATTAATAAGTAAGATTAAAAACTATGGGAGTGAATATATTAGTATGTTAGGCGATCAAGCAGATCTTTGTAAGAGTTTATTAGAAAAGTATCAATCTGTCCTTAGATCCTGTAATGCTGTTGATTTTGATGATCTTATTGGACTGGTTATAGATTTATTCAAAAACAACGAAGATGTTCTTAATGAATGCCAGGATAAATACAGATATATAATGGTAGATGAATATCAGGACACCAACAAGCTTCAGTTTAAACTTTTGAATTATTTAGCTGCCCGGCATAAAAATATATGTGTTGTCGGGGATGATGATCAGAGCATCTATGCTTGGAGAGGTGCGCAGATATCAAATATCAAGGATTTTGAACATGCTTTTACCAATGTTAAAATTATAAAACTTGAGCAAAATTATAGATCGACAAATACTATCTTAGAAGCAGCAAACCATTTGATACGGAATAACACGTCAAGATATCTCAAGCGGCTATGGTCACAAAAAGGTAGTGGAGAAAAAATTTTGATAGCTGTATATGATGATGAAAATTCTGAAGCTGAGGCCATTGCAAGGAGGATTGAATATGATAGGCTGGTCAATAAAATACCATGGTCAAAACAGGCGGTGTTGTTTCGGACAAACGCTCAGTCTCGTGCTATAGAAATGGCATTACGAAAGTCTGGCATTAGATACAAGCTAGTAGGCGGTTATTGTTTTTTTAATCGCAGGGAAATTAAGGATATTATTGCGTACCTGAAAGTTTTGGTTAATCCTGATGATGACGTTAGTTTGTTGCGTATAGCCAATGTTCCGCCACGTGGTATTTCAGAAAGTTCAATTCGCCTTCTTTTACAAAAAAGTCATGAGAATCATTGTTCGGTGTTCCAGGTTATGTGTCAGAGTCATCTATTGAATTTGCTGACTGAGCGGACCCGGAGCAAGATATCAGAGTTTGTTTCCTCAATAGAGAATCTCAGACAAACAATAACATCCTCGGAAAGTCTGTCTTTGTCTAAATGTATTCATGACTATTTGGTGAGATCAGGTTATTTGGATGATCTAACAAAATCAGAGAAAGACCCTGAACTGGCAAGTTCGAGGGTCAATAATGTCTTAAATTTAGTAAATGAAATAGATAATGTCTCTTGTGCATCAAACAAACCACTAGAAAAGTTGGAAATGTTTTTGGATGAATTGTCGTTAGATTTTGATCGGGAAGATGAGATGGATAATGATACTAACAACGTAACTTTAATAACCATGCATAGCTGTAAAGGATTAGAATTTCCAGTGGTTAATATTGTGGGCATGGAAGAGGGATTGCTCCCGCATGCCCATAGTTTGAGCGATGGCACTATAGAAGAGGAACGTCGTCTGTTTTATGTAGCAATTACCCGGGCAATGGAATTGCTAAGAATTTCCTATTGCAGAAGCAGGAAAAAAGCAAACACTACCTTACCATCTCACCCGTCACGATTTTTGAAAGAACTTCCGTCGTCTCATTTAGAATATGATGATCCACAGACAAACCCCGCGACACCGGAAGTTGTGGAATTGTTCTTTGAACAGATCCGCAAATCAATTGGCCAATCATGAAATTTTTAGGGAGCTATCTTTTTGTTATTGTTGTACAAAAGAAGAGCGGTTTTGAGATTATGTGGGTAATGTTTGTTTAATAGGCCGGATAAGTTCAAAGTTACACAAACGAATTTCTGGCAATCCATTGTTATCCAGAAGAATTTTATTCGTGTGATCAAATGAAATCAATAAATGGTCTGGCTTGAGACGTAAGTGCTCGAAACCAATTTCCCGAATCCGCTGATCAGCTAGGCTAACTAGCTTCCACATTGTTTGTTCAGAAATTATTTTTTCAAGGAAAGCTTTTGCCACGTCAACCCCTTTATAAAAACACCCATCTGATTCGGCAAGGAACTCATCTGGACCATTCCAGAATCCCCAGATTGTGATATACTCTCGAAATGGCGTTAAGATAGGTTCACCGAATGGTGTTTTTATATCTTTAAATAGCTCGAATCGGCTTGGGTCACTGATGATTCTTGGATTACTTTTTTTACCTGTTACATATATGGCTCTGGGATAGACTGTGGCGAGCCCGCCTTTTGCTATTTGTTCTGCATATGAGAATTCTTCAAATGGACTATTATAGCCGAATTTTATGATTTTTTCGAGTTTTGACAGGATGTTGCCTAAACATGGTGGATCGCCTACTCTTGATATTTTCCAGACTAAAAAAATATTATCTTTAGTTTTGGTACAGAAGAGTTGATATGTTGGCGAGAGTGGTATTTTAGGTGTGCGCCGCCAACGTTCTGGAAGGAAATAGTTGAAAAGATCCGGGTCTTTACCAACAACCCATAATAGCCCGCCTGTGCTTTCTGCTTCTCCAAATATATAATCTACTCCCAGAATATTTAATTGCTGCAAATGCGAAGGTAACTTTGTATTAGGCTGGGCCTTAAATCGTTTGGCCATGTGATATAGATAAAACTTTCGATTATTTTTTCTAACTGCTTCCTCGTGTTCGGGGGTGCGTTCAAGTAATTCATAATCCACGATTGCATAAACAATTTCACCATTTCTGTTGCGGAGAAAAGGAACATCCTTTTTAGGACGGATTATAATATGTTGTGGTTTCATATCGGCAACCCGATAGCCTTTGAGCTGCAATTCATGGATTGCCAGGCTTGTAAATCTATCAAGCATTTCCTGGCGCTCGGTGTTATTTAGATGCCACAGTTCTGCAGCCTCAGTTAAGTCTATACCCTTTATCCAGCTATACATAAGAACGTATTGTCTGAGTATATCAATTTCTACATCCGGATGTTTTAAAATTTTTGCTGCAATTTTGGACTCAGACCTGCCGGTTTGCCACAGCTTGAGTTTTTCAGATGGAACATAAATAGCCAGGGGACGTTGGGTAAGAATTTTTATGCCTTGTGGGCCTGTCTTACCCTGACGTAATTCCATGAGCAAGGAAAATTCTTCAAATGGACTATTAAATTCTGCATTGATAAATTTGTTTATGGTCAATGTGTCCAGTGGAACTGTTTCACCGACTCTTGACCATTTAACAACAAGATCTAGCCTTAGACCGTTTATTGTGCGGGTTGGGATTTTATATACCAAACTAGTACCGCTCAGCCTTAATCTATGCTGGTTGAACCAGGTGGATTCGAACCAATTCTCTGGTTTCAGATGCTCTGAGTATGGAATCCCATATTTTGTTAAATAAAGATCACCCCCGTCTTGTGTCTTCAAATGCAAGTATTTAACCCCAAGCAGTTCAATCTCAACAGAGTTGGCCAGTTCATCTTTATATAACTCATTCATTATGATGGAATCCAGGTCTTTAAATTAGCGTTTCTATTCTCAAGAATATAACATAAAATCCGTGAAAAATGAACACTGCCAGATTTATAAAAAAGTTTTGTCTAACTCAAAGTACGGTTTTTTACGATACTCTACACTAACTCCGACACCAAAAATTTGCGAATTCATTTTGTTCAAAACCGAAGTTAAGTTTATCACAAATTTTGAATTTTTTAGAAATTTTAGTTTTGCCAGATGTTTTCAGTTGAAACAGCCTTGGCCATTGGAGTAATCGAATTGAATATTACGAGATTATTTTTTCTCATACTCACGATTTAAACGGCATCCGTAATCCAGTAGCAGTTGAGTTGAACAAATAAAACCTAAATAGTTCTTTTTGCTTCATATGTTTTACAGTTCAGTTTCGAAATATGGTTATCAGGCCTATGTTTTGGTTAGGATTGAGATTGTTGTTAGGTGTATTAAAATTATTGTGCTGGGTTAATTTTATAGTTTTCATAGGTTGTTTTACGGGTTAATGTTTAATGAAAATGGTTGCTTAGATGATTAGATTGTTTGTCTGGGAATAAAAACAAATTCCAGATTATAAAAAAATAGATAAAAATATGTCGGGACCCGACCTATTTGATGATACCAATTCTTCCGGGGTTGAACAAAAGAAATTCAACGGCATTGTGGAGAGTGTCCCCTTAGCAACCCGGATGCGCCCAGAATCTTTATCCCAGATACTGGGTCAGGACCATATATTAGGTCCGGGTAAACTGTTGCGTCGGGCAATTGAATCGGATAGGTTTCAGTCGCTTATTTTTTATGGGCCGCCTGGGACCGGAAAGACTTCTTTAGCTTGGGTTATTGCAAAACATACAAAATGTAATTTTGAGAGACTAAGTGGAGTTGAATCGAATGTTGCTGACATGCGCAGGGTGCTTTCTTCTGCGGCTATAAGACTTAAAAACACTGGCCGTCCAACAATCTTATTTATCGATGAGATTCATAGATTCAACCGAGCACAACAGGATGTTTTATTGCCTGATGTTGAGCAGGGAATTATAAGATTAATAGGAGCAACTACTCAAAATCCATTTTTTTTTGTAAATGCACCATTAGTTTCCAGATCCCAGATATTTGAATTACGGCCATTAACTGAAAATGACTTAGTTCAACTGATGGAGCGAGCAATAAGTGACACCAGGAATGGTCTGGGAAATTTTAAAATAATAGCTGACAAGGAGGCTTTGGTTCACTTAGCAAGGGTCTCAGATGGCGATGCCAGAAAAGCCCTAAACTCCCTCGAAATAGCCGTGCTAACCACCCCGCCTTCTGAGGATGGCATAATTCATGTAACACTAGAGACAGCCGAACAAAGCATTCAAAAGAAAGCTATTGTTTATGACTCTGATGACGACGCACATTACGACACGATCTCGGCTTACATAAAATCAATGCGTGGAAGCGATCCTGACGCTGCTATTTATTGGTTAGCAAAAATGATTCATGCGGGTGAAGATCCGAGGTTTATTGCGAGACGATTGGTTATCTGTGCTGCTGAGGATGTTGGACTTGCCGACCCGCTAGCATTAGTTCTTGCGACAGCTGCTCTGGAAGCTGCCGAGTTTGTTGGTCTGCCTGAAGCCCGAATTCCACTGGCAGAGGCAACTATCTATGTGGCGTCTGCCCCTAAAAGCAATAGCGCCATCATGGCAATTGATGCGGCTCTTGCAGATGTGAAGTCCGGTAGAACATTGCCGGTACCAGATCATCTTAGAGATGCACATTACAAAGGTGCAAAGTCTCTTGGTCATGGTGAAGGATATAAATATGCTCATTCATTTAAAGACCATTTCGTGATTCAAGATTATTTGGGCGAGATCCGCCGTTATTACCATCCTTCAGACCAGGGGTCAGAGAAAAAAATCAAAGAACGCATTGAGAAATTGCGTGAGGCATTAGACAAGTCCAGACAGAAACATTGATTGGTTTTTATGTCGCCAGTTGAAGCAAAAAGGGCATTAAGGGCCGAAATAAAACGAAAACTTATGCAATTGTCAGATTCGGATATAACCAGGGCAAGTGACTCTGCAATGCTGCTTTTAGGCAATTGGAATGTATTCCGTGGCGCAAACACTATTTTGTTCTATTATCCTATTCAATGTGAAATAAACATATGGCCGTTGGCAAAGGTTGCAATGAAAAATGGAAAAGTAATCCTTCTGCCTAAGTTTAACGATTCCTTAAAAACTTACGAGCCTGTAATAGTTCGACACGAACTTGATCTGAGCCCTGGAAAGTTCCAAATCCCCGAGCCAGACTCAGACGAAAAAATTCATCAGACAAATAAACTGGACTTATTGCTAGTACCTGGTGTAGCATTTGCATTGGATGGTAGTAGATTAGGACGTGGTAAAGGATACTATGATAGGCTCTTGGCTGTAACTCAAGGAATAAAATGTGGAGTCTGCTGGGATTTCCAGGTTTTGGATAATATCCCAGCTGAAATGCATGATAAGAAAGTGGACTTTATTCTTACACCGACACGGATAATAAGTACAACAAGTCGGTTTGAAAATGAATTTTCTAGCTAATATTGATTTAGTAAACATTATCTGGTTAGGTTGCGGTTGCCTGGTAGGATTTTTATTTAAATTATTTATTGATCACAAAAAACGAGCCTCAGTCTTAGCAGAAAGTGAAAAAATAATTCAAAAAGCAAAATCTGATGCTGAGGCAATAATCCGGGAAGCAAAAATTTCTGCCACCGATGAGATTAACCGCAAACGTGAAGAGCTACGTGCATCAATGTCTGCACGTAAGCAGGAACTCGCCGAACTGGAAAAACGTGTCGAACAGCGTGAAGCCTTAATAAATAAACAGCTGGAGAGCATTATTGAGCGTGAAAAGGTTTTACAGCAGCAATCAAATGAACTTAAAAAACGTGAAGCCTCTTTAAACTTGGAGAAACAGGAACTTTCTAAACAGGCCGCTCACTGGCGGGAAAAATTGATTAAACTATCACATTTGACCGAGGAAGAAGCTCGAGCCCTTGTTCTAAAAGAAATCGAACAGGAAGCTATAAAAGATGCAGTCGACCTAACCCGTAAGATAGTAGAAGATGCTAAGGCCAAAGCCGAAAGTGAAGCTCGCAGGATTTTATCTATAGCAATTCAACGTTATGCAGGAGAACATGCATTTGAAACTACCACTGCCACAGTAGATTTACCTAATGAAGAACTTAAAGGGCGAATCATAGGTAGGGAAGGAAGAAATATCCGGGCCTTCGAGGCTGCGACTGGCGTTACTGTGCTGATCGATGATACACCCAACGCAGTAGTATTATCCAGCTTTGATCCTGTTAGACGTGAAATTGCACGTGAGTCAATGACACGGCTATTGCAAGATGGCAGGATCCATCCAACACGCATAGAAGAAATAACGGCTAAAGTAGCCCAGGAAATAGAAGAAACTATAGTTAAATCCGGAGAAGAAGCCGTGCTTAGTGTTGGCTTACCACCATTACATCCTGAAATAACTAAAATGCTTGGTAGATTGAAGTTCCGCCATAGTTTTTCACAGAACTTGCTCGAACATTCGATTGAAGTTGCTCATATAGCCGGATGCCTGGCCAGCGAGCTTTCACTTTCTGTAAGTGTGGCGAAACGTGCAGGCCTGCTTCATGATATAGGCAAGGCTATAAACCATGAAATTGAAGGAGCACATGCTATCGTTGGAGCAGATTTTTTAAAGCGGTTTGGTGAATCAGATGAGGTCGTTAATGGAGTTGCTTCTCACCATGAAGATGTTCCGCATGATGGCCCGATAGGTGTTTTGGTAAGTGCAGCTGACGCAATAAGTGCCTCACGCCCGGGATCGCGCTCTGAGACTATGTCCACCTATATCAAACGTTTAGAGGAGTTGGAAAAGATAGGACTGTCATTTCCGGGCGTAGACCGTTGTTATGCCGTTCAAGCTGGAAGGGAACTTAGAGTTATGGTTAAACCAGAATTAACTACAGATGACCAAGCATTTATGCTTGCCAGAAAGCTAGCTAATAAAATTGAGGAGGAATTACAATACCCGGGCCAAATCAAAATTACTGTTATAAGAGAGACTCGCTGTATCGAGTATGCAAAATAATGTTTTTCTGATGTTTTTTTAACAACCGACAGTCAGAAAAACTTTGTTCCTTTTCCTTGAATCAGAATAGATATGACACAGTAAATGCCCCGAACTCAGAGTGCTCGGGCTGGTTTTTAAATTCCTGGCCCCAGAACACATATGAAAACGCAGCTATAAGTCGACTGCATTTTACTGACATTCCAACTTCTGCTGCCGGTACAAACCATTCTTTATCAACACTTGGGCTGTTTTTCCATGTATTCCCGTCTAAAGTAATATCACGTGCCACGAAGTTGCCATGGACGCCACCATAAAAATAAACTCCAAATTTTGGTGATGTTTCCCTGGGTGGCGGCATATGAACCATGCCTCGCATAAGGGTTGTTCCGAAATCATGAGGTATATTATATCCAATGCGCAATTGAGTGCCTGCTTGAGCCTGGCATAGTACATTGCCTAACATGATATTTCCAGCAGGTAGTATTTCTACGCCGAATCCGTTGGATTTACCTATTATTTGATATTTCCGCCTGTGCTCATAAACTAAATTTAAAACAGGCTCGTTGTGGAGCTGATAATCCCAGCCTTGAGGTAAACTAGCATGGATCCATCTATGGACTTGTTTCTGGGTTTCTTCTGCTAAGGACCATGGGCCCACAACCCCGGTAATGAATTTAAAACCATTGTAGTAGTTGGTATGATCTATGTGAATTGAAACTGCTACGTATAGAATGCCAGCGTAGGGGCGATCATTCGGATCAGGGACAGCTAATTCGGTATCAGAAGGAGTAACCATTATCTGCCCAATCTCGTAAGCGACAGTTCGTCTGCCTTTGGCACATGGTATACGGTCAGCTATAAAATCAATCCAGCTTGGACCTGTATGAGCAATGGATAATGAAACACCATCCGTGTAAAAACGATCAGTGCCACTAAATGTGTCATTTTCCCAGCGTAGCGAAACAGACCATTGCATTGAGTTAGAACTTAATGTTGCAGGGACGTTGGTATTTGAGTGAGTGGTGCTTTCTGAGGTTGTGGAAACTGTTCTGTTTAACAGGTTATCTCCCGCTGAACAAAAGTTCAAACCAGCGCATAAGCCAATTACGAATGGTATTAATCGACTTCGCCAGATATGGGTAAATTTGATTTTTTTTGCTCTTTCAGGAAATAGTAGGAACATGCTTTCAATGTAATATTTTATTTTTATAATTGCAATTAAAACATTGAATCAATCGGATTATGAGGAGATGATTAGCAACGCGGAGTGCGTATTAGCGTGATGAAGCCGTTAAATAAACTGATGCAAGAAGGCTTGGTCAGGTTAAAAGATGCACTAATCTTGGCGTTTATTTTTTCGGCGCTAATTTTGTGCATTGGATGTAATTCAAAATTATCAAAAGCGGATTTGGTTATAATCAACGGTGCAGAGCCTGAGTCACTGGATCCAGCAATCGTTACTGGCCAGCCAGATATGCGTGTGGTATCGGCGTTGTTTGAGGGCCTTACACGAACTGACCCAGAAACCGGAAAGCCGATCCCTGGTCTGGCCTATAAATGGGATATCTCTCCTGACGGTCTAGTTTATAAATTTTACCTTAGACAGAATCTTAAGTGGTCGAATAATGAAGACCCGATAACTTCAGAAGATGTTTATTGGTCATGGATTAGAGCTCTGGACCCAATGACTGCAAGCGATTATGCCGGCCAGCTGTTTTGCATAAAAAACGCCGAAGCATTTAATTCGGGCAGACTAAAAGACCCCAGCATGGTTGGTATCTGTTGTCTTGCTCCAGATGTTTTTGTCGTAACATTAAACATGCCAACACCTTATTTTCTCGATATCTGCTCGCTGCCAATTGCAAGCGTGGTCCCTACCAAAATAATTAATAGGTTCGGCGACAGATGGTTGCTTTCCAAAAATTTTCCGGTTAGCGGGCCATACCAGCTCGAATTTTGGAGGATTAACGACCGTATCAGGCTTCGAAAAAATAATGTATATTGGGATGCTTCTAATGTGCAGGTGAAAACAATCGATATCTTGCCAATCAACTCTGCAATTACTGCATTCAATCTTTACGAAACGGGCTATGCGGACATTGTTTGGGACAAAAATCTGGTCCCGGCAGATTTAATTGATTTACTTGTTCAACGCCCTGATTTCCATTCCTTTGATTACCTTGGGACATATTTCATACGCATCAACACCACACGCTACCCGTTAAACGACCCAAGAGTCCGAATGGCATTAGCTTATACCATAGACAAGCAACGGATAGTTTCAAAAATAACAAGAGCCGGTGAACCTGTTGCAAATAGCCTAACACCACCTGGTACAGCAAATTATATCCCGCCCTCGGGCTTGAAGTTTGACCCGTCTGTTGGTTTAAGACTTTTAAAAGAAGCAGGTTTTACAAATGGTATAAATTTTCCAACGCTTACATATACGGTTACTGCTTCAATGGCCAAGTACCATGAAAAAATCGCAATTGAATTGCAACAAATATGGAAACAGTACCTGGGTATTGATATATCAATTCGCCAGCTCGAATGGAAGACCTTCTTAGCCGCTCAGAACTCCCTAGATTATGACCTTTGTTGGAGTAGCTGGGTTGCTGATTATAATGATGCATATACATTTCTAGGTTTGTTTGAGTCTAATAGTGGCAATAATCGTACTGGCTGGAAAAACCCGAAATACGATGAATTCCTTCGACTGGCTAACACATCTCAAGACTCGAACCAAAGGCTGGTATATCTCCAAAAAGCTGAGGAAATTTTACTTAAAGAAGGTGTTCCGATCATTCCGTTATATTTTTACAAAGGCCTTAATTATTTTAATCCGTCAAAAATACAAGGAATCTACCCAAACCCGATTGACCACCACCCATTGAACGCAATTCGAATAATTTCGACAAATTTATCAGGAAACAAGCTTAGTATTGAACCTCAAAAGCAAAGCCTTTGAGATATTCGGTTTCAGGAATGGCAGGAATAATAGGGTGGTCCTTTGATTGCGAAAAAGATTCAAGCCTTCTCAATATCCGTCTGGTGTCAAATGCGGCAGCCATTATGGTATCCTGGAACAACATTGTATCAACATGGTGTGAACAGCAAAACGTAGCCAAAATCCCACCGCGTTTAAGCAATTTTAAAGCCCTTATATGGATCTCCTTATAACCACGTAAAGCGTCATCTAAAGATGATCTGGTCCTCGTAAATGATGGTGGGTCCAGGATTATTAAATCAAATCTTGGTATAAGTTTTTCATTTGGCCCGACACTTGTTCTGGCTTTTAGCCAGTCAAATACATTAGAGCATTCAAATCTGCAAATGTCAGTAACGCCATTGGCTCTGGCATTCTTTTCAGCAATCGCCAGAGCATCCGCACTCTGGTCAATTCCAAGAACTTCAATTGCCCCAGCTTTTGCTGCATGAATTGAAAAACCACCCTGAAAACAAAAACAATCTAGCACCCGCCCACCTGTCGCATAATAGGCCGTTCTTGAATAGTTTTCTTGCTGATCTAAATAGCAGCCTGTTTTATGCCCTCTTAACGGGCTCACAAAAAAGTCTAGTCCATTAATTTTTATTTTGATTTCGTCTGGAGCTGTACCTTTCAGTACACCTACTGTCTCTGGCAGGTTTTCAAGCTTGCGGGTCGAGATGTCGTTTCTCTCAATAATGGATACGGGAGAAAATATGGAATCAAGTACCTGGATGATCTCACTTTTTCGCATTTCCATCCCCAGTGAAGATATTTGCACTACCAAAACATCCTCATACTTGTCCACAACCAGGCCGCTTAAAAAGTCTCCTTCAGCATTTACTACTCTATATGAAGTTGCCCGAGGGAAAAACCTTTTCCTATGTTCTAAAGCAGCTTTAATTCTTGTATAGAAAAAATCTTTGTTTATCTCCTCCTTTTCCTTAGTAAGTATCCTGACCTGAATCTTTGAAGTGGAGTTAAAAAAACCTAACCCTAAAAATCTGTGCTTACTATCTTTAACTTGCACAACCGATCCGTCACCGGGCTTGCCTATTATTTTAGAGACCTGAGTGTTATATACCCAGGGATGTCCTGCGACTATCCGAGTTGTTTCTTTAGGCCGTAGATATACTGTATTGATGTTGTTCATCTTGTTGCTTGGTCAAATTGGTAGTTTGGGATTTGGAATAAAATATTATTTTTCATCGCCTTTTGTAATTTCAAAACCTCTTACTAAACTGATTTTGTCCAATTTTAAATCCATTAGAAGGCTATGTTACTTGTTGCCAGTATATTTTCAATCAAACTGTGAAATTCCAAAGAATGATCCAGATCATTATGATCAAACTTTTATTGAAAAAATTTCAGAGCCTTGGTGATTCGGGCTTAAAAAGCTAGATAATTTGGAGTGTTAATTCCACCTTTGTCGGATTTTTTTATCATCTTCTAGAGGGAAAGTTCCACCCTGACCCACGGACGGCGTGGAAGCCGTCCCTCCAGTTTATCGAACGGCACGGCGAAGTTTTTTCCAGGCTAACTCGCAGACCTGGGCCAGGAATGGCAAAGCCACAGGCAAGAATACCTGTACTAAATTCATTTGATGCTAAGGTTCTATACCGACCCGCCAGAGAATAACTTTGGTATACCGAAAAATTAAATTTTGGCCTTGCACAAACGCATTGAAGATATATGTTGTTATTTTGCCTGCGCACTGCGGGTGCAGTTAGCGCAACAGGCATTGTTTAGAACAATTAAAAAATTAATACGCGGAAGAATATCCGCAGCGCGTTGCTACTGTAGCAAAGTTTGAATAAGCAGACAGTAGACTTAAAAAATTATGTTAACGATGGAAGAAGCCTTGAAACAAAGCCAGTTTGTCTTTGTTCCAGGCCAAATTGTCAAAGGTACAGTCATCGAGGTTCGCCCCAAGGAGGTCCTTGTTGATATAGGTTTCAAGAGTGAAGGTGTTATACCGGCTAATGAATTTGAAGATATTAACAGTATTAAGCCTGGGGACGTGATTGATGTTTTAATTGAACGCTTAGAAGATAAAGACGGTAATGTAGTTTTATCGAAAGAAAAGGCCGAGTTTAAGAAAAACTGGGATAAGATAATGGCCATTTGTAACGAGGGTGGCAAAGTTACTGGCAAGGTAAAAGGTGTGGTGAAAGGAGGACTGTTAGTAAATATAGGTGTAGAGGCCTTTTTACCAGCATCTCAAATCGACGTTGTGCCACCAAAGCCATTGAACACTTATGTCGGTCAGACTTTTGATTTTAAGGTTGTAAAGATCAATGTCGAACGGCAGAACATAGTTTTATCCCGGCGGGAACTAATCGAGCAGGAACGCAATGAACGTCGGTCTAAGCTCCTTGCAGAGATGATGCCGGGGGATATCCGCCGTGGCACAGTTAAGAATATTACTGATTTCGGTGCATTTATCGATTTGAACGGATTAGACGGGCTACTGCATATAACCGACATGAGTTGGGGTCGGATAAATCATCCATCCGAAATTCTTAAGATTGGGCAGGAAATTGATGTGGTTGTTTTGGATGTTAATAGAGAAAAAGAGAGAGTTAGTTTAGGACTCAAACAGAAGTTGGCCAATCCATGGGATCAAATAGAGAGTAAGTACCCATCAGGCACAAAGATAAAGGGCAAAGTAGTAAATCTGGTGCCATACGGTGCGTTTATTGAAATTGAGCCTGGCATAGAAGGGTTAATTCATGTTACTGAATTTTCCTGGACAAAGCGAGTTGCCAAGGCCTCAGACATGCTAAAGATTGGGGATGAAGTAGAAGCTGTCGTTATAGGGGTTAACCGTGATGAACAAAAGATATCACTAAGTATAAGGCAGCTCGAACCTAACCCATGGGAAAAAGCAGCAGAAAAATATCCAGTTGGTACACGAGTCAAGGGTAAGATCCGTAATCTAACCAGTTATGGCGCATTTGTTGAATTAGAAGATGGAATTGATGGAATGATCCATGTGTCAGATATTTCATGGACAAGAAAAATAAATCATCCTTCAGAAGTACTAAAGAAAGGAGATGAAGTCGAAGCTGTGGTTCTCGAGGTGGATAAAGCTAACCAACGAATTGCGTTAGGTATTAAACAACTGACTGAAGATCCATGGGCTAATATTGACCAGTATTATAAAGTTGGCGATCTGATAACTGGCAAGGTAACCAAACTTGCAAGTTTTGGTGCATTTGTTGGCCTGCAGCATGATATCGATGGGTTGGTTCATATTTCCCAGGTCAGCGAAAACCGAGTCGATAAAATTAAGAATGTTCTTAAGGTTGGCCAGGAGGTAACTGCTAGAGTTATCAAGGTTGACAAAGCTGAACGGAGAATTGGCCTGTCAATCAAAGCCGCTCATTATTCTCCTGAACAATTAAAAGCTGAACAGGCTTTACTTGATTCGCTTAAGCCTGGTGAGGACTTGGTTGCATTGCAGCACGCTTTTGATGCTGCAGATGAAGCAAGCAAACTAGAGGCTGAAAAAGCTTCCGAGTCAGATAACCAACAAAGCTCAGATAAAGAAACTCCGCCTAAATCCGAGTAAAGGATTTAGTGTCTTTTGATCAATAAGCGGGCTAATCCCTCGATTGGCCCGCTTGCTTTTTAAAATTTTGAATGGCTATGGATAAATTTCATGAGATCTTAGCAGTGCTGATTTTTTGCTTCACTTATATACTAATCAGTGGCCGGCGCCTGAAGATCTTGCCACTGTATCGACCCGCCGCAGCATTGCTCGGAACTGTGTTGATGGTTTCTACTGGGGTAATGAGTCCCGATGAAGCATATAAAGCTATTGAGTATGATACACTGGTTTTATTACTAGGAATGATGATCATATCCGCTTATTTGCAAATGGCCGGCTTTTTTGAATGGGCTGCTGATTTAGTACTAAGAATCTCGAAGACGCCGAAACAGCTATTGCTTTTATTGATGATTTCATCGGCTGTTTTTTCTGCGTTACTGGTCAATGATACCGTCTGTTTTATGTTAACACCCCTGGTGGTTGCCGTTATGGTAAGAGCAAAATTGCCATTGACACCTTTTTTGATCGCTTTGGCTATGAGTGCTAATATCGGTAGTGTGGCTACCCTTGTTGGAAATCCCCAGTGCATGATTATAGGACATTTTTCTAAGATCCCGTTTTTAAATTATTCAATAGCCTTGACTCCTGTAGCGCTTGTGGGATTAGCAATTCAGTATTTTATAGTTCGAATTGGTTTCTGGAAGACTTTGGAAAATATCAAGATCAATCAATTATCAACAGACAAACCCAGGCTTGATAAACGCCTGGCAACGTTGGCAGGAATAACATTAACTTTTGTTTTCATAGGCTTTTTGGCAGGGCTTAATCTAGCCTGGACAGCAGCTGCAGGCGGAGCTTTTATGATGGTCTTTGGAAAAAAAGATACACATCACGTCCTTAAACTAGTTGATTGGCATCTGCTCTTGTTTTTTGCCGGCTTGTTCGTGGTAGTTGGAGGTTTAAATAACACCGGTTTGCCACAACAACTTTATGATCATGTGCGAGTAATTTTCGGACATAATCGCAGTAGCCAGGCATGGAATCTTTGCTGGTTTTCTTTGGTCGGATCAAACATTTTTTCCAATGTGCCATTTGTAATTGTAGCTGGCAAATGGATTAACAGTTTAATTGATCCAAATCTGATGTGGAAGATTCTTGCTATGACTACAACATTTGCCGGAAATTTGACAATCCTTGGCTCTGTGGCAAATATTATAGTCGTCGAGTCGGCTAGGGGACATGTGGAGATCGGTTTCTGGGACTATGCAAAAGTCGGAATACCTGTGACAGTCCTAACCATTATTGCCGGCATGCTCTTATTGTTGCTTTTTTCTTAACCAATTCTAAGAAGACAAAATTTAACGTAATATTTGATGATAATTGTTAAAAAACTAAATTTGATTTGTATTAAGGATAAATGATCGTAAGCTTTAAGGTATGGGGTTCGAAAAGTTTAAAAATGGATTATTGGCGATCGTCGGTTATATGCTTTCACCACTGTCTTGGTGGAACGATGCTATTGTTAATTTGCCGATTGCTCTAGCATTAGCCTGGATTGTCAGCAATGTCTGGCCATCGGCTTTCGAAATTACATTGATTGTCGGTTACTGGTTGACAAATGTATTGGGACTAATAATGTTGCATAAAGGACTGACCGGAATGTTTTCAGCTGATGGCAAGAAGTTTTCCTGGAAAACATTCTGGAAAGATGTGTTGATTTCAGTTTTTTATACGGTGGTTATTATTATTTTGATTAAGTTAAAAATTTTTGCCCCGTTTCCGGAGTATTTTAAGGGGATAAATCAAAATAGATGAAAAATAAAAGCTTCGTTTTTACTTTCGAAAATCAAAAAATTGACCATCAAAAAAGCATTAGCCTGTTTTTAAAGGCTGTTTACGAAGCTGGGAGGTAATAAAATTATTGCATCGATTGAAACTGTTTTTATAAGTGGACTTCCGGTAGGAGCCGCCCAAATCGTGGTTGTTTTAGTTGTCTTTGCATTTCCAACGTGCATAAGTCTATAGCCAGGGCCAAATTCGCCAACCTTGAAGGTACGCGCAATAACAGTTTTTTTTAAGAGCTCATCGTATAGACCTATTTCTATTGCTGGTTGAGAAACAGGGCATTCTGGTTTCGGATCGATCTTGGATATTACATAAATAGCCCACTCTTTTTCAGCAGCTGCTTTTGGCATCTTTGAGCCCGGTACTTGAAAAGCCCATTGAGTATGCGTTCCAGGCATTTGTGCAGCAAGCTGATCAGATGCCTCGGCGTCAAAAACGATTTGAATCCATTCACCTTCCTTTGTCAAAGTGGCTTCCGTGTCCTGTAATATGATGCATGATTTTTTGATTCTTGGGTTAATATGTGATAACGGATTGCTTCTTGGAACGCTTGACTTTCGGTTGGCGAAAAAAGGTGGATCTGACATAAACGGTTTGATAAAGTCTATTGGTGTTAGTCCACTTTCATTTACATGAGTCATGGGCTGCCAACCCTGAGGCCCTGAATTGGTTGCTAAATCTAACCAGATCTGAGCCACAGCTTTCCGTGAAGTTGAAAGAGGCCAGGTTTTTTGTGATTTGAAACACTCCTGTTGAAATGCATTCCATTTCTTAAGCCATATCGTATATACTGGCAGATGCGCCTGTCTCACACGCCAAAGTTTTTCTGGATCATTTGCAACTGCAAGTTCAGCCCTTTGTAACAATATCTCGGACTCTCGAATAATATTGAACTGAAGATATGGTGCGTTATCAGAGGCAAAACATGTCATGTAAAATCCAGAGGCTGCATCTGACATGAGATTAAGATACTGTTGCAAAAACTTGGACGCCTTAGCACCATAGTAACCATCCAAAAATTCTTTTATAAGCTTTTTATCATCTTGATTAGGATCCCAAAGTAGTTGCGCTAAAAGCCAGGCCCGGAGTTCAGCCATTTCTGCCCCGTGCGATTGATACGCACCTTGTTCAAAAACCCCTTTCACATTATGATCTCTAAAAAATCGAATATTAGGCCCTAAAACATAATAGTTTGGATGCGGTTGAACGTAACACTGAAAATCTGTCGTGTAGTCCCAAATGTAAAGTCGATTGCAAATTTTAGACCATTCTCTGATATCATTTGCAAAGGAATTGTTAGATCGTTGAAAGAGCGGTTCGCTAAAGTTGCATTCAATAGAACATAGTCGAACAATGACATTGTGCCGGGGACGAATCGTTTTTGGAGGTTTTCGTGTATATAGATAAGCTAATGTGTCAATTAATATCGATGGATGCTCAGCCTCAATTTTTTCTGCTATATAATTCACAAAATCAATCAATATGCCTGATTGACTCCCTTCCTTGTCTGCAAATGCTTTGCATTGCGGGCATTCACATGCACCAAACCAGTCGTTTTGAGAAACCGATACAATAGTCGAATCAGGTGATTCTTTTATCCATTGTTTGACCTGAGCAACAACAAAATCCCTTAATTCTTTATTTGAAAGACAAAGTTGGGCGTTTTTGTATGTTCGTTGACCGTTTTTCATGCTGAACCACTCAGGATGTTCATTGAAATATTTTTCAGGAGGTACTAAGGAATAAAATGTATGCACAAAACCTTTATATTTTATACAACCACCAGATGCGTCATCTAACCTGTGTGATTGCCCGTTGCAGAAGTTATGCCAGGCCCATTCTCGATTAAACGCTGGAGCCCAAAATGGTTCCCGATACTCGAAGGCCGGGTTTTTTTGGATATTAATGTTATTAACATAAAGGGTTGCTTTTTTGGGAATGGTCGTAGCCCACGGTGTCCACCATCTTACTCCACAATAGGCCTGTAAAAAGTGTGAAACACTATATAGAGTACCCCTCGGTCTGCCACCTGCAATTAGTAAATAATGTTTTTTAGTCTGGATTATGATCTCTTCTGAACCTAGCGTTTCCCACATTATCCCAGGAAAAAGCATTTTTGATATTTCGCCTTGTCCAATTATTATTGCCGGAGTTTGGTCTAATGGAAGACTGTTTGTTATTAAAAATTGAGAACTAGTTATTTCTTGAAGCACTTTTTTGAGCTCTTCAGCCGCTTTTTTTTCTGGCTCGCTTGCATCATTACTTAAAACCAATATGCAACTTGATTTGTTATTCTTGGCTATTTCAAAACCATCAACACTAACATTTTGAAGTATTAGAGCGACAAGAACGTTAAATAGTATAAGGTTGATTTTCATATGTTAATTTTGATTAACATAGTTCTTGAGTTATTCAATGAAAAATAAAAAAGACCACAATCAAAAATTTATCATTGCGAGCTAATGCAATAAGCACCCTATGATAAACAGTTTATTGATAAAGTGTAATTAGTATTTGAACACCACAAACAGAAGTTAGTCCAAAAATCACTAAACATAAATCGTCTTGCCCCAACCCAAATTTATTTATTATTCGCGTGCATTCGCGGATACATTCGTGGGTACATTCGTGGATAGATTCGTGGATACATTCGTGGATACATTCGCGTGCATTCGCGTGCATTCGCGTGCATTTGCGGATAGATTGCTGCGGTTTTTGGGGTTTGGAAAAGCTTATCAAGTTTGTAATAGATAACGCTTTTCCCAGATCAGAACAATAATAACCAGTTTTACCTGAGTTCTGAAGTGTTTAATAGTTTCATCCATGTTTCAAGTTATTTG
>Ga0315298_1000252_pt1 | contig 108458 bp, 74 predicted proteins | sample WHS_1_MG_FD_203077 | JGI IMG/M metagenome (GOLD analysis project Ga0315298, IMG submission 203077) | Extremophilic microbial mat communities from Washburn Hot Springs, YNP, Wyoming, USA - WHS_1_MG | ecosystem: Environmental > Aquatic > Thermal springs > Hot (42-90C) | place: USA: Wyoming...
TGTAACTGCATTGGTGAAGGCGTAAGGCTTTACGTTGTCAAAAAAGGCAACGTCCACCGTCACAGTAGCGGGTTCGCTGGTGTTGACACCGTCGCTAACCGTGTATTCAAAGGTATCCCGCCCGTTGAACAGCGGGTCAGGAATGTATGTGGCGATGCCATTTGCAATCGTCACCGTACCATGACGCGGGCCGCTCACCAGTGTAAAGGTCAAAGTGCGTCCAGTCATACCCATGCCATCAAGAATGATTTGCGCAGTTTGATCCTCGGTGCCTGCGCCTTGCACAGAATTGGCAACCGGTATGATGTCCAATATGGCCACCTGACTGGTCACCGAGCCAACTGTATTGCCAACCACCACATAGTAGTTGCCGCCATCTGCAAACTGGGCATTTTCAACAGTCAGAATTGCGCTGTTTGCGCCAGCAATCGGCTGATCCTCATGATACCACTGATAAGTGGGCTGTGTGACTGAGGAAACCGTCACACTAAACTGTCCTGAGCCGCCCGCGCTCGCCGAGGTCCGTTGCGGCTGAGCGGTTATTTCCGGCAGAGTTTCGTTGACCACAACCGGATGGCTGACAGTCTCGCCATCGTCATTGATGGCGACCAATGTGTATGTGCCCCACTTGCTGACGTCAAAGTCGGTTACATTAATTGTATCGTTGGTTGCGCCCGGGATATCAACGCCATTCAATCTCCATTGATACCGCACCGGCACTGTCCAGCCATAGGCGCTGCCTGACAATGTGAACGATGAGCCGGGCGCCTGATACAGCGTAGTGGTGTCAGGCTCGCGGAAGAACAATGGCCGCGGGTTGAACCCGGCAACATTGCGGAAGCGCGCGGTTGTGGCATTGCCCTGGCTGTGTGAAGTTGTGGCAAGGCCGACAAACACTTCATTCGGATAACTGCTGTCGGAGCCTATCCATACCTGGTTCCAGTTGACGGCGTCGGATGATGCATAAACCGCAAACTGCCCGCCACTGCGGGTGAACCTGACCCATGTATTTGGATAACTCACGCTCCAGAACTCGTTGTAAACGCCAGAGCCGGCATTATAAGAATCGCGATACACAACTTGATAGCGGCCATTGCCAGTAGGCGTGGCTGCAATGGTGATATGGCGGCTTGGCGCGGCCAATTGCTGGCGCATCATGATACCGGATTTGCCCCAGTAATCGCGCTGCACCAATTCCTCGAGACGCGCTTTCACGTCGAAGTCGCCAACCATCCGCTGGTAGATGAAATTGATGCCGTCACGGTTGTTCCAGATGTCAGAGCCGCCGACGCTCACATCGAAGCTGTTGGCGTCATAAGTTGTCACAACACCCGGCGGATTCGGATCATTCGGATCGCCATCAATCATCTGGCTGCTGTCAATCGAGCGCAAATGCCAGTAGCGCATTGAAGCCGAGCCAGGAACAACCGTATTGCCGGAAACATCCTGAACATTTGCATAATTTACCGTGTATGTTCCAAAGGCAGCCCGGTCAACTTCGATCATCACGGTCATGCCGTCGGCCTGCAAGGCGGCGCTGGTTACATTCACCGGCTCATTCTCGGCCAGCCTGAAGAGCTGGCACTCTGCCAGTTGCATCATCGAATCGCCTCTGAGCGTCGGGAAGGTCACCCGATAGATCGAATACGGCGTCGAGTTCTCAAAGCCAATATACTGCGAGGTGAATCTGCCGCTGAACACCGGCACTTCGCCCGATGCGATTACCGTGAAGGTATTTCCATCGGTGGAGCCCTCGAGCACGTAGGTGGCAGGATCGCGCCCTGGTGAATCGTCGGCTGAAGTCAGCCGTATTGCGCGCACAACGGCTGGCGCGCCGATTGTGACGGTGAATCCTGAGCCAAGCCCGTCAAAGTTGAGGTACTTGGTATTGACATTGTTGTCAATCACATTGGCCACGCCCTCATTGGGCGGAGTATTTCCGGAGCTGCCCACGATGGTATCGGAGGGCTGTATCACCGGGAACATGCCATTGAAGGTCACGCTGTAATTTGCCGTTTGATTTGCAATCGGGGCGTACAGAGTTTCATTGAATTTCAGATAGATGGCGCCCAATGACCATGTTGAAACAAGAATTGGCGGGTCCAACTCCGCCGGATTAACCGTCAGCGGAGCGTCATCCGTCAGCACACCGGCGCCGATGGTTGAAACCACGCAACGGAAGACATCACCGTTATTTCCAACGACAGAAAGCGGGCCATAGACCAATGTGTCGCTGTTTGCGCCCGGGATGTCCACACCATTACGCTGCCATTGGTACCGGACATAATTGGTCAGCACAGTCGGCACAATAAGCACCTGCACCGAATTGGTGTAGTATTGACCGGCCAGGTAAGTGCGTGCAGCCGGCTGGCGTGTGACAACCATGAAGGCGTTGCTTGTGCCAACCGTTGAGATGGAGCCTAACTGCGCTTTTCCTATGCGCTGAATGCTGCCGCTGCCATATTGGTAGCCGACGTCAAGATAATCGCCGCCGCCGCCTTCCTTGACCAATGCTTCGATGTAGTAAAGCCGGCCGGCATAGAGATACTTGGTGGAACCTGATATATTGTTGACATATCCATGGCAACAACCGTCTTCCCTTGCAACCATGACTTTGTTGGCCGGGTTGGTATCCGTGCTCAGGAACACCTGCGATGCGTCATCGCTTGAGGTGTAGAATGTGTAGTTGCCAGTCTGCGGCGGCAGGAAATAACCGGTTAATCTGCCGCCCCAGTTGTCGCCCTGCGATGGGATGTACATCTCAAACAATGTAGCTGTATAATCTGGTGAATTGGGGAATTTTGGATTACTGGTCAAATCGGAAACTGCTGTTCCTCCAATACCATCATAGCGCTGGAACAGAACCGCGCCACCCGCCAGAATCTTGCTGGTGAACTGGCCGGTCGAAGGATTCGGGTCAATCAAGTTATGACCTATTGTCGCATCCTGAATGTCAGAGACCTGTATGTCGTAGGTCTGACCAGGCAGTTGCAACCTTGTGTTGAGATAGACAGTCATCCCATTGGGGTCCAATACCGCGCTGTCAACCACCAACGAAGGCGTGAATGTATAGTTGGCCAAATTTGTGGCAGTTGACGGCAACAACCGCTTCGAGAATGTAAGGATGACCGTGTACGGGTCCGGTGCTGCGACACTGGTCAATGTCGGCGGGGTGGTATCCGGCGTTATAGTTACCGTAGCGACCGCGCTTGTCACCACGTACAGACCGCCGCCGTAGCTGACGATGCAACGGTAGCTGTTGCCATCATCAGTCAGGATGCTCAAAGACGGTGTGGTGTAAGAAATGCTGTTGGCGCCCGCTATGTTGCTGAAATCAGGATCAGACGACCCCTTCTTTTGCCATTGGTAGGCTATCGGGTAGAATTCGCGATTAACTCCGACATCGAAGGTTGCAACGCCGCCATCCAACACGGTGGTGTTGCTCGGATGCCGCGTCAGAGCGGCTTCCGCCGAGTTGATTGCAACCAACAGGTTGGCCGACGAGAATGAGGTGAAGGTCGGCACCGAGGCATTGTTACGATACCAGGCGGTGAATACATCACCACCGCCGCCTTCCTGGAACAGACCTTCGATGTAGTAGGCACGCCCGCCAATGAGGTGAACAGGTTGATTGAAGCAATAACCCGGGAACGATTCAGTGTTCACATTCTGGCAGCACCAATTCTCGTAACGGATGAGTGTCAGCTTGTTGCTCTGCATGGCGTCGGTGCTCAGCATCAACCAGCCGGAGTCATCCGACAATATCTGGAACCAGTAGTCGGCCGTTTCCGGCGCCACAAACCATCCGTTCACTCGATATGAGTAATTGTCCACATTCGGGTTGGTTTGCGGATAATCAAGCGTGGTGGCACTATTGACTATGTCGGGATTGTACGGGAATTTGACGTTATTGGACATGGTTGACCAGAAATTGCCGCCGGAGTTGCCCAGATAGATGGACTGGCGGACAATCCCCGGATACACCGCCCAACCACTGAAGTTGGCCTCGGTATATGCAGTTGAATTGCCGAAAGCATCCTGAACACCGGAAACCTTTAATGTATAAGTTACATACGGGCTGAACACAAACGGGTTGGATGTGTTCGGGTCTATGAACATCAGGTACACCGTCATATTGTCAGGCTCAAGAACAGCGGTGGTCGGCCCAATGTCGCCTCCCTCAGTCGTTACCGCATAATTAAACGTGTCCGAAGCCGAAGCTGGATCAACCGGGCCGTCAAACTTCACCACCACGGTGCCCGGGATTGGGTCGGCGCGCACTGATTCAACCACCGGCGGCACTGTGTCTTCCAATACAGTCAGGGTCGTAACCGGGCTGTACACGAAGAATGCGCCGCCAACAGTCACTTTACAACGGAATTGCGCGCCGTTGTCAGCCGGATACGCTGCGGTTGAACTGTAGCCGACACCGGTTGCGCCGGGGATGTCTTCCCATTGAGTCAGTGCAGTGTTATACCGCTGCCACTGGTACTGGTATTGGTTTGGCATCTGGAAGTTGGCTGTCATCGGCGCCTGCATGTTATACACACGGCCCTGAATAACCGATATGGAGGCCGGTTGCGGCAGGAAGTGGAACCAATCCGGGTTGAGCACATATAATAGATTCGATGAAGGAATCAGGTTGTAGCTTTCAGCCAGGTCTTCATTGCGCCAGCGCACCGTGATGTAGTCGCCGCCGCCGCCCTCAGACATGAAAGCCTCAACCCAGTACCACTGGCCGGCTTGCAGCGAAACGGTGCCGGAGTCCCTATATCCACAGCATCCCGGCTCATTGACCAGCACGAATTTGTTGGTCGGGTCAGCATTGCTGCTCAGGAATACCACAGAGTTGTCATCGGAGTGCAACTGGAAGCGGTACGTGCCGGACACAGATGGAACCAATATGCCATAGATGTGAACTGCATAGTTATTGTAGGTGTCGCCACCCTCAGTAGCAAAGGCCAGGGTGTTGACGTACTGGTTGACTTCGGCCAAATCGTTGTTCGGCCATTTGGCAAGGTTATTTGTCAGGCTGCCCAACGAGGCATCTGTACCCGTATAACGGTCATACCTTAACCCGTTGGCATGGCCGCCGTAGAGGGCGCGGATGCCCGAAATGCTGTTGCGACTCGGGTCCAAGCCATTGCCGGCCAGGTCTTCCAGGAACGTTTCAACCGTGACGGTATAAGCAACTCCCGCATCCAAAGGATTGTCCAAAACCAATATCGCCGTTATGCCATCGGGAGGCAGGATAACCTGCGTGACACCTTTTTCAGGCGTCACCGTGTAGTTGAATGAATCGCCCATTGTATTAGTATTCATTGGCTCTGAGAACGTCAGGATGATGCGTGTTGGGTCAAAGACGTCAGCTCTGGCGGCTTCAAGGAATGGCGCAACATTATCAGACAACACGGTAATGGTGGCGGTGTCGCTGTACACCATGGCGAGACTGCCATTTGGATTTGCGATCTGGCAGCGCCAGACACTGCCGTCTTCATTCGCACTCAAGTAGCCGGTGATGTATGTGGCTGAATTTGCGCCTGGCACATTGGTGAACAAGCCGGAGACAGGATCAAGCCGCTGCCATTGATAGACCAGATCCGCGCAGCATGGCGCCAGATTTGTCGGGCTGCTGCCGGTCGCCTGAACGCTCAAAATAGCGCGTGAGTTCAAACCGGTGCTGACATTTGATGGCTGTTGTGCGATGGTTATGGTAGTCGGCCCTGCGCCATAAGGACCAGCCAGCGCCAGCACATTGCCGCTGATTGGCGGAGCGGGCGGACTGTTGGGATTCGCCGGGACACCGTTAAGTGAGTAGGTAACCCGGACATAATCGCCACCGCCGCCCTCCTTGTGGCGCACCTCATAGTAGTAGAGCCGTCCGGCCTGAAGTGTTCGTGTTGAGTTGGCTACATTATTTACGTAACCTCCGCAGCAGCCGCCTTCATTTGCCACCAATTGCAGATTGGCAGCCGTCTCATCCGTGCTCAGCCAAACCTCGGAGTTGTCATCGCTCGATGTGAAGAACTGATAATTGCCAGTTTCCGGAGGCACAAAATAACCAAACATGCGCGTGCCGTAGCAGTCCAGGTTGGGCGCATAATTTAGTATGGTAGTAAAAGTGTCCAAATCTGGCCGGAACGGATAATAGGGGCTTGAATACAGCGCGAATATTCCGGCGTCGCAAGTTCCACTGTAGCGCTGCAACCGCGACAGTCCGTTGATTACAATCGCGCTGGTGTAGGAGAGGCTGCTGGAAGCCATTATGTTGCCGGATAGATCGGCAACATTCTGTACCGTGATTGAATACGGCCTCGCCAGCACATGCGGCGTGGTGTAGAGAACAACAGTCGAGCCATCGGCAGCCAAAACCGCCTGTTGCACTGTCACCGTCCCCTCCGGGGCTGTGATTGAATAATTGCCAACCGCAGTCGCCGAGGCTGGTGAAAGCGCCTCTGAGAACCGCAGGTAAAGTTTGTCCGGGCTGACAGAGGGCGTCACAGACACCAAAGTTGGCGCGACCGTGTCATTGACAAAGTTCAATGTAGCCACGCTGCTTGGAACCGTGACCTGTCCACCGGCCATTCCAACCAAACAACGGAATTGCGCGCCGTCATCAAGGCTCTGGATTGCCTGAAGCTGCAGGGTCGGTGTATTTGCAGTCTCGATCGTCAGATTCTCCCATTGCGAGCTGGTTGTATTGTAACGCTGCCACTGGTAAACGACCGGTGCGCCTGCCGCAGCGGCTGCTACCGAGAAGGTCGCCTGTTGAACTGGCAGTTGCTCAACCTGCGAGCTGAAACTCAGGCTGTCAATCTGCCAGTTGGGTTCGGTGCCTTCGCAACAATCATCATAAGCGGCAACGAAACGCAGGATAATTACATCGTTTTGATTGAATGTGCCCAACGTGGCCGTACTGGTGATGAATGTGCCGTTGGCATAATCAGCAGATTGATTGATGAATGCGTCCTGTCCCTGGAAATCGTTGTTTGAACCAGGGTCAACCTGGCCGTTATAACCATTCGCCGTGAAATTGTTGACCACAGTGAACGGCCCGCCATTGACACTGATATGGACCTGGCCACCGTCCCAAGCGCCATCCTCAAAGCTGTGACGATGGTTGAATGACAGAGTCAGCTCGCCCGCAGTCAATACTTTGAATGGCGGGCTGATTAGCTCGCTATGTCGGAAAGGCGGCGCAGAATCCGTGCGGTCTGAAGTCGTCCAACTGCCGGCAGAATAAGCCCACGGCTTGCCCACCTGACCGACTGTCTTGACGATAAACCCGCCGTTGCCGCTCTCGAAATCCTGTGTGGTGAGTTGTCCTGTGGATGGCAGTATGGGCAGTGTGAAGTTCGCTGGTTGCTGTGTAATCTGAAGCTGATTCGGGTCATAGGCATACAACAGGACGCTGCCATCGGCAGGAACAAAATTTGGAATGTTTGCATCGTCTTTGGCATAAACCCGCAAGTAGTCTCCACCCCATAGTTCAACCATTATGGCGGAGAAATAATAGGGCAGACCACCGATCAGCCGCACAGGTTGCGATTGCAACCCACTACATGCCGCGCAGACTCCTTCGGCACGGACAAGCGTAGTCAGATTCAGTGGATCAGCCGGGTCCAGACCCATCAGGAGCCACGCCGAATCATCAGCCACCACTTGGAAAGTGTAATTGGCCGTCTCCGGCGGCACAAAGTAACCCGAAAGCCGCAATACGTACCGGTCGGCCCGGTTATCGGGCGTAATGCTAGAATTGGTGAAAACAACCGACGTTGGATTGTCTGGGAAACCAGGATGATTGGTCCAGGCCGCAAAGGAGCCGCCCAACAAATTGTCCCAAATTTCGAGTTTAATGACGCCGTTGGTGACCAGCAGGCTCGGGAAAGGCGTCGAGTCAACCGGAGTAATTGCGTTGTGTGCCAAATCTTCGACGCCTTCAACATGCAACGTGTAGCTTGCGCCGGGCGTAAGCGTGCCATTGACAACAGGCAACAGAACAGTCCGCTCATCGAGCATCACGCCCATGCCCACCTCCGCATCCGCCGGATTCAAGGAATAATTAAACCCGTCGGTTGCGCCATCAGCCAGCACCGGCTCTGAAAACCGCACGATCAAGCGCGTGCCGGTCGCGTCGGCTCGCGCCGAAACCAGCGTGGGCGGGACAGAGTCCGGGATTACAGTAAATGTCAATTCCTTGAAATCGGTGCCGAAATCGTTTGCCACCTCGACCCGGTACACATCGCCATCGTTTGCCACTGCGGCATTGGTGGTGATGGTGTAGTCAATGGATTTGGTCAGCGTTGTCCCGGAGGCAACAACCACGCCATTTGACAGCACACGGTAGGTGTATGGCCAGTTGCCGTCGAAGTCGGCATGGAATGACGCCGGGTTGTTCTGGATGACAGATACCGTCGCCGGCATGCTCACCGTCGCCGGGCCGGGATGGTAGAGGGTGTCAACTGACAAATCGTCAATCTGATGGCGGTCATTGCAGCCGCCGGTGCGCGCGCTGAATCCAAGCCGCGGCGCCAGCATCGGAACGAATCCGCTGATGATGTAATTGCTCAACACCACCCGGTTGCCGAATTTGACAAACAGGCCGCTCTCAGGGTCCAAATTCATCTGCACATTTACCCAGTCGGGGTATGTAATCAATTCTGCAATTGGCAGTGGAACATGTGCGATGGTGTTTCCCGCCCATTTCACATCAAAGGCAGGGGCCTCGCCGCCGCCGTTGTCGTAAGTGTCGAAACAGAGCGACAATCCGGTGCCTCCGCCTTCCTCACTCCAGGTATCGGGCAGGTCTGTGGCCATGCTGAAGGCCATGCCGTCGGCATGACAGGTTCCAGAGGTTGAGTCGCCAATGCGGACTTTGAAATTGATGAAAAACCGGTCAATTGGATCGGCGCCGGCAAAGTTTTGGTCCAGAACAAACGCCCCCTGCTGGCCGCCTGTATTTGGCGTCAACTGAAGCAGGCCGCCGGTAATCGAGGCGTTGCCGCGTATGGAACTGTTCGGCGGCATTGAAGAAAAGTCGGAGAAGAAGGATGGCTGCACGTACCTGACCAGGAATGCCGCAAATTGCGGGTCAGGATCAATCCGGACTCCATTGGTGTCGGTCAAATTGCGAACTATAACAACGTAATCCAAACCATTGCTAAGTGTTGTTGTGTGCAAAACCACCTTTGATGGATTCAATGGCGAAATTTGGGCGGAAAGCACCTGCGCGTTGTTGTTCAGTTGATAATTGGCTGTATTTGCAGCAATGGTCGGGTCCATCGGCTGCGAGAATGTCAAAAGCACCGCGTTGGTGTTGTTACCGGTTCCAGCAGCCATCAACCACGGTTCGGGCGCAACATTGATGGTGGCGGTGGCAGAGGCAACCGTCCCATTAAGCCTGTTGCTGGCAATAATTGTATATTGCGCGCCGTTATCAGCATAACTCAGCGGCGGGGTGGTGTAAGTGCGGCTGTTTGCGCCGGGGATGTCCACGCCATTCTTCTGCCATTTGAAATCGTATGCATACAACCAGCCCTGGGGCAGGGGGTTGAATGTGTGGGTTTCACCAACTCGTTTGTTCGCATTTGCAGGAGGAGTGTAAAACGCGGCGGTAATGCTGGCGGCATTATCGCTGTAATTGCGGTATTCGCAGCGCGCAAGCGTGTAGCGTGAGCAGCCGTGTCGGGAAGCTGCTATGCCAACCAGCGCCAGCGGATTAAACGGCGTGTTGGCGCCGCCAACCGGCACTTTCCAATTGGAAGTGTCCTGACTCTGAGGCCCGGCCCAATTCACACCGTCCTGGCTGGCGTAGGCCCTGAACACATTGCCCTGTCGCACCAACCGCAACCATTGATAGGTCGGATACCCCGGATCGGAGACTATCCTGTCTTCATGCTGGCCGCCGTTGGCGCCACCAACACCGGCCATCCAGGTGCGGTACATGAATGATACATCCGCTGCGCCGCTGGTGTTGTTGCAATTATCATTGAACGAGCCGTACGGTGATGCCTTGGCAAAGGCCATGCGGCTGTCAACATTCAGCGACTCGCGCGCCATCACACCGGCCTTTGTAAAGCGCGATGCCTGGTCTATGTATGTGACTTGGACACGCACGTCAAAGTCGCCCACCACCTCAGTGTAGTGGAAGGTAAATTCATCCTGCATGTCCCAGATGTCATTACCACCGGCTTGCACGGTGAATGAACCTGGTTCAGCGTTCACAGTGATTGACCCTGTCGGGCCGCCACCAATTTGTCTTGTTGTCCACGTCGGCTGTGCCGCCAGCACAGTCAGACTCGTGGCCATCAAACCAAACATTACTTTATTCATCATTGACTGTTTCATATTTCCTTTCCTCCGACACTGGTTTTGCCGAGACACAACAACTCCCCTGCGATGCGACGAACATCTTCCGCAATTGCCTTTCGGGTAGTCATTATTCGGTTATTCTTTTGAGAAGTTACATGATTGCAAAAAGAATGCAACAATTTTTTTCAAAAAAAATGAAATTTTTTTTAGGGGCGTAAGTAGTTGGGGGGCAATGGGTTACAGATCCGACTGATCCGACTGATCTGACCGATAGCCCAATTTTTACCTCTGTATCCGCGCTGAGCCGCCCTTTGCAAATGCGCGCACGTGTTCCACTGTGGCCATGGTAGTGTCGCCCGGAAATGTTGTGAGCAACGCGCCATGTGCCCAGCCGAGTCTGACGGCCTGCTCCGGTGATTCGCCTGTCAACAGGCCGTAAAAGAAACCGGCGGCAAAGCCATCGCCACCGCCAACGCGATCGTAAACATCCAGCTCGCATGTCGGGGCGAGGCAGGTCTGTCCGTTGATCCATGCGACAGCGCTCCAACTGTGGCGGTTGGTGGAATGGACCTCGCGCAAGGTGGTGGCGACAATTTTGAGCTGCGGATATTTGCGAGTGACATTTTGCATCATGCTCAGGAACGCGCTTGGATCGAGTTTGGACTTTGCGGCAACTTCAGGCCCTGGCATGCCGAGACCCATCTGGAGGTCCTCTTCATTTCCAACGAGAACATCCACCAATTTAACAATGCGATCGAGCACAGCCACGGCGCGCTGCTGGCCGCCGGAGAAATTCCAGAGCTTGGCGCGATAATTGAGGTCGAAGGAGACAACCGCGCCCGCGGCCTTTGCGGCCTGCATGGCCTCGATGATAAGCTCTGCAGTTGTCGGAGAAAGCGAAGCAAAGATGCCGCCGCTGTGGAACCAGCGGATGCCTTGCGAGAAAATGGCGGCCCAATCGAAATCACCGGGCTTCAATTGTGCAGCGGCCTCGTTGCAGCGATTGTAAAAGACAACCGGCGCCCGGACACCGAATCCGCGGTCGCTGTAAACAGTGGCCATGTTCGGGCCTTGAACACCGTCATGTTTGAAGTGTTTGTAGAAAGGCTTCACGCCCATGGCGCGGACGCGCTCGGCAATGAGGTCGCCAATGGGATAATCCACCATGGCGGTTGCGATGCCTGTTTTCAGTCCGAAGCAATCGGACAGGTTTGCAGCCACGTTGTACTCGCCGCCGCTGACATGAATCTGACATTGTGTCGCCTTGCGAAAAGGGACGATTCCAGGGTCAAGCCGATGAACCAACGCGCCCAATGACAGCAGGTCAAGGGCGCCCGTATTTGGGATGTTAATTCCGTAATTCATTTTGCTGAAAAGATTTAATGATGGCCGATGGCGATAAAGTCAAGAAACCTTTCAAATCGAGATTTGAAATTCGAAGTAAGAGACGGCTTTTTTGGCTTGGCATCTGCGGCAGCCACCGGTAGATTGAATCTGTATTTAATTATTTAGCTGCCGCCCCTATAGCTCAAATGGATAGAGCAGCGGTTTCCTAAACCGCGGATCCCTGTTCAATTCAGGGTAGGGGTACCAGCATGGTTAACAGGGCTGTAAAGAACCAGTCATTTGCCGTTACCATCAATTTTCCGCCTTATCCGGCCAGACCCATTTTCCATCAATCATGGTCTCCCTGGCATTCCCCTGGTAATTGACCACCGCTTCCGCAACTGAAGCCACAGGGCCGGCATACGGAATGGTAATCAAATCAGCGCAGGCGCCTTCGCGCAGTTCGCCGATTTTACCGCTCAGGCCAAGGGCGCGCGCCCCGTTGATGGTTGCCATTTTCAGAATTGCCTCCGGCGGGATGAGCGGGTTGTTAATGGCGAACTGGCGCATCTCCTCGAACATGCTTAAAAACAGAGGCTGGCGGCCGATTTTGCGAACCGTGGCAAGGCTGTCGGTGCCCAGACAGATGTTTACGCGTGCGCGGCTGAGGTTCTTGTAGGGAAAGGGAGCATGTCCAAAATAAATGTGGCTGCGTGGACAATGGACGACGCTGCTGCCGGAAGCGGCCAGAAGTTTTGCATCATCGTGGGCAAGGTAATTTACATGCACGGCTATGAAATTATCGCCCAGCACTTCATGGCGCGCCAGGAGCTGAACCGGCGAGATGCCGCCACAATCGCCGGCATCCCGCCTGCGCCTGAGCCATTCAAACATCGGGCCGCGACGGTGCATGAACATCTCAAATTCCTCGCTGGATTCGGCAACATGCGTGGAGACAAGCCAGCCTTTCCACCTTGCCTGCATGGCGGCAAGCGCCAGCAAATCCGGGGTTGTGGAATATGGTGCATGCGGGGAAAGGCCGGCGGACTTGAGGCCGCGCGGGAGGCTTTTAATTTTAAGCACTGCATCGCGAAGAATCAGGTGTGGCGGGCGCTCGCTCTTGATGCCGGTCATTTCGAGCAGGGAGATGACGCGCAAAGGTGTTGTCTGCCAAACTTCGGGCAACAACTCCGGCATTGCCTCTATGTCCGCGACGGTGGTGACACCGCTCTGCAGCAACTGGCGGGCGCCGGCAATCCATGACTCGGCAAACTCGCTGTAACTCCAGGATGATTTAAGGGCGAGCATGCCGCTTATCCAATCGCTGAAACTTCGAGGCGGCGGCAGGCAGCCGGCCATCTGGGTGTAATCGAGGTGACAGTGGGCGTTGACAAGCCCTGGCATCAGTACCGCTTCGCCAAGGTCAACAACTGATGCCGTAAGCCGATGCGGACGCAAATCCCGCCAGCGACCAACAGCCGCAATCCGCCCGCCAATCAACCGGACCGCTCCATCCTCAATTGGCGGCCGGCTGACGGGCAAAACTATTCGCGCTCGCAATAACACGTCATTTCAACCGGCGGGAATTTCAGTTAAAAAAACGGCGCGCGCCCGGAGGCCACAACGCCATGCGGCTCACGGAATTCCAGCCGACTTTTGGGAAGGCCCGGCGCCGCCCTTGCGGGCCGCTTTTCGCAACAACCGGATGCGGTCACGCAACTGGGCGGCCTGCTCGAATGCCTGCTCCTTGATGGCGCGCTTCAACCGCCGTTCCAGCCGTTCTATTTCCGATATCGGCCGTTTTTTCTGGATATCAGCAAGCAGCCTGCGTAACGCTGCCAGGACACGTTTGCGTTCTGAATCAAACGGCTGCTCATAGGTCTCAGGCATGGCGGAGATTCGATGGATGCCGTCCCGCAAAACATCCAGAGCCTCGTCATAGTGTTTGCATGAAACGGCATGGCGGGCCAGAGCCTCGGTTTCGCGCCCAAGGAAAAAGACTCTGTACAATTCCATCCCGGCCCGGTCATTGGCATTTGCGGCGTAACGGTTCACCAAATCCAAAATTCGCAAAACATGCTGCAGGTCGGTGGCGGCTCGGCGCCATTCGTGCAGTTGTCCGAGCCAATGGCTCCGCATATTGTACAGGGCCGCCTCTTCAAACAGCTCATAACACTCCGAGGAATTCAACTGCGTGCCCTGTTTCCGCTTCCTGGCAAGCGCGCGCGTAATCCTGTTGTAATAGTACTCCAGGAAAGATTCGCGCCCACGCGGACGCCGGCCGTCCGGCCGTCCGGTGGTCTCACACTGCTGCAATCCCAGCGGAAGGCGCACCTGAAGAATTTCGCGCCCGTCATCCCCACGCACCATGCGAACTTCATGGGATGGGTCCACCGGCCAGCCATCAAGCATACCACGGATATCAGGCGAATTACTCATAGCCCGCTCCAATTATGCGCCAGTTTGCCCGGATATGCAAGCAACTTAACCGGCGCACCCCACTTTTTCAGCGTTACAGCGCAAACGGCTCACCGGCGCGCGATTTAATTTCCAAAAACAACCGCAATCTGATATTCTAACGCTGTTATGTGCAAAGAATGTGGATGCGGCAGGCCGGCGGCGTACAAAATCGAAGGGCAGGGAAAAAAAAGCGGCAAACGCGGCTCGAAAAGCGCCGCCGCGAATCCGCCGGCTGGATGCGAATCTGAAGCTCTGGCGGGCCACGAGCATGCACATCCTCATGAGCACGGCCACGAGCATGCAGGGGAACATTCGCATGAGCATCGGGTGGTGGATATCAACCAGGCGTTGCTGGAAAAGAACGACCGGCTGGCGGAAAGAAATCGCGGCTTCTTTCAAGCCAGGGGCCTGCTCGTGTTGAACATGCTCTCTTCGCCCGGCTCCGGGAAGACAACGCTGCTGGAAAAAACCGCCGCAATGCTCAAGCGGCGCCTGCGAATGGGCGTAATCACGGGTGACCTTGCCACTGATAATGACGCGGCGCGGCTGCGCAAGGCGGGAATTCCGGTTGTGCAGATTACCACAGGGACAATGTGCCATCTGGAAGCCGAAATGATCGGGCGCGCCCTTGAAAAGCTGCCTCTTGAGCGGCTGGATTTGCTGGTAATTGAAAATGTAGGCAACCTTGTTTGCCCGGCGGCTTATGATCTGGGGGAGCATCTGCGGGTTGTCCTGCTCTCAGTAACCGAAGGCGAGGACAAGCCGCTGAAATATCCGCCCATATTCCACTCGGCCAACGTTGTTGTGGTAACAAAAACCGATCTGGCGGCAGCCTGTGGTTTCAACCGGGCCGCAGCGATGGAAAACCTCCGGCGCATAAGCCATCACGCGCAAATTCTTGAGCTATCGGCAAAAACCGGCAGGGGAATGGAGGCATGGCGGGATTTCCTGCTGGCCGAGTGGAAACGGCTGGCGCCGGCTCACAGGAGGGAAAGAGCGCGCCGTGCAATATCCTCGACGGGCCACAACCGCCCAATGCCCTCATAACCACAGGCGAGCATCCCCTCCTCCGGCCCGATGAAATGGACGCCGCGCTGTTTGAGGGTTGCGACATTTGAGCGGGTGGCCGGATGCAGCCACATGCGCCCGTTCATGGCCGGTGCAATGAGTATTTTCGCCCGCTCGTTAAGTGCAAGCGCAAGGCATGTCAGCGCGTTGTCGGCCAGACCATGCGCAAGCCTGGCAATAACATTGGCGGTGGCCGGCGCAATCAACAGCAGATCGGCTTCATCGGCCAGCGAAATGTGCAAAGGCTTCCAGCCGCCTTCGACATCGTACAAATCCGTCACCACCGGCTGTCGGGAAAGAGTCTGGAAAGGCAGCGGGGTAACAAATCGCTGCGCGTCGGCGGTCATCACCACATGCACCTCCGCCCCGTTTTTAACCAGCAGGCTTGCCAAATCCACCGCCTTGTGGGCCGCTATTGAGCCGGTCACGCCCAGGATTATCTTTTTGCCTGCGCCGGTTTTGTCCGATGCCTTTTTTTTCATCTGTCAGCGTGTGGATTATAAGTTCGTCGGTATCTGGAATCCATGAAAATGAGCTACAATTGAGGGGCAGTGACACGATGCCGGCGCAGGCGCTCGGCGGTGACGATTGCCCTGAGCCTGAGCAAGTCCTCCTCTTTCGAGCCACTGACAATCAAATAATCAAACTCCCGCCATCTGGCGGCTTCCTGGCGGGCGGCGGAAAGACGCCGTTGAATGACTTCCTCGCTGTCTTGTGCGCGCGAGCGCAATCGCGTCTCAAGCACGGCAACAGACGGGACGGTCAGGAAAACCGTAACAAGCGCCGCCGCAAGCGTTGAATCGCTGGCGGCGCGGCTGCGGACAGTGGCCGCCCCCTGCACGTCAATGTTCAATATTACATCCAGCCCGGAGCGCAGCCGCTCGAGCACTTCCTGTTTCAATGTCCCGTACCGGTGCCCGTGAACCACCGCGTGTTCCAAAAATTCATCCGCCTGCACCCTCCGCTCAAATTCAGTTTCCGAAAAGAAATGGTAATCCACGTCTGCGCGCTCCCCCGGCCTTGGAGGCCGCGTTGTGCAGGTAATTGCCCGGCTTATGCCGGAATCGGCGGCCAGAAGGCCGTTGCACAAAGTTGTCTTGCCCGCTCCAGAGGGCGCGGACAACACAATTAAAAGCGGTTGATGCTGCTGCATTATTCGACGTTCATCGCTTGTTCGCGGAATTTTTCCAGCTCGGTCTTCAATATCACAACTTCACGCGCGATTTCCGCGTCATTTGCCTTTGAACCGATGGTGTTGACTTCGCGGTTTATTTCCTGCGCAAGAAAATCAAGCATCCGGCCAACCGGCTTGGAAGATTTCATGCAATCGTCAAACTGCTTGAAGTGGCTTTTCAACCGGGCCAATTCCTCTGAAATATCGGAGCGGTCGGCAAACAGGACGAGTTCCTTCAACAACCTTTCATCGTCAAGAGCCTCTTTTGGCAGGCCGGCGGCCTTGAGTCTTGCCATAAGCTGCCGGCGGTAGCGTTCCTGGACAGAAGGGGCGCGTTTCTCGATGCGCGCAACGGCCATGCGCATGAGCTGGATGTGCCGTGCCAAATCTTTCGCCAGATGCCCCCCTTCCCGGGCGCGGGTCTCCAGCAAGGCGTTCAGCGCCTCATTGAGGGCTGATTCGATGACAGGCCAGAACGCCTCCGCATCGCCTTCCAAAGATTCAACCTCAAGCACTCCGGGCGCGCGCGCCAATGTTTCGATGGTGAGCGGCCCTTCCAATTTCAGCTCCCTGGCAAGGTGTCGCAATTCACGCGCATAAGCCTGCGCCAACCGGCGGTTGACAAGCAACCGCGGCGCCGCGGCATTGCCCGCGGCATGAAGCATGATGCGCGCCGTAACCTTGCCGCGTGAAACCACACGGTTGACGACATCCCGCACCTGCGCCTCCAGCACCTCAAGCTCGCGCGGCAGGATCACCTGCAGCTCGGCCTGTTTGCGGTTCACCGAGCTTAGCTCGACAGTTGCCTTGTAACCGCCACGGGCGCATTCGCCCCGCCCATAGCCCGTCATGGACTGCATGAGATGAACTATGCAAAAACGCCCTCGCGATGGCCAACAAAATCTGGCCAGCACCCTCCGTCTTCAACTCATTTTTCAACCGCGGCATCCAGCGCGGCTTTGGCCTTGCGGCGGGCCTCTTCCTTTTGGGCATCTTTTGAGGCCGGCTCATTTACCGCCTGCTGCCATGCCTTCATGGCGTCTTGTTTCCGGCCCATGGCGGCCAGCGCATTGCCACGCAACCAGTGGATGTGCGCATCGCATGTGTTTTCCAACCTGCCAGTCGCCAGATTTGCCGGATACTCAAGCGCACGCTCAAATTCCTTGAGCGCCTCCGAAGGCTGGCCCGCCTCAAGAAGGGCCTTCCCCAGCGCCAGGTGCGCCTCTTCAAACAAATCATGCGCCTCGCGCGCCCCTTCCCAGACGGTAATGCGCACCTGGTCAAGCATCCTGGCAGTGGCTGTGTAATCCCCAAGCAGATTCTGAACACGCGCAAGCAGCGCGACAAAATCGGAACGCCCCCGCCCGGCTTGGTAGGCATCCTGAAGCGCCTGCCTGGCTTGTTGCAAAAGCGCCTGGCGGTAACTCTGCTGCTTGTCGGCAAGCAAAAGAAGCACGCGCGCCAAATCCCTTGCGATTATCGGGTCCTTCGCATCTGCCTGATGAGCGCGTTCGAGGTGCCCCGCGGCTTTCGCCAGATCACCATCCAGGGCGCGGGCCGCCTGCCCCAGCGCGCGCCACGCAACTGCCGGTGATTCCCCCAAATCCGCTGCCTTTTGCCAGAAAGTCCTCCCCTCGGCATGGCGACCAAGCGCAAACAGCAAATGCCCAAGACAAAGCGCCGCCCGTCCATCGCGCGGATTCTGCTCAAGAGCCCATCGCAGCACAGCCACTGTTTCGTGATGATGAGGGAAAACGCCTTCCACAGGCATGCGCGCTGCAGCCGAAAGATGGAACTGCGAAATGCTGTCGCGTCCAAGTTGTTTCGCCAGCCATGCCGCCCAGTAAGATGGAATTGGATCAGAAACCGGCGTGCCGCCTTTGCCCATGCAAAATTCCTCCAGTATGCGGAGCGCTGTTTCTTTTTGACCAAGCTCGGAGTATTCAACTGCGAGGTCAAGCGCGGCATGCGCATTGCCAATCAACAAATGCCTGAGACGCAGCGGCCCGGTTTCAGCCTTTGCAAGCCAGAGGATGCTCCTTGCGAAAATGTCCAGCGGGTCCGCCATGAGGCTTGCGCGGGCAAGCTCAATGGCGGCGTTATGCCGGTCCGCCTGCAACAAAGCATAAGCCAGACGGTTGCGGCAAACTGAATCGCCATTCCATGGCCCCGGCGCCGACAACGTCGAAATAACCGCCGGGTATTGGCCGCGGCGCAATAGGATTTTCCCAATTAACGCGCGGGCGCTAGTGACAGTCAACGGGTCATTTGCCGCCCGCCAGGCATCGGCAAGCGCATCTTCATCCATGCCAAGACGCAATTCCGCTACTGCAAGCGCCAGCCGGCCCAGGCCGTTGTCCGGGTCAGCCGCAACCGCCTTGCGCGCCGCCTCTGCTGCGGACGATGTATCAAGCTCCAGGGATGCGTAAGCGATGCCGGCATGCGCGTCTGAAAGCGAGCCATCCATGCCCAAGGCTTTCATGAAATTTGTTTTAGCCTCTCCAAATCTCCCGAATAAAAAATGACTCCAGCCGGCGCGGGCAAGTTCAGCCGCGGTTTTTGGAGCAGGCCGTGGTTTTGGCGGATTGCGCACCGGCAACTCCAAAGGCACCGGAAAAGCCGCCAATTTAAGTGTTCCTGCGGTGATTTCAACTTGCAACGGGCCGGAGGAAACAGGCGCTTCCAGCGACAGATCGGCGGGTTTTGCGGGCGAAATCGAGCAAACTGACGCCGCCACAATCCGGTCGTCGTGGCGGACGGAAACGTTGCATTGTTTCCATGAGCCTGTGCCAATCATGCGGAGCCGCAGCCGGCCATCCTGAAGGGCCGCATTAACCGCGAGATTTGTGTTGGCGAAAGTAAATCCGCCGATGTCATGAATTGGATACCACCATTCCTGCCAACTGATTGATTCGCCCGGGTCCAACCGCCCAACATCGGCCTGGGTTGGAAGCGGGCCGGTCTGTATTTCATTGTAAGGACCGTCCTTGTCGGTCAGGTCCATCTGGTGCATGGCGCCAAAACCGCCGGTGCCCCACGTCCACGCCTTTTTGCCGGGCAACACCCGGTGGTCGGCGCATGCCACCACCCCGCGCCCGCTTTGCTCATCGTATCCGCCAAAAAAATCCTGGTCGCACTCGTAAGCAAAAATGGAGGATGCATCCTTGTAATTCCAGGCGAGGCTCAAATCCCGGCCGCCATCCACCGGCCAGCGGAAGAATTTTTTTGCGTCATGGTCGCTGCCCAGCGTCATTGGGTAAATGAACCTGAATCCGGGCGTGTTTGGCACTGCAGTGCAGTTCCAAAAGTAGTATGGGCGGACGATTTCAGTCGGGTTGCTGATGCGGACTGTCTCCTCGAGAAAGGAGCGTCCGGGCCGCAAAGTCACCGTCACCGTCCAGCGCGTCCTGTAAATGCGCTCGACTTCGCCGACGGCAACCGAGCGGGAGCCGTCGGGCGCTTCCGGCAGTATGGCAACATGCACCGGCAGCACCGCGCTTACAGTGTGGCCTTGCGGCCCGGTGTTAAACTCGATGCCGCCCGAAATCCACGCCCCGCACTGGCCTATCAGGCCGGGCTTGACAACATGATTGACATAAAACACCGGCTTGTTGGCAGGCTTGTCCCATACTTCATAAATTCTGCCGCCCAGCTCCGGCAAAAAAGTCACCCGCAGATATTCATTTTCCAGAACAACTGTTCGCCAGGCCTGGACTCGGGATTCCCGGCTCAAATTGTCCATCATTGGATAAGGGTAAATATTACGCCCATCGGTTTCCTTGAAGTACGGATGGCGCACCGGCGGACTCCATGGATAAGTAGGCAGCAGCAACCGGCCTTCGTATGCAGTGACACCGGCGGCGGCAGCAATTTGCGTAAAAACCGAAAGCACCACTGCAAAGACCGCAGCCCGCGCCGGTAAAAAGTTGAGCTGTTTCATAGTTTTTCGGCATCTTAGCTTCTATCAATGGCCAGGACAATCACCGAATCCCAATCCAGAAGGCGCGCCTTTTCTTGTTTGCCAGCGGTTGAAAAGGCGGCATACCATTGGCGCGTCAATGACCAATAGCGCCGAACATGACAAGATTGCAGTTGCGCGGCTGTCGGTGGCATCCAACTCGGCACTGGTGTTGGCGAAGTTGCTGGTTGGCCTTTGGATTGGCTCTGTGGCCGTCATATCGGAGGCCATCCATTCAGCCGTTGACCTCGTGGCCGCGTTTATTGCCCTTTTTGCTGTGCGCCAGTCGGCAAAGCCTGCCGATGCAGACCATCCTTTTGGCCACGGCAAATTCGAGAACATCTCCGGCACCGTGGAAGCGCTGCTGATTTTCGGCGCCGGCGCATGGATAATCTATGAGGCAGTAAAAAAATTGATGGTTCCGGAACCGCCCGCCATGCCAGTCTGGGGCGTGGTCGTCATGGGCGTTTCGGTCATCGTGAACATATTTGTCTCAAAACGCCTCTTTCAAGTTGGCCGGCGCACTGACTCGGCGGCGCTTCTGGCCGACGCATGGCATTTGCGCACCGATATTTGGACTAGCGCCGGCGTCATGTCCGCATTGCTCGCAATCTGGCTGGGGGGGCGTTTTTTGCCTGGCAGCAATCTTTGGTGGATTGACCCGGTGGCCGCCATTGCCGTCGCCACTCTGATTCTCAAAGCTGCGTGGGATTTGACCATTCAATCAGGGCGCGATTTGCTCGACACACGCCTTGCCGGAGAGGAGGAATCCGACATCCGCGCCATTGTCGGCGGCTTCGCCCCGCGCGCAGATCATCTGCATAAACTGCGCACGCGAAAGGCGGGCGCGGAGCGATTCGTGGAATTTCATCTCGAAGTGGATGGCCGGATGAGCGTGGCCGACGCCCATGCGTTGAGCCATGAAATCGCCGAGGCAATCAAACGCAAATATCCGCAAACCTCGATCAACATTCACATAGAACCCCGAAGCGAAGCCGTAAAAGCGCCGGACTTCGCTCCGGACAAAACACCTTGAAAGGAGACTCAAAAATGAAAAAGACAACCGTGGCAAGATTCAGCGTGTCAATTCCAGCGCCGCTTTTGCGCGACCTGGATCAAATGGTGGCCGAAAAAGGCTATGCAAACAGGTCCGTGGCGGTGGCCGACATGGTCAGGGACGCCCTTGTTGAGCACCGCCAGCAGTTCGGCGATCGGGAAATTGCCGGCACAATCACCATTGTCTATGACCACCACAAGCCGCATCTGCAGGAACTTCTCACCAACATGCAGCATGACCACGGCCAAATTATCATTTCAACCATGCACGTGCATCTCGATCACCATCACTGCCTGGAAGTGCTCGTTGTCAAAGGCCCTGCGGCGGAAATTCGCCACCTTGCAGACCACATCATCGGCGCCAAGGGCGTCAAACACGGCAAACTCAGCATCACCACCACCGGCCAGGACCTTGCTTGAATTATACACATCCGCACCGAAGCCACTGCCATGAGAACGAAAAATCATACATACACAATTTGGCGCGACATCATGCGCTGCGCATTGGCGGCGGCATTTCCCCTGATTGCCGCCCTCGCAGCCGCAGCCGCTCCAAGGCAGACCATCAGCCTCGATGGCCGGTGGGAAATTCAGGACACGCTTGCGCCGGATACACCGCCAGCCAGATTCCTCCATACGGTGCCGGTGCCGGGCCTTGCCAACCTTGCAAAACCGGCCTTTCCGAATGTGGACGATTTTTACAGCCGTGAGTTGATCTTCAACCGGGTGCGCGCCGGCAAAATGCCCGAAAGCGCCAAGACAAATTACTGGCTTGGCAAAATCAACCAGGACAGAAATTATTTTTGGTATCGCAAAATTTTCCAAGCCCCGGCAGGGCGCGCGGTGGCAAGGCTTAAAATCGCCAAGGCACAATTCGGAACCGCCGTCTGGCTCAACGGCAGGCCGCTGGGCGAATATCCAGGCTGTTTCTCGGCAAGTTATTGGGATTTGACACCGGCAATCAAATGGGGTGAAAAAAACGAGCTGGTTGTCCGCATCGGCGCCCATCCGGCCGTGCTGCCGGATAATTTCCCAACAGGCTCCGATTTCGAGAAAATCAAATGGACACCCGGCATTTACGACAGCGTGACGGTCGCATTCATGGACAACCCAATCATTGAATCGGTGCAGGTGGCGCCGCGAATTCAATCCGGTGAAATCCTTGTCCAGACTGTTGTGCGCAACCTCGGAGCGGCGGGACGCTTCACGCTTCTACATCAAGTCAAAACATGGAAAGGCGGAGACTTCGCCGGCGCAGGCAGCCCGCAAGAGCTTGAACTGGCGGCGGGCGAAACCAAAACAAACACTCAAACCATAAAAATTTTCCAGCCTGTCTTGTGGTCGCCGGAAAATCCATTTCTATATGTTCTGGAAACCACCACCGGCGGCGACAGCCTTTCCACGCGTTTTGGAATGCGCGAGTTTCGATTTGACGCAACCACAAAGCGGGCCCATCTGAACGGAAAAATCTACTACTTGCGCGGCTCAAACATAACCCTGCACCGCTTCTTCGAGGACCCGCTCTGCCAGGACAGGCCGTGGAATGAGGCATGGGTCAGGCGGCTTCTCGGTGTTTTGCCAAAACAAATGCACTGGAATTATTTCAGGTTCTGCATCGGGCCGGTCCCCGACCGCTGGCTTGATATTTGCGATGAAACCGGCCTGTTGATTCAAAATGAATTTTTCGTCTGGACAGGCGGGCCGGGATGGTATCCCGGATACTCGCGCAAGTACGACATCCCCGAAATGATACGCCAGTACAAAGATTGGATGCGCGACAACTGGAATCACCCAAGCGTGGTGGTATGGGATGCCAACAACGAAACAAGGGATGATGATTTCGGACGCCACATCATACCGGCGGTGCGCCCGCTTGATCTGTCAAATCGCCCGTGGGAAAACAGCTACAACCCGCCTGCGGCGCCGGATGACCCGGTGGAAGACCATCCTTACCTCATGTACGGCACCGCCCTGCAAAGCGGGCGGGGCTTCCGAATGGAGGACCTTGAAAAAATGGACGGCAAACCGCGCCCCAAATCGCTGCCATCGGATACAAATCCGCCTATCATCAACGAGTACGGCTGGCTGTGGCTCAACCGCGATGGCAGCCCGACGTTGCTGACCGAGAAACTCTATCCCAAACTGCTTGGTCCAAATTCAACCGCCGAACAGCGCCTCGCCCTCAACGCCTATCTGCTGGCCGGCAAAACCGAGTTCTGGCGCGCCCACCGCAATTATGCCGGCATCATTCATTTTGTTTATCTGACATGCAGCTATCCCGGCGTTTATACCTCGGACCATTTCCAGGATGTCACCCGCCTGAAACTCAATCCATGGTTTGCCGATTATGTGGCCGAGGCTTTCAAGCCGCTGGGCGTGTACATTAATTTCTGGCAGCCAACCCTCACAGCAGGCATCCCACGCACATTTACAATCATGATGATCAACGATGATTATTCGCAGGCTAACGGCAGGCTTGAGCTGGCCCTGGAGACAAAATCCGGCAAACGACTGGCTGCCACCAACTGCGTTTATTCACTGGCGCCCCTCGGCTCCCAAACATATCAGTTGACGCTCACTCCGCCTGCTGCCGCCACCAACTGCATTCTCAAGGCAACTGCGGCCCCTGACAAGCGCGCAGCCTCCCCAACCCTCAGCCGCCGCTGGGTTGATGTTGTCTCACCCTGAGTCGCGCCAATTATGCCGCCACTTAAAAATTTCAAGCGCTTTGACGCCCGGCCAATTCTAGCCAGAGGCGAAAAGCCGCTGCCCGCAATCCTGGCAGCAGCGCAAGGCCTGAAGCCCGGGCAAGGTCTGCTTGTCATCGCACCATTCCTGCCAGCGCCTTTGATTGAACTTTTCCGCTCCGAAGGCTGGCTGTCAGAAGCCAAATCTGGCAAGGATGGCCACTGGCGGGTGTATTTTTGGCGCGACAATGTGAAAGGGAGCTGCTAATCTTGAGTTGAATGAGCAACTTGGTTGAACTAAAGCAGGCGGTCCTAATTAATACGCTGCGTAGTTGTCAGCTCTTTGCCGGGCTTTCCCCGGATGATCTACAACGGTTGGCCGGAATTGTGGTAATCAAAACAGTTGCCAAGGGCGATTATCTTTTCCGAGAAGGCACCCCGTCGCATGGCTTTTACATTGTGCAGGCAGGCGCAATAAACATTCACCGTTTCAATGCGATGGGCAAGGAACAGGTCATCCACATTTTCCGTCAGGGCGAATCTTTTGCGGAAGCATCTCTGGCAATGCCTGGTGGCTACCCTGCCAGCGCACGGGCCGTTGAGCCGTCGCAAGTTTTGCTTGTGCAAAAGGACGGCTTCCTGTCGCTGCTGCGCCAACATCCCGATCTGGCAATGCGAATGATAGCATCTTTGAGCCTGCGGCTGCGCGTGCTTGTTGGACAACTTGAGGATATGACATTGAAGGATGTCGAGACGCGCCTTGTGAACTGGCTGCTCAAACGCTGTCCCAATCAAGAAAGCACAACCCCACACACCATCGAGCTGACAGTCACCAAGCGCACACTCGCCGCCGAGATTGGCACAGTCAGCGAAACTTTATCCCGGACACTGGCCAAATTCCGCGAGCAAGGTTTGCTCCGGGTACAGGGGCGACGCCTTACTGTGGTCAGCCCTGCCAAACTAAACGCCGTGCTGAAGCACCACCTTGGAGGCTGATTTGGAGTCAAAAACAGCCGCCTCCCTTCGGATCACATCATGCGCTCGAACAATAACTGGAGGGGATGAATCTGCTCAGGCAAGACCGAGTCGCCGCAAAACTTCGCGGGTGGAGCGGGCTTTGTTAAGCGTGTAAAAATGCAGCCCCGGCACGCCCGCGTCCAACAGCTCGCGGCACTGCCGGGCGGCGTATTCAATCCCAAACGCTGCGCATGCATCATCGTTGTCTGCGAATCTCGCCAGCTCAACCCGCAATTTATCCGGCAGCCGGGCGCCACACAGGGAAGTGAACTTCTCTATTTGCACCGCGCTTAAGATCGGGATTATGCCGGGCACAATCGGAATTTTTACGCCGCGCCCCCTCAAATAGTCCCGGAATTGGAAAAAGTCGGCGTTATCAAAAAACAGTTGGGTGAGCACAAAATCCGCGCCGTACCCGATCTTGGCCACCAGATGCTCCCAGTCGGCCAGCTTGCCTTCCTTGCAGGCGGGATGACCTTCGGGAAAGCCGGCCACGCCAATACTGAAGCCGCCTTCTTCCTTCAAGTAACGCACCAATTCCCAGGCGTACTCGAAGCCGCCGGGGATTTTCTCAAAGCCATTGGAACCAGCCGGTGGGTCTCCGCGCAGTGCGAGGATGTTTGTGACCCCCATGCCGCGCAATTGCGCCACGACATTTCCGATGTCAGTCCGGGTTGAATTGACGCATGTCAGATGCGCGAGCGTCACCACGCCATGCCGGCAGGCCAACTGCTCAATCACACGCAATGTCCTGTCGCGCGTCCCGCCGCCGGCGCCGTACGTCACCGAACAGTAATCCGGCTTGAGAGCCAGCAGCTCCGGAAGCGTCCGCCCGAGCAAATTCGCCTCACCTTCAGGCGTCTTGGGCGGGAACAGCTCAAACGAAATCACCGGCCCCTTTTTGCCCTCATAAATGTCCCGAATCCATTGCATCGGCCCGAAATATGTGGACGGTTTGGGCTGTTGGCAAGAACTCAGCGCAATCTTTTTCAGCGATTGCGGTTTTATTCGATGGCGACTGCGCGTTTACAATTGGACGCCGGCGATTTTGCCGTTAGGCTTTGGCGGCCATGAGCCGCGCACAGACATTGCTTGTCGTCAGCGACATTCACTACGCCGGACCAGCCGAGCGGCTGCGCCGCGATTTTGAGTCGCGGGTCATTCGCAACCCATTTACGCGGCTTTTGTCCAAGCTCTACCGGCGCCATATCTGGCTGGCTGACCCGCTGGCGCATTATTCCAAATTGGACCAGCTTCTGCGCGAGCCTGTGCAGCCGGATTTCACCATCGCGCTCGGCGATTACTCATGTGACAGCGCATTTGTGGGAGTCAGTGACGAAGCCGCCTTTGAAAGCGCCCGGGAGTGTCTGGCAAAACTCCGCAAACGTTTTGAGCCGGACTTTGTGGCTTGCATGGGCGATCATGAGCTGGGCAAGTTCAGCCTTTTCGGCCAGGCAGGCGGTCTGCGGCTGGCCAGTTACAAGCGCGCTGTCAACGAGCTTGGCATCGCGCCGCTCTGGCATCGGCGGATGGGCCGCTATTTTCTTTTGGGCGTCGCCTCTTCACTTATTGCATATCCCGTCTTTGAACGGGAAAGCCTGCCCGATGAACGTCCGGATTGGTGGAAACTGCGCGCCGAGCATTTGGAACAAATCCGCATGGTCTTCGACGGGCTTGATTCGAGGCAAAAAGTGCTCCTGTTTTGCCACGACCCAACGGCCCTGCCGTTTTTGGCGCGCGAAGAAGCCATAAGCCGGCGGCTGGGGCAGATTGAAAAAACATTTATCGGCCATCTCCATACCCGGCAGGTGATGCGGCTTGCGCAAAAGTTGTCCGGCATGCCGGTAATCCGCTGCCTGGGCAACTCGGTGCGCTGAATGAGCAGCGGCCTGCGCGAGGCGCGGTATTGGGAGCAATTCAATCTTTCGCTATGCCCATCCCCAACCGGTATTCAACTGCTCAAGGACGGTGGTTACCTGACCGTGGTGGTTGATGGCGAAGGCGCCGATTCCATACAAATCAATTTTCACCCCCTTGCATGGCAATGATAAATTTGGAAATTCAAGGCTTGTGATGGTGTTTGTGTTGGAATAAACATCACCACATGAAAGCATTGTGGTTCGCCATCGCACTAACCGGGGCCGTTTGTTGTGTCCATGCATCCGAATTATTGAATCCGCCCACGCCGTTTTTGCCTCCAGCGCCGGAAGGCCAGCAGTGGAAATTGGTCTGGCATGATGAATTTGACGGGCCGGCGCTCGATGAAACCAAGTGGAACAAGCTGGGCGACTGGAAACGGCGGGATGGCTATTGGGTCAAGGAAGATGCCTACGTTGACGGCAAGGGGCTGCTGCTGCTGCGCGTGAAAAAAGATGGCGGGCGCTACACCTGCGGCGCAATCAACACCCGCGGCAAATTCGAGCATTCATTCGGCTATTACGTGGCCCGTTGCAAGATGCCCGCCGAACCCGGCCACTGGCCGGCGTTCTGGATAATGGGCAACGGCGTCGGCAAAGTTGGCGATGGGGGACGCGATGGCACCGAAATTGACATCATGGAAATGCCGTGGCGCAACGGAAAAGTAACCACGAATCTACACTGGGACGGTTACGGAAAGGACCACAAGCACGCCGGCACGAACCTCGTCATCTCCGCCTTGACCAATGGCTTTCACGATTACTCGCTCTGGTGGACGCCTGAAGAGTACGTGTTCTACGTGGACGGCCGCGAAATCTGGCGCACCAAGGCCGGCGGCGTCTGCCAGGTGCCGGAGTTTGTAAAACTAACCGAGGAAATCGGAAAATGGGGCGGCGACATAACCAAAGCGCGGCTGCCGGACTACTTTGAAGTTGAGTTTGTGAGAGTGTACGATTTGGCGCCAAAACAGCCCCGTTAAAAAAAATTTCAAAAAAATACTTGCATGGCAGGCGTTTTGGGGTATTTTTGTTTCCGCGCTGAAGTGAATGACGCTTCTGGACACGGTGAATCTTCAGGTGAACAGGCAGATGACCTTCAATGATGATTTGAAACCCGGCAGTCGGGAACGGTCTTGTTGGAAAGAGTCATACTCAGCGTAGTAAAAAATCATCATGCAACAAAACAAGTTGTTCGTGGGCAATCTCAGCTACGAAGTAACAGAAATGGAGCTTCAAGACCTGTTTGCCCAACATGGAACCGTAACGGAAGCAAACCTCATGGTTGACAAGGTCAACGGCCGCTCACGCGGCTTTGCATTTGTAACCATGGAAACCGATGAAGCCGCGCAATCGGCCATCAAGGCCCTCAACGGGCAGGAGTTCAAAGGCCGCGCGTTGACAGTCAACGTGGCCCGGCCTCGCGAAGAGCGCCCTTCAGGCGGCTTCGGCGGCGGACGCGGCGGACGTGATCGCGGGCCTCGCGGCGGCGGTTACAACCGGCGCTACTAAAGCCATCAACATTGCGGTGGGCGCGGAACTCTATTTGAGTTCCCCGCCCATTTGTTTTTTTTGACAGCCCAATTTTTTCACTCATGGAAGAGCATATTGAAATCGAAGGCCGCATCGTATCGGTGCTGGCCGGCACAATGTTTCGCGTCGCCCTCGCCAACGGCCATCAGGTGCTGGCCACACTCTCAGGCAAAATGCGCAAGCGATTCGTCCGGCTCACCACCGGCGACCGTGTAAAAATGGAGATGTCGCCTTACGATCTTAACAAGGCGCGCATCGTCTGGCGCATAGGCTGACGTCGCTGTTACAGATTGCCGCTTCAGCAGGCGTTTTTTGCCGCGGACTTGAATTTGAATAAAACCAACGGCTTTCAGGCTTGATTTGGCGTGTAAAATCGTGTCTTGATCAGCGCTTTATTGCAGTTGCGTATTATGAGCCAAGTTTATCAGATCGTGGTATGCGGCAGCGTGGCGCCCGACCCGCTCCAGACACTGGAGCCGGCCTCAAGCCCCGCCGGACCCGTGTTGAAAAATGAAATGATGCTGCCGGCAGTGTTGGACCCGTGGGCGGCCCACGCGCTTTATGAGGCGGCGCATCTGGCTGGAAAGCATCAAGGAAGCAAAATCTGGCTGGTGAGCATCGGCCCAAAGGCAAAATTGCAGCAGGTCATGATGTCCATCGCCCAAAAAGTTCCTTTCGATCTTGTTGCTGTGGACGGGCCGGCCGGCGGTTTTACCGATCCTGCCGAAACGGCGGCGGTTTTGGCTGAGGCCATCCGCGGCATCGCCGGGTTGGATCGCAGCCGGCTGCTTGTCTTTGGCGGATGGGAATCTGCAACACGCGGCGCAGGCGCAACGATGCAAATCGTGGGCGAAATGCTGGGCATAACCGACCAGTTCCAGGGCGTGGACGAACTGGCAGTCAACCCCGATGGCTCGTTCAAAATCTTGGAACGCATCGAGGGCGGCAAACATCAAGTGTCAGTCTGCTCAGGGCCGCCTGCCCTGCTTGGCTGGGCCACAGGCAACCTGCCCGAACCGCGCAACAATCCGCAACTGGGAATGGCCAACATGCGCGGCATCATGCCGGCATTGCAACGGGCCAAACCGGTAAAGCTTGGCGCCCCCGGAATGACGTTCGTCAGCGTCACACAGCCGAAACAACAGCGCGCCACGAAAATCATCAAGGATTTGCCGCCTGAAAAAATCGCCGAGGATATTTTCAACTGGCTCACCAAGGCTTGACCATTTCTTGCTGGCTTATGGAAACCATTCTTTTTGTTGCACCAACTGAATCCGACGGCTCCCTGGGCAAACCAGCGCTGGAAGCCCTTAACGTTGCCAAAAAACTGGCCGATGCCATCCCCGGCTCAAAATTGGCCGTGGCGGTTTTCGGCGAAAACCTGGATGGCGCAGCCGCGCTTCTGGGCGGTTGCGGGGCAGCCCGCTGTCTCGGCATCGCAAACCCGGATTTGGCCCAGCCGCGCTACGCGAGCGATGCAGCCGCCACCGAGGCGCTGTCACGAGCCGCGCAAGCCACCATTGTGATTGCGCCGGGCACATCGAGGATGAACCGCGTGCTTGCGGGAGTTGCGCATCGGTTGCAAGGCCGCATAGACACACATGTTACCGCCGTAACCGCAGCACAAAACCAACCGGTCATCACCCGCTGGTACTACCGGCAGCGGATGGAGGCATGCATCCAGCGCACACATCGGCCATGGATAATTGCGATTGACCCAGGCAGCGCCCAGCCCTGGAGCGGCCAGCCACAACAGGCCAGCCTCGAAATGCTGCAGCTCCCGACACAGCAGAACGGCTGGCGCACAAATGTGACCGGCATCCAGGCGCCGCCTGCCGACGAGCAAACCATACGGCCCGACGCCGAGCTGCTGTTTGTGGCTGGGGCCGGCTGGACCAAAAAACAGGCCGACGGCCAGACGCACGTTGACGAGGCTGCGGCGTTGATCCTTGAGTTTCTGAAACACACCCGCGCCTCTCTGGGCAGCAGCAAGTCGCTGGTTGACATCAGTGGTGAAGGTCAGGCTGTGCTGCCGTTTTTGACCCACATGAATCAAGTGGGCCAGACCGGCTCGACTCCCAGACATCCAAAGGGACTGGCCGCATGCTGCCACGGTGAGGAACCGCACACAGTAGGCTGGCGTTTCATCAACGAACGCCGCGCCATCAACCTTGATCCAAATTGCGGCTGGGCGCGCGGCAAGGCCGATGTGCTTTACGTGGCCGACGCCTTTGCTGTGATGCGGAAACTCAACGAGCTGTTTGCAGCACAGAAGCGCTGACGCTGAAAGTTGGCGCGCCCCGCAGGCGGCTTTCACTCAGCCAACCAGAATAATTGTCAACTGCTTCGGCCCGTGGGCGCCGAGCACAAGTATCCGCTCGATGTCACCAGTCCGGCTGGGGCCGGTTATGAATGAGAGCATGCTCGGATAATGCCCTTCATATTTTTGCCGGACAATCGCAAAAGCCGACAATAAATCCGGCGCCATCTGGCTGGCGGAAGCCACCACCAAATGATGCGGCGGCAAAATTGAAACAGCGCGCCCGCCGCAGGCATGGCTGGAGACAAGAACGCTGCCGGTCTGGGCCACCAGGGCCTCGCAGGCGGTAACAGCCGCCGGACATGCCTCAAGCTCTTCCAGGGCGTACTTGTTATCAGTGTACAACCGCGCCACCTCGACCCGCTGCAAGACTTCGTCCAGCAACGGATGACGGTGAGTTGCAATTTTTTCCCACTGCTCAGCCCGCGCGATCTGGTTGATCTTTTCGGCAGCAGCAGCAGCAGATGGCACTCGCTCAAAAACGGCCCTGAGCATGGCTGCGTTTGAGGCAAACAACTGGCATTGCTCTTCAAACGACTCGCCCACGCGAGGCAACCATTGGCGGAATTGCGGCGGAGCTGGCGCCGGCGAAGGCAGCGGTTTTCCACCCGGCTCCGGCGGATGCGCCGCTGTTTTCAGCGCCTCGCGGATGCAGCCCAGGATTTTTTCACGTGAACCGTTCATGATTGCGGGTTGCGCGCCTGCCACCAGGCGCGGAAACTTTTTCTGGCAAATTTGGGTGTCTGGCGCGTCTTTGTCCATGGCCGCATCGGGTCAAGAGCCGTGCCTTTTATCAATTCATGCAGCGGCTGCAATAAACGCGCCATGCCCATGCCAAAACGGTATAACCACGGCTTTTTCATCAATAACTTGAAGCCGAAAAACAGGATTTTATCCAACAACGGCGGTTTTTGGGCGACTGCGTTTCTGCGGTTCTGGAGAAGATGATGCGCCAAATCTATCCCTACAGGGCATGTCTCGGTGCACGCCCCGCACAAGGATGAGGCAAATGGCAGATGCTTGTATTCCAGAAGCCCGCGCAGGTGCGGCGTTATGACCGAGCCAATCGGCCCCTGATAAGTCACGCCATAGGCGTGCCCGCCGATATTCCTGAAAATCGGGCAGACGTTCAAACACGCCCCGCACCGGATGCAATGAAGGGCGTCGCGCTGCTCGCTGTCGGCAAGTATCCGCGTGCGCCCGTTGTCCAGCAGCACCAGATGAAACTGGACAGGCCCGTCACTCTCGCCCGCCAGACGCGGCCCGCCGTAAAGCGTGTTGTAGCAGGTCAAATGCTGCCCGGCGCCTGCTGTTGCCAGCATCGGCAGAAACAACGCCAAATCATCCATGCTCCGCACCAGCTTCTCAATCCCCATCACCGCCACATGAATCCGTGGCAGCGCCGTTGTCAGCCGGGCGTTGCCCTCGTTTTCAGTTATCGAAATCATCCCGGTTTCCGCAACGCCGAAATTCACCCCGCTTATACCCATGTCGGCCCTGCAGAATTTCTGGCGCATCAACCGCCGCGCGATCATCGTCAGCGCCTCCGGGTCCTGCACCGGCTCGGCCTGGAGTTTCTTTTGAAACACATCGCTGATTTGCCCGCGCGTCAAATGCATCGCCGGAAAAACGATGTGATATGGCGGCTCTTCACGCAATTGCACTATGAACTCGCCCAGGTCCGATTCAAACACCTCGAAGCCCGCCTCCTGCAACGCCTCATTGAGGTGAATCTCCTCGGTGGTCATGCTCTTGGACTTGATGATGAATTGCGCCTTGTTGTCGCGCGCCACTTGCAAAATGTACTCCCGCGCCTCCCGCGCGTCCGACGCCCAAAACACCTTCGCGCCGCGCGCTTCGATGTTTTTGACGAATTGCTCCAGATACTTGTCCAGATGATTGATGACCTCGAATTTTACTGCCGCCGCGGCCCGCCTTGCCTCCGCCCAGCTCTGGAAGCGCCCCTTGTATTCGTCGCGCTTTATTTCATACCCGCGCAGCGCCTTCTCAATCCGATGGCGATGCTCAACATCGCCCGCCCAGCGGGTTGCGTTTTGGCGGAATATTTGGGCGGATGTGCTCATAAGTTGGCAGCCAGAACCTCGGCCAGATGCAGGCAGCGCACCTTGCGCCCCTGTTTCTCCAACAGACCCTGTATATGCATCAGACAACTTGAATCGAGTGAAATCAGATAATCAGCGCCTGTCGCCACCACCGCCTCGCATTTGCTTTCTCCCATGGCGCTCGAAATCATCGGGTACTTTACCGCAAACGTCCCCCCAAAGCCGCAGCAGACCTCCGGCGGGTCAAGCTCCACAAGCTCAAGCCCGCGCACGTTTTTGAGCAATTGCCGCGGCTCATCCCTGATGCCCATCTCCCGCAAACCGTGGCAGCCGTCGTGAAAGGTTGCACGCCCGCTGAACGATGCCCCGATATCCGTCACCCCGAGTTTTTTTACGAGGAACTCTGAAAATTCGTAAACTTTTGCAGCCAGCCTGCAAGCCTGTTGATGCCGGGGCGTGCCTTCAAAAAGTTTGGGATAAAACACGCGCATCATCGCGCCGCATGACCCGGAGGGCGTCACGATGACATCAGCCCCTTCAAACACATCCAGCGCATGAGCGGCCACCTCGCGCGCCTCAGCCCAAAGACCGGAGTTGAACGCCGGCTGGCCGCAACAGGTCTGGCCGGCGGGATACTCCACTTCATGCCCCAGTTTCTCCAGCACCTTGACAACGCTTACACCCACTTCGGGATAAAACTGGTCAATGAAGCATGGTATGAACAATGTTATTTTCATCACCTGAATCCCGCCCAATTTCAAAGCCAAAACTTACAGAAGGAAACGAAACAATCAATAGAAATCACTTCTTCCGAAACCACGCGCTGGCGCTACTGCAATTGCGGCTCATCGAAACGGTAGTTGAACCGGGCGTTGGGGGCGGTGTCTCCATGAGTGTACAGTGTCATAATCCCGTCCTTCAGCGGCACGTTGTCAGTCCACTTGAAATCAAAATGCAACCGGCGGCCTTGCCCAAAAATCTCCCGCGGTATCGCAAGATGAAGCCGCGCATCCCTGGCAAAATATTTTGCCGTGCCGACCGGCTTCCAATTCCAGCCGCCGCTGTTTTTTTCAACTGTCATCAATCCATTTTCAGCAGGCGCCCGATTGATGATCAAATCGTATCCTTCCCAGCCGGTGCGGTAATCCTGGTCAATGTCAACAAGTAGATGCAGTCCCTCCAAAATGTTGGCAGGCCGCAGCGCCGACGCCGCCTGCAGGTAAAAATAAACAAACCGGTTGTCGCGCGCCACCTTGCCGAGGACCAGATCATTGCGGGCCGAAAAATTGGTGTAGCGGGTGAAATTATTGTAACCGGGAAAATCGCGATTGACGTTGTCCCCGCGGTCATCGCGATACTCCGGCAACACATTGGCCCATTGTGAAAAATCCTCTGTAATCAGTATTGTGCAAGGCGGCCGCACAAGCGGCGGCGGGCGCACGCCCTTGTAACGGCGGATGTATGAAACCATCTGGTAATAGTAATTGTCGCCGTGCCCGCCCCGCATCGGCTCAATGTCACGGCTGTGTTCCTGGTCAAACTCATCAACGAACATGACCGGCAATTTGACCCCGGCAAATTCATGGTGCAGCCCGGCAATCCATTCATTCCAGCCGGTGATGAATATAAAGCGCGGATCGTTCCGCAGCGCATGTTCAAATTGCTCCGCAAAATTCAGCCCCTTGAGCACCGCGTCCGGAGCAGTGTCCGTGGCGCCATCGTGAAAGCTGCGCCCCCGCGCTCCCGGCTCGCTCATCGAGCCGCACCGGCGGCCAACCGCATTTTGCGCAACGCCAACCGACATCTGCTCTTTCTCGCCGCGTGAATTGTAAAAGACATGCTGTGGATAAACTTCCAGCCAGCTCCACATATCCGGGCCAGTCGGCCCTTGAAAGTAATCCGGCTGCGGTTTGCGGAATGTGAAAAATTTCAAAATCTGCTCCTTGCGCGGGTCTTGATGGTTCAGCCGCAAATTCCGGCTCCCGGATACCGGCTGGCCATCCACATAAGCCGCCCCTGCCGGCAATGGTTTGTCCTGCAGCCCCCACCATCCAATTGTTCCCTTCGGCTCGGAGGCCTCCAGATAATAGCGCCCCGGCGGCAGCGGCTTTGGCAGCTTCGGACCGAGCCATGCGTTGTCAGCAACATTCTCAAACCTCTGCCGCGCCAACACCTCGCCAGCCGGCCCATCGCGCTTCAACGTCAACGTAAGCGCTGAGTCACGCGTCCCCCATGTTGGGAAACAGCCCTCGACACCCTCCAGAAAAGCGGAATTTGTAAAACTCTGCCCCCAGGTATGGCCCGGCGCCAGCTTCACCGGCGTGTCGTGCTGGGCATAAATTTCAATCCGCCCGATCTTGGAGGCATCGGCAAGAATCAACGGCTTGCCATCCCACTGAAACCATAAATGCGGGTAAAGATTTGGCTGATACAAATCCTGGAACAGTTCATTCACCACACGGGCAGGCTCCCAAAAAGGGCATAGAAACGCCACCTGCGGAGTCCTGCCTCCCAGCCGGCGCACAGCGTCGAACTCGCGCAACAACGCCATGTAATTGCTTCGATAGGTGTACTGATTGGTAACATCGAAAATGATCGCGTCCACGCCGGCGTCGGCAAGCATTTGCGCGTGCTTTCGCAACACATACGGGTCATCAGTCTGGTAATAGCCGAACATGCTCTCGCCCCAGTGATGCGCCGCGTACAGCGGACCCCAGAGCGGGCTGTCGGGTTTTTGCATCGCCGCCGGGTCCTTCGCCAGGATTTTCGTCACGTCATACGGCCCGCCTCTGGCGTGCGGGCCGAGCCAGAGAAAATAAAAAACACCGACAAACCGGTTGGCGCGCGGCGGGCCTGTTTCGGCAAACATTGGCACCCTGCGATTCAGCGCATCGCAAGCCGCCCATGTATCGGCAAAAGTATCCCATTGCGCCTCCGCCGCCACACAAATGCCAACTGCGGCGCAGAAACAGGCAACAATTGACCCGGCAAACTGTAGTTGCATCCAATTTCGGTTGCGAACAAAAGGACTCATTAAAAATAGTCATCCAAACTTACCGAACACTATTCTCCAGAGCCTGTGCTTTACTGGTTCCTCCGCCTCCCGCCAGCGCCGCTATTTTCCGAGCCGCCGGCGCCGGCGTTGTCCGCCCTGCCGTCTCCCCATAACGGCGGGACCAGCGTTGCATTCCATGCGTCCCACCTTTCCTGCAGTTCCCTTAACTTGCCGGGCAACTCGGCGGCCAAATCTCTGGTTTCACCGATATCAGTGGCGAGGTTATATAGTTTTGGGCCGGTAACAGGCTGTCTGGGTGCGCCCGTCATGGTATCGGCATTGCTGTCGTAACGCACCAGCTTATAGTCGCCAACGCGGATTGCCATCTGTTTGCCAAAGCGCCAGTAAAGCGCTTCATGCGGTTTGCCATTCTTTTCGCCGTGCAAAAAAGGCATCAGGTCAACCCCGTCAAGTTTCCATTCCGGTTTCGCTTCAACGCCCGCAGCCGCAAGCGCCGTGGCAGTCAAGTCCATCTGGGTAACGGGCTGTTCAAACACCGCCGGCTTCAGCCGGCCCGGCCAGTTGATTACAAATGGCACGTGAATTCCGCCTTCCAACGTGGTGCGCTTGCTGCCGCGAAACGGGTCATTGCGCGAGCCGTTCACAGTTGTACCCGGCATCGTGGGGCCGCCATTGTCACTTATAAACATGACAAGCGTGTTTTTATCAAGGCCGGTGTCCGCCAGTTTTTTCAGCACACGGCCAATGGCCTCATCCATTGCATACGTCATTGCCGCGTATGTGCGCCTGCGGTTGTCAGCAATGCCTGCGAATTTCGCCAGCCGTGCTTCGTCCGCTTGCATTGGTGTATGAACTGCGTTGAAAGCGAGATATAGAAACCACGGCTTTGTGCCCGCGCGGTGCCGTTCTATGAACGCGATCGCCTCCCGTCCAAATGCATCGGTAAGGTACTCCTTTTCATCCACCGGCTTTTCGCCCCGCATAATTCCAGCGGATTTGAAGTAGTCATGGGCGCCGCCGAGAAATCCAAAAAATTCGTCAAAACCGCGTTTCTGCGGATGCATCTCCGGCAACGCGCCAAGATGCCACTTGCCGACAAGGCCGGTGACATAGCCGGCGGCCTTCAGCCTGTCGGCAATTGTCTTTTCACCAAGTGGCAGCCCCTGATTGCCGCCTGGATTGAACTCGTGGCCAAAGCGCGACTGATGCCGCCCGGTCAAAAGCGCCGCGCGCGTCGGCGAGCAATACGGCCCGGTTACGTAGCCGTTGCTGAACCGCACACCCGTGGCCGCCAGTGCGTCAATGCCTGGCGTGGGGATATCCTTGCATCCATTAAAGCCCACATCCGCATAGCCCATGTCATCAGCGACTATAAGGAGGATATTCGGCTTCGTCCCATCACCGGCAACCGCCAGCCACGAAATGCACCAAATAAAAATGGCAACAAACGATTTCATAACATTGGCCTTCTCCGCACCGTGTGTACAGCAGCAGATATGAGTGAACAACGAAAATTTTGCGAGCCTATTTCCCATTTTGATTGCCAAAGGCACTAGTCTGGTTTGTCACCAAGGCCGGGGCTTTTTTAATTTTAATTGGACATATCGGAGGTGACAGGCCAAAACATCGGGAAAAGCGAGCTGCTTCTATATGAAAACATGGAATGCTGAGGCCATACTGGAAATGGCGCGGGCTTACCAACCGGCGGCGGTGCTGGTTGCCGCTGCCGATTTGAATCTCTTCGAGCATCTGGCATCCGGCCCGAAAACCGCCGGGGAACTCGCCGCCAAAATGAACTGCGACATTCGCGGGCTGCGCATGCTTTTGGATGCATTGGCTGCGCTTGAGTTGCTGGGAAAAAACAACGACAGTTACCAAAATGCGCCCGGCGTGACGGAAGCGCTGGCCGGCCCCAACGCAACATCCCTTGCCATGGCACAACATCAGGGCAGTTGCATGCGGCGCTGGGCGCAACTGGCCGTAACCGTCAAAACCGGCAGACCTCCCCAACGCATCCCCGGTGCGCGCGGCGAGGCCGGCGACCAGCAATCATTCATCGGCGCCATGCACAATGTGTCCGCGCCAATGGCCGATGATGTCATCCGCTCAATTCAACCGTTGAGCTTCCAACACCTGCTTGATGTGGGCGGCGGGCCGGGCACATGGACAATGGCATTCCTGAAAGCCTGTCCCACTGGCCGCGCAACCTTGTTCGATTTGCCAGAAGTAATTCCTCTGGCCAAAAAGCGGTTTGAAACAACTGAATTTCGCAACAGAGTTCAATTTGTTCCCGGCGATTTTTACACAGATGCGCTGCCGGCAGGCGCGGACTTGATATGGATAAGCGCCATTGTGCATCAAAATTCGCGTGAACAAAACCGCGCACTCTTTGCCAAAGCAATGCAGGCGCTTGCGCCCGGAGGGCGGCTTGCCATTCGCGACATTGTCATGGAGGAAAACAGGGTCAATCCCGTGGCCGGCGCGTTGTTCGCCATCAACATGCTCACGGCAACCGAAGGCGGCGGCACATTCACCTTCGAGGAGTTGCGGCAGGACCTTGCTGCCGCCGGTTTCACCCAAATAACACTCGCGCGGCAGGATTCCGCCATGAATTCAATAATCATCGCGCGCCCGTAGTTTTTGGGCGCGTTGCAGAAAACAGATGCACACCGCGTCAAATGCCCGCCCGCGTCTTGATTTTCACCAATGCCTCGTTGACGCTGCCACGCCGGTACCCAAGCAAGTCAACCGTTACATGCGCATAGCCGATTTTTTTCAATGCCTCCGCTACTTGCGACCCCAGGCCATTGGATAAAAATTTCTGAAGTTCAGCCGGCCCGACTTCTATTCTGGCCAGATGCCGCACGCCGCCTTCAGGCAGCGGGCGCAACTCGTGATGCCTGACGCGCACGTCAAAAAAACCGTGATCGCGCAGGAAATCCTCCGCCTGCTCAATCATCTGCAGCTTCTCCAGTGTGACCGGCTCGCCATAAGGTATGCGCGAACTCAGGCAGGCCATCTGCGGCTTGTCGGCGGTTGGCAGTCCAAGCTTTGCGGAATAGGCTCGGATGTCGGCCTTGTCCAACCCGGCCTCTTTCAACGGTGCGCACACATGAAACTCGGTGGCCGCCTGTGCGCCGGGGCGGAAATCGCCGACATCACTGGCGTTTTCCCCATAGACAATTGTTGCAAAACCCTCCGCGCGCGCTATCGGCGCCAAAACGCTGAACAACTCAAATTTGCAAAAATAACAACGGTTCGCAGGATTTGACAGGTAGTCGGGGTTGTTGAATTCGGCGGTTTTGACAACGCGAACAGGAAAACCATGCTCTCTGGCGATTGCAAGGGCATCTTCCAGCTCGCGGCGTGGAAGGCTTGGGGTGTCGGCTATGACCGCCAGCGCCCGCTCACCAAGTTCCTGATGAGCGACCTTCGCAAGAAACGCCGAGTCCACGCCCCCGGAATAAGCGACGAGGCATGAGCCATAGCTGCGGAGCAACTGCCGCAACCGTTCCATTTTCACATCGTCCACAAAACAAAACTGCCACGGCTTTGGCCAAATGTCGAGCGCGTGCACAGGTTATCGCAGATTGTTTGGCGCGGAAGCTGGCCCGCTTATCCGGCCGTTGGGCCGGATGGTGGATGGTTGGCGGAGATTTTTCCTGCCGCATTCCGCACTGACTCCACAAGCTCAGGCGAGGCCATCACTTTGCAATGGCCGGCCCAGCTCAAAACCCAGCGTTGAACCTCAACCAGACTGGACAAATGCAGCCGCATCTCAACCCCGCCATCCGGCAAATCCCGAAGTTGCTGCGAATCATGCCACCGTTTCTCGCGGATGAAATGCGCCACGGCAGGCTCGAAGTGCAAGACAACCTGATACTGTCCGTGGCCAGCAACCACTCCAAAACTGCCCTTGAGCCGCTCGTCCAGTGAAAAACGTTTGGGTTGCTCAAAGGTTTTGCCAGTTGGTCTGGCCGATAGTATGCGAACCGGCAAAAAAGTGCGCAAATCCCTGCGCAGATGGTCAAAGGCAAATAAAAACCATTCCCCGTTGATGTTTGCCAGATGGTATGGGTCAACCACGCGCCGCTCAGGCGTGGGCGCGCCGGGCTTGCGGTACAAAAGTTCCAGTTGCTGCCGGCGCGTTGCCGCATCGGCCAAAATCCGGAAAATCTCCAAGTTCAACAGCGGCTCGGCGCGCGTCCGGAATGAAATCGCCTTGTCCAACTGACCGAAACTGAACGAAATAGTTTCTGGCAGGGAGGCTGCGATTTTTTGAAGGGCGCTTAGAAGCGGTTTTTCAAAGTTTGTGCCCCGGTATTGTTCGAGCGCTTTCTCGGCCACAACCAGCGCGAACAACTCGCCCTCGGTTATTTGCATTGTGGGGAAGGCGGCCACCTCCTCGGTATAGTAGTAACCGTTGCGGACAAAATCGAATTCGATTGGCAGCGCCAGCCTGTCCCGCATGAAATCAAGGTCGCGCTGGATTGTCTTGGTGCTTACTTCAAGCTCCGCGGCAAGGGTGGTGGCGTTTGGATACTCCCCGGCATGAAGCCTCTGGTGGATGCGATGCATCCGCTCCAACGGCGGTCGTGAATGTTGTACCGGCTGGGAAACGATGTTTTTCTTCATGCCGCGTAACACGCAGCCGCCGGCTCTCCTCAAGGCTCAGATGCCCTTCTCCAATTTGGCCAGCAGCTCCTCGTTTGTCCGGTGTTTTTTGCAGGCAGCCAAAAGCGTCTCCATGGCCTCGACGGGGTTCAAGTCCACCATCATCCGCCGCAACTTGCGCACCGCCTCGATCTGGTGTTTGGGGAAGAGCTTCTCCTCCTTGCGCGTGCCGCTCTTGGGTATGTCAATTGCGGGGAACAACCGGCGGTCAGCCAGTTTCCTGTCCAAAACCAGCTCCATGTTGCCTGTGCCCTTGAATTCCTGGAAGATCAGCTCGTCCATCCTGCTGCCGGTATCAACCAGCGCGGTGGCCACAATTGTCAGCGAGCCGCCTTCCTCGATCTTGCGGGCTGCTGCAAACATCTTGCGCGGAATTTCAAGCGCCCGGGCGTCAACACCGCCTGTCATGGTGCGTCCGCTGCCGCCATGGGCGCTGTTGTAGGCGCGCGCCACGCGCGTAATCGAGTCCAGAAGCACAAACACATCGCGCTTGGCCTCAACCATCCGCCGGCAGCGTTCTATCATGAAACGCGAAAGCCGCACATGCGTGTCCAAATCCTGGTCGTTCGATGAGGCCACAACCTCGGCTTTGACCGAGCGTTGAAAGTCGGTTACTTCCTCAGGCCGCTCGTCAATCAACAGCACCAGCACAAACACCTCCGGATGATTGGTGGTAATGGCGTTGGCTATTTGCTTGAGAATGGTCGTCTTGCCAGTGCGCGGCGGCGCCACTATCAGCCCGCGCGTCCCCTTGCCTATCGGCGTCACCAGGTCAATTATCCGTGTCTCAAGCAAATCCGGCGTTGTCTCAAGCTTGAACTTTTCCACCGGATCAATCGTGGTCAGATTCTCAAACCGGGTGGACTTGATGTAGTCCTCAAAGTTCATCCCGTTGACCTTCAACACCGTCTTTAGCTGCGGACTGGTTCCGCGGTGCGGCGGTATCAGCGCACCCTCCACAAAACAACCCTCACGCAAAAAATTACGTTTGATCGTGTCCGGCGTCACAAATATGTCCGTCGGCTTGGGGGCGAAGTGCTGCTCTTTTGACCGGAGAAATCCGAATCCCTTTTCCGAAATCTCAAGATATCCGGAGCCTGTCTCCGGCACGGTCATGGTTGCTGTTGTGCTTGCTGTGCTCATAGCTTAACTTAAAATCGGCCAAATCATGCCTGGTTAAGGTCTCACTCCTGGGTTAAAACCCGAAACCCATTGAAACTCATGAATTTTAGGATGCCACCAGCCTCTTATCCTCCAATTCTCTGCTGGCTTGGTGGCGCGACCTTCGAATCGAAATTAACTCCGAAAAAATTATTTGCAAGAGAAATTTTAACAATTTTTATGGCCGGGTTCCACCCCGGCCATTCCTTTACGGGACCGCGTGGAAGACATTCCTCAAACCCCATCCGCCTAATCCTGTCGCCGCGCAAAAAAAACGACATTGAAATTTGACACGCGCAAAAGCTGCCCTATATTGCATTTGGAAACAGGACTGATTGAGTCCGATTTAAAGACAATGCAAATTACAAAGGCCAGTGAATACGGTGTGTTGGGGCTGATGGCGCTGGCCCGGCGGCCAGCCGGGACGGTTGTCATGATTGATGAAGTCAGCCGTGAGGAGTCGCTTTCCCGAAGTTTCATGGCCAAGATTTTCCAGAGCCTTTCCAAGAGCGGGCTGGTGCGGTCGGTGCGCGGCACCGGAGGCGGATTTGTTCTGGCGAAGAAAGCCGAGGAAATAACGGTGCTGTCGGTCATCGAGGCGATAGAGGGGCCGATAGCGCTGCAACGATGTCTTGAGCAAACGCCGGTATGCAGCCATCTGGAAGGCTGTGTGTTGTGCGGGCTGTTTGCCGAGGCACAAAGCAAATTAAAAGAGACGCTCGGGCGGGTAACAGTGGCGGATTTGGTCAAACGCAAGGCTCACTTGCCCGGCCAATCAAAGCCCGGCGTCAATAAAGGCGAATTATCTTTTGCAACACGTTGAAACAAACTGAAAAGAAAAGGAAATGAAACTATGAGCGACACATATACATTGTACAACCAGACGGTGATGGAACACTTCCTGAATCCCAGGAACATGGGGGATTTGCCGGATGCCGATGGCGTCGGGGAAGTGGGTGCCGCGGCATGCGGCGACATCATGAAAATCAGCCTGAAGATCAAAGATGGAAAAATCGAGGATGCAAGGTTCAAGACATTTGGCTGCGGCTCGGCCATAGCCAGCTCCAGCATGGCCACCGAGTTGATAAAAGGCCGCACCATAGAGGAGGCGTTGAATTTCTCCAATCAAGAGGTAGTGGATGCGCTGGGCGGGTTGCCGCCTGTCAAAATCCACTGTTCAGTGCTTGCTGAAGAGGCGCTGAAAGCCGCGCTTGAGGATTACTTGAAGCGCCATCCGGAAGCGGCTGAGAAGTTGAAAAAGCAGGAGGCATCAGCAGCTTGAAACGGTGGTGGGGCCGGCAATTGAGGCTTTGCCAAAGGCCGGCCAATAACCCATGCCAATTCAACATCATTGATAAATATGCGCCGAGTTTATTTGGATCATCAGGCGGCCACACCGGTTTCACCAGAGGTGTTCGAGGCGATGCGCCCGTTTTTCACGGAGCACTTCGGCAATGTATCATCTCTGCATCAATATGGTTTGCGCGCGCGCGATGCCGTGCAACGCGCCCGCACGCAAGTGGCTGCGTTGATAAACGCCGAATCGCCTGATGACATCATCTTTACATCCGATGGCACTGAATCCGCGAACCTTGCAGTCAAGGGCGTCGCCTATGCCAACCAGCGTCGCGGAAACCACATCATCATAAGCGCCATCGAGCACCCGGCCATAATCAACTCGATCGAATTTCTGGAAAAGCAGGGCTTTGTATGCACACGCGTGCCGGTGGATTCATTTGGATTCATAAATCCTGAGGATTACCGCAAGGCTTTGACCCCTAAAACCATTTTAATGGTTGCGCATCTTGCCAATCACGATATCGGGACGCTTCAGCCAGTGAAGGAGCTTGGCAAAATCTCCGCTGAAAGCGGCGTTCCTCTTTATTTGGATGCGGAGGCCGCCGCCGGCTGGCTGCCAATTGACGTGCAGGCCATCGGCGCAAGCCTGCTTTCTTTCTCGCCCCATCGGTTTTACGGCCCAAAGGGTGTGGGGGTGCTTTACCGCCACAAACGGGCGCGGCTGGTCAGCATCATTCACGGCGGCGTCCAGGAAAATGGACGTCGCGCCGGCACCGAAAACGTGCCCGCGATTGTCGGGGGCGGGGTTGCCTCGGAAATTGCCTTGAGGCAGATGCCGGAATGGATTGCCCATACTGCAAAACTGCAAAAGCGGCTGTATGAAGGCCTGATGGCCAAAGTCCCGTATCTGAAACTCAACGGCCCGGAACCGGGACCGCGCCGGATCAGCACCTCGTTGAATCTGAGCACTGAGTTCATCGAGGGCGAAGGCCAGTTGCTGCTTTGCGACATGAACGGCATAGCCGTTGCCAGCGGCTCAAGCTGCGTGAGCAAATCCCTTAAAATTTCGCACGTGCTTGCCGCAATAGGCCTGGACCACGCACTTGCGCAGGGAAACATCATCATGTCCCTGGGCAAGGACAACACCGGGGAGGATGTAGATTACGTGGTGGAAACCTTTGCGGAAAAAGTCGTGGCCAAGCTGCGCACGATGTCGCCGATGTGGGACGCCTTTCAGCGCGGCGAGATAGACTCGGTAATAGCTCCGCGCGGAATTGGACGCTCATTTACGGAACATGCCGCGGCAATTTCCGGCAAGCCGGCACATTGACCGAAAACAAAAAACGGCTTTTTTGATGCGCTGGATTTCATTTTCCAATTGCAAGCCGGGCCGGACTTTCTAAGCTCCATTCATGATTGGACAGGATACCATCATGGCGGCCCTCAAGAGGGTCAAGTATCCGGGGTTCACCCGGGACATAGTTTCATTTGGTCTGGTCAAAAATGTAAGCGTCGAAGATGGCGTAGTAAGGGTTCAGTGTGAACTGACATCTTCCAACACACAGGTTGCCGCGCAATTGAAGGCCGAGATCGAAAAAGTTGTAAGCGGTCTTGAAGGTGTGCGCGCAGTGCTCGCCGAGGTGCGGCACGCCGGCGCAGCAGCGCCCGCGGCGGCGAATCCATGGTCGAACCAAACCAAGATTCCTGGCATAAAACACATCGTCGCCATCGCCAGCGGCAAAGGAGGCGTGGGCAAATCAACGTGCTCAGTCAATCTGGCCTGCGCATTGCGGCAGTTGGGGCAACAAGTCGGTTTGCTCGATTGCGATATCTACGGTCCGAGCATCCCGCTCATGATGGGCGTCAATCAACGCCCTTTCGTCAACAACCGCCAGATGCTCGAGCCGCTTGTGCAATATGATGTGAAATTGATGAGCATCGGTTTTCTGCTCGAAGGCGACACGCCGGTAATCTGGCGCGGGCCGATGATCGTAAAAACCATACAGCAATTTCTCATGCAAGTCGAATGGGGCGAGCTGGACTGCCTCCTGGTGGATTTGCCGCCCGGCACCGGTGACGCCCAGTTGACACTCTGTCAAACAGTCCCGCTTGACGGCGGGGTGGTTGTCACCACGCCGCAGGAAGCTTCACTTGGCGTTGTCCGCAAAGGCATCGCCATGTTTGAGCGAGTCAACGTGCCCGTGCTCGGTTTGATTGAAAACATGAGCTACTTCATCGCTCCAAATGGCGAGCGGGTGGAGATTTTCGGTCATGGCGGCGGTAAAGAAGAAGCAGAACGCCGCGGAATCCCTTTCTTGGGCGAAGTGCCGATCTACACCGAAATCCGTGTTGGAGGCGATCAAGGGATACCCGTTGTGGTTTCGGCCCCGAAACAGCCGCCGGCCCAGGCATTCATCCGCATAGCCGAAGAACTGCGCAAGCGCCTGGGCGCTTGAAAAGAACACGCCGCCCGAAAGGCGGCGTGTCTTCAAGTTGATTTCAGTTTAAGGGTGGCAGACTTTATCGCTGCGGCCCAAATCCACCTGGCGGGCCACCCGGACCGCCTCCGCGTCCACCGAACCCACCCGGGCCTCCCGGACCGCCGCGGAAGCCGGTGGTCCAGCGCATGATCATGTCAAAGGCCCACGGGTTGTTTTCGTATTGCTCCCTCTGCTCAGGCTTTAAGGTCGGTGTCAACGGCGCAAATGCCTTGGCCTGCAGAACCTTTTGTTTGGCCATTAGTTTGCCCCAGGCATCCGCTTTTTCTTGAAGCGCAGCCTCATCCTGTTTCTCGGCCAGGACCACTTTCATGAAGGCAAGATATGCCACCCGGATTTCCTCATCCAATTTCCGGAGTTCATCACTGTGTTTCTGGACCGACTCGCGCAACAAATCGCGCTGCTGGTCATCGAGCATGGCACCGCCGAAGCCGCCGCGCCTGTCCATGAACCCGCCTCGGTCTTGATTTCCACGGTCTTGATTGCCGCGGTCTTGGTTTCCACGGTCCGGGCGACCGCGATCAAACCGGTCCGTGCGTCCGCGGTTGTCCGCGCCTGTTGCGCCCCTGTCTGGGCGTTGCGGCGCCGCCGGTGTCGAATCGGCGGCAGGCAACGTTGTGGCGCCAACTAAACCTGTCAGCATCAAGGTGCTGACCATCCGGGTCATTTTGCTTTTTATTGTCGTCATACTTTCAATTTGGTTGTCGTTTTACTTTTGTTCACGCCCTTTTCGCCATTTCCGGCTTGCCCAAGCCAGTATCGGTTTTACCACTATTTCCAAAAGCCTAGACGGGGGCTTTCTGGCCATGGTTACAGGAAAAATTAATTTTCATTTCCCGGCTTTTCGGAGGCTTGTTTTGTAACCTGCTCTTTATTTTTCACGTCCAATAGACGGAAGTACCAAATATTTTGGGGCTGGAAAACGTCAAAAGGTTAATATGATGCAACCTCAGCAAAAACCGCGCCAAATCAAGGGGTGGATGGTGGCGGTGGCGGTGTTGATTGTGGTGGCCGGGTTTGTTTACTGGCAGGTGGCCAGTGTCCCGCCAAAACCGTGGTACGCAAAATGGCGGGTCTATAGCTACCTCAAACGGCAGGCCGGGGTTGGCAAATTCGATGTTCCCTTCCAATTCCCTTCACGCGAAGAGATGAACAGGGCGCCATCGGCAAAATCCGAGGCACAGCCGATGACCAGGGGGCCGCTGACAAAAAAGGAATTTGACGCGTTGAAACTGGAGTACACCAGAATCAAAATTGAACAAATGCGGATGGAGCGCACTTTGTCAGAAATTCGCCAGCAACTGGCCGGAACGAATGCGCCGGCTGCAACTGACACGAATCAATCCGGCGAATCATCCACAAACGCGCCACCCAAACCCAAAACCCCGGCTGAATTGGAAAAAGAGCTGGCGGATTTGCAACGTCAGATTGCTGAAAAGGAAAGCCAACTGAAGGACATCACAAACGATTTGTGGGCATTTCAAAAGGCATGGGAAGCGGAGGAACGCGCCATCGCCGCCTCCGAAAGCAACCGCCTCGCCAACGCGGTTTCCACATTCCTTGACAGCCAGAGGCAGCAGATGGATGAAGCGCGCACTTACGCCACAATGTACCGTGTCATTGGCCAGGAACTGTGGGTTGCCGACCGCCTCCTCAAAGCCGCAAACCCGCAAATCCGCCGTGCGGGTCTGGGCATCGCAAGGCGCGCAATAAATGACGCCTACAATTATGCCCAAAATTTCTGGCTGGCGGCGCGCATGGTGGAAGCCTTCTACTGGCCGCACATAGATGCGGCAGACGATTCCGGCTCCGGACGCAATCCGCTCTCGGTTGTCAACATCTACAACGAAGCAGCCAATTTTTTCCGCGAAGCCGACGAACCAAAAAATGTGGTAGTCAACTACTCCCTGATGCTCAAACAAGCCAAAACACCGCAACGGCGCGATTACGCTCTGGTGCAGCTTTCATTTGCCCATGAACGAGCCGGAGATTACCCCGCGGCATTGAAGACCCTTAAACAGGTCAAGGCAACCAACGATTTCGCCTGGGCCATGCGACGGCTGCCAATGCTGGAGCAACGGGCAAATCGGTAAAAATCCGGGGCTATAATCCGCCAAAGGTGCGCAAGTCTTTCCAATAACCCGGCAACCGCCAGATTCGATTTGCTTTTTTACCGGCTTGGTTTTCATCATGAAGCGGTGCCGCCTGACCGGTTTGATGCACTTGCTTATGTGCGCGCCCTGCTTGTTCTGGGGCGTGTATCCAATTTGCCAACCGTCTGGTCCAACTGTCTGGCGGGTTACATCCTTGGCGGTGGCGGCGATCCCAATCTTTTCATTGTACTGTGCACCGGCGCCAGTTGCGTTTACGTCGGAGGAATGTATTTGAATGACGCCTTCGATGCCGACTTCGACAAAATCGAACGTCCGGAACGCCCCATCCCCAAGGGCACAATAAGCGTCTGGAAGGTGTGGTGTCTGGCGTTCATGTGGCTCTCCGGCGGAATGGTCATACTGGCGCTGCTTGGGAAACTGGCATTCACAATGGCGCTTGCCCTGCTGGGGAACATAATCATGTACGATGCCTACCACAAACAAATCGCATTTGCGCCTGTGCTCATGGGATTGTGCCGGCTGTTTTTGGTAATCATGTCGGCGGCGGCTGCCGCCTCCGGTCCAGACGGCATGACATTGTGGTGCGCCGTCGCCCTTGGGATATACGTAACAGGAGTCAGCTTCCTCGCGCGCCTTGAATATCAACCCGGAGCGCGCAAATATTGGGCCGGCTTGCTACTTTTTGCCCCTGTCTTGCTTGCGTTACTGGCCAATGACGGGGAGTTTTTCGCGCGCGGCTGTTTTATGGCGGTAATTCTCTTTCTCTGGATTTTCTACTGCCTGTTGCTTGCATTCAATCGCGGGCGCCAACTTGGACGGGCCGTATCAGGCCTGTTGGCCGGAATTGCGCTGGTTGACATGGCGGCTGTGGGGCCGATTGTGCAGGAAATTGTGCTGGTATTCCCTGCTCTGTTCCTCGCGGCGCTGATTTTGCAAAAAGTTGTCCCGGCGGACTGACAGTTCAGCACGCTTAGAACCCTTTTTTACGATAGAAAGCCATTTCCAGGCGTTTATCCATGGTGTATTGCGCCATGACATCTGCCAGCCGCATCAACGTCCACGGCTGCCACAGCCGCGAGCCGTTTTTGGTGAACACAATGTCGTCGGCAATGTACACGCACATATGCACCGGTTCGGGGCGCGGACCTGGCTCATATACAAAAATCAAATCCCCGAAGGCGCTTGGACGCGGCACTTTTCGGTAATCCCGTTCAAGCGTTGACAGCACATTCGATGAGTCCAGAAAAATCATATCCGGCGGGTAATTGAAGAAGTTCATACTGCTCCAGGCACAATCCGGCAGCGGCTGGTTCATCCTTGCCAGGGCTGGATTTGGATATGTGTAAAGGAGCTGCTGGGGAACCGGCGGCAACAAATAGGTCAACTCAAGGCTTGTGCCTCCGGGCACGCGCGCCATGGATTCCAACAATGTCCGCAAACTGCGCTCGCGGCCGCCACGCCCCCAGTATCTGACCAGCGCATCAATATCCGACTTTTCATCCACGCGCAATCTGGCCAGAACCGCCGGCACCCTTGACAATACCTTCATCAATGCAACCGCTTCATTGGTTGAAGAGGTCAGGCGAAACGTCTGGCTGTCTGAAAAGCAGAGCCAGCCGTTGCGGAAATAGGCAAGTCTCCGGGCAAGAGCAATCTTTTCAGGGGGCAACTCGGCGCCGGCGAACCATTCGTCAAAGCCATCCGGCCTGAACATGAACGGATAACGCTGTGGTTTGTTGCGCGGCGATTTCGCCAGCTCATTGTATATGTGCTCCCGCGCCGGACGGCTTAGCGACAGGACAGTTTCAACAGGCGGAGTGACAAGCACACCGTCAGATTGCACTTGCCAGCGGTTGGTATCCAACAGGGTCTGGCGTAGCCCGGCATCAAGCTCGGTCTGCAAGAGGAAATTTCGCAACATGTCGGACGTGAACCCCTCGAAATGCCATTGGATTTCGGTTTGGGGCGGCAAATCCTGCTCGAAATACTCGGCAGGCCGATCCAGCACCATCATCGTCGTTTCCAAATTGCCCCACGGCTGAAGCGATGGCGCACGATCAGCCGCTGGTAATTCCGGATGAGATGATTTCGAGAATTGAGGAGCCAGACATAACAGCGCCGTCATGGAGCCGGCGCCCAGCAACATAAAAAACAAGCCGCCCCACCGCGCCATTCCCTTCGAGACGGTAGCTGCGGCACTTCCGGAAATTCCTTTTTTTCTTCTGATTGCCATGCAGGCGTTCAATTCGCAGGGTAATTAGACGTAGCAGGGGCCACTTTAGTTTCAAATTTTCTGTTAAAACATCAGGGCGTGGGCGGGCCGCCGGTCTCAAACAGCGGGGCCGCCTTCGAGTGTCGGGCCTTCGTACAACACCAGCACCCCGTGCGCAGGCAGGTCGTAGCTGCCAACCAGCGTCTTGTCTTGAAGCAAATCTTGAACCGGCTTCAGAAAATTCAGCCGGATGGCGGCGCCCTGGTGGTTCAGCAGGAAAAACAACTTGCGCCCGTCGCCCTCGCGCAGCGAAACCTCGACTGTTTCAGGCACTTTAAGAAGGGTGTGCAGACTGCTGAAACCGCGCAGCCATGTCACCAAATCGTAGTAGAAACTTTGATTGCTGACCGTGCCAATGTAAACGGCGGTTCCTTTGCCGAAGCGATTCATTGTCAGAGCCGGCCGGCCGGCGTAAAAGTCGCGCGCAAACACAGCCAGAACCTGGCAGCCCTTCGGTTCGATAATGTCACACCACAATTTCGCCGGATGCAACTGGCTGGTTGGAATTGTCGAGCCTTTAAATGTCAGATGATTCTCCTCATTTGGCGGGATTGGGTCAAACTCCAGCACTTCCAGCCCGAAAACATCCTGCAAATAAAACGGAAAACCGGTATCCGGCACGATATTATGCTCATCCAGCAGGCCGGTGTTGCATGTGGCAACCAGCGTGCCGCCATTCTCCACATATTCACGCAGCCGCTCCGCCTCAAGTGCGCTCAACAGACAGAGTGACGGAGCGAACACAACATGGTAACCGGACAAATCATCCTCAGGCCGCGCAAAATCCACCGCTATGTTGCGGTCGTGCAGGGCGGAATGGAACAACTGCACATGCTCGCGCAGGTTGAAGTATTCATTGGGCTGGTGCGGCATTTTCAACACCCACTCATTTGGGTGGCTGTACAGAATGCATGCCTCGGCCTTGACAGTTGTCCCTTTGATGTACGGCGCCAGCCGGCGCAGTTCCTGTCCGATTTGCCGTATTTCCTGATACACCCGGTTGTCGCCGCGGCCGTCATGAGTCAGAACGCCCCCGTAAAATTTCTCGGTCCCGATTCGCGGCTGTCGCCAGAAAAAGTAAAAGATGCCGTCGGCTCCACGGGCGACGCTTTGATAGGTAAACAGGCGAACCACCCCCGGACGCAGCAGCGAGTTGACATCCTGCCAGTGCACCTGGCCGGCCTTCTGCTCAATCACCCAAAAATTGCGCCCGTCTCCCGGCAAACGGCGGCTGTGTTTCTTGAGCGAGCGAATCATGTCTATCTCGCATGCATTTTCAGCCGCACGCGACCTTACGGTGGCGTAACTGTCCATGGACACAAAGTCCAGTTTCTCGGCCAGATCGAAATGGTCGTATTGCCGGCTCAGTACGCGGATGTTGGTTGTGACAGGCTTGCCCGGGGTAAGCTGATGAAGCAGTTCAACCTGCATCTGGATGTAGGCTGCTATGGTGTCACTTGAGAACCGAATCCAATCCAGCACAAGCGCCGGGTTGTGCGAAGTCGGCGCGGCCATGGGCATTGGCACTTGATTCCAATCCGAGACGATCTGTCCCCAAAACCTCAGCCCAAGTGCCGCGTTCAAATTGTCCAGAGTCTCATATTTCTGTTTCAGCCACTGGTGCCAGTCCTTTTTGGTTTCCGGATTAAATGAGCTTTCAGTCATGTGCCCGCCAATGCCATTGTCCACCTGCCACGCGATCAGGCTTGGGTGATTGCCCAGTGCGTTCGCCATGGCGGTGACAATGCGGCGGGAATACTCCCAAAAAACATCGCTGTTCAGGCAGCGCGCATGCCGGGTGCCCTCGCGCAATGGAAGCCCGCGTTCGTCCAAGGGAAGAATTTCCGGATGCTTTTGCGCCAACCATACCGGCGGCGCCGCCGTCGGTGTGGCCAGCACCACCTTGATGCCGGCTTTGTGCATCAAATCCATCACCCGCCGAAGCCACTCAAAGTCATACTTCCCCTCCTGAGGCTCGCACAGGCCCCAGGTAAATTCTCCGATACGGACGGCGTTTATGCCGGCAGCCGTCATCAACTCCACATCGCGCTCCCACCGTGCCTCCGGCTGCTCCTGTGTGCCTGCGTACGGGAACACCCAATGCTCCGGATGATAGTCAGCACCAAAATACATAACAACGTCTTTGCCCGCTTGCAGTCCTGAAGTTAAACTAATGGCTTCGGGGCGCAATAAAAAACGGCTCCAAATTTTTGGGCCAATCAGTTGTATGTCTGGATTGTTTGGTTGACAGCCGGTGCTTCAAAAAGGATAAATCCCGGCAGCCAGCTTGCCTGAAACATGAATTACGGCTGGGTTGGCGGTTGAATACATCAGCAGACACCGGCGTCATAACAGCGTAGCCCTGTCGGTGGTTGGGCGTCTTGGGCGCGCAACCCGGGACCGGGAAAAGAGCAATGGCAGCAAACAGCAATGCGCTGAGCATCAAAGGCGGTAGAAACCGCCTTATGGTGGCCAGCATTGTGCCGGAGGAAGGCATTGGCCTCGCTTCACAATGGAGTGACGTCCAGACACAATTGGATGTCATGCTGGCCACTCATGGAATGTGGCGCGAAAACATTGTAAAACTATGCATTTTCGTAAGCCGCCGCCGCTTCCGGAACTTCATACGCAAGCGGCTGAGGGAGTTCTTCAATGGTGAAATGCCGGCAACCAGCCTGATATATCAGCCGCCTGCCAACGGCTCTACGCTCGCCTTGGAAGCAATCGCGATCCGCGGCCCAAATGTCCAATTATTCAAGCTCGGCGAGCATTTGACTGTCGTCAACGACAAAGATGCGCGCTGGGCTTATGTAGCAGGCATCGAGCCTTCCCGGGCCAAGCTCGATACCTATAAACAGGCCTTGGATTGTTTCGACCAGATGCAGCGGCATCTGCTCAAGACAGGCTTTCATTTCAACCATGTTATCAGGACATGGATTTACGAGCGGGATATCGTTAAATGTGAGAAAAATGCCAGCGGCCGCCAGCAGCAACGCTATCAAATTCTCAACGACGCCCGCCGTGAATTTTACACAAAGGGCAATGAAGGCCGGCCTTTTGCCTTCTACCATGATTTGCCACCGGCTTCCACCGGGATCGGGATATCAGAAGGAACGTTTGTCATGGAATGCCTTGCATTGGATGTCCCCAAGGGGGTGATTGAAGTGACGCCGTTGAAAAACCCCGAACAGATTGACGCCCATTCCTACTCCCCGGAGGTGTTGAAACGTGGCGCCGCCGCAATCAAGGCCGCCCCGCTGTTTTCAAGGGGAATCAGCGTCAGCAAAGATTACCGGATGCTGCTTATTTCCGGCACCGCTTCAATCAAGGGACAAAAGAGCGTTTGCATCGGGGATCCGGCAGGACAGACAAAGACGACCCTTGATAACATCAGCCTTGTTTTGAGCCAGGCGGGGGCATCGTTGCAGAATGTCCAGCAGGCGCGCATTTACATAAAAAGCAGCAGCGACCCCAATGAATTGTCCGCCAGAATCCAAGCCGTCAAAAAAGTCGTGGAATCAATGCTGCCTGACGTTCCTACCTTGTATTTAATAGCTGACGTTTGCCGGGATGAATTGTTGGTCGAGATAGAAGCCCTGTCTTTTGTCGGCATTAAAAGCGCCAAAAGAACTGGCGCGACCAGCGGACGCATCCGGAAAACCGGTTGACCGGATGAATTTTGTAAAAAATGCAATAAGCTGTATATTAAACCGACGCCGCTTGGGGAAAATGATGTTTAGAGTCCTGATCGCAGGCATAAGTTTGTGCGGGGTTGTGACGGGCGCAGCCGCGCCCGAACCGGGCACCAATGTTTTTGAATCCCCTGTGCCGCCGGTTGCAGAATGTCAGATTGACCGGCTGGTTTTTGCCGATCTGGAAAAGCTGAAAATCAAGCCTGTGCTCTGTTCGGATGCAGTATTCGTCAGGCGCGCCTACCTCGATGTAATTGGCACCCTGCCAACAGCAAAGGAAGCCCGCGAATTTATCCTCGACCCAGACGTCCGGAACAAACGCCAGCGGTTGATAGAGAGATTGCTTGAGCGAGATGAATTTGCGGATTACTGGGCCATGAAATGGAGCGACATCCTCCGCATAAAGGCTGAATTCCCGGTGAACCTGTGGCCCAACGCAGCCCAAGCGTATCACAGATGGGTTCGCGCCTCGATTGCCACTAACAAACCTTACGACCAATTTGTCCGGGAACTGCTCACTTCCAGCGGCAGCAATTTCAGGGTTGGCCCGGTTAATTTTTACCGCGCAGTGCAAAACAGGACGCCCGAAGGCATAGCCGCGGCAGTGGCACTGACATTCATGGGCACACGTGTTGATTGGTGGCCGAGCAACCGGCTGGCCGGCATGGCGGTTTTCTTCTCCCAAATCGGATACAAGCCAACAAGCGAGTGGAAGGAAGAGCATGTATTTTGGGACCCGTTGGGCGCCAGTGCGGTTCCCGGAAATATCGCGCCAGGACGCCCTGCTGTAACCGCCATTGGCACCAACCGGGTATCTCAACCGGCTATCCCACAGCGAACCAACAACCCGCCACGGGAGGCCGTCTTCCCGGACGGCAAAAAAATCACACTGCCGCCGGACCGCGACCCGCGCGAGATTTTCGCTGACTGGCTCGTTACACCGCAAAATCCGTGGTTCCGCCGCTGTATCGCCAACCGGATTTGGGCATGGCTGCTGGGTCGCGGAATTATTCACGAGCCGGATGACATACGGCCGACCAATCCCCCCAGCAACCCTGCATTATTGGCGTACCTTGATCAGGAACTGGTCGCCAGCCGCTATGATCTGAAGAGGCTTTACCGGTTGATTCTGAATTCCAAAACTTATCAGCTAAGCTCAATGCCGCGCACAAACTCGCCGCTCGCCGCCGCCCATTTTGCAAGCTACCCGCTGCGGCGGCTTGATGCGGAGGTGTTGATTGACGCCATAAACAAAGTCACCGGCACTTCCGACCTTTACACAAGCCCCATACCGGAGCCATACACCTACATCCCGGAAGGCAAGCCGGCCGTCGCAATCGCAGATGGCAGCATCACAAGCCCATTTCTGGCGCTGTTCGGACGCCCGGCCCGCGCCACGGGCATGGAAAATGAACGCGTCAACCGCATGCTCCCCGCCCATTGGCTGCACCTGCTCAATTCAACTCATATACAACGCAAAATTGAACAAGGCCCCACTCTCAAGGCCATATTCGACTCCAACCGCAAACCGGCTGAAATCATGGAGGAACTTTATCTGACCATACTTTCCCGGTTTCCAACTCCGGAAGAAGTCAAGGACGCAATGGCGTACGGAAAACCCGGCGGCCCCAAAAAACGGGAGGATTGGATTGACCTCTCTTGGGCCTTGATTAACAGCTCTGAATTCCTGTATCGTCACTAGTGAAGTCAAAATAATGGAAAGGTTAAGTATGAGCACAAATCAAAATCCACAAATGCTCCTGTCAGGTGGTTTTCCACTCGGCATGAATTTGAGCCTGCCCATGTCACGCCGCGAAGCCCTGCGGATTAGCCTGTTCAGCACCGCCGGGCTGCTGCTGGCCGACAGTAATGTTTTGAGCGGCGCCGAAACGCCGGCAGCCACGCCCAAGCCGGCGCCAACGCCGCAAATAAAGGCCAGGGCCAAATCCGTCATTCAAATCTTCCTTTGGGGCGGCATGTCACATAATGACACGTGGGACCCGAAACCGGATTCCGGCTACGATTACATGGGCGAATTCCGCACCGCCATACCAACCAATGTGGACGGAATACAGATCGGCGAATTGTTCCCCAACCTGGCAAAACAAGCTGATAAATACGCCCTCATCCGGAGCATGACTCACCGCAACAACGGCCACGAAACCGCAGCGTATCTGATGCAAACGGCGCACGTGCCGGGCGAGCGCCTCGCCTATCCAAGCATCGGGGCCGTCTTTGCATTGTTCAAGAGCCAGACATACAAGGGCATCATCCCGCCTTATGTGGTGCTGACGCGGCCTCAAGGGCGCTTTTCTGAAGAAGGCTTCCTGGGACCCAAATTCAAACCATTCGCCACCGGCAGCGACCCGAACAGCGCGCGCTTCGAGGTTGAAGGAGTTGTTTCCCGCGGCATCACCGATGAACGACAGAAGGCGCGCCGCGCCCTGCTTCAAAAGATGGACACCATGGGGCAGGTCATGGCTGCAAGCCCGGTTTTAACCGCTTCCGAAGAGGCCAAAAAACAAGCCTACGAGCTGATCCTCGGCAAGGGCCGCGAGGTTTTTGATTTATCCAAGGAAAAACCGGAACTGCGCGACCGTTACGGCAGGCATACATTCGGACAAGACTGCCTTGCCGCGCGCCGGTTGGTGGAGGCGGGCGTCCCATATATTGTAATTAACTACCCCGGCGGCTGGGACACTCACAGCAACCACTTCCCGACCATGCGCCGGCAATGCCCGCAACTTGACCAGGGACTGGCGGCCTTGCTGCAGGACCTGCATGACCGCGGCTTGCTAGAAAGCACAATCGTATGGTGCGCCGGCGAATTCGGCCGCGGCCCAAAGGTTGACTGGCAGCCCCCATGGAATGGCGGGCGCAACCACTACGGCAACGTCTTCACCGTGCTGGTTGCCGGCGGTGGATTCAAGGGCGGCCATGTGGTCGGCTCTTCAGACAAACGCGCCGAGGAGGTGAAGGATCGCCCGGTTTACCCGGTGGATTTGCTGGGCAGCATCTACGCTCTGGCCGGAATTGATGCCAACGCCAAGCTGCCGCATCCGCTGGGCGCCGAGGCGCGGGTGCTGCCTCCGGCTGAACAGGGCGTCAAATCCGCCGGTCTTTTGACCGAAATCATGTAGGAAGCGCATCTGTTCAAATAATTTAACAAAACGCGGCTATGCGAATGGTTTATTGGCTTGGTTTCTGCAGCGTTGCTGCAGGACTGGCGTTTGCGCCGGCAGTCCAGGCCCAGACACGGCCTTATATCGGCTACGTTTACCCGGCAGGCGGCAAACAGGGGACAACCTTTCAAGTCAAGCTGGGCGGGCAGGGCCTTGATGATGTCAATGGAGCAATTGTCTCCGGGGATGGCGTGACAGCAAAAGTCACCGAGTACTTGCGGCGGCTCAATCCGCAGGAAATGCAGTTGCTGAGCGAGCAACTGCGCGAATTGCGGAAGGCAACCAATACGGCAGGCACAGCCAGGCCGCAAATGATGATGAGCGATGACTCCATGATGATGATGGCGGCGGGCGAAGGTAAGAAAAAGAAGCCGTCAACGCTCGACGCGGCCACGCTTAACATGATGGGCAAGCTCGAGAAACGGATAAAGGAGTACGTCCAGACCCCCGCCTGCGCCTCAATAGCAAACATTGTGATGGCCGAGGTGACAATCTCCCCAAACGCAACCCCCGGGCCGCGCGAACTGCGCCTTGTAACACCGCGCGGCGTGTCAAACCCGTTGCGATTTTTTGTGGGACAGTTGCCGGAAACAACACGCCCGGCGATGATTACCGCCCCGATTCAGATATTGGGCAAGGAGGAACTGGCTTTGCGCAAACGGCCCACCAACGAGGTTGAGGTGCGCATTACGTTGCCTTGCACAATGAACGGCCAGATCGCGTCCGGCGAAATCAACCGCTACAGGTTCACCGCCCGCAAAGGCCAGCGGCTGGTAATTACCACTCATGCGCGCGAGTTGATTCCCTATATTGCCGACGCCGTGCCGGGCTGGTTTCAGCCGGTGCTTGCCCTCTATGACGCCAGCGGCAAAGAGCTGGCTTATGATGATGATTTCAGATTCAAGCCTGACCCTGTAATTCTGTACGAGGTTCCCAGGGACGGGGAATACGTGCTGGCAATCTTCGACAGCATACATCGCGGACGCGAAGATTTCATCTACCGGATAAACATCGGCGAGCTGCCATTTATCACCAGCCTCTTTCCACTGGGTGGAAAAGTTGGCTCGGAGACACTTCCCAAAATGAAAGGCTGGAATTTGCAGGATGCAGTATTAACGCCGCTGCCGAAAGATGCGAAACCGGGCATCCATTACCTGGCAGCTACGCGCAAAGGGCTGGTTTCAAATCCCATGCCGTTCATACTGGACACATTGCCGGAGGCATTCGACAAGGAGCCAAACAATTCAACAACAAATGCGCAGAAAATCTCGCTGCCAGTTGCAATCAACGGCCTCATCAACAGGAAGGATGACTGGGATGTATTTCAGTTCCAGGGCAAATCAAATGACTGGGTGGTTGTGGAAGTAATGGCGCGCCGGCTAGACTCGCCGGTTGACTCGATAATCAAGCTGACAGATGCCTCCGGAAAAGTGCTTGCCGTCAATGACGACTGCGAAGACCTCGGCTCCGGTTTTAACACGCATCATGCCGACTCCTATTTCATGGTAAAACTTCCATCCAATGGCGCCTATTATGTCCACATTGGCGATACCGCGCGACAAGGCGGCGAGGAATACGGCTACAGGCTCCGAATAAGCTACCCGCAACCCGATTTCGATTTGCGCATCGTCCCTTCCAGCGTCAGTTTTCGCACCACAAACAGCGCAACTCTCAATGTCCACGCAATCCGCAAGGATGGCTTCAATGGGCCGATCACCATCAACCTGAAAAATCCGCCCGCCGGCCTGACCTCCGCGCCAGTCACCCTGCCAGCCGGCCAGCTCGTTGCAAGGCTGAACATCAAATCAAATCTCAAATCAACAAAGGAACCGGTCCGGCTTGCCGTAGAGGGCCGCGCAAAAATCGGCGACAAGGAAATCGCCCATGAGGCAACCCCTGCCGAAGACAGGATGCAGGCGTTTTTGTGGCGGCATCTGGCGCCCGCCGCCGATCTGGTTGCGCTGGTCTATGATCCTGCCTTTGAGCCGCCCCCAAGGCGCGTGCCGCCCAAACTCCCGTCGTCTCTGGCAGGGACAAACACGCTTGCGATGACCAAGGCCACCGCCGCCACCAACACGCCAACAGTTGCATCCACACCCAACGCGCCGGCGCCCTCCGGCATGCAAACCAATGCCCCGGCCGGAACAAGTACCAACACCGTGACGGCAGCCAAGCCAAAGTTCACCAAGCAACAGGTTGCAAGCCGCCTGCGACAGTTGAAGCTTCTGTATGAAGAAGGCTTGTTGACCGATGAGTTTTACTGCGAAAAAGTCGCCGAGTGCGAAGCCGCCCAATGACCCGGCAGCAGTCCGCGCAATGAACGAAAGCTGCGATTGCCAGTTTTGACTTCTGTCAACGCGCACATTTTCCTTTTTGGGCAAACTCGCGCCAGTTTGACAACGGTTCAGATTTGTGAATGGCCAGCGAGGCCGCGCCGGGTGTCTCGGTTGAACAAAACCGCCACTCAAAGCTTGAAATATGGACCCGCAAAAAAATAATTGTGACATGGTTATTGTGCGACATCTGTTCATCTCACCCGGCCACAATTTTTTCGGCCATCACGGCCAGCCGCCTGGTGAAAATCCGGTGCTTGAAGTTCCGGAAATCGAGTGCGTCGCAAACCGCGGCATTCGCGGCGACAGGTTTTTTGATTACAAGGAAAATTACAAAGGCCAGATTACATTTTTTTCATGGGAAGTCTTTGTCGAACTGTGCCGCCAACTGGGAATTGAGGGCGCACAGCCTTCAGCTTTGCGCCGAAATGTCATCACCGAGGGGCTTGACCTGTCCGGATTAATCGGACGCGAGTTTGAAATTCAGGGTGTCCATTTCGCCGGCGTCGAGGAGTGCCGGCCTTGCTATTGGATGAATCACGCCTTGAAAACCGGCGCCGAGGAGTGGCTAAAGGGAAAAGGGGGATTGCGCGCGCGAATTTTGACATCCGGCTGGCTGCGCCGGGATGCAACGCCGGGATTATGATTTTCGATGCTGTAATTCTTGCCGGCGGGAAATCCAGCCGCATGGGACGCGACAAGGCATGGTTGGAAGTCGGCGGACGGCCTCTTGTCCTGCGGCAAATCGAGCTTGTGCGCCGCCTCAAGCCGCGCCGTTTATACCTGTCTGGAAACAGCGACGGCCCGTTGGCTGGTCTCGGCCTTCCTGTTTTGGCGGATGCCTTTCAGCAATCCGGGCCGCTTGCTGGAATTGAACGGGCGTTGCTAGAGGCAAAGGACGTGCCGCTGCTCGTCCTGGCCGTTGACATGCCGCACATGAGCTTGCGTTGTCTGCGTTATTTGATGCGGCATTGTGCACAGTGGCGCGGCGCGGTGCCGCAACTGGACGGACGATTGGAGCCGCTGGCCGCGGTGTACCCCGCCGCAGCATGGCGTCTTGCGCACGCCTGTCTGAGCGAAAACTGCCTCTGCGTCCAGAGCTTCGCTGAAATTTGCCACGCTGACAAACTGGTAACTTTTTTTGAATGGCCGGCTGCCAGCAGGGAATGTCTGTCAAATTGGAATCGGCCGGAGGATGTGATGTTAAGCGGTGATTAGAATAATTTTGCCTTGTATTAAGCAATATTGTATTTTGCCATCACTGTTTTTGAACTGAACAATGCGTATCCTGTTTTTCAGCCAGGCAAGGCTGGCCGCCGGTCAGGGGGAAGTCGAATGGATTTTGGACAAACCTCTGAGCGTGCAGGCGTTTTGGGAACGCTTGATCGCGCAGTTCCCGCAGCTCGCCCCATACCGGACCATGACGCGACTGGCGCGCAACGGCCAATACGTCACATCAGACATTTGCTTTGAAAACAGTGACGAAATCGCTCTAATACCACCGGTATCCGGTGGTTAACCGGATGAAAACGGACATACAAATTTTTCATGACAAATTGGAAGGCCGCCCGCAGCCGGACTGGAGCGACGCCGGCGCCGGCGCCTGGGTTGAGTTCCGTGGAACCGTGCGGGGTACGGAAAACAACCAGCCCATTTGCGCGCTGGAATACGAAGCCTACGAGCCGATGGCTGTGGATATGCTTGAAAAGCTTGCACGGCAATCCTGCCTCGACTCAGGCTGCAGCCATTTTCTGGCATGGCATCGGGTCGGTGTGGTGCCGGTTGGGGATGCGGCGGTAATTTTAAAATGCGGCGCGCCACACCGTCAGCAAGCATTTGCGTGTGTGTCAAATTTTCTCGAACGTCTGAAACAAGATGTTCCAATCTGGAAGGTCCGTGCTCTGCCAGCCAAAGAGCCATCGCAAATAATCGGATCATGACGGCCACGCACTCCATATCAAAGCCGGTTCAGCCCTGCGATTTTGAAGAGGCCCTGCGGTGCATACTGCAGTACTCCCACCCATTGCCGGCTGAACGACTGCCGCTTGCCGGGGCTTATGGGCGCCTTTTGCGCGAAGATGTGGTTGCCACTGAGGATTTCCCGCCATTTGACCGCTCAGCCATGGATGGCTGGGCGGCGCGAGCCGATGATTGTTCAGAGATATTCCAGGTGGTGGATGAAATTCGTGCCGGCGAATGGAAACCCAGGACACTTAAGCATGGCGAGGCAGTTGCAGTTGCAACCGGTGCCGCCCTGCCCTGCAACGGGCTTGTTGTCGTGCCACAGGAAGAGGGCGTTCCAGAGGCCAATGCGGTGCGATTCCGCATCCAGCCAGGTCATGCGAAATACATCCGCCGGCGGGGCGAGGATTGGAAGGCTGGAACAGTCTTGGTATGTAAGCGAAGCCGGTTAAACGCCGGCGCGCTGGCCATGCTGGCTCAAGCCGGCCACTGCTCCGCGCTGGTCAGCCGGCTGCCACGTGTGTTGCATCTTGTAACCGGCGATGAGCTGGCTGCGCCCGACGCCGGGCGTGAACCCGGACAGGTGCGCGATGTAAACTCGGTCTTAATCTCAGCTTTGATGCGCAATCGCACGGCCAAGTTTGTCCAACGCCGTCTCCCCGAAAAGCTGGATGCCGCCCAGGTGCGCGCGGACCTGGACGATTCGATTGACATGCTGCTGGTTTCCGGCGGCGCAAGCGTCGGCCGTCATGACGGCACGGCGCTGTTGCTGGAGCAACTCGGTTTCACACTGCACATTCGGGGCGTGCTTGCGCGGCCCGGCAGGCCATTGTTGTTTGGTTCAAACGGGCATCGCATTGCCTTTGGTCTCCCCGGCAATCCGCTTGCGCATTGGGTTTGCTTTTATATGTACGTGCTGCCGGCGCTTCGCGCGCTTGAGGGTGCGCATACCCCGCTGTCATTTCTAAACGGCAGGCTCGCAGCTTCCGTTGGCGCAGGAGCACCTGGCATCGGAATGTTCATTCCCGCGGCAGCCATTGCTGCTGAAGACGGCTGGCTTGTAAAGGCGCTGCATTGGAACAGCTCCGGCGACATTACGCCATTATTGCACGCCAATGCGCTTTTGCACCGTCCCGCCGGCGCCAAACCGCTTCCGGCGGGCGCTGTTGTTCAATTCCTGTTTTCTGAAGAAGCAACCATCCAGGATGGAGGCACACGGTGAAAACAAGACCGAAGTTCACGCACATTTCAGACACCGGCCAAGCACGGATGGTTGACGTTGCCGCAAAACCCGTGCAATACCGGCGTGCAACCGCCTCCGGAAGGCTTAAATGCAGGCCGGCCACAACACGCGCATTGCTTGAGGAGGCGCTGCCGAAGGGCGATGCGCTGGCGGTGGCCCAAATTGCAGGGATACAGGCCGCCAAGCGAACATCCGAGCTTGTCCCGCTGTGCCATCCGTTGCCATTGGAACACGTTGAAGTATCTTTTGAAGTCAAACGCGACCATATCGCCATCTCCTGCACAGTCTGCGCCCACGCCCGCACCGGCGTTGAAATGGAGGCGCTGGCAGGGGTTTGCGGCGCTGCGCTTGCGCTATATGACATGTGCAAGGCGGTGGACCGCACCATGGTTATCGAGTCGGTGCGCGTGGAGGAAAAAATCAAGGTATGAAGCATTCATTGTGCAAACCCGGTGCATCAATATCCAGGTCCGGCCGCTGCTCCGGCCTGATGAGGGAATCATTATGAGAATCGGACGCGTTACCATCAGCGACCGCGCAAGCGCCGGAATTTATGCAGACCGCAGCGGCCCGGCGATTGAAGAGGCGCTGCGCAAGATTTTCGATCAAAGCACAGTTTTCGAATCGGCGTTGATACCAGATGAGCGCGCACAAATCGCCGCCACGTTGCGCGATTTGGCGGATGCCCGCAAATGCGATTTGATCGTAACAACCGGCGGCACCGGGCCGGGCGCGCGTGATGTCACACCGGAAGCCACCCGCGATGTCATCGAAAAAGAGCTGCCCGGCTTTGGAGAAATCATGCGTGCCCGCTCGTTTGAGCGCGTTCGCACCGCAATCCTTTCCCGGGCCACCGCCGGAATTCGCGGCCGGACACTGATTGTCAACCTGCCAGGCAGCCCGGCTGCCGTGGCGGAATGCCTGGAACTGCTGGCTGAAGCAATCCGGGAATGTTTGGAGCATCTGGCGGGACGCGATCCGCACGCGCGCCGCGCCGCCGCAATGGAACATCCAACGCAAAATCAAAACAGTTGAACTCATGGATTCATACGGCCGCATAATTGACTATCTGCGCATCTCGGTGACAGACCGCTGCAATGAACGCTGCGTCTATTGCATGCCGGAAGGCTTCCGGGGATGGCAAAAACGCTCCGATATTTTGCAGGCCGGCGAAATCATCCGTATCGCCCGCGTGGCTGCAGGATTGGGTTTCCGAAAATTCCGTCTCACCGGCGGCGAGCCGCTGGTCAGGGACGATTTGGTTGAGATTGTGCGTGGCATACACGAATTGCCAGGCGTCTCCTGCATCGGCCTGTCCACCAACGGCACGCGGCTTGCACAAGCCGCCCAAAATCTGCGGGCCGCCGGGCTTCGCACAGTCAATATCAGTCTGGACGCCCTGAATCCGGCTCTTTATCACCGAATCACCGGCGGGCATGTCGAAACCGTTTTGGACGGACTGCAAGCGGCACAGGCTGCAGGATTTGAGCGCATCAAACTCAACTGCGTGCTCATGCGCGGCGTCAACGAAGGTGAAATCTGGCCGTTGATTCGATTTGCCGCCCAACGCGATCTGCCGTTGCGTCTTATCGAATTGATGCCGCTTAGCCGGACGGATGTGTTGAATGAAGAAAATTTTCTCTCTGTTGCGGAGGTTATGGAAATGCTGCGGCGGGATGATGTTCTGGAACCCCAGCCAAACTTGCGCATCGGACACGGCCCCGCCCGGTATTATCGCTTGAAAAATACCGGCGCGCTGGTTGGTTTCATCGGCGCCCTGACCGTCCCGCACTTCTGCGAGACGTGCAACCGGATGCGCCTGACTTCAGACGGAAAAATCCGGCCGTGTTTGGGAAACCACGAGGAGCTTGATCTGCGCGCATTGTTGCGTTCAGGAGCGAGTGATGGCGAACTGGCCGGGGCGCTCCAGGAGGCCTTGAGACAAAAGCCGCCTGAGCACCAATTCCGCTGCTCATACCAGCCGCGCCGACCCATGGTTGACATCGGCGGATAGCACTGACCGGCCCGCTCCACGGCGGCTTGTCGCGGCTTGAAAGAAAAATAACAGGCTTTCGCAAGCGGTTTTTGTTTTTCTCCGCCCGCCATTGCCGGTAAAACATTCGCCGGCGCGCATGAACAAGGAAACTTCAAGCCGCACACTGCCGTTTGCCGGTTTTGTTGCGAAATTCACCGTCCTGCGCGGGGCGGTGCGTGAGCTGTGGCTTGTATTCGGGGCCAAGCTGCTGGCCATCCTGGCCTATGCGGTAATGAACTCCACGCTGGCGTTGTGGCTATCTTCTGATCTGGGCTACAGCGATGCCGAGGCCGGTTATCTAATCGCAGTTTGGTCAACTATCATGACCCTGTTCACCGTCCTGGTCGGCTCGCTTGTGGATGCAATCGGGTTGCGGAAGGCCTTTTTGCTTGGCTTTGCAATTTGTGTTGCGTCGCGAGGTGTGATGAGTCTGACAACCGTCCGCTGGCTTGCTCTATGGCTGGGGCTGTTTCCGCTGGCGCTGGGCGAAGCGCTGATGACGCCGGTGATGGTTGCCGCAATACGCCGCTATTCGACAACCGCCCAGCGCTCAATTTCATTCTCCATTTTCTATGCCATGATGAATGTCGGCTTCGCCATCGGCGGATGGATATTTGACGGAGTCCGCCACAGCCTCGGCGAGCATGGAAGCCTCAACATCCCGCTGCTCAACATCGAATTCAGCACGTATCGCGTGCTGTTCCTCATCAGCTTCCTGCTAACTTTTCCGAATCTGATTATAATGTACTACAGTCTGCGTGGAGGCGTGGAGGCTACTGATGAAGGGGTCAAAATCACCCCCGAAGTGCCAAAATATCCAGGCGAAAAATTCTTCCGTGCGATGCAGTTGGCCATGGCCGACGCATTGAAGGATACAGTGCGAATCTTCGCCGGTCTCTGGCGGCAGCCGCCATTTTACAAATTCCTCCTGTTTCTCGCGCTTGTAGTCGGAGTGCGGCTCATTTTCTTTCACATGTATTACACCTACCCGAAGTTTGGCATCCGCGAACTTGGCGAGGGAGCGCCCATCGGCCAGTTGTGGGCCTTGAACCCGGTGCTCATCATCTTTCTGGTGCCTATAGTCGGCGCGCTAACCCAACGGATTCCGGCTTATCGGATGGTTGTTGGCGGGAGCCTGGTTTCGGCGTTGTCGGTCCTGATCATGGTTCTGCCGCCACAATGGTTTCAGCCAATGGCCGACGGCGCTTCCGGCCATCTTATCGCCAACCGCTGGCTGGGTTGCGACACCCGGATAATGGCCGCCGATATAAAGGACTTCCCCGCTTTCGCCCGCAGGCTGGCCCAGCCAACCAATGAATTGTGCCGTTTTCTGTGGGATAATTGTTCCCCTGAAACCCGCGGAGGTCTTGCGCTTGTGGCAGGCGGGCAACGCCCGCCAGATGCAAGGCGGCTTCGCGAAATCCGCTCACGATTGATAGTGGATTTGAACCGGTTGATTCAGAAAGGACCGATTTTTGAGGCAAGACGCTTTGCGGATGTGAAATTATCCACTGAAACGGCTGCCGCCCTTGCCACACAGCCACAGGGTCGGGAGCTTTGGCGACTAAACCGAAAATTGCTCGAAGACGCCTTCCCTGATGTAATCTTCCCAAATCGCCCGGGTGTGCCCGGCCATCTCAGTCCTTATTATGTGATGATTTTCCTGTTTATAATTTTGCTCTCCGTTGGCGAGGCGTTTTGGTCGCCGCGCCTTTATGAATACACCGCCGCCATCGCGCCAAAAGGCCAGGAGGCATCCTACATGGCGATGTCGTACCTTCCGTTTTTTGTGGCCAAGTTTTTTGTCGGCATGTTCTCAGGCGTATTGCTTGCGCACTACTGCCCGGAGGAAGGGGCGCGCAATTCCGGGTTTTTATGGTTGTTCATTGCGCTGCCGGCAATAATCACCCCGCTCGGTTTGTTTGTTTTCCGCCGTTACATCCAACTTAAAGAAGCTGGCAGGCCGGCGGATTGACGGCCGGCAACGCCAAATCCTGTGGTTGACTGGCTGAACCAGTTTTGTGACGCTTCGGGCCGATGACGCATTTGGTTTCGATAATTACCGCAGCGGACCCCGCCCGCCGCAATCAAAGTCTCGATGAATATTGCGCGAGGTGTTCTTTTGCAGAGTTATTGGAAGAATGCGCCGCACTGGATGCATTCCGGCGCAGCAGCGAAAATCTCTATGAGCGGGTGCGCGCATTGTTCTTCCTGTACGCCATACACCGATTCCATCTTCCAACTCGGCCGGAACTGAAGTTGCGCGGCTGCATCCCGTTCGCAGGGTTTGAACATCTGTTAAACCGGCGTTTCGAGGAGGCCATAGAATCATTTCTCAAGGCTCAGCAACAACAGGGACCGAATGACACGGTCAGCAGCGCCCTTGCTGCAGCTTACCAGCGCCTCGGATTCCAAACACTGGCAAACCAGGTGCGCCGCAGCGTCCGCTCCGTGCGCGGCAACCAGTGGATGTTCCGCGTCGGCCATCCCATGGACCAGCCGCTGCGCATCCGGCCTGAATTGCGCAAGCCCGATCCCGCCACCGGGCTTTATCCAATTTTGCGAGAGCGCACACCCGTCCGGATGGATTTAAGCCACTGTGGCTGGAGCGATATCTTCTTCCTGGGAATGGATTATCCGGAAGGGGCGCGGGTTTTGAACGTGTCAATTGATCTGGCCGTTCACGGGCGCGACCCTGTCCCGCAGCCTCCGGTTGAAGCCTATATCCGGGTCATTGAAGAGCCTGTGTTACGCCTTGTAAGCGTGGACTTGGGCGCAAGGGCTGATGTCAAGACGCTCGCAGAGGTGTTTGATTTCGCCCGGGATTACCTCGGCCTGCTCAAGGCTGCTGTTATTGCCGCCGGACTGGTGCCGCCCGGACTGGAAGGCTCCGGCCGGAGCCTGGAACAATTGCTGGCGCACATGGTTGGGCCAGGGTGCGGCCTGGAAATTGTCAGCCGTGTCAATGACATTCCAAAAGGCTCGCGGCTTGCGGTCTCCACAACGCTGCTTGCCGCGCTTGTTTCAGTTTGCATGAGGGCCACCAGCCAGGCCGCATCCCTTACCGGCCCGCTTCAGGAACACGAACGCCGCGTCGTCCTTGCGCGTGCCTTGCTTGGCGAATGGCTCGGCGGCTCCGGCGGCGGCTGGCAGGATTCAGGCGGCGTCTGGCCGGGCATGAAATTGATTACCGGCGTGCTCGCCGCAGAAGGCGACCCGGAATATGGCATCAGCCGCGGACGCCTGATGCCTGCGCACCGAATTTTGGACGAAAAGGACGCCTCGCCCGAGACGCGGCGGCGTTTGCAGGAAAGCCTTGTCCTTGTGCATGGCGGCATGGCGCAAAACGTAGGCCCGATCTTGGAAATGGTCACCGAGAAATACCTGCTCCGCTGCCCTGCCGAATGGAATGGCAGACAGGAGGCGCTTGGGATACTTGATGAAATCCTGCAGGCGCTAAAACGTGGCGACATCCCGGCCATCGGCGCCGCAACTACACGTAATTTCCGAGGCCCAATCCAGACCATCATCCCCTGGGCAAGCAATTACTACACCGAAACCTTGATCGAGCGCGTCTCAACTGAATTTGGTCGCGACTTTTGGGGATTTTGGATGCTGGGCGGCATGTCCGGCGGAGGTATGGGCTTCATCTTTTCACCGTCGCGCAAAGCCGAAGCCAAACAACGGCTCCAGCTAATCATGTCGCAAACAAAACGCGAGCTTTCAGCCGCCCTCCCCTTCGCCATGGAGCCGGTTGTCTATGACTTTGCAATCAATGAGCGCGGTACATGGGCGGATTTGCTTTCCGGCGATCAAGCACTCATGCCATCCGGCTACTATGCGCTTGTTCTGCCGCCATTATTGCGACAGGAATGGCAGACGATTACTCAAAGCCGCAGGGCCGAGATTGACCAGTTCGGCATCGCCTGCCGCCAGCGCCAGGAGTTGCGGGGGATGGTGCAAACATTGTTCGACGCAATGTTGCCGCGCGTCAAAACCGGACATTCTGACGATCAATCACTCGAATCGCTTTTGGCCGCCAACGGTTTCGACCGCGCACAGCATGAGCAAATCCGCAATGACCTTAAAACCGGCAGAATTGGACTCGCACAAAACCGCCTGCCGCCCACCGCCAAAATTGAGGAGGTGCGCGATACCGATGTGGTGGATTTGAGCGATAAAATGCGCCACAGCGCCACAGCCGCCCCTGACAACGCCCTTGCCGAAGCCGGTTGGGAAGCCATGCGCAATGGGCAGGTGGCCGTGTTATCGCTGGCAGCCGGCGCAGGCAGCCGCTGGACTCAAGGTGCAGGCGTCGTCAAGGCACTTCACCCGTTTTGCAAACTGGCCGGACGCCACCGCACCTTTTTGGAAATTCACCTCGCCAAAAGCCGCCGTCGCTCCAGACAGGCAGGAATCTGGCTGCCGCATCTGGTAAGCACCAGTTACCTGTCGCACAATGCAATTGCGGAGTTTCTGTCACGCGCAAACCATTACGGTTACGAAGGCCCGCTATACCTTTCTCCGGGGCGCGCCATCGGCTTGCGTCTTGTGCCAACAGTACGAGATTTGCGCTTTGCATGGGAGGAGATGCCACAGCAACGCCTGGACGAACAGGCGCAGAAAGTCCTGGACAGCCTACGCGCCGCGTTGATCAACTGGGCGCGCACGATGGGCGAGGCAGGCGATTACACCGACAACACGCCCATGCAATGCCTGCATCCAGTCGGCCACTGGTATGAAGTTCCAAACCTCATGCGCAACGGCGTGCTTGCGAAATTGCTGCAACAACGCCCGCAGTTGCAGTACATAATGCTGCACAACATTGACACAGTCGGCGCCGATGTTGACCCGGTTGCACTCGGCCAGCATATCATCAGCAACGCAACCCTGACTTTTGAAGTCATTCCACGCCGCCTTGAAGACCGCGGCGGCGGTCTTGCCAGAGTCAACGGCCATCCGCGCCTTGTTGAAGGGCTGGCTCTGCCATCAGAGGAAATCGAATTCCGCCTCTCATACTACAATTCCATGACAACATGGATTCATCTGGACAAATTGCTGGGCCTCTTTGGCCTTGGCAGGCCGGATTTGGCAGATGAGGCAAAAGTTTGCACTGCCATCCGCTCGTTTGCAGCACGCCTGCCAACTTATGTGACTATCAAGGATGTCAAAAAACGCTGGGGCCACGGCCAGGAGGATATTTATCCTGTCACACAGTTCGAGAAACTCTGGGGCGACATGACCAGCCTGCCGGATGTGAGCACCCAATTCATTGTTGTGCCGCGCCTGCGCGGCCAACAGCTCAAAGACCAGGCCCAATTGGACGGCTGGCTGCGTGACGGCTCGGCAGCTTACGTTGAAAGCCTCTGCGAATGGGTTTGAGGGGGAAGCCGCACCACAGCCGGCAACCGCCGCTGCCCTGAATTCATGCTACTTTCCACGGCACTTCGTATGCTTGCACCGGCTTTCTGAACCCCTTTACAGGCACCGGCGGCTGTGGGATACAACGCGCCGCCAGCTCAGGCTCATCTCTCAGCAGCGCCTGGTACGTCGCCTCTCCTATCAAAATCCGGCCACGCCCGGACATGCCCTCCAAACGGCTGGCAAGGTTCACTTCCCGGCCAAAAACGGTGTAATTCCACATGTGTGCGTCATCCCCCATCAAGCCCACGGTTGCCAGACCGGTATTTATGCCGGTGCCAAGACTTAACAGGGGCAAAAGCGCAAGTGGTGGCTGGCCTGCTGCCGCGCGCTTGATATTTTGCTCCTCCCTGCGCCGGTTTTCCTCCGCCCGTTGCCTGTTCAATTCATCCAGCGCCCTCTGGGCGGCTATTGCGGCGCAAACGGCGGTTACTTCCTGCTTTTCGTTGGGCACGGGCGCGCCCCAGAAGGCCATCACACAATCGCCGATGTACTTGTCAAGGGTGCCGCGATGCTGCTTTACAATGCTCGCTATTGTTGAGAGGTACAAGTTCACCGTCCCAAGCAGCTCGCGCGATTGTGCGTTGAAAAATTCCTCGGCTGCCGCCCCGGATAAATTGTTCTGCCTGGCATACTCCTCGGCCCTGGCGTAAGCCAAATCGGTGAATTCAGTAAAACCACGGACATCGGCAAAATAAACCGTCACCCGCCGCTGCGCGCCGCCAAGGGCGAGCTTGGGTGCGTCAAGCAATTCCTTGACCACTTCGGGAGAAACAACCTTGGAAAAAACGCTTTTAACCCGCCGTTGTTCCCGTTGCTCCCAAACAACCCGGTAGGTAAGGGAGCAGACATGGGTTAGGAATAGCGCAAACCCCACCGGCAGCACAATCGGCAGCCAAAAACGTCCGAACTTGAACAGCCAGAAGGCAAGCATCACATACCCGGCCGATAAAACTATCACACCCACGGATGACAACCACGGACGCAGTTCCCATGTCATTAACATGGCCGCAAGCGCCATCAACACGTATAACGCCAGTTCCAGCCAAACCGGGCAATTCCGGATAAACTGCCGCGTCATGATTTGATTGGCGATATTCCAATAACGGACGCAAAGGAAAGTATGCATTGCCAGGGGCGTTACCCCCATGTCGGCTATGTTGTTGCCAGTCCCAATTGACCCTATCAGCACAAGTTTGTCTTTGAAAACCGCTTCGGGCATGCCTTTGCCTGATTGCCGCATGGCATCCATCTGCAGCACTTCCCAGATGCTGTGTTGCTCCAGCCTCGGGTCATTAAGCGGCATTGTCCAATTGATGTAAAACGTTCCATCCGGCAAACATGGGATGCGACATTCCTGATTCCCTGCTGCCGGTACAACAACCGCATCCTTCTCAACGCGCGCCTTCTCAAGCTCCAGCCCACCATTGGCCGCCGCCAAAAGGATGCCAAGTTCCCACACCCTGCCCATGTAGCGGTCTTCAACAAACGCAGGCGCGCGCCTCAAAACTCCATCGGCGTCTATCCCGGCGCCGGTGTAGCCTATTTTCCAGGCATTAGTCCGTAACAAATCGGGAATAGCCAGCAAATCCGAGCTTTGTGATGAAGCCGGCCCCGTGCTGAGTATGGCGCGCCCGAATTCCCGCAATTGCCGCGCAAAAAATTCGTCGGACCCAATCCGCCCCGTGCCCGGTGTCTCCACCGCAGTTGCATCAGATGGCGGATGCAGCTCCGCAAACAGTATGTCAATTGCCACCGCACGCGCCCCCTGGGACTTCAACTCCCTCAATACCCGTCCATAAATTTGCCGCGGCCATGGAAAGGAAAACCCATAAACTCGATTAACCTCCTGCAAGGAATCATCATCAATGAAAATGGCTGCGAGATTGGTGGCCGCCGCCTGGCTGGTATCAATGCTGTTGCGCGCCCTAAAATCGTAGGTGTCCCATTCCAACTGCAACAGGTAATTCCATGGCGGCAGCGTTTGCGTCCACGGCATAAGCCGGTAAAGAGACGCTGCCACAATTACAGCCGCTGCGATTGCCAGCGGAACTTTTTTGAACGATTTTAAGGTCATCAATTAAACCGGTTTCATAAATAACAAACCCCGGACACTCTGGAAGCATCCGGGGTTTTTGTCAAAAATGCGCTCAACTCCAGCCCGCCATTATGGTTTTGTCGGAGACGGCGGCGGCTCGCGCGGCGGCTCTGGCGGCGGCACACCTTCACCCCCACCAGGCGGTGGCGGCGGTGGCGGAGGATTGGAAGGATTTTGGTCTGTGCTCGTTGTCGGCCTGTCAGGCGGCGGATTCACGATAATCTGCCCCGGATTCTGCCGAACACCACCGGCTGGATCATACGTTTGCTGTGCATTGATGTTGACCGGCGGCTGGCCGGGTGTGCTGGGTCTGAATGTAGCCGACCCGGTGTCAATAATCACAACACCATTGGCGCTGATTTGGTAAATGGTGCCTCTTATGGCGCAAACTCCCACCGGCGTTTTGACCTCATAACGCGAGGCCGCAGCCAGCTTCTTGACGTTGCCCCTTATCGTGCCGGCCTTCAAATTTAACTCAGTTTCGATAATCACTTCCTCCGCCGTTTTCTGCAAAGTAAGCTTGTCCAGGCCCAATTCAGTGGATTCAGTCACACGCACCATCGGCCCGTTTTCGCCCAAAAACAAGTCCACCACGCTCCCCGGACCGGCCTGCACAATTGCCCCGGAACGCAGGATCGTATTGACTTTCAATGGTATCCACTGGCCGTCGGCAGTCAATTTGTACTGGGCCTGCCCCTTTATCGCCGTGACCCGCGCTTTCCCCTGTTGAACGTTTTGCGCCTGTGCAAGGCAAACCGACAACGCGAAAACGGCCATTCCGGTTACAAATTTTTGAACCAATTTTTTCATAATTAGACTCCTGCCATCTTGTTTGCCAAAAAAACTACGAGTCAATTTACGAATTCCGACGGGTTTGTCAATGCCTATTTTTTTAAAAAATTGAAGCGCCCCCACCCTCTTTTCAGACCCCCATGGTTAGCAGGAACTCAATGTTGCTCTTGGTCTTTTTGAGTTTGTTGAGCAGCAATTCCATCGCTTCAACCGCCGGCACTCCCGTCAGCGCCCGGCGCAAAAGCACGATCTTTTGGTACTCTTCCGGATGGTAAAGCAGCTCTTCCTTGCGGGTGCCGGAAAGTTCGACGTTAATGGATGGAAAGATTCTGCGGTCAACCAGATGCCGATCAAGGCAAACCTCCATGTTGCCGGTGCCTTTGAATTCCTCGAATATGACTTCATCCATCCTCGACCCGGTGTCCACCAGCGCGGTGGCGATTATCGTAAGCGAACCGCCCTCCTCGATATTCCGGGCCGCACCGAAGAATCGCTTCGGCTTGTGCAGCGCGTTTGCATCCACGCCACCGGACAGGATTTTGCCCGAATGCGGCTGCACCGTGTTGTACGCCCGGGCAAGCCGGGTGATTGAGTCCAGCAGTATCACCACATCGCGCTTGTGCTCCACCATGCGCTTCGCCTTTTCAATCACCATTTCCGCCACCGCCACATGCCGCTCCGGCGGCTCGTCAAAGGTTGAACTGATGACTTCCGCCCCGCGGCACGTCCGCTCCATGTCGGTTACTTCCTCGGGCCGCTCGTCAATCAGCAGGATGAACAGGTAACTTTCCGGATTGTTCTTCAGAATGGCGTTTGCGAGCTTTTGCATCAACACTGTCTTGCCTGTGCGCGGCGGCGCCACTATCAGACCGCGTGTCCCCTTCCCTATCGGGCAGACCAAATCCAAAACACGCGTGGACAGTTCATCCGGTGTCGTCTCCAAAATAAACCGCTTGTTTGGAAACAAAGGCGTCAGATTGTCAAAATGCGTCTTTTCCTTCGCCTTGTCCGGGTCCTCGCCGTCCACGGCTTCGACCTTCAGCAGCGCAAAAAACTTCTCCTTGTCCTTTGGCGGGCGTATCTGCCCGGCCACCAAGTTGCCGGTCTGCAAATTGAACCGCCGGATTTGTGAAGGCGAAACGTATATGTCCTCCGGGCACGGCAAATAGTTGAAGCTCTTTGACCGAAGAAATCCAAAACCATCCGGCATCACTTCAAGCACGCCTTCCGAAAACATTACGCCGCTGCGCTCCGCGTTCTTTTGCAGGATATGGAAGACTATCTCGTGCTTCCGCATGGTGCCGAAGTTCTCAATGCCCATTTCACGGGCCATCTGATTCAACTCGACCATGCTCATGCTTTGAAGCTTGGCTATGTTGATCGAGCTTGCCCCCGGCGGCGGCGGCTGTACCGGATGCTGTGTCACTTCCACCGGCTTTTGCGGCGGACGCAAATCGCTTGCCTCACGCACCGGCGCTGCCGCCTCTTCCTCTTCCTCAACCTGGCGACGGCCCCGCCGCTGGCCCTTGACAGCCGATTCAGCCCTGGCCACTGCTGCTTCTGACCCGGCGCTCGCCTGGCTTGCAACCTCCTCCGCCGGCTCCGCAGCCGCAGGCGGCTCCGATGGTGGAGACGCTTGAGATTTCTCCTCCGCCGCTGTTTCGGGCGCAGTTTCGCCGGCCGCCGGTGTTGCCGGCGTCGCTTCCGCAGCAGTCGTTTCCACTGGCTCCTGCGCCGCGCTTTCTGGAGTTTCCTCTGAAATTTTTCTGGCCGCCTTTTTCTTGGCGCCCTTGGTCTTGGCTATTCTTGGCATGGCACTAATAGGGTTTAATAACCTCTCTCTTGGAATTTTATGTCCGGCCGGCAGGCTTCAGTCCAAGCCAAAGCGCTGCCGGAGATAACCTGCATTCAGCGGGTCAACACACCGGCGCCTTCAAACACCGGTGTTTGACTTGCTTTTAACTCAAAAAGTTCAATAGGGCAAGGGAAATTTTGATGTTAATTCCAACACCCGCTGCCGCACCGCATGGGCCGTTGCCGGATTCTTTATGTCAAGCAACACCTCTGCAATCATGTCGGCTATTGCCGCCATCTCCGCCTCCTTCATGCCGCGGGTGGTTACTGCCGGCGTCCCAAGCCGTATGCCGCTGGCTTGGAACGGCGAGCGTGTCTCAAATGGTATTGTGTTTTTGTTCACCGTGATGCCCGCCGCATCCAGAGCCAACTGGCAATCCTTGCCGGTCAACCCTCGTGCCCCAACATCCACCAGCATCAAATGATTGTCGGTCCCGCCGCTGACCAGCCTGAATCCATTCCGCAGCAAACCCTGCGCCAATGCCTGCGCATTTTTAATTATCTGCTCCTGGTAAGTCTTGAATTCAGGCTGCAGCGCCTCATACAGGCACACCGCCTTTGCCGCAATAACGTGCATCAGCGGCCCTCCCTGTATTCCGGGAAACACCGTCGAATCTATTTCCTTGGCGTATTTGGCCTTGCAAAGGATCAGCCCGCCGCGAGGCCCACGCAGTGTCTTGTGGGTTGTGGTGGTCACAAAGTCCGCATGTTCAACCGGGCTGGGATGCAGCCCGGCCGCCACCAAACCGGCTATGTGGGCAATATCGGCAAGCAAAAGCGCCCCAACTTCGCGGGCAATTTCACCCATTCGCTTGAAATCAATGATTCGCGGATATGCGCTTGCCCCCACAGTTATCATTTGCGGCCGATGTTTCCGCGCCAGCTCCGCCAGTTGGTCATAGTCTATCCGCTCATCCTCCTTGCGCACGCCATAATGCACAACCTCGAAAAATCGGCCGGAAAAGTTGACCTTGTTGCCATGGGTTAAATGGCCGCCATGGCTCAAATCCATGGTCAAAAGCCTGTCACCCGGCTTGAGCATGGCAAAATAGACGGCCATGTTGGCGCTGCTGCCGGAGTGCGGCTGGACGTTGGCATGCTCTGCACCGAAAAGTTGCTTGGCACGGTCAATGGCAAGTTGCTCGATCTCATCCATATTTTCGCAACCGCCATACCATCGTTTGGCTGGGTAACCCTCGGCGTACTTATTAGTTAGGACTGACCCCTGGGCCGCCATCACGGCCACGCTCGTGAAGTTTTCGCTCGCTATCAGCTCTATGTTGTGTTGCTGGCGCCGTCGCTCGTGCTCAATTATATCTGCGATCTCCGAGTCCACACTGCTTATTGGCAATGCACTGGCGCCGCTCATCTCCATTTTCCGAATCCGCCTGAAGTGCCTTCCCCCCTCGAATTGAGCCTTCAAAAAAGCGTCCAGCATCTTCTGGGCTTGCTCAGGCGTGGTCATTTTACCGCTGAAACACAATACGTTTGCATTGTTATGGGTACGGGCCAGCCTGGCCATTTCCTCGTTGAACACCAATGCCGCGCGGATTCCCGGCACCTTGTTTGCGGCCATGCTCATGCCGATGCCAGTTGTGCAGACCAGAATCCCCAAATCCGCCTCCTGTTTTACGACTGCGGTGGCGACTGCATGGGCATAATCCGGGTAATCACAAGATTCCTTGGATTTCGTGCCCAAATCCCTGATCTGGACGCCCTTGCCTGCAAGGTGTTGTTTTATGGCTTCCTTCAACTCGAAGCCGCCGTGGTCAGAGCCAATCGCAATGGTGGTTTGTTGCCTTCCAGCGGTGTTTCCGGCTGCTTCGGCTGAAATGTTCAATGATTTTAACATGGCAATAATTCTGCTCTTAATTTGATCGCGGCATCGCTGGTACACCTCTAAAGGCATCCCAATGGGGTCGGCAATGTCTCGTTCAAACGGTTCCAATGTTTCATCAAATTCCCCCAACACAAATGTCTTTTCCGCGGCCTGCGGATAAAGCAGCAAAATGCGCTCCACATGGTCGCTTGTCATGGCCAGAATGTAATCTGCCTGCTGGACCAGTTCCGCCGTGAGCGGCCGGCTGCGATGGCCGCTGATGTCCACGCCGATCTCGCGCATTGCCTGCACTGCATATTCGCTGGCCGGTTGTCTTGCCATCGCCCCAATGCCGGCTGACAACACCCGGTACTGTTCCGGGTTATTCACCAAATGGCGAAAAAGCCCCTCAGCCATCGGGCTGCGGCAGACATTCCCGGTGCAAACGAATAAAACAGTTTTCATCCAAAATTCAGGCCGCCATGAAGTTGCGGCTTGCGGCTCAAATCGTCAACCGCGAAATTTGATGTTGGCCGCAGAGCCAGCCTGCTCTAATCTCTCCGGCCATGTCAAAATCGCAAGGCAAATTTCATTTGATTACAACCGTGGCAGTGTGTTTCCCGGCCATGGCATTTCTGCTTCAGGCGCAGCCGTCTCCGCCAACCACCCTGAATGCGCGCCTTATGCGTTATCCAGCGGTATCGGCCACGCAAATAGCATTTGTTTACGCCGGCGACATCTGGCTTGCGCCAAAAGCAGGCGGGCTTGCCACGCGCCTGAGCTCACCGCGTGGCGAAGAGAGTTTCCCGCGGTTTTCGCCCGACGGCCTCTGGCTGGCGTACAGCGCCAATTACGACGGCAACACCGATATCTACGTTGTATCGGTCCACGGCGGGGTGCCGCGGCGGCTGACCTATCACGGCGCCGCCGACAGAATGCTCGGCTGGTATCCAGATGGACGGAGCATACTTTTTGCCTCGATGCGCAACAGCTACAAGGACAGATTTCATCAGCTCTTCAAAATTTCCGCCGAAGGCGGGCTGCCGGAGCAACTGCCTCTGCCTTATGGCGAGTTTGGCAGCATCGCGCCCGACGGCAAAACCCTTGCCTACATACCCATAAGCGTGGATTTCCGGACATGGAAACGCTACCGCGGCGGCATGAATCCAGATATCTGGTTGTTCAATCTGGAGACGTACGCCGCAAAAAACATCACCAAAAACGTCGCAAACGATTCCCAGCCAATGTGGCACGATTCAACGCTCTATTTCCTCTCCGATCGCGACAAAAGCAAACATCAGAACATCTGGGCCTACGAAACCAAGACAGGCAAATTCCGGCAGGTCACAACCTTTACCGAATTTGATGTCACCTTCCCAAGCATCGGCCCCAACGATTTGGTCTTTGAGAACGGCGGCAAACTTTACTTGTTGGATTTGGCCACAGAACAGACTCGCGAGGTCAACATCCAGGTTGTCACCGACCTCGCCACACTCAAGCCGCGGCTCGAAAATGCCGCCGGCCTGCTGTCGCATCCGGGAATCTCCCCAACCGGCAAGCGCGCAGTTTTCTCCGCGCGCGGCGACATCTTCACCGTGCCTGCCGAACATGGCGTGGTGCGCAACCTCACCCGCACTCCGGGCGTTGCCGAGCGCCATCCAACATGGTCGCCCGACGGCAAAAACATCGCCTATTTCAGCGACAAAACAGGCGAGTACGAACTGACAATCCGGCCCGCCGACGGCTCCGGCCAGGAAACCACTCTGACCAGGCTCGGCCCCGGCTTCCGCTACACCCCATGGTGGTCGCCGGACAGCCGGAAAATCGTCTTCATTGACAAAGCAATGCGCATCCATCTGCACGACCTGGACCAAAAAAAGACCACCGAAATTGACCGCCTCTACTGGGCTTACCAGCGCGAACTGGCAGCCTTCCGCGTCAGTTGGTCCAGCGACAGCCGCTGGGTTGCTTACGCAGGCGAGGCCGAAAATCAATACTCATGCATCGTCGTCTATGATACCGCCCAAAACAAACGCCACCAATTGACCTCCGGCTTTTACAACGACGACATGCCCGTCTTTGACCCGGCGGGCAAATTCCTCTACTACCGCTCCGGGCGGACATTCCAGCCGGTTTACAGCGCCATTGACTCAACCTGGATTTATCCAAACACCCAAAACCTGATTGCCGTCCCATTGCGCAAAAACATCCCCTCTCCACTGGCCCCGCGAAACGACGAGGAAACCGGCGTCAAACCCGCCACCGAATTGCCCAAACCTGCCACGACAGAAATCAAAAAAGACGACAAAACCGCCGTACCCGCCAAACCTGAACCCAAAAAGCCAGTCCTCATTGATTTGGATGGATTTGAGTCCCGCGCCATCATCCTGCCGCCTCGCGCCGGCAGGTACGATGATTTATTGGCGGCAACCAACAAGCTCATCTATCGCCGCCTGCCGCGCGCCGGCTCCGCAGATGAACGCTCCCCGCTCTGCTTCTGGGATTTGGACAAACGCGAGGAAAGAATAATCCTCGACGACTGCGACGACGTCTGGCTGGCGGCGGCCTCCGAAAAAATGCTCGTCCGTAAACGCTCCGACTACTCGATCATTGACCTCAAGGAAGGCCAGCGAATGGACAAAAAACTCGCCACAGGCACTTTGGAAATGACTGTCAACCCGCGCGAAGAATGGACACAGTTGTTCAACGACGCATGGCGCATCGAGCGCGATTTCTTCTACGACCCCAATTTGCACGGCGTTGACTGGCAAAAAATCCGCGACCGCTACAAGGCGCTGCTGGCGGATGCCGTCACACGCTGGGATGTCCACTATCTGATTGGCGATTTAATCGGTGAACTTTGTTCATCCCACACCTACCGCTCCGGCGGCGATTTGGAGTCCGGCCCTGCGCGGCCTGTCGGATACCTCGGCGTGGATTACTCGCTTGAAAACGGCGCCTATCGCATCAAGAAAATCATCGAAGCCGCCCCGTGGGACAGCGAAGCCCGCTCCCCTCTGCGACAGCCCGGCCTCAACGTCAAGGAAGGCGACTACCTCCTGGCCGTCAACGGGGTGCCCCTGGACACAAACGCCGAGCCTGCCGCCGCCTTTCAAGGGCTGGCGGACAAAACCGTCATCCTTACGATCAACGACAAACCGACCCGCGAAGGCGCCCGCGAAATCCTCGTGCAAACCCTCTCAAGCGAATACCGTCTCCGTCACCTTGCATGGATTGAAGAAAACCGCCGCAAAGTTGAACAAGCCACCGGCGGCAAAGTCGGCTACATCTACGTGCCGGACACCGGCACCGGCGGACAAAGCGAACTCGTCCGGCAATTCCGCGCCCAAATCCACAAGGCCGGCCTTATCATTGACGAACGATTCAACAGCGGCGGCCAGATACCGGACAAATTCATAGAACTGCTCAACCGCCCCCTGCGCAACTACTGGGCGGTGCGCGACGGCAAGGACTGGGTCTGGCCGCCCATCGCGCATCACGGCCCCAAAGTCATGCTCATCAACGGCTGGAGCGGCTCCGGCGGCGACTGTTTCCCCTACTACTTCAAACAATCCAACCTTGGCCCGCTCATTGGCACGCGCACCTGGGGCGGCCTTATTGGCATGACTGGCGCCCCTCCGCTCATTGACGGCGGCTCTGTCACCGTCCCAACCTTTGGAATCTACGACCTCAAAGGCCACTGGATAATCGAAGACTACGGCGTTGACCCGGACATTGAAGTAATTGACGACCCCTCAATCATGGCAAAAGGCGGCGACCCGCAACTTGACCGCGCCATTGCCGAAATCCAAAAACTCATCAAAAAGAACCCGCCCCCCCAACCCTCCAAGCCCCCTTACCCCACCCGCGCCGACTGAGGCTGCTTTTACGTCATCGCGGTAAAGACGGCAGGAAGTGCGCTGTACTGCCCAAGTAATACTGTCCAATAAAACTTTAAAGCTGCCAGTTGTTGCGGCGGAAAATGGCGACGGCAGGGCCGGTGGCAGCAGGGTAGTGAACCAGCATGTCACTCAGCCGCATTAACACCCATGGCTGCCGCGGGTCGCGTCCATTTTTGGTGAATACTATGTCGTCGGCGATGTAAACGCACATGTGCACCATTTCGATGTCAGATGCATCCGGCTGGAGTGGTCGGAAATAGAGGATTAAATCGCCGAAGCGCCCGGCCTTGGGCACCGTACGAAATTCATTTTTCAGAACACGGGCAACATACCGCGGGTCTAAAAAGCGGTCGTCCGGTTCGTCGTTGAAAAAGTTCATGGCAGTCCAGAAACAGTCCTGCGGTTTGTCAACAGCACTATTGGTGGGCGAAGGGTATGTGTAAACATGCAGGCGCGGCACAGCCGGAAAAAACCATGCGGCATTAATGCGGCCGCCTTCCGGCAGGCGTTTTACGGATTCAAGCAAGGGCTTGATCCGCTGCAGATTTGGCTCCGTGCCCCAGTAGGCAAGCAAATTTTTCAAATCCGTCTCCGGGTTTATCCGCAGGTTGATAATGAGGCTGGGCGTCCGAGACAGTGTACGGGAGACAGCCAAAACTTCCTGGGGCGGCAGGGTCATGTGCAGGTATTGTATGTCGGCAAAGCGCAACCGGCCATTCTGGATGTAGGTCATCTGTTCAATGAGGCGGATGGTTTTTTCTGGCAGGCTGCTTTGAGCAAACCATTCTTGAAAGCCGTCCTTGCGGTAATGAAAGGGGTAGCCGTATGACTGATTTTCCGGGCTTTCAGCAAGCACTTCATAGAGTTTTTGGCGCGAAGCGGCCGGTAAATCGCGCACAACATCCAGAGGTGGATCAACCCAGATGCCCTGCGGGGCTACCTTCCAGCGCGTTGAGTCAGACAGCGCCCGCAAATGCTCTTCGGGCAAATCGCACGCCTTGAACAAATCCAACAATTGCTCCGGATTGCGGCGCGGGAAAAACCAGGAGATGTTTTTGGGCGGCGGTACATAATGGCTGAAGTATTCTTCCGGCTGCTCCAACATGATGGGCGTTACTTCCAAGATACCCCATGCAGGGGACTGGCTTGTGACTGATGCGGGGCGCGCAGCGGCTTGCGGCGGACTGGGTAATTTGTCTTCAAAAGGGAGGGCTTTTATGTGGTGCAGGAATAAGATTAATCCCATGCCAATCAACAGAAATGCCAGATTCGTGGCCATCAGAAGCCCGAAGGCCTGCCGGTTTCGGCGCGCTGATTGCGGCATTTTTGAAACACTGCGTTTCATTCAACTCCCAATTTACATCCTTCCAATTGGCCGGCAGGTGGCTTTGGCACTAACACTGAGTGCGGAAGCGCCCTCCCGGCGAAAAAACAGCCGCAAAGTTTGCCCACATTTAAAACCTCAAAGCAAGATATTCTCGCGAAAAAACTAATTCGGCTGGAGTGAATGGGGCGGGCGCAATATCTTATTGGCGTGGAGCGTGGATCTTTTGGCAATGGTGTTGAATTGTTAAGTAGCGGCATGCGGGCTGCAGGAATTTCTGCGAGCGCGGTGGTGTTTACGGGCAGAAAGCCGGTTGCGGAGATGAAAGCGCCCGAATATGCCTCTACGCAGCCGTATCGAAAGTCGAGACGTGTTTCCTGAAATGGCAGGCAACGGAGAAAATCAAAGTCCGTCCGGGAAATGGGGCCGCAAAATCGGCGGCGGGATGATGGTTTTCATTGGATTTTTGCTCTCGCCGTTGTCGTGGTGGAATGATGCATTCATCAACCTGCCGCTGGCAGTAGGTTTTGGGTGGCTGGTAAGTCTGGTTTACAAACCGGCGTTTGAGTTTGCGGTTGTTTTAGGGTATTGGGCCACTAATTTGCTGGGGTTTTTCATGATGCATAAAGGGATAAAGGCAATGCGCTCGGAGCCGGATCAAGCCGCGCTCAGGCGCGAAATACGGCAGGATTTGCTAATTTCACTGGCTTACACGCTGTTGTTGGTGGTGTTGTTCAAGTTGGGCGTCTTGCAGCCGCTGGCGGATTATTGGAAAACAATGGGGGTGCAACAATGAGCCGGTGGCCGCGAAGCATTTTTGAGTCGCACCCGGCGCTGGCAAGGGTGCTGCCTTTTGCCGTATGGGTTGTGCTGACGGCGCTGCAAGGGCGGTTCGGCGCTGAGTCGGCTTACTGGATTTACGCTGCAAAGGCAGTTGTGTGCGCAATTCTGGTCTGGGCTGTTTGGCCTTTGTTGAGCGAGTGGAAGTTCGACGCAAGTTTTAATGCCGCGGCAGTAGGATTCATAAGCTTCGGCGTATGGGTTGGACTGGAAGGAGTTTATCCCAAACTTGGCACCTCTCCGGGCTGGTCGCCCCCAAACCAGTTCGGGGCGGGTTCAGCATTAGCCCTGTTCTTTGTTGGCGTGCGGCTGGCGGCTTCCGTGCTGATTGTGCCGATAATTGAGGAGGTGTTTTTCCGCTCTTTTTTGTACCGGTTTCTGGCCGACAAGAATTTTTTGGAAATTCCGTTGAACCGGATGCTGCCTGGGCCGTGGCTTGTGACGAGCGTGTTGTTTGGACTGGAGCATCACGAGTGGTTGCCAGGGATCATAACCGGTTTCCTGCTGCAGGGGCTTGTGATTCGGTCCGGCGGAATCGGCGCGGCAGTGACTGCTCATGCACTGGCCAATTTGTTTCTCGGGCTGCATGTGGTTTGGAAAGGAGCGTGGCACTTCTGGTGAGCCTGCTGCCTCCATGTATCATTCACGAGGACGAACATCTGCTGGTTGCCAACAAACCCGCCGGATGGAATACGCATGCGCCCGCGCCATACGCCGGCGAAGGGCTGTATGACTGGCTCAGACACCGCGAGCCGCGCTGGGCCAATCTGGCGATCATTCATCGGCTGGATAAAGAGACATCGGGGATCATTGTCTTTGCCAAAAGCCCCCTGGCCTGCAAAGAGCTGACCAGCCAGTTCGAGCGGCATGCGATTCAAAAGAAATATGTCTTTCTGACTGACAAGCGCCCGCCAAAGCCTGAAATCACGGCTGTTTGCTGCATCGTCCGCGCCGGCGAGCGGTATGTATGCCGGCCGGTTCATGCCGGGGCGCCTGTGGCTGAAACCCGTTTCCGGCTGCTGGGGCCGGCTTCAAGTCCCGGCTTATGGCGGGTTGAAGCCATACCAATGACCGGCAGAACCCATCAAATTCGGGCACAGGCGGCGGAAAATGGATTCCCGGTCCTGGGCGATGTGTTGTATGGAGGCAAGCCTGCGCCGCGCGTCTGCCTGCACGCGATGGAGCTGTCCATCAAGCACCCGGCAACAGGGGCGCCTGAAAAATTTTGCGTGCCATCTGATTTTGAGGCCAGGCCGGGAAGGATGTTGCGGGCGGCCTTTATTGTGCCGGATGAAACCAACGCATATCGTTTGATCAATGGGGCATCGGATGGATGGCCCGGGGTTTACGTCGAAAGGCTGGGGAATTACGCGCTCGTTGAAAGCGACAGAGAGCTGCCGGATGGCATGGCCGGGCAATTATTGTCCGAGACCGGCTGCGCAGGTCTGTACTTCAAGCGGCTGCACCGACAATTGCGCCAGCTCAACCCAGGCGAAGCCGCCCCGAAGTTGGTTGCCGGCACACCCGCCCCGCCGCGGTTTGAGATTCGGGAAAATGGCGTTGCCTTCACCTTGAGTTTTCAAGAGGGCTATTCGGTTGGGCTGTTTCTGGATCAGCGCGACAACCGCCGGCGATTTCTGACGCGGCATGTGGCCGCCGGCTTTCCATTGTATCAAACAGATTCGCCCGAAGTGCTGAACACTTTCAGCTACACATGCGGTTTCTCGGTATGCGCGGCGCTCTCCGGGGCGCGCGTTACCAGCGTTGATCTTTCCCAAAAATATCTCGCCTGGGGCATGGAGAATTTCCGGCTGAACAAACTGGAGCCGGATGCGCATGAGTTCCTGCGTGGCGATGTGTTCGACTGGCTGAAACGGCTGCGCAAGAAAGGCCGACGGTTCGATGTGGTGGTGTTGGACCCGCCAACATTTTCGCAATCGAAAACCCATGGCCGGTTCCGTGCTGAAACAGACTTTGGCGGGCTGGTGGAACAGGCCCTGCTGCTGCTCAAGCCCTGCGGAGTGCTGCTGGCAAGCACAAATGCGGCAGCTCTGCCGGCTCCGGATTTCGTGAAGACAATCCAGCAAGCCGCAGCCGCCGGCGGCAGGCGCATCATTCAATCTCATTATGTGCCGCAGCCGCCGGATTTCCCCATAAGCCGGGCCGAGCCAGCGTATCTGAAGACGATCTGGGCGCGAATTGAATAGAGGCGGCTTTGCAGCATTTGCCGGAGTGGCGAGGCGTTGTGTTCCGCAAACCGTTGCAAATAATCAAACACGGTTTTTTCGCTACTTGACGTTTTGGGCGGCAACTACTTTAATATCGCGCACTTATGCCAACGTACGAGTACGTTTGCGAAAAATGCGGACATGAGTTCGAGCTTTTTCAGTCCATGAAAGAGCCGGCGCTTGAGGTGTGTCCAAAAGAGGTTTGCCCCCGCGCGCGATGGGGCAAGGGCAAAGTCAGGCGCAAACTCGGCGCGGGCGCAGGGCTGATATTCAAGGGCAGTGGCTTTTACATCACTGACTACCGCAGTGACAGTTACAAAGCTGCCGCAAAGAAAGACAACGGCGCCTCCACCGGCAAGGATGGAGGCTCCGGCAGCGCCTCATCGGCAGGCACATCCAGCAAGCCTGCCGACAAGAAGCCGGCCAAGCCGGACAAGAGCAGTGGTTGATACGCAGAACAGGACGGCGCAACAGTCAGAGAAAGGCATCCAAACCGCCGCAGGCGACAATTACCTAGGGCGTCTTTTCCACGCCCTGATGGCTGGTGTGTGTGCCTGGCTTGTGGCGCTGCCGACACCGGCTGCCGGGCCGCGACAGTTTATCACACAAAGCCAGTCGGGGCAGTTTTCAGTCCAGGGCCCCGCCGCAGCCCGAAATAAAATCGCGCCGCCGGGCGAGCCGGCGCGGACGAATCTGCTTGCGCTGGACCCGCCGCGGCTGACAGTGATGTGCGAGCGTGTCAAACACGCCATTCTGGGCGAACTGCAAGCGCCCGATGAATGGCGGGGACGGATATTCATAAATCTGCATCAGCCACAAGCGCCGGATGAGCCGGTGCTGGTTCATGCGCAATACACCCTGCAGGGCTGGGCTTATTGGATGGATGTCCCGAATGAGATTGAACCGCCACGGCTGTTGCTGGCGCTTGTCGAAGTCATCCTGCAGGAAATTGCCAACCGCCACGCAAACGAGCGGCCGGCGGAAATTCCACCGTGGCTTGCACCCGGCATGGCGGCTCATTTGCGGACGTCGCTCGGATTCCAATTTGTGCTTCTGGACAACACGCCGGCGCTGAGCTTCGGTTCGTTTGCGACAGTCGAGCACGCCGAACGCACCGTGCGCGTGGAACGCTGGGCCGAGCCGCTCCGCATCATACGGCTGCGTCTGGGAGAGCGGCTGCCACTGGCTTTTGACGAGCTTAACTGGCCGACTGACGCCCAGTTGGAAGAGCCGCCCGGCGGGCTTTATGAAACGTCATCATACTTTTTTGTCATAAGCCTTTTGCGATTGAAAGGCGGCCCGGCGTGTTTGCGGGGATTTTTGGAGGATCAAGCGTGGCGCCATCTGAACTGGCACACCGGCTTTTTGCAGGCGTTCAAACCGCATTTTCAAACGCTGCGGGATGTGGACAAGTGGTGGGCGCTGCAAATTGCAACGCTGACCGGACGTGATCCGTCCAAGACCTACACGCTCAAGGAAAGCTGGCAAAAGTTGGAGGAAATTCTGGTGGCGCCGGTGCGAATCCGGCATGGCGCAACCAACGCGGCTCAAAATGCGGATGTACCGCTTCAAACCATAATCGGCGACTGGCCTTATGCCCGGCAGCGGGCCATTTTGCGGCAAAAGATAGTCCAGTTGCAGGCGCTGCGGCTGCGGCTGTGTCGCGAGCTTGTAAATCTGGCGGATGACTACCGCAAAACCCTTGAGCAATACATCCACCGCAGGGAGCAGACCGCCGGCGGCGATCGCAACGCATTGCCTGACAGTCCACGGCTGGCCATCCGCGAGGCCATACGCAGGCTGGACGTGCTCGATGAAATACGGGCCGACATGAAACAATACGGCACCTCCCCAGCGGCAGAGACAGCCTTACCGGAGCTGACAAATGCGCCGCCGCCGGCGCTGGTTGTCCCCAAAAAGCGGCGCTGACACCTGCATGTCCGCTTGCAAATCATCCGGCAAAGCGTAAGCTTCAATTAGATGCGCCCGTAAACGAAAGCGCTATTGATGGCATCATGGTAATCGCCAAACAATGCCGGCCGGCGGCAGGCAAGCGACTGCGAGAAGCAGGCGTGGCTTTTACGTTAATTGAGCTGCTGGTGGTCATTGCCATAATAGCCATCTTGGCGGCGTTGCTTTTGCCGGCGCTGGCGGCAGCCCGCGAGAAAGGCCGGCGCACCGTCTGCATCAACAACCTTCACCAGCTCCATCTGATGGTCAGCATGTATGCAAACGACCACGAACAATACGTGCCGCTTGGGATCAAAGACTATGGCAGGTTCGAGCACATCAATTGGATAAGCAGCAACATGGCCTACACCTGGAAGACCGATTACAATTTACCGTATAAAACCATGTGCTGCCCAAATGTATGGGGACCGTACGGCGAGCAACTCCGTTTCAGCGCCGCAATGGGAGGCGCCGAGCTTGGCTACAATTACCTTGGCGGCCACGGCGTTGTTGAGGTCTTCCCGGGCTACCGATGGCGCATTGCCAACTGGCAATCGCCACGGCGCATGACCGATATCAGCACCAACGGTGAGGATTTGGTTCTGTTTTGCGATTTAAACCAGTACTCGATCAACGAAAATTTTACCACCGTACAACACGGAGTTTATGGCGGAAAATCTGAAACGCTTACCAATGGCGTTGAAACTGTCCGCCTTTATTCAGTAGGCGGCGTGCCGCCCGGACAAGCCGGCTCCAAGGGCGGGCACCTGGCTTTTCTCGATGGCGCAGTCAAATGGCGGCGCATGTCCGAAATGCGCGAGCGGCAGGCAATGGACCCGTCGCCCATGAACTTGCGAAGCCTTGATTACAAGGCGTACTGGTGATTTACCCAAAGAAACGAGCCTGCCGGTTTTCTCCCGCAAGTAACATGTCGCCGGCTGCCCGGCTCGAGTCGGATGGCTTCAAAATTTTTCTGCGAAATTCCGGATGCCGTATTTTTCCGCCCGCCTCGGCAGTCTGCGCCCCAACCCACAAACAGGCGGCGGCCGCCAATACCGTCAACAACGCCCCCGGCAACAGGATTTTCGGCCATTTCCAGCTCGCCGCCCCAACGCCTCCGGCCAAAACCGCCGTAGCGAAATACATCCAAAGCCATTTCTCGGCCAAATGCCGGTGTGTTTTCAAAAACTCAACTCCGTCGTCATCCAGCAAATCGTAAACATTGTCAGCGCCGGCATCGCCGCTCCAAACCACCGGCCATGCCGACAATGCAAGCAAAGCAACACCAACAAGGCCAATCCGCGCGGCGGCCTGATTCCGCAAAGCGGTGGCTGCAGCCAGGAAAAGTGCAGCCACCACAAGCCCCACCAGAGGCAGGTGGTTGATCATCAGGTGCAAATGCTCCGGCCGCCGGGCCATCTCAAGCCAATGTTCAAATCCATCAGACATGCTTATAATGATTTTATCGGCGCCAAATATGCACTGAATTTTGCCAACTGGCAAGAAAACCGCGTTTAATTTCGCCGCCTCCACCCCCATCCAGAGCAAATCGCCTTGCTTCCTTCTGGACTGGGGGTAATTTGTCTCCCCATGTTGCTGTCTTCAAACACGTCTGGGAAAATGAGTTCAGAAAAATCGTCGCAGGCAGATTGGGCGCATCCGGATTGCTTCGCGCGGCGGCATATCGGGCCGCGGCCTGAAGAGATGGAGGAGATGGCGCGCGCATGCGGCTTCCAATCGGTTGCGGCGTTTATCGAAGCAGCAGTTCCGGAAAACATCCGCAGCTCCAAACCGCTGAATTTGCCGCCAGCGCTCGGCGAGGCCCAGGCGCTGGCCGGCCTGCGTGCTCTTGCCTCGCAAAATCAGATTTTCCGCTCCTACCTGGGGATGGGCTATTACGACTGCATAACTCCACCGGTCATTCAGCGGAACATATTCGAAAACCCCGCGTGGTACACACCATACACGCCTTATCAGGCTGAGATTTCACAGGGCCGCCTTGAAATGTTGCTTAATTTCCAAACCATGGTCTGCGAGCTGACCGGTCTGGAAGTTGCCAATGCATCTCTGCTGGACGAGCCGACAGCCGCCGCAGAAGCCATGATGCTCTGCCACAGGGTCAAGGATGCCGAAGGCACACATGTTTTCTTTGTTTCCGATACCTGCCATCCGCGGACTATCGAGGTGGTGAAAACCCGCGCGAAAGCATTGGGCATCGAAATTGCAGTCGGCGACTTCCGCGCCTTTCAATTTCATCCACAAGTTTGCGGGGCGCTTGTGCAATATCCGGCCACAAACGGCCAGATACATGATTACTCGGACTTCGCCAAAAAAGCTCATGACGCAGGCGCGTTGGTTATTGTGGCCGCCGACTTGCTGAGCCTGACGCTTCTGCGACCGCCGGCGGAGTTTGGGGCGGATGTTGCCGTTGGCAGCGCGCAACGTTTCGGCGTGCCGATGGGTTATGGCGGGCCGCATGCCGCCTTCTTTGCAACCCGCGATTCGTTGAAACGCCAGATGCCCGGACGCCTTGTCGGAATCTCCCGCGACAGCCGCGGGCGGCCTGCGCTACGGCTTGCACTTGGCACACGCGAGCAACACATACGCCGCGAAAAAGCCACCAGCAACATCTGCACCGCGCAGGCGTTGCTGGCAACAATGGCTGCCGCTTATGCAATTTATCACGGCCCCGAAGGCCTCCGGCAAATCGCCGCCTACGTTCATTCCCTTGCGTGCGCCCTTGCGGACGGCCTGCGACGGCTCGGACATACAGTCAGCGACGGCCCGTGGTTTGACACCCTGCAAATACGCCTCCACCGCGGCTCAACCGATGAGCTGTGCCGCATCGCAGCGCGTCACAAAGTAAATCTGCGTATCTTTGACTCCCAAACAGTGGGCGTGGCGCTGGATGAAACAACAACACCAGGCGATATCCTGACGCTGCTGCAAATTTTCAACGACGACAAGCCGGTGGATTTCACACTTGAAAAGCCTGAGCCTGCAATTCCGCCACAGCATCGCCGCACGTCTCCCTTCATGACCCAGCCGGTTTTCAACCGCTACCATTCCGAGCTGGAGATGGCCCGCTACTTGCACCGGCTTCAGGCGCGCGATTTCTCCCTCTGCCACGGCATGATACCGCTGGGTTCATGCACAATGAAACTGAACGCAGCAGTGGAAATGCTGCCCCTTAGCTGGCCGGAGCTTGCGCGGTTGCATCCTTTCGCCCCGCCCGAACAGGCGTGCGGTTACCATGAGATGTTCAGGCAACTGGAGCAGTGGCTCGCGGAAATTACGGGCATGGCCGCGGTTTCACTCCAACCCAATGCCGGCTCCCAGGGCGAATACACCGGGCTTTTGGTAATTCGACAATATCATCAAAGCCGCGGCGAAGGTCATCGCAACATCTGCCTTATACCGTCATCGGCGCACGGAACCAACCCGGCCAGCGCCGTCATGGCAGGCTTGAAAGTCATTTCGGTGGCTTGCGATTCCCATGGCAACGTTGACTTGCGCGACTTGCGCGCCAAGGCGGAGTCCAACTCCGCCAACCTCGCCTGCATGATGATAACCTACCCCTCAACACATGGCGTTTTCGAGAAAGCCATCCGCGAGATTTGCCAGATCATCCATGCCAACGGCGGCCTTGTGTACATGGATGGCGCAAACATGAATGCACAAGTCGGGCTTTGCTCGCCGGGCGACCTTGGCGCGGACGTATGCCACTTGAACCTGCACAAAACCTTCGCCATTCCACATGGCGGCGGCGGGCCGGGGATGGGGCCAATTGCAGTCACATCGAAGTTGGCGCCATTCCTGCCTGAACGCAGCGCCTCCACAAATGCCGCACAACAACCAGTCGGCCCTGTCGCAGGCGCGCCCTATGGCAGCGCCAGCATACTGTCAATTTCATGGGTGTATATTGCGGCGATGGGCGCCGCCGGACTTCTGCAGGCAACACAAGCGGCCATACTCAACGCGAACTACATTTCCAAACGCCTGGAGCCGTATTTCCCAACACTCTACAAGGGACCAACCGGGCTTGTCGCCCATGAATGCATCCTGGATTTGCGCCGCTTCAAACACACCACCGCAGAGGACGTTGCCAAACGACTGATGGATTTCGGATTCCACGCCCCAACTCTATCGTGGCCGGTGGCGGGCACGCTCATGGTTGAGCCTACCGAAAGCGAATCCAAAGCCGAGCTCGACAGATTCTGCGACGCCATGATTGCAATCCATGCCGAAATGATGGCCGTCGAAACCGGTCAGATTGACAGGACCGACAATCCGTTGAAAAACGCGCCGCACACCGCCGACATGCTGGCAGACGACTGGTCGCATCCGTACCCGCGCCGACAGGCGGCTTTTCCGGCGCCATGGACGCTTGAATGGAAATTCTGGCCGGCTGTCGGGCGCGTGGACAACGTCTATGGCGACCGCAACCTGGTTTGCACCTGCGCCAACTGGCCCGCCTGAGCCAGCGCCAGACTAACGCCTTTCGTAAAGCCCGACCAGCTCCGTCTCGGCCAGAATATGGCCTTTCATGGCCGCATCAAGCTGTTGCCGCGTTGCCCGCGGTTTCAAGGCCGGCTCGATGTCCAGAGCGTACAGCCGGAAATGATAATGATGCACGCCGTGTCCGGGCGGCGGCATCGGGCCGCCATAGCAGGCACGCCCCCAACTGTTCAGTCCCTGTTTCGCACCGCCCAACTCCGGCAGCACCTCTTTGCGCGCCACGTTTTCCGGCAAACCCGCCGTTTGCGCCGGCAACCCGTAAATTACCCAGTGCACCCATGTCCCAACAGGCGCATCTGGATCATCGCAAATCAGCGCCCAGCTCTTCACCCCTGCCGGGGCGCCCTCCCATTTCAATGGCGGCGAAACATCCGCCCCCTCGCCGGTGTAGCGCGCCGGGATTTTGCCGTTGTGCACAAAAGCCGTGCTGGTGAGCTTAAGCCCGTTCATCTCCTTCTCCTTTCCTGTTAGAAGCCCGCCAATGGCCGCCGCCACCGCGGCCATCATCAGCAGGCGCATTGTTTTTGTTTTCATTTCTTTGATAGCCCCACTGAGAGCGGACAAGCCGCCGTTAGTTGTTAGGATACAATGGCAAACGTGTTTGAAGCGATTTCAAAAATCTGTCGCTCAAAGTATTCAATGCGCGCCGAGCAAGGGTGAACTCCTCGGCCAGCTTCTCACAGGCAGTTCGCAAATCGAACTCCCCTGCCTCCCTTGCCGTCAGCCGATAAAAGCGCCGCCCCGTCTCCTCGTAATCACCAACCGTGCGCTGGCTTGCAAACGCCCTCCGCGGACGCGCCACGAACAGCGAGGCGTGTTCGGGGTAAATCCCGCTCAAAAACAGTGCCAAATCAGCCATCCGCTTGTATATGGCTGGACGCTGGCTCTCCGGGCACAACCTGCACAATGTGGCCAAATCGTCCAAATCCAAATCACTGAACGCCCGCTTGTGCCACCTGCCACGTTCTCTCCAGTAAATGGTGCCGCTTTGCGTCCGCACAAATGAACAAAGCATCTCCACCAAATAATCCAGCACCACCCCTGTTGAAAGCAGCTCCACCACCTTTGCCGCCTCAAACACTGGTATGCGCTCGCCCCGCGCCCCTATCTCGTAAACATAACTTTCCACCGCCAGCTCGCGCCTCACTCGCCGAAGCAGGATGCTGAAAAGCATCGCAGGCGAAATCCGCACCATCCCCTCTTCAGAAGCCAGCACGCGCTCAAACAAATTTGAATCTTCGAGCATCTGCTCGACTATATCCTCCTTGTCGCGCACCAGCCGCAATATGTTCTCATAATCCTTGCGCCGGGTTGCGACCGTCTCCACCAAAAACCGCAAATCCGATTCACTCAACCGCACCATAACCAGAACTCGCGCCGCTGTTCATCTTCTCTGCGGCTATTCAGCCTTACTCTACCACAACCCCCGCCCCAGTGCAAAACTCATCATCGAGCTTGCGCCAGCCAGCCGTTGTAAAAATAGATATGGACAATAGAGAGCAAGCGCAAATATCCTGTCGCAGTTGCCCATGAGAAATAGGATGTTGCTCGTTTTTCGGGATTGGCGCCGGTTGTTGCCGCAATGCAATGCAGGATGGCTTGGGGCGGCTTCAATTCTTTTTGTATTGATTTGCTGCCATACGGCAAATGGGGCGGAGGCGACGTCGCAGAATCCGGCAGCGCCAGTCGCCAAACCAAATTTGGTAATCATCAACATTGATGACCTGGGTTATGCGGACATCGGGCCGTTCGGTTCGGTAACAAACCGCACGCCGAACTTGGACCGCATGGCCAAGGAGGGACGCCGGCTTACATCATTCTACGCCGCGCCGGTGTGTTCCCCATCGAGGGCCGCCCTGATGACAGGTTGCTATCCGAAGCGGGTGTTGCCGATTCCACATGTGCTTTTTCCGGCAAATGACCACGGCTTGTCTCCAGATGAATTAACCGTGGCCGAGGTTCTCAAAGCCGCCGGTTATGCAACCGGCATGGTTGGGAAATGGCATCTGGGCGACCAACCTGAATTCCTGCCAAACCGGCAGGGATTCGATTCGTGGCTTGGATTGCCATATTCAAACGACATGGGACCAGCACAGGACGGCGTCAAAAGCGACCTGGGCAAGCCGCTCCCACAACCCAAAGGCAAGGGACAACCGCCTCTGCCGCTTTTGCGTGATGGCAAGGTCATCCGCCGCGTTTTACCCAATGACCAGCAGTCGCTGGTTGAGCTTTATACGACCGAGGCCATCCATTTCATCCAGCAGAACAAACAACGGCCTTTTTTCCTTTACCTCGCGCATAATGCAGTGCATTTCCCAATCTATCCCGGCCCAAAATGGGCGGGCCGCTCGCCGCATGGCATTTATTCCGATTGGGTTGAGGAAGTTGACTGGAGCGTGGGCCGCGTGCTCGATACACTGCGCGAGCTGGGGCTGTCTGACCGCACATTGGTGCTGTTCACAAGCGACAATGGCGGAACACCCCGCGGCTCAAATCTTCCGCTGCGCGGCTACAAGGGCAGCACCTGGGAGGGAGGCGTGCGCGTCTGCACCATTGCATGGTGGCCCGGCAAAATACCGGCGGGCACATCCTCAGATGCCATCACCGGCATGTTCGACGTGCTGCCAACATTCGCCGCTCTTGCAGGCGCCGAGATTCCCAAAGACCGGAAAATTGACGGCGCGAACATCTGGCCCGTCCTGGCAGGAATTCCAAATACCACGCCGCCGCATGACACCTTTTACTATTACCGGGGTCTGCGGCTGGAAGCTGTGCGGCAGGGGGATTGGAAACTGCGCCTGCCGGATGCGCCACAGGCGGCAAGAAATCCCGCCGCCCAGGGGCAGGCTCCACGCCAACCACGCGGCGCAGGAGCGGCTGCTTCGTCAAAACCAAGATTGTACAATTTGAAAACCGATATTGGCGAAACTACGGATGTGGCCGATGCCAACCCACAAATCGTCGCCAAGCTTCAAGCATTGATTGATGCGATGAAGAATGACCTGGGACTCGATGGCATCGGGCCAGGCTGCCGTCCATTGGGAAAGGTTGCGAACCCGGCGCCAATCATTGACTTCAACGGCCAAATCCGCAAAGACTGCGCCCCTTCAAATCCCTAATTGCCAAGCAGTCGTCAAAAATTGAGTTTTCAATCCATTTAAGCCTTTATCTGGAAGTAAACGTTTTCGTAATCTATTGATATCCAAGTGATTGGCATCGGTTTCTTGGAATATGTAACAACAGTTTAGATTTCTGCTTGAAAAATAAAGTTGAGTTTAAGATTTGCCGTTTGTCCCGTTTGTCCCAGACAAAAACGTGACAAACAGGCGCTGGCAGGCTAGACTTCTGCATCCGGTTTTGTCCGGCAACAAAAATCAAAAAGAATTATGCGTTCAGACATCGTTAAAAAAGGTATCGAGAGGGCGCCGCATCGCAGCCTGCTGCGCGCGACCGGCTGCATCGAAAGTGAAGACGACTTTAACAAGCCGTTTATAGCAATCTGCAACAGTTACACCGACTGCATTCCGGGGCATGCCCACCTCAACGAGGTGGGTTCTCTGATAAAACGGCTGGTGCGCGAAGCCGGCGGCGTGCCGTTTTTGTTCAATACAATCGGGATAGATGACGGAATCGCCATGGGCCACAGCGGGATGAAGTACTCGCTGCCATCGCGTGAATTGATAGCCGATTGCGTGGAGTCCATGGTGAAGGCGCATTGTTTTGACGGGATGATTTGCATTCCCAACTGCGACAAAATCATTCCGGGAATGTTGATGGCAACGATGCGGTTGAACATCCCGACCATATTTGTAAGCGGCGGCCCGATGGCAGCCGGAATTTCCCAAAAATCCAGTGCGGAGGATGCACCGGAATTTCTAAGGACGGCAGAGAAAGCGGCGGATTTAATTACCGTGTTTCAGGGGGTTGGAAAATTGCAAAGCGGCCAAATCTCCGCAGAGGAGCTTGCAAGGCTGGAAAAAATTGCGTGCCCAACATGCGGTTCGTGTTCGGGCATGTTCACTGCCAACTCGATGAACTGCCTTTGCGAAGCGCTGGGAATGGCGTTGCCAGGCAACGGCACAATACTGGCTGTGTCGAAGGAGCGCGAATCCTTGTACCGGTGGGCGGCAAGGCAAATTCTGAAACTGATCGAAATGGATTTGAAGCCGCGGGACATAGCCACGCTTGAAGCCTTTGACAACGCGCTTGCGCTGGATGTGGCAATGGGCGGCTCAACCAACACCATCCTGCACACCCTCGCCGTAGCCCGCGAGGCCGGCATTGCTTATGACATCGCCCGGATTGATTCAATATCCAAACGCGTGCCCTGCCTTTGCAAGGTTTCACCGTCATCGGCCTACCATCTGCAAGACGTGCACCGCGCCGGTGGCATTTACACAATTCTCGGTGAATTGATGCGGCTGGATGAAGCCAATGGATGGAAAGACGACAAACCGTTGCACGGCATCACACCGCGTGCTGAACGCATACTGACCTGCGGCTGCAAAACTGTCACAGGCAAAACGATTGGGGAAAACATTGCCGAGTGGGATGTGCGCTCGCCACACTGCCTGCCGGAGGCGAAGGCATTCCGTGTCTCAGGAGCAGCGGCCCTGTTGCTGGACCCCAATGACAAGCTCGGACAGGCTGCCCGCACCGCCAGCGGCAATCTGATACCAAAGCCGATGGAACACTTTGCAGGCGATGAACGCGCCATTGTCCTGTGGCGCCTTGCTGCGGCATGGAACGCCGGAGAGCTGGAGGCGCTGATGGCGAATTTTGACGAGCATGCGGAGGTGCTGTTGCAGCCGGGACACCCGGCCAACGGGCGTTCTGAAATACAATTGTGGATGCAACAGCAGTTGCAACAAGCCCGCGGCCTTGTCCGCGCAGAGCTGGCTGCACTCAAGAAGACACCGGTGCTTATCTTCTGGAAGTACGAAAAGACCGGCTCACGCGAACGGCTCTGGCTGTTGCGGGTTTCCAAGTACAAAAACAATCAGATTGCCAGCGCCTATTTTGAGGCGCGGCCCGCGCCGCTCAAAGAGGCGGCCTCAACCGGCATCATGCCTTATGACCCGGCTGCATTTTTCAAGCCGGAGGACTGCATACGCACACGCGCAACCGCATACTCAGCCGAGGGCGGCCTTGCAATCCTCTACGGCCAACTGGCTCCCGGCGGCTCGGTAGTCAAGACCGCGGGCATCAGCGAAGAGTTCAAGAAACGTTGTGGCCCGCAGTTTGTATTTGAGGGGCCTTGCGTAATTTTTGAGAGCCAGGAAGAGGCATGCGAAGGCATCCTTGCCGGCAAGGTCAAAGCCGGCGATGTGGTCATCATACGCAATGAAGGGCCGCGCGGTGGGCCGGGCATGCAGGAAATGCTGTCGCCCACCAGTTACATCGTTGGCATGGGGCTGGGCGACAAAGTGGCGTTGATTACCGATGGGCGCTTTAGCGGCGGCACCGCCGGGGCATGCATCGGCCATGTATCGCCGGAGGCAGCCGAAGGCGGCCCAATCGGCCTGTTGAAAGCCGGTGACAGAATTCGGATAGATTTCCCAAATCGTCGCATTGATATTCTGGTGCCGGAAACCGAGCTTGCAGAACGGCGGAAGAACTGGCAGCCGTTAAAACGCGACTTGAGCGGCTGGCTTGCGCGTTATCAAAAGATGGTGACCAACGCCAGCCAGGGCGCGGTATTGACGGTACAATAACAAACCCAGGGGGCGACTCGCATCCCGCCCAATTTACAGGTGGTTTTGTCCCAAATAAATTTTGGGGCAGTAATCGGCAATTTTTGTTTAGACGCCAAATAGTGGACATGTATTTTCCCGCCTGATAATGACGGAGTCAGAACGACTATTGTTGAGCGGTGACGAAGCCATTGCCCTTGCAGCTTTGCATGGTGGAGTGTCACTGGGGTCTGGTTATCCAGGGACACCGTCCACGGAGATATTGGAATACTTTAATCAAATTGGGGGCATGGCGGAATGGTCGCCCAATGAAAAAGTTGCGCTGGAAGTAGGTCTGGGGATTGCATACGGCGGCGGGCGGGCGCTTGTGACGATGAAACATGTTGGCCTTAACGTCGCTGCAGATCCCTTGTTCACAGCCGCATACACCGGTGTAAGCGGGGCGTTGGTTGTGGTGTCAGCCGATGATCCGGGAATGGCATCCAGTCAGAATGAACAGGACAACCGGCATTACGCCGTGGCGGCAGCGGTGCCAATGCTCGAACCGTCGGACTCACAGGAAGCCTATGACTTCACACTGGCGGCCATTGAAATATCTGAACGCTGGCGCCTGCCTGTCCTGCTGCGAGTCACCACGCGTGTATGTCATACAAAAGCGGCGGTGCGCCCTCGAGCCTGCTTGCCAAAACCGCAGCCCGGGTTTGTTCGCGATCTGAAATCCCGCGTAATGATTCCCGCAAATGCAAGGCCCGCCCATCCACGCCTTAGAAGAAAATTGGAGGAACTGGCGAGATTCAATGAAAACAGCGACCTGAACCGTGTTATTCCTGGAAACAAAGGGCTTGGGATAATAACTTCCGGAATTACCTATATGCATGTGCGGGAGGCGGCACCACAGGCATCTATATTAAAACTGGGGCTGACTTATCCGCTGCCGTTCAAGAAAATCGCAAACTTTGTTGCGTCAGTCGAAAGATGCATTGTGGTTGAAGAAGGAGACCCATGGCTGGCGGACGCCATCCGCGCCGCAGGCATACAAGTGAAAGGCAAACCGGAAATGTATCGCTTTGGGGAACTTAATGTTGCCCGCGTGCGCCGGATACTCGCCGGGGATGTTTCACCGGAACCGGAGAAGCCGCCGGGCAAGCCGCCACAACTTTGCGACGCCTGTCCGTATCGTTTTGTGTTCCCGGTTTTTCGCAAGCTTGATTTGATAGTAGCGGGGGATATCGGCTGTTATACACTCGGGGTTTTGCCGCCTTTTGAGGCCATGGATACATGTGTATGCATGGGGTCAAGCATTGGTGTGGGACTCGGCTTGCGAAAAGTCCTGCCGCCAGAACAAGCGAGGCGAGTTGTAAGCGTCATCGGCGACAGCACGTTCGTGCATAGCGGCATTACCGGCATTGTGGAAATGGCCTACAACCCTCCTCCCACCGGCCATGTGGTGGTGATTTTGGACAATTACACCACAGCGATGACAGGCCATCAGGAGCATCCTGGCACCGGCCGCCTGCTTGACCATAGTCCGGCGCGAAAACTTGTAATTGAGGAGCTTTGCAAGTCTGCGGGAATCGAGAAGGTGCATGTGTGTGAGCCGCGGGCTGGCTCAACTGAATTTGAGGCATTGCTTTTGGAATGTCTAAACAGCGGACAAACGGCGGTAATTATTGCCCGGCGGCCTTGTGTTCTGCTTTCAAAGCAATTGAAGCAAAACCAGAGCGCCATTCCCGTCTGCAACAACGCAACACAGGATTTGTGCGAAAAACCAATTGCCGATTGAGGTTATGGTTACAAATGTTGTGATTGCCGGCCTTGGTGGCCAGGGGGTGCTGAAAGCATCGGATATTCTTGCCGATGCAGTGTTCAGCGCCGGGTTTGATGTCAAGAAAAGTGAAGTGCACGGAATGGCACAACGCGGCGGCTCCGTCTGCAGCGAAGTCCGGTTTGGCTCGGAAGTGCTAAGCCCAATGATAACGCCGGGCGAAGCGGACTATTTGATAATTCTTGCGGCTGACCAAATCGAATTTTGGCTCCACATGCCAGGACCGGAGGGCGTCATAATCACACCGGAATCGGTGGATGCGAAGCGACTGCCGGCAAAGCGCAGCTTGAATGTGGCGCTCCTTGGATGCCTGAGCCTCCATCTGGATGTGCCCCTTGAATTCTGGATGGCATCATTGCGCCGCAATTTCGATGAAAAGTTTTTCGAGGACAACAAGCGGGCTTTTGAACTTGGCCGGCTTCCATTAAAACAACCATTTACTGTAAAGGCTAAGCTGTGAACCGCAAAGAAACCAAACTGCAATTTAATCCAGTAAGCGCATCTGATTTTCTTCCGCTGCAACAACTGCGGACACTGCAGTTTCAGCGGCTTCAATCAATTGTCCAGCGCGCCTATGATCACCAGAAACTATTCCGCAGCCGCATGGATGAAAGAGGTCTTGCGCCGCGGGATTTGCAGAGTTTGGAAGACATCGCCAAACTGCCGTTTTCATTCAAAAGTGATTTGCGCGACATGTACCCATTCGGGCTGCTGGCAAGCCCGATGAGCGAGGTGGTACGCCTGCATGCCTCCAGCGGCACAACTGGCAAGCCCATCGTTGTTGCATACACAGCCTCTGATATTGCGGTTTGGACCAACGCAATGGAACGCTGTTTCGCAGCCTGCGGCGTGCACCGGGGCGATATCATTCAGAATGCCTACGGCTACGGCCTGTTTACCGGCGGGTTGGGCGCACATTATGGCGCTGAAAGCATCGGCGCGACGGTCATACCCATAAGCGGCGGCAACACACAGCGCCAAATAATGGTAATGAAAGATTTCGGAGTGACGGTCATCTGCTGCACACCCAGCTATTTTGTTCACCTCATTGAAGAAGCCGCCAGAATGGGGGTTGATCTCAAAGAACTGCCGCTGCGCGCCGGCATTTTCGGAGCCGAGCCGTGGACCGAAAACATGCGCCAGCGCATACAGGCCGAGAGCGGCATCAAGGCTTACGATATCTACGGGTTGTCGGAAATTATTGGCCCGGGCGTGGCCATGGAATGTCACTGCCAGTGCGGACCGCACATTTTGGAGGATTATTTTTATCCGGAGATAGTTGATCCGGCCACAGGCGAGGTTCTGGGGGAAGGCGCCGAAGGCGAGCTTGTGCTGACCACGCTCTGCAAACAGGCGATGCCAATGATTCGCTATCGCACCCGCGACATCACCGCGCTCACTAGTGAGCGGTGTGAATGTGGCCGGACACTTCGGCGAATAAAACGCATTTCACGCAGATGTGATGACATGTTTATCATTCGCGGCGTGAATGTGTATCCGTCACAAATTGAGGCGGCGCTGTTGCGCGTCGAAGGCACGCTGCCGCATTACCAAATTATTCTCACCAAGAACAAGGGCCTCGATGAAATGGAAGTCAGGATTGAGGTAACTTCTGATGTTTTCAGCGACACCATTGGCGCCATGGAATCATTGCAGCAAAAGATTTCGCACTCCATTGAAACCACAGTTGGCATACGCGCCAATGTCCGTCTGGTTTCACCTCGAAGCATTCAAAGGTCCGAGGGCAAGGCCAAACGGGTAATTGATCAGCGCAACCTCTGATTCACTACACAACATGAAACTCAAACAACTGTCGCTTTTCCTCGAAAACAAGCCGGGCGCGCTCGGCGCGCCAATGCGCGTGCTTGCCGCCGCCGGGCTTAACATTACTACAATGTCGCTGGCTGACACACAGGACTTCGGCATACTCCGCCTGATCGTGCGCGAGTGGGAAAAAGCGCTCGCCTTGTTGCAACAGAATGGCTTTGTCGTCAACGTGACAGATGTCATCGCAATCGAAGTATCCGATAAACCGGGCGGGCTGGCTGAAATACTCACACCCATTGAAGACAGTGGCATCAACGTTGAATACATGTATGCTTTCACTTTGAAGAAAGGTGACAAGGGCGTCCTGGTATTTCGCTTTGACAACCCGGACCGCGCCCTGACCGTGCTTAAACAGCACAAAATAAATGTTGTGGGCCAGATCGAACTGTTCAAGAGAGTCGGGAAAACGGACGGTTAAATCCCTGCAAGCCTCCCTATGCCGCGGCTTCCCGCCAAACATTTTGCAGTTTCTGCTTTGTGAAGCGTATTCTTGACTTGCAGTTCAGGTAAACCCAACACTGCTTCCATGCGTCGCATACATTATCTCCAGGCCACAATTTGCATGGTTCTGGCACTGGCCGGCTCAATGACCACATGCTTTGCCGAAGAGCCGGCAAAATCCATGCTTACGTTGGAAAGGATTTTCAGTCAGGAGGAATTTAAACCCCAGGATTTGGGGCCGCTTGTATGGCTCAGGGATAATTCAGGATACACAGTTCTGGAAAAATCCGAATCCATCAAAGACGGCATGGATATGGTGCGGTATGACCCGGAATCCGGCTCCCGCGAAATTCTCGTCCGGGCCTCGGAGTTGACGCCCCGCGGCAAGTCGCAGCCGCTTAAGATAGATGATTACGCGTGGTCCGACGACATTAGCAAACTGCTGATTTTTACAAACAGCAAGCGAGTTTGGAGAAAACAGACACGCGGCGATTACTGGGTTTTCGATTTGAAAAAAAGGGAGCTGAAACAGTTGGGCGGCAAGGCCGCGCCTTCGACACTCATGTTTGCCACCTTTTCCCCGGACGGGCGGCGTGTAGCATACGTGTGCCAAAACAACTTGTTCGTTCAAAACCTCGACGACCTGCGCATAACGCAACTTACCACTGACGGCTCCGACTTCATAATAAACGGCACTTCCGACTGGGTATATGAGGAGGAATTCGGACTGCGAAATGGGTTCCGATGGAGTCCGGACGGAAAATTTATCGCCTACTGGCAGTTCAACACTTCGGGCGTCAACCAGTTCAAGCTGGTCAATTATACCGACGGGCTATATCCAAAAATCACATCCTACGCCTACCCTAAAGTCGGCGAAACCAACTCTGCCTGCCGCGTGGGCGTCGTAAAATCCACCGGTGGAAAAACGCGCTGGTTTCATCCAAATGCAGACCCGCGCAACCATTACATCCCGAGGATGGAATGGTCAAAAGATTCCAGGTACATCGTGTTTCAACAGCTCAACCGGCTTCAAAACACAAACTCGGTCATTCAGGCCGACGTAAAAAATGGAACACTCCAAACCCTGCTTCTCGAACGCGACGATGCCTGGGTCGAGGCAGTACAGGATTGGCATTGGCTTGCCAGCGGGCAGCGTTTCCTCTGGCTAAGTGAACGCGACGGTTGGCGGCATATCTATTCCTTTGACTGCGCAAGCCGGCAACTGACACTGCTGACTCCGGGTGAGTACGACGCAATAAACATCAGCGGCGTGGATGAAAAGTTAGGATGGGTTTACTTTATAGCTTCGCCGGATAATGCAACGCAGCGATATCTTTATCGGGCAAAACTCGACGGGAGCGGCAAAGTTGAACGCGTCACACCACGCGAGCAGTCGGGCACTCATTCTTACGAAATATCAAAAGACTGCCGCTGGGCCTTTCACACATATTCAAGTTTTGGCCGGCCGCCAGTAACGGAGCTTGTGCGGTTGCCGGAGCACAAGCTCATCCGCGTATTGGCCGACAATTCCAAACTATCTGCCAAACTTGCTGAGCTAAAACAATGTCCAGCCGAATTTTTCAAAGTCCAAATCGGCAACGGAGTACAGTTCGATGCATGGTGTATAAAACCGCCGGATTTTGATCCCGCCAAACGTTATCCGCTATTCATTTATGTCTATGGCGAGCCGGCAGGTTCAACCGTTGTGGATGCCTGGGGCGGGGAAACCTACCTTTGGCACTGTATGTTGGCACAGCAGGGCTATGTGGTGATGAGCATTGATAATCGCGGCACCGCTGCGCCACGCGGGCGACTCTGGCGCAAAATCATCTATCGCCAAGTCGGCATTCTGGCTTCGGAGGACCAGGCAGCAGCAACGAGACAAATCCTTGGAGAACGCCCATGGTTGGATGCCAGCCGCGTGGGTATATGGGGCTGGAGCGGCGGCGGTTCAATGAGCCTCAATGCCATCTTCAGATATCCTGATCTCTATCGAACTGCCATGGCGATCGCCTTCATCTGCAATCAAAGATTCTACGATACCATTTACCAGGAGCGATACATGGGACTGCCCGCTGATAATCCAGAGGGCTATCGCAACGGCTCGCCAATCACCTTCGCAAGCCAATTAAAGGGCAACCTTCTTCTCGTCTATGGCACAGGCGATGACAACTGCCACTATCAGAACTGTGAAGTGCTCATCAACGAACTGATAACTCATAACAAACAGTTCTCCCTGATGTCCTATCCAAACCGGACTCATGCCATCAAGGAAGGCAAAAACACCAGACGCCACTTATTCGAAACTCTCACCCGATACCTCAGGGAAAACCTGCCGCCTGGTCCTGTTGGAAAATGAACTTTATTACTGATAAAACATCCCCATGCTGCAGCAGCCGGGCTGCAACTCCTGCCTGCAAGGCTTTATTTACGGGAAATTTCGATTTGCAAACCGCAAATTAAAGAACATTTTATCAATCGCATTATGAAACAGAGCCTGCCCATAAGCATTTTCAACGACGTTATTGGACCAGTTATGCGCGGCCCTTCCAGCTCCCACTGCGCCGCCGCTTTGCGCATCGGACGGCTGGCCCGCGATTTGATGGACGGCCAGATCAATGGTTTGCTGGTTCAATTTGACCGCCAGGGGTCACTGCCAACCACACACGAAAGCCAGGGTTCTGACATGGGGCTTTTCGGAGGATTGTTGGGGTGGGATGCCGCGGACGAGCGGCTGCCCGGCTCGGCAGAAGCATTGCGCGCGGCGGGAATTAGTGTCCGATTCGAGACAGTGGATGTCGGAGACCCGCATCCCAACACCTACCGCCTGACACTGCGGAATGCGCGCGAGGAACATTCCCTTGTCGCCATTTCAACAGGTGGAGGAATGATCGAAGTAATCGCCGTGGATGGCTTCAACGTATCCATGTTTGGCGATTACCACGAAACCCTTTTATGGGTTGATGGCAACGCGGATGCGCTTGTGATGCGATTGCAAAATTTGGTTCAGGCAGACGAAATTCTTGTCCATGCCGCCGGTGAACGCCAGTTGGTGGAAGTTAAGGCCGGCTTTTTCCTAAATGATGATGTAGTGGCGTCACTTAAGGAAAGCGCCCACATTCGCCACGTAAAACGACTCTCACCAGTTCTGCCGGTATGTTCGCGCAAAGGCATGAAGACGCTGTTCACAACCGCCAGTGAAATGCTGCGCCACGATGCCGGACAAAACACGCCCCTGTGGAAACTGGCGGTGGAATACGAACACGCAAGGGGCAATTTGAGTGAAGAGGAAATCATTGCCAAAATGGTTGAGATCGTCCGGATACTGCGCCGCTCAATTGCGCAAGGCGTGGCTGGCACTCATTACGAAGACCGCATTTTGGGACATCAATCCGGTCGCTTCAGCAATTTGTTAAAGAGCGGGCGATTGCTTGACGCAGGCGCTCTCAACAGAATTGTGTTGTACGTAACCGCCTTGATGGAAGTGAAAAGTTCCATGGGCGTTATTGTGGCCGCCCCCACCGCCGGGGCATGCGCCGCCCTTCCCGGAGCCGTTATCGGCATGGCGGAAGAGATGAAATTGGGCGAAGTAGAAATGGCAAAAGCCATGCTCGCCAGCGGCCTCATAGGAGTGTTCATAGCCGGTGGCTGGACGTTTGCGGCCGAGGTTGGAGGCTGTCAGGCCGAAGGTGGAGCCGCTTCAGCCATGGCAGCCGCCGCCCTTGTTACTCTGGCCAATGGCAACCTCTCCCAGGCAGTAGGGGCGGCTTCCATGGCGCTTCAAAGCATGCTGGGACTTATATGTGACCCGGTGGCAAATCGCGTTGAGGTGCCATGCCTCGGGAAAAACGTCATGGCCGCCAGCAATGCGCTATCCTGCGCAAACATGGCGCTGGCGGATTTTGATCCAGTAATCCCGTTTGACGAAGTTGTGGAAACCGCCAAACGTGTTGCATTGCAGATGCCGCGTGAATTGCGATGCACTGCCCTTGGCGGACTTTCCATCACCAAAACCTCCCGCGCCCTCGAAGCAAAACTAACCGCCAGAAAAATCGCCCTCCATCCAACTCACTGATTTCCCACCCCAAAAATTCCCCCATCCGAATTTCATCAAAAAAAACAAAATTAAAACTTGCATTTAAATGCATCCTTACGTAGGCTGCACTTAACCTGAAAAAGCTTATTCGTTTTTCGGATGCATGTTACATTTTAATTTCAATAAATGCAGCAGGCTAAAGTTTGAAACCGGCGGGAGCCGGGGGTACAATATAGGTGGAAAGCGTCTCAGATTCCTGTTGGCAACGGTATGGTACCTGTTTCTTTCGTTAAACATCTCTCTCGCTGCACCCATTCTGGTTCCGGGGATGAAAGTGCGTGATGCCACCGTGCCCATTTACAGCAGCCAAAGCTCAGACCCAATCGCCTTGCTCCGAATGGACTCATTGGTACGGGATAATCGCAAGCTCGGCTTTTTCAAGGTAAGCGTCCTTCCAATTGCCGTGGCGCAAGGAGTCAGGCTGGAAGTGCTGAAACCGGAACTTGCAAACGACTTGCTTCAAAATCTTCCGGAACATCTCAAATCCGTAACTGGCGGCATGCCATTAGAAATCCGGGATTTCAAGGTAATGATGAAAGACGAAACGCTGCCGCGTTTGGAAGCCAGACGATTCAAGCCGGCGCGGGCCGAGGAATCCGTTCTGGCGGAGCTGCAAGATGTCCGCTTTCGTACGCAGGTTGGGGAATTATTCTCAAAATCTGCCCGTCTGTTGCCGGACGAAAAAGGCGCATGGATTTATTTCGAAATTAACAAAGCCAAACTGAGCTACAACTGGAAAACAGGCCGTTTGCTGGATGGCTATGCGGCAACAAAGGAAATCAAACCATGAAAAAGAATATACTCATTGTCGGAGCTGTTTTGCTCTGCGAAACACTGGCTGTTACAGGTTTGCACGCGCAAACCGCCTCAGAATACGTCCAACAAGGCCGTAGCTATCTCGTGGCTAGCAATTTGGTTGCTGCAAGCAACAGCTTTGCCCTTGCGTTGGCCCGGGACGCAAACCACGCTGAGGCAAATGTTTTCATGGCTGCAACACGACTTCTATTGCTGCCACAAAGACCTGCTATCAGCAATTACCTAAATAAACTGGGCGTCAGCAGCAACGGCCGTAATCTTTACGATTGGACGGCCACATTCCTGACCAATGCCGATGGGAGCATTCGCTTTGCCTCCGGTGTAACATCCGGCGAAGGCACGGCATTGTTCAAGACGGAAGTCATTACCCAGGTTCAGTTGTCCCTGTCCAACCTCGCAAAAATAACCAACCCCAACTTCACCATGGTGCTGAGCAACGCAGAGACGCATCTCGGGCAGGATGTGATCGTGGATTATGGCGATGTGGAAATGCTGCGGGCTTTGGCTTATGCAGTTCAATGGTTCGGCTACACCATCAACGCGCACAACATGAATGTCGTAATCCCATACATACAACAACTGGGGACCAATGAGCAACTTAGCATCCAACGGGTGTTGAGCGACTATCCATCGTTGCTGACACTAGTCAGCCCGGCGGATTTGGCTGCCTCCAAAACCGCCTTTACAAATGCAATCCAACGATACCTTGCAGCCTCCGAGTTCATAAGAACACAACGGCCCGGCGGCCCTCAGGAACAATGGCTGTTTAACTTGGAGGAAAAATCAGTAGATGACGAGGCTGACTTTCGACAGAACCTGACCAATGCGCTGGCTTCGCTTGATGGGCCAGTGACAGTTGGCAAGCCTGAAGACGAAGTTCAAATCAACCTTGGCGCTTATTTCAGCGGTAACAAACCATTGCGCAGCCTCGTGGGCCGATATAACGGCAACCAATATGTATGGTACTCACTGCCGGACTATAACCTCGGAGGTATCGTAACAGCACCCTACTATGCTGTCGAACAGGCCGCACGCAATCTGGGCGAGCAGTCTTTGGCGGGCATTTATGTGGGCAGCATCTGGGATTGGTGGGATGGCAATGGGACGGTGGCGGCCGCAGTGCTCACCAACAATCAGGTTAAAATTTTTATTCAATTTGCCAATGGCAACGCCCTCAAGCTGGAGTTGATGCTGGATGGTGATTGGGTTGAAAAACATGACAGTACGATTGATTTGAGCCTGCAATTCAGCAAAGACGGTCAAATTCATGGTTCAATTTGGTCACAGCAAAACGGCGGCGGTGATGTCGATGTCTGGGATGAATCATGGAGATTTGGCAATGGTTCCACGCCTTTTGCCAGCAGCGCCGGATATTACACCGGGAGCTATTCTGGCGCGCAATCGGGCGCAACCGCTGCCATTGTTGACGCAAGCGGTCTGATGTTTATTTGGATTTCAGCTCCCCCTGATAATTTCATGACGTTCTCCGCGCTTTCGACCAACGCCCAATTTACCTCAGATGGGCCATCTGGCTCCACATTAAACGGCACGTTAAACCAGACCACACGCACAATATCCGGCTCGGTAACCGGCGGCCCCGGCTCCATCAATTTCTCTCTGTCACGCTCCGGCGCGATTCCGTTTGACAGTCCTCCTGTAATAGTCACCGGGCCAGCCAGCCGCAATGTTACTTCCGGCCAAAGTGTTTCGTTTAATGTCTCTCTGAGCGGCGTGACGCCCTTCCAATACCGGTGGTATTTTAATGGAAACCGTCTCCCAAATGCCACCAACGCCACCCTCACTTTTAATGCAACTATGCAAAACGCCGGAGCGTATTGGGTTGAAGTACGCAGTCCTTCCGGCTCTGTAACCAGCGCCCCTGCCATTCTGCAAGTATTGCCGGAAGCTGTGGCGCCAACAATCGCCATTACTAGTCCGGCCAATGGCGCCCGTCTCCAAACACCAATTGTTGAAGTGCGCGGCACTGCCAGTGACGCCAGCGGCATTGCATCTGTAATGTACAGACTTAATAATGGACAATGGCAACAAGCCATTGGCACAACCAATTGGTCGGCACAAGTCACCCCAACCGCTGGCGATAATACAGTTCAAGTTTATGCCATTGATACATTCGGAAACCGCTCTACAACCAACTCCGTCAATTTTACTTACATTGTCTCATGGCCGTTGGATTTGCAGGTTATTGGCGGCGGCACAGTCAGCGGAGCAACAAACGGGCAACTGTTGGAGATAGGCCAGAGCTACATCCTTTATCAGGCGGCCAAGCCTGGCAACACATTCAGCAACTGGACAATCGCAACACCCACCGGCCAGCGGGTTACCAACAGCGCTTCATTGACATTCAGGATGGAGACGAATCTGGCGGTTGTGGCGCGGTTTGTTGACACGCAGGCGCCCACTGTGACGATAGCTTCCCCGACAACCGGCACCAAGGTATTGACCAACCAGTTGGCCCTCAGAGGCACGGCATCCGACACGATGGGAGTGGTGCGGGTGGAGGTGTTGAACACGAATTTGAATCAGCGGGTTGATGCTGTAACGACCAATGGCTTTACCAACTGGACTGCTACGGTGCCGTTGACAGCCGGGCCGAATGGGCTTGTGGCCTACGGGTACGATGCACAGG
>Ga0315298_1000253_pt1 | contig 108437 bp, 125 predicted proteins | sample WHS_1_MG_FD_203077 | JGI IMG/M metagenome (GOLD analysis project Ga0315298, IMG submission 203077) | Extremophilic microbial mat communities from Washburn Hot Springs, YNP, Wyoming, USA - WHS_1_MG | ecosystem: Environmental > Aquatic > Thermal springs > Hot (42-90C) | place: USA: Wyoming...
TCGGCTCCTCCATATTCTGGAAAAGGCACATAATCCTCGGTGTTTTCACTAGCCCAAACAAGCCCGCAGTTACCACAGACGATCTCTCCGTCTCTGCTGACAAGGTTTCCACCACATTCTAGGCATAGGCCTAAACAAGCAGCCAAATCCTCCAACTGTTCATGCGATAGCCTATCTCGGATAAAATCAAAACTCAACGAATTAGCAGCCATTTAATCTCCTTAAAAGAAAAATAAACCCCATTCAAAACCCAGAAACAGAAAAAGAGGGGATTTGCGGGAGATTTCTCCACGCCACGGTGGGTTCAACTCCCACCCCCGGCTTAGTCGTTGAACCCACATATAGGAAGGAACTAATTGAGTTTGGTTTATGGCTATTGAAGAATAAAGGTAATAGAGAATCTACTATTACTAAAAAATTAAAGTTGATGAAGTCTTTAAGTGGTTCTGTTGAAGACATGTTTGCCCAAGTACTTTCTAAAAACTGGTGTGATAAAACTAAAGATTACATGTTAAGAACTGTTCAGCAATATGCAGAGTTTCTAGGATTAAAAGTTTCTAGACCTAAGTTTAAAGTCTATGATAATACAGAGCTTTATGTTCCTAATCCTTCTATGATTAAACAACTTCTTTACAGAATTTCTAACGTTAAACTTAGAGCTATGTGTATGGTTTCTATTGAAACTGGAGCTACTGAAAGTGAAGTATTTAATCTTAAATGGAGTGATGTAAACTTAGCTAACAAATCAATTGTTATTACTGGAGTTAAAGGACATAGAACATATCGATATTCTATAAGTGATGAACTATGTACTCTCTTAATGCAAATAGCTAAAACTTCTGATAAAATCTTTAATCTTAAACATGCTAGAACCATAAACGACTGGATGAGAAACTATATAAAACGATTAGCTAAAGAAACTGGTAATAATGACTTTTTAAAGATACACTTTCATACTCTTAGACATTTTGCTATTTCATGGCATTATTTTAAGACTAAAGACATAGTGGATACTCAACGATTTGCTAGACACTGCGACATTAGAAATACCCTCAAATATGTTCACATTATTAAGTCATGGATAAGAGAAAATGAATATGATGTTGTGTTTACAGAGGATAAAACAGAACTCTCTAAGTTTCTCAGTGAAGGATACGAGTTTGTTGTTAAAACTGAATATGGCTACTGCTTACGTAAGCCTAAATGCCTTATCCAATAACTACCCTTTTTTATCTGTTTGAGTTTTAAGCCATAATTCAACTGATGTATCAGCTAATTTAGAAACTAATTCCTTAATTAATCCACCAATAATTTCGATGTTTTCTTTATTAAGAATACGCTTCTTAAAAGTCTCATCTAGGGTTATTTCTTCTTCATCATCCATACTTATGTCTTTTTTATTCCCAAGCAGTTTATTATCAATTAATTGTGGAACTAATATTTGATTTATAAAGGCTCTCTTTAACGCTTTTTTATAAATTATGTTTTCATTCATCTTTATCCCATTTACCTAATCAACTTGTTAAACGTATAAAACTTTTTGTTCATGTATTCTTGTTTACTCACCATCTATGTTTATTTATTTGTTTACTATTATTTAATTAGTAGAGTGTTTTAATTGGTTGTTTTATTGAAAGAAGCTTGAAATAATTCGCTTTAGGTTTTAATGTTTACTATAAAAATAATACATAAATATACGATAAAAGTAATATTAATAATAGGATGGGGATAATGAGTGGGAAGACCTCGTAAGGAAAATAAACTAGTAACAGTAAGCTTTAAAGTTGATAAAAATAAGTGGATGCAACTAAAAACAAAGTATGGAAAGAAAACAAGTCAAATACTACGTCTAAGCATAGACGAGTTATTGGAGGATTAGTTAGGTATGGAAACACTGATAAAAAGAGGAAGACCATATAATCGTAGAAGTTTAGCAATAGGTAATATAAGATTACGTAAACTAGCTTTAAAATATCAAGAGTTAGGCTATAAAGTGTTAATGAATCCCAGTACAAGCCCAGATGTAGATTTAATTATAATTACAGTACCAGATGGTAAAATAAGAAAAGTTATTGAAGTAACAAATTATGCTAGACCAGACGAAAAAATAGATGATGTAAGATTTGAAAGGTACGTGAATAGTTTAACATATTTTGAAGATATAGAAGGAATAGAACTTGAACTTGTAGTTAGTTACCTCGATAACTTAACACCTACTCAAATAAAAGAACTGCAAAGATGTAATATACATGTTAACGTTATGGGTAAACAAGATTTATTAGATGATGGAGAAAACAAAACAATTTTAGGATGGATAGAATAATGACTGAAGAAAAGTCATATAAAGAACTAATAACTGAACAAGTTGAGGAATTACAAGGACTTAAATACAGCGTTACTAGACTAGCTAATGAAATAGAAACTTTAGATAAGATATTAAAAGAACTGATAGCTGTTAACCAATTATTAATTGCTAAACTGAAAGATTCACTTATACCAGTATTAAAAGCAGATTTAGAACCTAAAAGAAAATTGGATAAAGAGGTGAAATAAACATGTCTTATACACCAGAAGAAATTAAAGAGTTAAGGGAAAGAGCAAAGCAACAATACGAAGAATTGAAAAAAGAAAGAGAAAAACAAAGAGAACAGAAACAATTAGAAGAAAAAATGAAAGAGGAAGCGGAAAGTAGAGCATGGCGTAATGTTATAGCTGAAGAAACAAGGTATTTTAATCCTAAACAAAAAGCAATATGGAACGAAATATTAAACGTGTTAGGTAGAACAGAGGAAACACTTAAACCTAGTGACATAGGTTTTGCTTTAAGCCAAGAAAACGAGGTTAAATATCAATTGGTAGCGTTAATTAATGAATTACTAAGAGAAAAACTGGATATGGGTACAATGTCTTTTATAGAAAGAACATGGTACGATGCTGGACAATATTTTATTGGACAAGTTATAGGCAGTAATGAGTATAAAGTGCATGGTTTTGGAGTTAAAACACAACTAATTAAAGATGAAAATGGAACACCTCAAAAAATACTGATGGAAATTCCCAGTAAACTTATGCCAGATGTTAAATATACTGGAGAATTAAAGATTAATATAGTGTCAAATAAACCTAAAAATAATGAACCAATAAACAATAAAGAAGTACAAGAAAAAAAGAAGTTTTCCTTATTTAAGTGACTAATGGAGTATAATATGAACACTAAAAGAAAGTGTTTATTCTGTGGTAATCCAACATATGACAATAAAAAATGGTATTGTTCTGGAAAATGTAGAAGAATAATGAGGAAACTTAGAAGAAAAACTAAGCTCTATTATAATGATGAAACTAATACATGGGAACAACTAAGCCAAACATAAAACAGAGCCACAACTATGGGATGTCGAATTTAAAATTAATTAATATAGCATAATAAAATAAAGAAAACTTATGAGAGTGAAGAGAGAATTTTTCACGAGAGGATATATTTGAAGAAAAAAGGACATATTAAACAGGCTCATGCTAGACATGAAATCTCTGAAGATGGAAAAGATGTATTTATTTGTTTAATTTGTTGCATGCATGAAAAATGGCTTTATGACCCATGGGAAATACCTATACATCTAAGAAAACACCATAAGATTCCTAGGAAAAAGCAAATAATTTTAGGTTGGAATGAGAAATTTGAGAAAGAGTATTTAAAAAATAGGAATAAACCACTTAAATATGAAACTGAAGACATCATAGATACTACTCCATTAAAAAAGTACGAAAAAGAAGAAAAAGAGAGAATTAAAAAGGAATTAGAGGCTCAACGTGACCGCTGGTAGATTGTAGCAATAAAGGTTATGCTTAAATAACTTAGAGATATTTTACAGAGCCGACAATCGAAGTTGATTTTAAAACAGAGATTTTTTGAACGGGTATTAATTTAAAGTTATTTTAGCATATTATCATGTCGAAGTAAAGCGTTAGTACTAAACTCAAATAACCAATTAATTTTTCACAGAATAGCCTAAAATAAATAAGCCTTAAAAGAGTTTATTTTCAATAAAGAACCTATTAGCTTTGAGATTTAATACGTGGTTTAGGTTTGGATACATGGATTACTAGAGCCTCATAAATATACTGTTGAAAATCAATGGACAAAGCTTAAACTGGAATAGTTCGAGATTATACGATAAAAAATAACAAGTTTTCCACGTCTATAACATTGCAGTTCTAAAAATAATAATTCAATATGCAACTATACATTTACCCTTTTAATTAATGATTTCTCAACATAACATTATTTCATAAAATAAAGCATATACCAGCATATTTAATATGTTTATTAAGTACTCTCTGGAGAGCTAGAGAGGTGTAGTATAGTAACCTTAATAAAAGAATAGAATAAATATATTTATGGAGGATATACTTATGAACGTAGAAAAAGAAATAAACGAGTTAAAGAAGGAAATACAAGAGATTAAGAAACGATTAGATCGTTTAGAGAAATCAATGAACCTTATGCCATTTACGTTTTAAAGCTTTTCTATATACACCGTTTTATTAATAAAGTGCAGCTTAAGGTCTGTTCTACCTTTTAGTTTTTTAGATAATGCAACATAGACAGTATTAGGCTTTTTATTTGGAATGTTTACTTTAAACCAACCAGTACTTTCTTTACTAATGCTTTCAATTAGTTCGTCGTATTCCTTTACTCTAGCTACTTTCTTAATTTTAGGTGGTTCAACTCTTTCATATAGCTTTATTTTTTTAGTACTCATGTTAACACCATATAGAACAAATATCATAAGGTTTATAAACTTTTAGTACTAATCATACAATAGGAGAGTTAAATAATGAATAAAGAAGTATGTTCAACTCCCACCCCCGGCTTTTTGGACCCACCCACAGACAGCCGCTACTTACGCTTACGGTAAAGGTGAATTTCGTCTATTGTGTCAACGTACTCGAATCCTGCTTCAATAAGCTGTTTTGCTTCTTCCACTGTTTTAGCGACCTTGCAAACCCATTCATCTTCTTTAGAGTTTATTAGTTGTGTGTAGACAAGCGTGTTTTTTATGTTCTTGTGGCCTAGAAGTTTCATGACATACAGTATATCCTTTGTTTTAGCATATTCCATCGTTGCCTTCCAATGCCTGAATGTGTGGAAGCTTATCTGTAAAAGCCTTGGATTTCCAAGCTTGTTTGCAAGTATTTTGCGTGACCTCTGAAAGCTCCTTGCAAACCCTCGTATCGGATAGCATCCGAAGATTAGATTTCCCTTCTTTGGAAGCGACTGAAGCATAGAAAGGCATTTTGCCGATATTCGAAGAATTCTTGGTTCACTTCCTTTCTCAGGAGTCACTCGAATCGTTTGAGATTGAACATCTAAGTCTGTCCACTTAAGGTTCCAAGCTTCACCAGCCCTTATTCCAGTTTCCTTCAACAGTTGGAGAAAGGCAGCCATCTTCCTTCCACAACCGGCAATTAATGCATCAAGCTCTTGTTCCGTTGGGATGAATGGAAGCTTGTCAACGCGCTTGTATTTCGGCGGATCCCACTTCCCTCCAACAAATGCCAGAAAACTCGTGTAGGCATCTACAGCGTTTTCCTTTCTTCCTTCACTCCATTCTTGGCGTGCAACGACTTCCTTGACAGATTCTGGATCCGAAAGGTCTGCGCCTCTTTTAGCCAGTACTCTTAACAACTTGCACTTCGGCGGGTCTGAGTCTAGAATTGTACTGCGAGCTCATGGAAAAACCATACGCGCCCACATTTAAAACCGCAATTAAGTCGCCTTCACATATTGTGGGCAAAAGGCGGTCCTTGGCGAGAACATCGCCCGACTCGCAGATTGGACCAACCACATCGTAAACTTCTGAGGGCTGCTCGTCTAGTTTGTTCGCAACAAGAACGTGGTGGTATGCTCCATACATGGTGGGTCTGATAAGGACGTTGAAGCCAGCGTCAACTCCGACAAACTTTTTGTTGAAAACTTGTTTTACAGCATTTACTTTTGTTAGGAGGACGCCTGCCTCGGCAACTATGAATCTTCCAGGTTCTATCCAAAGCTCCGGCTGTCCCAGAACGTATTCACTTAACTTGCGATTGAATATTTTGACTAGTTTGCTGCAGAAATCATCTAAGTCGAGTTCTTTGTCCTCTGATTTATAGGGGATGCCCATTCCTCCTCCGAAGTCAATGAAGTCGAAGCTTATTCCAAGCTTAGTGTTGATTTTCCAAGCTACTTCAAGGAGACGCCCCCGGATTTGAGGTATGGAGTCACATCCATGATTCCCGAGCCAATATGCATGTGAATGCCAAATCTTTTTACGCCAGCCCTTTTCGCAGCCTCGTAGGCTTTAAGGACGGAATCCCCGTTTATCCCAAACTTTGCGTATTTGCTGGCAGTTACAACATATTCGTGGTGTCCAGCACCATGTTCTGGGTTGATTCTGAAAGACAAAGTTTCCGGAACGCCAAACCGAAGAAGCTTGTTAAGCTGAGAGGGGGAGTCAAGGTTAACCATAACCCCTTTGTTTAAAACATATTTCAGTTCTTCGTCTCCAACATTTACCCCGGTGTATAGGATTTCTTTGGGCTTGAAGCCGGCTGTTAAGGCTAAGTAGACTTCGCCAGCGCTCACGGTGTCAACGTATGCTCCTTCGCTGTGGAGAATTTTTAAAACTGAAATGTTGGTGTTTGCCTTCGCAGAATATAGGATTCTGAACTTGTTACACCTTTTTGAAAACGCTTCATACAGTTTTCTGTAGTTTTCTCTTATCTTATTCTCACTGAGCACATAGAGCGGGGTTCCGAAAGTTTCCGCAAGTTCGACTGTTGAAACATCATCTATGTAGAGTTCGCCGCCAACATTTTCCAACGGGCTTTTTAAAATTTCCATTGAAAACCTCCCTTAATCGTTTAGGGCTTTGATGGCTTCCAAAGCCTTTTCTAAGTCTTTTTTCTCCAGAAAAACGGCTATTGTGGCTTTGCTTGAAGAAATCTCCACAATGTTTATCCCTTTTTCAGCCAAGGCGCTGGAGATTTTGGCAACCCATCCCGGAGATTCAATGAAATCTGGGCTTAAAACCTCTATGGCACCAACATCTTCTTTTAGGCTTACACCCTTAACCCCTTCTATCTGGCATAGCTGCGAAAGCAAGGCCTTTTTGTCGCTAATTTTTGCAAACACTGTTATGGAGCTTCTGCCAGTGCCTAAGCCAACGATTTTCTCACATGCAAAAGCAGCCAATGCTTTTCCAAGACTTGAAGCGTTAAGTTTCCCGACAAGGGTTATGGCGCACAAGCCATCATAACGTCTAACATCGAAAGGATTAGAAAAGGCGCCTGTAATCTCTGTTCCATTAGAGGACGGCCCGTTATGAAAACTGACAACATTCAATTTTTGATGGGGCAGCTTGTATTTTAGGGCTTTTGGATGAACTATTTTTGCTCCACCCTGGGCTAGCGAAAACATTTCCTCCACAGAAACCTCTCTTAAAGGTTTAGCGTTTGGAACAAGCGCCGGGTCAGCGGACAGAACGCCTTCAGTGTTTTTCACAAGAACTACTTCGTCAGCATTTAAACAATTGCCAAGCAGGGTTGCAGTTATGTCGCTTCCACCTCTGCCTAAAAGCGTTACGCGTCCATCCATATCCTTGCCGATAAAACCGCATACAACTGGAACACAGCGGCCTAAAAGCGGCTCAATGAAAGTTTTAACCCTCTTTCTGGTTTCCTCAAGATCTGGCTCAGCCTCAAGAAAGTTTGAGTTAGTTATTATGGGCCATTCATGACTTTGCGGGTCGAAATATGTGGAGTTTAGGCCGACAGCCCTAAGAGCAAGGCTGAACACTCGGACGCTGATCCTTTCACCCATTGACACAATGTCTGCATAGTCTGCATCGTTGATTCTTCCAATAGCCTTAACATGGTTGATTAGGTTGTCTGTTGCTTTTTCCATAGCGGAGACAACAACGACAACTTCCTCAAAATCCGCAGTCTTAAACTATCTCTGCTGCTTGCCTAAAAGACTCTCCAGAACGCAGTTCTGCTCCACCAAACTTTACGATAACTCTCTTCTTAACCAAGAGCCTTCACTTTGTTTAAAAGTTTTCAACTTTCAAAATCACCTAACACATCTTCCATTGAGTATACTCTAGGCTGATCTTGCTTCATAACCCATTCCACGGCACGAAGCGCTCCCAATGCAAAAACGTTTCTGGAAAAAGCCATGTGTTTTATGGAAATCATGTCGTAGGGCCCGGCGGCTATAACCTCGTGGATTCCCGGTATTCCTCCAGCCCTCACCGACAAAACCTCAAGCTCCTCACGTGCTCGCAAGGCGGATTTCTCCCGTCCATGCACTATTTGGCTATACCCTCTGGCAGCAGAAACTATCTTTGCCATCGTCAACGCTGTCCCGCTTGGAGCATCTTTTTTCTGGGAGTGGTGAGCCTCCACAATGCTGATTTCATACTCGCTGGGCAAGTAGGCTAGTTGACGGAGCATTTTAAACATAAGGTTCACGCCTAATGAAAAGTTGGAAGCGAAAACGGCCGGGACCCTCGATGAAACCAGCATTTTAAGCTTGTTTAATTGGTCTTCTGCGAAGCCAGTCGTGCCCATAATTATCCTCTTGCCCATGTCTGCTGCCTTGGGAATGTTGGCAGCCTCAGCCTCCGGTGTGGTGAAACTTATATAGACGTCAGCGCTTTCTAAAGCTTCCCTAAGCTTTGAAGGCCCATAAAGTGGTACGTCTAAGTCGCATATCCCCAATTCACGCATTGTTTTACCAAGCCCAGGATTGTTTGGGGAAGCTACGGCCCCGACAATTTCAAAGTTTCTTTTTACAGCTTCTGAAATCACTGTCCGCCCCATCTTTCCAGTAGCGCCAACCATGCAGATTTTAATCATAGGCTAATCCTTTCCAGTACTTCTCATTATAGAGCCTTTCAGACAAATCAACATCAAAGAAACTTTCAATCGGAGCCAGAATTTCGGGGCTTTTCTTGTAGACTTCCCTTGCCGCCTTCAAAACCACGTCTAAGCCTTTCCGCGTCATCTTTCCAAGAGGGGGCCTTAACGGGCCAGCGGGCATTCCAAGAATATTCATTAAAGTTTTGCATGGCAACGGATTCCTCGCCTTTACAACAACCTCGCCGAAGGATGTTTCCTCAACGGTTTTCACGGTCACTATCCGGAAAAGGGGACTCAATTTTTGACAGATTCCCGCAGCCTCATCCACCCTCTTCTCCAATAAAAGCTCTGTCATCTTTTGGACGGCTGCTGGAGCTATATTTGATGCCACGGAGATCACGCCAGAAGCCTTAATCGTTTCATCCACCATCATCTCAAAGGTTTTATCGTCGTCGCCGGATAGTATGTAGAAGTTCTCTCCACATAATTTTCTTGTCAACCTCATGTTTTCAAAATCTCCAGTAGCCTCCTTCACAGCTTTAACGTTCGCATATTCTCTATGAAGAATAACCAGATCATGCGGCAACAACTGTGTCCCTGTTCTTCCTGGAATAACATATGGAATTATTTGGGCGTCTGGGAAACTTTCAGCCGCAGGAGCAATATATTCGCGCCTAATTTCGAGGGAGCTTGGTCCATTGTAGTAGGGGTCCACCAGCAGAAAAGCTCTAACGCCCACTTCGTAGGCTTTTCTTGTATTTTCTAAGGTTTTGTGGGTGCAGTTGCATCCTGTTCCAGCTATAGTCAACAATCTGCCAGAACAATACTCGTAAACCTTGTCAATAACAAGTAGCTGTTCCTCCGGGTCTAATGTTGGGCTTTCGCCGGTGGTTCCAACCGCAAGAACGCCGCTAACGCCTTGTGACATCTGAAACTCCAATAGCTTCTTAAGACCTTCAACATCAACTTTTCCATCTTTAAGCATGGGAGTTATTAACGCTGTATAACAACCTTTAAACATGTTTTCCCACGATCCTTTCCAAATGTCGACTTTTTGGTATAAAAACAGTCAAGTTTATAAGAATTTCGGAAAAAATTTAAATATATAGTAAAGATTATTTTAACATAAATACGAAAATCGTAACAAGGGATATAAATGGATGAAATTGATAGGAAAATTATCCAAATTCTTAAACAAAACGGAAGAGCCACTTATGGCGAAATTGGAAAAGCTGTTGGTTTATCAGAAGGTGCCGTCAGAAAAAGAATCAAGGATCTTGTCAGCTCCAGCATAATTAAGAGGTTTACATTGAAGCTTTCGCTTTCTGAAGGAGCTGAGGCCATAGCGTTGGTTTCTGTGAATCCTTCAATCCCTACTTCTGAAATTTCAGCCAAATTGTTGAAAATACCCCACGTTGACACGGTTTATGAGGTTACGGGTGAATATGACATTGCGATCATAATATCAGCTATGAGCATAACTGAGGTTAACGAATGCATTGAGAAAATCCGCAAAATAGACGGAGTTATCAAAACAAACACCATGATCATTTTGAGAAGCTGGTAAAAAGATGACTTTGTCAAGGTTAAAATAGTAGAATAAAGTTAAAGGATTGGGCAGCCTAACCCCAAAGAGGAGTCTAAAGTGAAGCGGAAAGTAGCCATTCTGGGAGCAACTGGTGCTGTAGGTCAAAGGTTTATTCAGTTGCTCCAGTATCATCCATAGTTTGAAATTGAGGTGCTTGCAGCTTCGGAAAAGTCGGCTGGGAAATTATACGGCAAGGCTTGCAATTGGATACTGGAATGTGAGATGCCCAGCGAAATAGCCGATATGCCAGTGGTGAACATTGATGTTAAGTCTGTTGAAAAAGCTGGAAACGTTGACTTTGTTTTTTCAGCATTGCCATCAGACGTTGCTGGCCCAATGGAGGAGGAATTTGCTAAAACTTATCCGGTTTTCAGCAAGGCAAGCGCTCATAGACTTGAAGAAGACGTGCCCCTCCTAATACCTGAGGTAAACCCAGAACACTTAGAGCTCGTGGAAATTCAGAGGAAACGAAGAGGATGGAGAGGTTTCATATCCACCGACCCAAACTGTTCAACCATTCAGTTGGCAATCACTCTAAAACCGTTAATGCAATTTGGTCTAAAGAAAGTTATAGTATCAACAATGCAAGCCCTCAGCGGGGCAGGTTTTCCAAGCGTGCCATCCCTAAGCATAATCGACAATGTTTTGCCATACATCCCCGGAGAAGAGGAGAAAATCGAGCAGGAAACCCTAAAAATTTTAGGCAAACTGCATGAAGGAAAGGTTCTTCCAGCAAACATTCAAATTAGTGCAAGCTGTAACCGTGTCAACGTCAAAGAAGGCCATTTAGAATGCGTCTTCGTTGAGCTTGAAAGAAAACCATCCATTGAGGAAGTTAAAGAGGCCTTCAAAAACTTTAAGGGTGAACCACAAAAATTGAAGCTTCCATCAGCCCCAGAAAACCCCCTTGTTGTTAGGGAGGAAATAGACAGACCTCAGCCAAGGTTTGACAGAGATGAAGGAAAAGGCATGAGCGTGGTTGTTGGAAGAATCAAAGAAGACAGCGTTTTAACGATTAAATATCTATGCTTAGGCCATAACACAATAAGAGGAGCCGCAGGTGCAGGTCTTCTAAGCGCGGAATTAGCCGCCCAAAAAGACTACGTATAAAAGGCATAGTTTCAGCAGTGATAAGAAGCTTGTGAGATGGGCTGGTTTGTCTCCAAGCGTTCACTAGTCTGGCGATAGGATGTTCTATGGGAGTTGGCAGGTGCGTGAGCAGGCTTGTTTGCGCGTGCCTTCAAGGCGTTGAACAAGAACATAATTTAAGTCCAACGGAATGCGTTCACCGTAATACTCGTTTAGTGAACATATTTCTGGTTCACAGTTGAAACGTTGTCGTAGCACTTCTACAAGGGTTTGCGCAAGCTCAAAAGTTGTCACGACTGGAACGTTGAATTCAACAGCCAGTCTTCGAATAGTATACTCGTCTTCTAAGGCGTCTACATAACTTTCCGAGTTGTTTGTGGGGATATTAATGACCAGGTGAACTTTACCCTCTTGAAGGATGGTGAGGATGTTCGGCTGCTTGTCTGCTTCTCTGACTTTATATACAACTGTTATGTTGTTAACTCCAGCGCTACGCAAAGCCTCTGCGGTGTGTTCTGTTGCGTAGATTTTGAACCCTATATCTGCTAATGCCTTCGCTAACGGCGTAATCCTTTTCTTTAACTCTTTGCCGCCAACAGTAATTAGGACTGAGTCTCCCTTAAACGGAATATTGATTTCAGCCGCTTGCAATGCTTTCAAGAGGGCGTCTGTAAAATCTTTTCCTAAACACGCCACTTCTCCTGTGCTTAACATTTCAACGCCGAGAACGGGGTCGGCTCCGCTTAAACGCATAAAACTAAACTGGGGAACCTTTACTCCAACATGCTGGAGGAGTGGAAGTTGAGCGCCTTCAGCTTGTTGAATTTTTTTATTCAACATCGCCAAAGTAGCCAATTCTATAAGTGGAATGCCTCGGGTTTTACTTACAAAGGGCATTGACCTGGAGGCACGCAAATTGCATTCAATTACGTAAGTGACGCCGTTCTTTACTAAATACTGAATATTAAATGGACCCTTTACTTGAAGAGCCTTTATTATCCTGTGCGTGTAGTCCTCGATGGTTTTTAGTACATCGCCTTGCAAAGTTTGTGGCGGTATAACCATTGTTGCGTCGCCGCTGTGCACCCCAGCGTTTTCAACATGTTCGATGGTTGCGCCGATTAATACGTGTTCGCCGTCGGAAACTCCATCAACTTCTGCCTCTTTAGCCCCTTCAATAAACTTGGATACGACTACTGGGTGTTCCCGTGAAATTTCAGCTGCCAGTTTTAAGCTGTTTTCCAGCTCCTCTTCCGAGTAGACCACCTTCATGGCTGAGCCTGAAAGAACGTAGCTTGGGCGAACCAGAACTGGGTAGCCGATTTTCTTTGCGAATTTTTTGACATCTTCTATTGTTGTTAGTTTGCTCCACTCTGGCTGCGGGATTTTCAAATAGTCTAGGAGAGCGCTGAATTTTGCCCTGTCTTCTGCGCGGTCTACGTTTTCAGCTGATGTGCCAAGAAGTCTAACGCCAGACTTCGCTAATTTTAAGGCTAAGTTATTCGGAATTTGACCTCCAACACTAACTATGACACCTAATGGTTTTTCCTTCTCATATATGTCTAAAACTCTTTCCAAGGTTAATTCTTCAAAGTAGAGTTTATCTGAAATGTCGTAGTCTGTTGAAACGGTTTCAGGGTTGCAGTTAACCATTATTGCCTCTTGTACGCCGAACTTTTTAAGTGCCCATATGGTGTTAACCCCGCACCAGTCGAACTCGACGCTTGACCCTATTCTGAAAACGCCGGCTCCTAGAACTATAACTTTGCTTTTGTTTGTATTGAAATCTATGTCGTCCTCGTCTCCGCCATAGGTCAGATAAAGATAGTTTGTCATAGCTGGCCATTCAGCAGCTAAAGTGTCTATCTGTTTGACTACTGGGAGTATGCGCGCCTTCTTTCTCAGCTCTCTAACAGTCATTTCATCGGTTTGGAGGCAGATAGCAATTTGTTCATCTGAAAACCCTAAGCGTTTTGCCTCTTTAATTATTTCAGGAAAAGCATCGTCGCAAGACTTTAATGAACGCAGTTTCTTCTCCATGCCAACTATGTTTTTGATTCTGTATAAGAAGAAGGGGTCGATTCCGCTTAGCTTGTAAATTTCTTCTATGGGCATTCCCATTTTGATAGCTTTAACTATTTTGAAAAGTCTTTCATCGGTTGGGTTTGCCAAGACATCCTTTATTTTCTCTAATGGTTCAGGTTCGTCGTCCTCTCGGTTGCAAACTAAACCCTTCTTTCCAATGTCCAACATGCGAACTGCTTTTTGCAAGGCTTCCTCGAAGCATCTTCCAATAGCCATTACCTCTCCAACAGATTTCATCTGTGCGCCGATGTGGCGATCAACGTGCCGAAACTTTCTGAAATCCCATCTTGGAAACTTAACTACAACGTAATCTAGTGCCGGCTCAAAGCATGCTGTGGTAACACCAGTAACCTTATTGATAAGTTCTGGAAGCAAATAGCCGATAGCCAATTTTGCAGCTATATAAGCCAGCGGGTAACCAGTTGCCTTGCTTGCTAAGGCTGAGCTTCTTGACATTCGCGCGTTTATTTCTATGGCGCGGAACTCTTCTGATTTAGGATCTAGAGCCCATTGAATGTTGCATTCGCCGACTATTCCTAAGCTTTGTACAGCTTTTATGGAAGCTGAACGAAGTAGATGATATTCGTGGTTAGTTAGCGTCTGCGATGGAGCCACAACTATGGAGTCGCCTGTGTGGACACCCATGGGATCAATGTTTTCCATATTGCACACGGTTAAGCAGTTGTTGGCGTAATCCCGCATAACCTCATATTCTATTTCTTTCCAGTGACCTAGATACTCCTCAACTAACACCTGCTTGATCATGCTTTGCGCTAGAGCCCGCCTAACAATCTCTTTTAACTCTGTTTTGTTGTGGGCTACCCCTGAGCCCCTACCTCCCAAAGTGTATGCGACTCTGACGATGACCGGGTACCCTATCTCATCGGCAATTTGAAGCGCCTCCTCTACGGAGAAAGCGGATTTGCTTTTTGGAATGGGAATGCCTGCGCGGAGCATTGCCTGTCTGAAAAGTTCTCTATCTTCAGTTTCCTCTATCGCTTTGATGGGAGTTCCCAAAACTTTAACACCATATTTTTCAAGGATTCCCCTCTTTGCAAGCTGAACCCCACAGTTTAGCGCTGTTTGTCCGCCGAACCCCAGGAGAATTCCGTCCGGTCTTTCTTTTTCAATAACTTTCTCGGCATATTCAGGCGTTACGGGCAATAGGTAAACTTTTCCTGCTAAACGAGGGTCAGTCTGAATAGTAGCTATGTTAGGATTGATTAAAACAGTCTCTATTCCTTCTTCGTTTAATGCTTTGAGGCATTGGCTTCCGGAATAGTCGAACTCCGCGGCCTCTCCAATTTTTATTGCACCACTACCTAGAATCAGAACTTTGCGCACAGACTCTAACTTTGGCATTCTATCCCCCTGAAACTTTCAAAAATTCTTCGAAAAGAAACTCCGTGTCGTAGGGACCTGGTGAGGCTTCCGGATGCCATTGAACCGCAAAAGCGGGCTTACCTGTATGCCTTACTCCTTCAACGGACTTGTCGTTGGCGTTTATGAAACAAGCCTCCAGCCCTGTGTTTTCTAAAGATTCTATTTTTACGGCATATCCATGGTTTTGTGTAGTGATGTAGCATCTGTTACTTTTGGGATCAAGTACGGGTTGATTTTGGGATCTGTGGCCATATTTCATCTTGTAGGTGTCTCCGCCTAGGGCTAGCGCCAGAATTTGAGTCCCCAAGCATATTCCCATAGTGGGAACACATTCTTCAACAAGCTCTCGAACACATTCAATGGTCTTAACGCATCTTTTCGGGTCGCCTGGACCATTGCTTATTAAAACGCCGTCATGATTATATTCTAAAATTTCTTTAGCCGAGAAGTTGTACGGAACTCTTATCACGTTGGCCTGGCGCTTCAAAAGATTGCGAAGAATCCCATATTTTACCCCACAGTCGATCAAAACAATTTTTTTGCTTCTGCCAGCGTCATAATAAACCGGCTCTTTAACTGTTACTTCTTTAACCAAGTCTGTCGCGTTAGGGTCTGGAATTCTTTTTGCTTCTTCTTTGAGCTTTTCAACATTGGGTTCGCCGTCTTCATAAACCTCAAGGATCCCGAGCATAACACCTTTAACCCTAAGCTTCTTTGTGAGTTTTCTAGTATCAATTCCGTAAATTCCTGGAATGTTTTCATCTATGAGCCATTCGTCTAAAGTTTTGGTAGAGGCCCAGTGGTGGGGTTTCTCGCATAACTCGTGGATAGCTAGGCCGGATATTTTGATATTATCCGACTCGAAGTATTTTAGAACTCCCATTTCAAGAACTGGCGGCGGGACACCATAATTGCCCACAAGGGGGTATGCCAATGACAAAATTTGTCCTTTATAAGAGGGATCCGTTAATGCTTCGGGATACCCAACCATGGATGTTGAAAATACAACTTCTCCAGACGTTTTCCCGGAGGCTCCAAAACCCTTACCGAAGAAGGAAGATCCATCCTCCAAAACAAGGACAGCCTTTCTTCGGTTTCCGGGACTCAAATTGACCTCCAAAGCCCTCTCCACGTACAACGTTGAACTTTTTAAAGCTTGCGGTTCGCTATTAAGTGAGATAAATAGGAGTTTATCTTCAACTGCATCTTCCCATAAGCCTCTTCCAGTTCAGATTTTCTCTTTAAAAGCTTTGACTCAGCTGAAAGAGTCCATTCCTTTCGAATTTCTAACATTCTCTAACCTCGTTTGGCGAGGCCCACCAGTAACATTATGACCTTCAACAATTTTCATGAGGCTGATTGCCTCCTGTAAATCCTGGTCTTTAATATTCAACGGTAAGCCATAGGAATCGGCAGCTTTATTCAGCAAATCTGCTGTTACGCTGTTGAGGGCTAACCCTTGGCTTATTAATCCTCTAACTATTAAACCGACTATGTTATGCGTGCGCATTTTTATTCCTCCCAGTTTTGTTTTAGGCACGAATTTTCCTCTATCTTTTAAGCTTTGTGACTTATTTGTTACATGATAAACTTTAAAAGTTCAAATTGATACATCATTTCGGTGGCAAACTACTTTGACAATAGCCGAAGAAGTGAGGAACCACTTAAAAAACAAGCCTTATGTGCTGGAAGCCTTAGAAAAAGGCATAGTAAACCTTAGCGAATTATCCCGACAAATTCAGAAAGAGTTAAAAATCGACAACATAATTGCAATAAAGGCAGCTTTAAGAAGATTTTCAGAGGAATTGCAGAGGCGCAAACACAAAAGAGAGGAAAAAGTTCTAAGCCTTTTAAAGGAAAGCACCATAACGCTTCATGACGGGAACTCTGTTGTGGTCACAAGTAAGCCTTTAGAAACCGAAGACAGAATAAAAGTGAACTTGGGAGGCAAATTCGTTTATCTCGTAGACAAAAATAGTTTAGGCAAAATAGATGGCATTCTGCAAAAACATGAGAACTGCGTAGTGATCGTCATACATTCACCAGTAGAGCTTGAGGTCACACCAGGAGTTGTAGCATTTCTAACATCACTACTAGCAGAACAGAATATAAACATCATAGAGTTCATCTCGTGCTGGACCGACACAATAATTGTTGTAGATAAAAAGGACAGCCTCAAAACTTACGAAGTTCTATCCAACGTTATTCGTTAATAAAATTTGAAGAGGCTCCCTGAGATTTCTTAGGAACTTTCTCTATGCAGCCTATTCAGCCGGGTCATGGCTCTTTTGTATACTTTTATGCTGCCTAAGCGCGCGCTATTTGCGTTTTTTAATAATTAGAGGGGGTAAGAACCTTAGGAGTTTTTCCAGCGTCAAGGGTGAGAACCCATGTTTCATAGAGTTCAAAAGTGCATTGAAAACATCAAATCTCAACTCAACTCCAAGCATTAGGCCTAGCCGCGAACCTCCCTTATTATTTCATGGCGTGCTTTGAGTTTTTCAAGCTGCCCTTTGAGGTGTTTGCCCAGAGTTGCGGTGCGTTCCGGAAGCTTTTCATCTACTAACACATCTATTGCGCGTTCCTATGGATGATTTCGCCCTTTTCAGGTGTTTTACGGCGTTGTCTAAGAGTTTTGGGGCTGGAACCTTGTCGTTGACGTTTGTAGCCATGACGGTGTAGGCTAATGAAAGCCTCGCTTCTGTTGCCACTATGTAGGCTCTCCATCCAAGGGCGTAGGTTGTCCTTTCAACCTTCCCAACCCTTGCTCCACGATCGCTTACACCAACCTTCCTCTTACGCCTCGAGTAGGCATGGATGAACGTGCTGTCCATCGCCACCTTCAATTTCCCCCCGTCATATACCCCCATCTTTAAGGCTTGAATCCCAAGTTCCTGAAGGCATCTTCAACCGTTTGCGGTTTGGCTCTGGTTATGAACTTGCTAAAAGTTGTGCGGTCAGGCATTTTACCATTGAAACCGCAGAGCCCCGCATACTCCTCATACCTAGCCAGCATGGTTGAGAGCATGGTGACCGTTGGAATCCGGAGCAGATACATATGCATGAGGGAAAGCATGCCTAACAGGGTACCACGCCTTCCCCTACCAGAATTCCTGTGCCTAGCCTCAATACGCCTAACCGTACAGCTTATATCCAAACACTCAAAAAGTTTATTCTGAGCGTCGAGGGCGGAAGAAGCACCTTTCGCCATGGGTTCACCTCCTTTACTGCTTTAGAACTTACTCGACGCCCAAACCTAATAAATATGTCCATAAAACCAACCAAAAACAGAAAGGACAATTATTCACGCCTTATGCGCGCTACAGTGTCCAAAATAAGGGGTAATTTGTTCTCCATGTCTGAATGCCTTAAAACTATGTGCTTCCATTTTTCCTGTAAGCAAAACTTTAGTTCCGTTAAACGGGTAACGCTCAATAGCAGCAACTTTAAATCAAGGGTTTAACGGGTAACATTTAAAATTTACGTGGTTTTAGCAAATTAGGCTATGAAGATATAATCACTAGCGGTGATTCAGACGAGTTATATCTGCTGGTTTGTCTTGTATGCCAGCGAGTTTCGATTCCGCTACTAAAAGAGCTTCTGTTAGTTGCTGTTACAGAAAAAGCAAGCTTTCAAATGTTCAAAATAGAAAAAGAGGGGATTCGCGGGAGAAATCGCCGGTTTATTCTTTGATACGATTTAAGTCATATTTCTAATGGTATAAGGCAACAATCCATTCACGTTTTCATAAAAATATGGGGAAAATTGTTGGCTTCTTTTATTCGTTATTTTTGTTTTCTGGAAACTTTTGTGAGGCTGGTTCTCCTCCAATTCCCCAGTGGGATTTTGGAATTTCATGCACCAAGACTTCTACAGCTTGCCTTGGTATACCCAATTCTTCAAAGACCCTTGTTATGTTCTGTATTAGAGTTTTAGCTTTTTCCTCGCCGAATCCTTTCCAAACATTCACGTGAACAACAGGCATGCATGCATCTCCCGAAATGAGTTGTAAATTTGGTTTAAGTTCTTAACTCTAACGCAAAATTCTTTAATCATTCCCGCAATTTTCTATTAACAGCATGCAAAACCAATATGAAAAAGCGAAAATTTCTGTGAGAAAAGCTAGGGTTTCTGACCGTAAGGCTGTTTTCAAATTTTGCGAGAAAACTTGGAGCTGGGAAGATTACATACCTAAGGTTTGGGATAAATGGCTTAAAGAGAAACACGGCAGAGTGTTCGTCGCCACTATTAATGGTGTTCCTGTTGGAATTTCCCATTTAAGCATAGATAAACCCCATGAAGTTTGGCTTAGTGGAGCAAGAACAGACCCAAAATTTAGGCGCATGGGAGTAGCCACAGCCATAACCAAAAAATGTTTGGAATACGCCAAAAAGAAAGGCACAAAGGTGGCAAGATTAGTAACAGAATCAGATAATATAGCTGCTAGGACATTAGTCCAAAAACTTGGGTTTAAGCAAATAGCAGAATTTGTCGAAATGAAAACAGAAAAAATAATGAAAGAAAACGCACAAACTCAAAATGGGCGGAAGAAAAGGAAACAGAGGCTATATGGGATTATCTGCAAAATTCCGAAGTATACCGCACTGCTGCTGGGCTATACACGGTCTTATTTCACTGGTTCTCACTAGAAAAACGTGACTTGGAGCAATTCATCAAGCAACGAAAAGCCATAGTGTATAGGAATGAAGAAGGCAAGATGGATGGCTTAACACTTATAGACGATGCAACATCCAGAGAGTGGCGCAAAAGCACCATACAAACGTGCTACATAGAGGGAGACAGCAATGCAGTTCTTGATATGATAAAATTTCTAAAAAGCCATTGTTATAGTGCAAAAATTAAAAGGATTTATGGATTCACATGCAACTATAAACCCATAACAACAACATTAGAAAAGTTAAGTTTTGAACCATCAGACGCTATAGAAATAGTTTATGAGAAGAGAATCTAATTGGCTATTAGACTAGTAAGGTTTAAATAAAATATGGCTTATTTCGTAGTTAGCTTCAATAATAATAGATGACGACAAATGTCAGGGGAATTTCGCCACATATTAAGAATAATCGACACTGATGTAGATGGGACTCTAAAGGCGCCTTATGCTTTAAGGAAAATTAAGGGAATAAGCCTAAACCTTGCCCATGCCATCTTAAAAAAGGCTGGAATAAACCCAGACATAAGGGCGGGATTTTTAACAGAAGCAGACGTTGGAAAAATAGAAGAAATCATTAACGAACCAACAAAGTTTGGATTGCCAAACTGGCTTCTAAATAGAAGAAAGGATTTGGAAACAGGAAAGGACATGCACCTCATCAGCGCAGACCTAGTGCTAAGAACAAAAATGGATATAGAACAAATGAAGGAAATCAAATCATGGCGTGGATACCGCCACTCCTACGGATTAAAGGTGCGTGGACAAAGAACAAGAACCACTGGGAGAAGTGGGAAAGCCTTAGGGGTTAAAAAGAAAGAGGTTGTAAGAAAGGAAGGTAAGTAGCTTGGGAGATCCGAGGAAGCAAAGGAAAAAGTATGAGACGCCTCGTTTTCCATGGCGAACCGACATCCTTCAAGAGGAACTAAAACTTTTGGGTCAATATGGTTTAAGGAATAAGCATGAATTATGGCGCCATGAAACAATGCTTTCAAAGTTTAGAGGCATAGCCCGTTCCCTCATTGGCAAAGCACCGGAAGAACGAGGAAAAATGGAAGAAGAACTTCTAACCCGCCTGAAAAGGCTCGGCATCCTCCCAGAAACAGCAGTCTTAGACGATGTTTTAGACTTAACCATAGAAGACATCCTTGAACGCAGACTCCAAACAATAGTCTTCAGAAAAGGACTTGCAAAAACAATCCACCAAGCACGCCAACTCATAACCCATGGACACATATCAATAGGAAAACAACGGGTCACAGTGCCAGGGTATATGGTGACAAGAGAGGAAGAAAGCCAAATTGCCTACACAACCAAAAGCCCCATTGCAAATCCAAATCATCCCATCCGCCAAACAATAGCCGTTGCAGCCACAACTGAAACAAAATCTAAAGAGGAATAAAAATGAGCAGCGCTGCCAAAAAAACCGACAGATGGGCTGTCGTCCACATTTACAGCTCTTACAACAACACATTAGTGCATATAACAGACATTTCAGGGGCAGAAACAATAGCGAGAACTTCTGGCGGAATGTTTGTGAAGGCGGATAGAATGGAATCTTCCCCCTACGCAGCCATGCGTGCAGCCTCGGCAGCCGCAGAAATAGCCAAAGACAAGGGAATAACAGCCATCCACATAAAAGTTAGAGCCCCAGGAGGTTCGGGACCGAGAACCCCAGGACCAGGCGCCCAAGCAGCCATAAGAGCCCTGGCGAGAGCGGGTTTTCGCATAGGGCGAATTGAGGAAGTTACGCCTATCCCTCATGATGGTACAAGAAGACCTGGTGGCAGAAGGGGGAGAAGGGTTTAAAGATTTCTGTTGTTCTTTTGCTGAGGGAAAAATTGAAATAATGCACTAATATTCTATTGAACGGCACAGCAGTTATTATAGAGTGTATGGAGTGAAAGCAAGTGGAAGTAGAAGTGCTTGAAAAGGACGAGAAAAATTTGCGTTTACTCGTTAGGGGAGTCGATGTTCCAGTTATGAACGCCTTGAGAAGGACAATAATTTCAGAAGTTCCATGCATGGCTATAGATGAGGTTGTAATAATTGAAAACTCATCCATACTTCAAGATGAAATTATAGCCCACAGGCTTGGGCTCATTCCCCTAAAAACCGATTTAGATAGTTACAATTTACCCGAAGAATGTCCCTGTAAAAGCGAATTCGGATGTAACCTTTGCAGAGTTACACTTACACTGGATGTGGAAGCGAAGGAAGGAACCAGAACCGTTTATTCTGGAGAATTAAAATCAGAAAATCCAGAAATAGTGCCTGTAAGCGACCAAATTCCAATTATAAAATTGGCAAAGGGACAAAAATTAAGGCTTGAAGCTTATGCAAGACTTGGAAAGGGAAAGAACCATGCGAAATGGCAACCAGTCTCCATGTGCACATACAAATACTTTCCAAAAATAGAAGTTCTCAGCAAACAATGCGACGCTTGTGGAAAATGTGTGGAAATCTGTCCAAGAAAAGTTTTAGCAAAGACTGATAACAAGATAGAGGTTCGCAACTTAATGGCTTGTACCCTCTGCCAAGACTGTGTTGAAGCGTGCCCGCAAAATCCTCCAGCAATAAAAGTTGACCGAGAAGAAGACACATTTATATTCAGCCTCGAATCCACAAATGCCCTTCCACCAGAAAGAATATTGATGGAAGCCATAAAAATCTTGGACAAACAATGCAGCGAATTTGAAAACCAAATCAAGGGGGAGAAAAGTGAAGAGGGTTAAAGCAACAAATCCGCAGCTTATTGAACTTATAAACTTCTTAAAAAAGAAAAGCAAAGAAAACAAGGTTAACATTTGGAGAGACATAGCTGAACGGTTAGCCAAACCAAACAAAAAACGCATAGCAGTAAACCTAAGTCGACTAAACCGACACACACAGAGAAACGATGTGGTGGCAGTTCCAGGCAAAGTTTTAGGCGCAGGAGAAATAAACCATCCAATAACCGTGGCAGCCTTCGCATTCTCTGGAAAAGCAAAGGAGAAGATAAAAGCTGCAAAGGGCAAATGCCTCTCATATTTTGACTTAATTAAAAAGAACCCGAAGGGCTCAAACGTCAAAATAATTGGGTGAGAAAATGGAAAGGCAAGCCATCATAATAAATGCTGAAGGCCTTATTCTTGGCAGAATGGCAAGCATAATTGCCAAAAAACTGCTAAGCGGCGAAGAAGTAATAATTGTAAATGCTGAGAAGGCTGTGCTTTCTGGGAAAAGAAAGAGCAAAATAAGAGAAGCAAAAGAATTCTTAGAAGTGGGATATCCAAAAAAGGGTCCATTCCATTATAGGAGACCTGACAGAATAGTGAGAAGAACCATTAGGGGGATGCTCCCATACAAACAACCAAAGGGTAAACAAGCATACAAAAGACTCAAGGTTTTTATTGGAACGCCAGAAAACCTCAAAAACCAAAAAACCGAAACACTGCCAGAGGCGCAAGCTCAAAAGCTAAGATGCCCCTATTTTACGATTGAAGAATTTGCGAAAGAAATAGGATGGAGCGTAGAGGAATAGTTTATGCCAGCAAAAAAGGTTTTGGTTGTTAGCGGAAAAAGAAAAACAGCCATAGCAAGGGCTGTCGTCAAGCCCGGAATGGGAAGAATACGCATAAACAAAACCCCCCTGGAAATTTTTGAACCCGAAATAGCCAGAGAAAAAATCATGGAACCCCTCATACAAGCTGGCGATGAAATCTGGAAACAATTAGACATAGACATAAAAGTTTCAGGAGGAGGCTACATGGGACAAGCAGAAGCCGCAAGAATGGCCATAGCAAACGCCTTGTTAAAATGGACAAAAAGCGCCCATTTACGCACACTCTTCACGGAATATGACAGAACAATGGTTGTTGGAGACCCAAGAAGAAAAGAGCCCAAAAAGTTCGGCGGACCCGGAGCACGGGCTAGAGATCAGAAAAGTTACAGATAATGGAGGCTAATTGATGATCATACCTGTTAGATGTTTTACTTGTGGCAAGTTAATTGGAGATGTATGGGAAGAGTTTGCAAGGAGAGTTAAAACTGGAGAGAACCCAGACGAAGTCTTAGACAGTTTGGGGATTAAGAGATACTGTTGTAGGCGGATGCTGCTTTCGCATGTGGATATTATAGATGAAGTTTTGCGCTTTTACGAAGAGGCTGAAAAACGAAAAGAGGCCAAAACCTACTATTAAGAGGAAAGCTGATGTCCACAGTTATTGAAGATGTAATCGCAAGGAAAGTTTTCAACACTCGAGGGGAAGAAACAATAGAAGTTGACGTCATAACAACCTCTGGTTTTGGAAGAGCCTCAGCCCCCTCTGGAGAAAGCCGCGGAAAAGCCGAAGTGATTTATTATCCCCAAGGTGGGGTAGACCAAGCATTAAAGAAAGTTGAAGATGTTATTGCTTCAGAAATTGTGGGGTTAAATGCTGATTTTCAAGAGGAAATAGACAGGACACTGCATGAAATAGACGGTTCAAAAGATTTCAGAGTGATAGGCGGAAATACAGCCTTCGCCATTTCCTTAGCAAATGCTGAAGCCGCCGCAAACTCTTATGGCTTATTTCTATTCCAATATTTAGGGGGACAAGTAGCCAACGAATTACCATATCCCCTTGGAAACACCATAAGTGGTGGAAAACACACCCATGGAAAATCTCCAGACATTCAAGAATTTTTGGCACTTCCCTATGGAGCCGAATCCTTCAGTGAAGCTGCATATGCCAACGCCACAATCCACAAGAAAGCGGGTGCACTCCTCAGAAAGAAGGATAAACTTTTTAGCGGTGGAAAAAGCGATGAAGGAGCATGGATTGCTAACGTTGACAATTTGGATGCGCTTGAAGTTTTAGCTAAAACTTGCGAGGAAGTCAGTAATGAATTGAATTTTGAGTGTGGTTTTGGAGTGGATGTTGCAGCCTCCTCCCTTTGGAATGAAAGAGAAAAAGTTTACTTGTACGCCAGAGATGGAAAGAAACGGGATTCTGGAGAACAATTAGAATTCATTTTAGAGATAATCAGAAAATACCATTTAGCCTATGTAGAAGACCCCTTCCATGAAAAAGATTTTGAAAGCTTCGCAGAACTAACTCGAAAAGTTAGAAACTGCCTGATTTGCGGAGACGACCTCTTTGTCACAAACAATGAAAGGCTAAGCCGTGGAATAAAGATGCGTGCTGGAAATGCCGTTATAATCAAAGTGAATCAGGTTGGCACCCTCACAGATGCATGGGAAACTGTGGAAATGGCTCGAAGAAATGGATACGCGCCCATAATGTCGCATCGTTCTGGCGATACATGTGATTGGCACATAGCCCATTTGGCTGTGGCTTTCAGATGTCCAATAATAAAGACTGGCGTTGTCGAAGGCACTCGCATAGCCAAAATAAATGAGTTAATAAGGATAGAGGAGTTTTTAGGAGATAGGGCTAAAATGGCAAGCATCCCAATTCTTAAAGGAGGATGAAACAGTTGCCAGAAAATGAAGAAAATAAGGAGAAAAAAATTGAAGAGGAAACCGCAGAAATAACCGCAGAAGAACTTTTGTTACCGCGGGACACGCTGCTATCTGCGGGAATACATATCGGAACAAGAATGAAAACTGGAGACATGGAACAATTCATATACCGCGTTAGACCAGACGGCCTATTCGTCTTGGACGTTAAAAAAACAGATGACCGCATAAGAATTGCCGCCAAATTTCTGGCAAGGTTTGAACCAGCAAAAATTGCCGCCGCAGCAGCCCGCCTTTACGCTCAAGAACCTGTGAGCAAATTCTGTCAAGTGACGGGAGCAACTCCAGTGATTGGACGTTTCATTCCAGGGCTTTTATCCAATCCATTATATCCAAACCGCATCGAACCAGAAGTGCTCATAGTTTCCGACCCTAGGGCTGATTCTCAAGCCGTTAAAGAGGCAGCCTCGGAAGGAATTCCAGTAATTGCTTTGTGCAGTACAGACAACGAATTTTCTGGAGTGGACTTTGTTATACCAACGAACAATAAGGGAAGAAGAGCCTTGGCTGTTATCTATTGGCTTTTGGCGAGGCAAATATTGCGGGAAAGGGGAGAATTGCCGCCAGACAAGGATTTACCCTTAACTATTGAAGATTTTGAGGCGAAGATTTCAAAGGAAGAGGAGGAAACCTAAAGGAATGGTGAAGATTCGGCGTCCATGCCAAGCAGGAGCCTTCTATGAAGGGACAGCCGAATCATTAAAAAGACAAATAGAAAATTGCTTTCTCCACGAGTTTGGACCTGGAAAAATTCCAGAAGTTGCCGAGGCTGGACCGAGAAACATAATAGGTTTGGTTTGTCCCCATGCGGGTTACATGTTTTCTGGTCCTGTGGCTGCCCATGCTTATTACCATTTGGCTTTAGATGGTAAGCCAGATGTCGTCGTTGTTTTTGGTCCAAACCACACTGGTTATGGCAGTGCCTTGGCTGTTATGGATGAGGGAGTTTGGCGCACGCCATTAGGCGATGTGGAAGTTGACGGCGAAACAGCCCATCAAATAGTGCATGAATCCCGTATAGTTGATGTGGATGAGTCTGCGCATCGCTTAGAACATTCTATTGAAGTGCAGCTTCCATTCTTACAATACCTTTACGGCTCACAATTTAAGATTGTTCCCATTTGCTTCTTGATGCAAGATTTATCCTCAGCAAGGGATGTTGGCAAAGCCGTTGCCAAAGTTTTGGCTGGAAAAAACGCTGTTATTATAGCCTCTTCGGATATGACGCATTATGAGCCACGGGAAAGGGCGGCTAAAAATGATAGGTTGGCGCTTGAGGCTGTGGAAGCCATGGATGAAGCAAAATTTTATTCAACTATTGAAGCGCATAACATAAGCGCTTGTGGATACGGTCCAATAGCCGCTTTGATTACTGCCGCGAAAATTTTAGGGGCAAAAGGGGCAAAATTATTATGTTATAAGACAAGTGGAGATATAATTGGCGACTACTCAAGTGTGGTTGGGTATGCTGCCGTCTGCTTTACAAAATAGTGGTGTATAATGGAGGTTGTTGCCTCAGCTCCAGCCAAAGTTATACTTTTTGGAGAACACTTCGTCGTCTATGGCGAACCAGCCATGGTTATAGCCATAGACAAAAGAGCTTATGCAAGAGCAGAAAACCGCGATGACAAACGCATTTACATACATTCATCAAACCTGAACCTTACAGCATGTTTGGAAGGAGAAAATTTCAAGGTTGAAAAGGGCGACCCGAAAGAGGCGAGAATAAAGTTCGAACCAGTTAAGCTTGCCGTCCAAAAAGTTTTAGAAAAACATGGCGAAAATGTTGGATTAAACATTGAAATTAACTCAACAGTTCCAGTGGCTGCTGGCTTAGGGTCTTCAGCAGCCGTAGTAGCCGCAGTAACAACAGCCGTCAGCGCATTATTAAATGTGAACATTTCAAAGGAAGAAGTTTTTCGAATAACCTATGAAGCAGAAAAAATCGTGCATGGCACCCCATCGGGAATAGACCCTGCAATTGCAACATTTGGCGGAGCCCTATTGTTTCAGATGGACACTGGATTTAAACCATTAGAGGTTAAAATGGACATCCCCCTTGTTATTGGAGACACTGGCATAGAGAGGTCCACACGTATCCAAGTTGACAAGGTGAGAGAGTTAAGGGAAAGGTATCCACAAATAATGGAGTCGTTCACTTGGGCAGCCCGCCAAATTGTAATGAGAGCTTTAGAAGCCCTTAAGGAGAGAGACTTAGAAACTTTGGGGGAGTTGATGAACATAAACCATGCACTGCTTTATGGAATAGGAGTGTCAGATGAATCTTTAGAATGGCTAATAAATGCTGCACGGAAAGCTGGAGCCTTAGGAGCAAAATTAACTGGGGCGGGCGGCGGTGGGTGCATGATAGCCCTAGCAAGAAATGAAAAACTTGAAGAGGTTTCAGAGGCGATTCAAAGGGCTGGTGGAACCCCTTTTATTGCCAGAAAAACGGATGAGGGAGCAAGAGTTGAGCGAGCTTAACCCCATCATATTGAAGATTGGCGGTTCCGTAATCACAGACAAAAGTGGAGAACTTGCAGTGCGAATGCAGGACATAAACCGTTTAGCAGAGGAAATACGCGACGCAAATGTTAAAAATTTAGTAATTGTTCACGGAGGAGGAAGTTTCGGGCATCCCATCGCCCAAAAATACGATATAAGCGCTGGATTTAAACAAGAAAATCAGAGAATAGGGTTTGCAGAAACCCATCATGTCATGACCGTCCTTAACGGCTTATTTATGGATGCACTGATTTGGCGCGAAGTCCCAGCCGTAAGCATAACGCCTTCCTCATGTATAATGACAAAACGTGGCAGAATTCAATGCTTCGAAGAGACGCCCTTAAGGGCGTTATTAAAAATGGGATTTTTGCCAGTTACTTTCGGCGACATCGTTTTGGACTTGGAATTGGGATTCACAATTTTATCCGGAGACCAGCTTGTTTCCCATATTGCCACAAGACTTAACGCAAAACATATCATAATTGGCGTTGACGTGGACGGATTATATGATGCTGACCCAAAAGTTAAGAAGACAGCAAAAATGTTTAAGCACTTAACATTGGAAGAGTTGAAGAAGTTTCAAGGAAGTTTTGGCAAAACAACAGCATGCGATGTTACAGGGGGAATGTTTGGCAAAATAGCTGAACTTATACCCGCCATAGAAAAAGGAATCCCAGTAACAATCGTGAATGCTTCAAAGCCAAATTATATCTATAAAACATTAAAAGGGGAAAGGGTGGAAGGCACTTTAATAGAGAAGGAATAGTTTTGGCTAAGGAAACAAGAAAGCGAAAAGCGGAACACATTAAAATCACTTTAAACAGGCATGTTCAGACAAGAAAAACCACAACAGGCTTCGAAGACGTCCATTTCATTCATAAGGCTCTACCGGAAATCGACAAGCAGAAAATAGATTTGTCCACAACAGTTTTTAATCACAAGTTTGCGGCACCAATAATAGTGGGCGCCATAACAGGCGGAACAGCGGAAGCAACAAAAATTAATGCCGCAATAGCTGAAGCAGTGGAAGAGTTAGGGTTAGGTATGGGTGTTGGAAGTCAACGTGCAGCCATAGAAGATAAAAAGCTTGAAAAAACCTTTGCTATAGCGAGGAAAAAGGCTCCAAACGCATTCCTAATCGCCAACATCGGCGGAGTCCAACTTGTCCAAGGCTATGGGTTAAGAGAAGTTAAAAAAGCCATAGAAATGATTGATGCCGACGCCATAGCAATACATTTAAACCCACTACAGGAGGCTATCCAACCAGAAGGTCAAACGAACTTTAGGGGAATTCTTGAAAAAATAGGCGAAATTGCAGAAAAAATCGACAAACCAATAATTGCAAAGGAAACTGGCGCTGGAATCGCCGCGGAAGAAGCTAAAAAACTTGAGGCTGCAGGCGTTAAAGGAATAGATGTGAGCGGGTCGGGTGGAACAAGTTTTGCAGCTGTGGAGTATTATCGTGCAAGGGGCTTAGGAAATTATGTTCAACGAAGATTAGGTTATGTCTTTTGGGATTGGGGCATCCCCACAGCCATAAGTATTGCCGAAGTTTCGCAGACAGTAAGTGTTCCAGTGATTGCTTCTGGGGGAATACGTAACGGTTTAGACGCCGCCAAGGCATTGGCATTGGGTGGAAGCCTAACAAGTCTATCGCAGCCAATTCTTAGAGCGGCATTTAAAGGGGTTAAAGAAACCGTGCGTGTCCTTTCGCTTTTGATTGATGAGTTAAGGAATGGAATGTTTCTTGTCGGGGCGGATTCGGTTAAAGCTTTGCGAGAGACCCCCCTTGTCATAACCGGAAAAACGGCGGAATGGCTTAAGGCAAGAGGATTCAATGTGGAAAGTTATGCACGAAGAAGGAGGAATTAAACCATTTTTGATGTAGAAAAATTTCTTGAGGAAAAGGCTGCTTTAATAGATAAAACTATTGAAAAATATATTCCACGAAAATTCACAAAAGACTCCATAATTTTCAAGTTAAACCCGCCAAGCCACTCCTATAATCTGGAAGCCTTAAACAAGGCAATTGCCGAACCAATCTGGGAATTCCTTGAAAGAGGAGGCAAACGGTGGCGTCCAGCGCTTTTTCTATTAATTATTGAGGCTTTGGGTAAAAATCCAGAAGATTTTGTTGATTTTGCCATAATCCCAGAAGTAATCCATAACGGAACGTTAATGGTTGACGACGTAGAAGACTCGTCAGAATTTCGAAGGGGTAAACCGTGCACATACAAAATTTATGGGTTAGATATAGCCGTAAACGCTGGAAACGCAATGTATTATTTGCCGCTTCTCCCTCTAATAAAAAATAAGGAAAAAATTTCAAAAGAAAAACTATGCAAAGTTTACGAAATTTATGTTCAAGAAATGATTAGCCTAAGCCTAGGACAAGCCATGGACATTTCATGGCACAAGGGCATAGCAAACGCAGACAAACTAGAAGAAAGGGATTACTTACAAATGTGCGCCTACAAAACAGGAACCTTAGCGAGGATGTCAGCCAAAATAGCAGCAGTCCTGGCAGACGCAAACGAAGAATTAACCGATAAGATTGGACATTTCGCTGAGAGTATAGGCATAGCGTTCCAAATGCAAGATGACATATTAGATTTGACAGGTGAAGAATTCGCGGAAAAGAAGGGTGGACGAGGACAAGACATAACGGAAGGAAAGAGAAGCCTCATAGTTATTCACACCCTAAAAGTGGCAGATGCCAAAGATAGGAAAAGGCTTATTGAAATTCTCAACATGCACACCTCAGACCAAAAACTGAAGGACGAAGCCATTAAAATCATGGAAAAATACGGCTCCATAAATTATGCGAAAGATTTTGCGAGGAAAATTGTTAAGGAAAGCTGGAAGGAAGTTGAAAGGCTTTTGCCAGCTTCTGAGGCAAAGGAAAAGATAAATGCCTTTGCAAAGTTTTTAATTGAAAGAAAAATCTAAACAGAGTGCAAAACCTTTGAAGTTAGAAAATGATGTAGCGCTTAAAGAGAGTATTCGAAAAATTGCTTTGTTAAATGCAGTTAGACATGAAGGAAAAGCCCAAGCTGGACCGGTAATTGGAAAAATTTTAGGCGAAAAACCAGAATTAAAAATGAAGGTTAAAGAATTATCCACACTCGTTAACGTTATAGTTCAAGAAATAAACAGCTTATCCTTAGAAGAACAGAAACGTATAGTTGAAGAGAAATGGCCAGAAGCCCTTTTAAGGGAGAAGGTTGAGGAAGAGAAGCGTCTTCCGCCTTTGCCTAATGTGGATAAATATGCTCAAGTTGTCACAAGGTTTTCGCCAAACCCAGACTGCGTACTCCATTTGGGCTCGGCAAGGGCCATAATATTATGCCACGAATACGCCCGCATGTATAAGGGTAAGTTTATTTTGCGTTTTGAGGATACGGACCCAAAATTGAAGAGGCCTGTTTTGGAGTTTTATGACCGTATTAGGGAGGATTTGGCTTGGCTTGGATGCAAACCAGATGGAGAATACATTCAAAGCGATAGAATCCCAATTTATTACGAGTTTGCTGAAAGATTGCTTCGGGATGGCAATGCTTACGTCTGCACATGCCTACCAGAACAGTTCAGAAAGAAAATTTTAGCCAGCAAACCGTGCAAATGCCGCGATTTGCCACCAGAAGAGCAGCTTGAGAGATGGCAACGCATGCTTAAAGGTGATTATAAAGAAGGCGAGGCAGTATTCCGCATAAAAACGGATTTGAACCATCCAAACCCAGCCGTCAGAGACTGGCCAGCCCTCCGCATCATAGATTCCGAAAAATATCCACATCCAAGGGTTGGAAGCAAATACAACGTTTGGCCCTTATACAATTTTGCATGCGGTCTAGATGACCACCTCATGGGTGTAACCCACATAATTCGAGGTAAAGAGCATCTAACAAACATGGTTCGACAAGAATACATGTATAAATATTTGGGGTGGCAGTATCCCGAAGCCATACACTATGGTAGACTTAAAATAACTGGAGCCTCCCTAAGCAAATCAAAAATTGTTCAGGGAATAAGGGAAGGCCTATACAAGGATTGGGATGACCCCCGCTTGGCAACCTTTGCAGCCTTGCGGAGACGCGGAATCACGCCAGAAGCTATTAAAAAAATGATAATTGATGTTGGACCAAAAACTTCAGACGTTATCTTAAGTTGGGAAAACTTGTACGCTTATAACCGCAAAATTTTGGATGCGTCTGCTGACAGATACTTTTTCGTGGACAACCCTATAGAGTTAACAGTGAAGCATATTCCAAAAGAGTTTAAGGCAAGGCTTCCTTTTCATCCAGAACATCCAGAAAGGGGCTTCAGAGAATATAGCATAAAACCAAAAGAGGATGAGCATATTGCAACTTTTTGGGTTTCAAAGAAGGACGTTGAAGTTTCAAAAATTGGCAATGTAATCCGCCTAATGGAGTTGTTTAATGTGAAAATAGAAAAAGTGCAAGCATATTCTGCGGAAGCATCCTTCTTTAGCGAAGCCTACGAAGATGCAAGAAAAATTAAGGCTCAACTGATTCATTGGATACCTATAGGCGAGGACATGCCATGCCAAGTGGTTATGCCAGACGCCACATTAGCAGAAGGCATAGCCGAAAGCTTATGTAGAAAATTGAGGCCGAACACCTTAATACAGTTTGAAAGGTTTGGCTTTGTCAGAATAGACGAGGTTAACATGAAATTAACAGCTTACTACACCCACAAATAGGAGAATTTGGCATGCGAAAAACAGAAAAAATAATTCTTTGGCCAGCATACTTCGACTCAACAAAAACAAGAAAAGAAGGCAGACGTGTCCCTAAAAATTTGGCAGTTCCCTCACCGAAAATTTTGGAGTTAAAAGAGGCTGCAGAAAAAATAGGCTTAGAATATGAAATTGTTTCGGATTCCACCTATCCAAAGATGCCTTGGCTGAAAACTGGCATGCTTCTCGTGAAGAAAAGGGAAGCAAAGGCTCAGATAATTAAAAAGATTGCAAAACAACTGGCAAAAATTCGAAGCGCTGCCACAACAAAATAAGATGGAATTAACTCTTTTCTTCTTCGCTTAAGAGAACAGCGTTTATTATTCCATCTTGCCCCGGACGGGATGTGACGCGGGCTAAGCCCAAGGGGGTTTCTATTATTGCTCCTTTTGTTATTACGCCTCTGCGGTCATAGTCTATGTTGACTGGATTTTTGGCAACACGGAGAATTTCAACCTTTTCTGTTTTTCCACTTTTCGGGTCGGTTACGCAAGCGTACTTGTCGCTTAAAGCCTTAATTTTTACTGTTGCCCCTCTTCCCTTGACTATTTTCTTTTTAGGTTCGCCAATTGTTGTTTCTGCTGGAAACCTTCCCTCTTCAAATTTTCGCTTACTTCTGTAGGCTCTCTTTCTGCCACCAGAAGGTTTTCTTTTATGCAGATCGCCATGCCAAACTGACATTTACCTTTCCCTTTTTAATCTTGAGTGTTGACTAACATGGTCTTTACGCATATAAACCTATCCATGCGGAGATTTAGGCTTCTCTTGCTTTGAATAGTCTTCAAAAACGTTTTTCAACTCTTTTTTCATGGCTGCGACATCGTGGCTTAAACCGAAGTAATCTGCAAAATACTCCGTTGTCCTAAGAACAGTGGAGCGTCCGCTTCTTTCTGCAGAAATCAAACCCATCTCCTTCAACATTCTTATGTGCGTGTAAACATGGTGTCCTCGAACTTCAACAACCCTCTTTTGGGATACTGGTTGTCTATAGGCTATGTAGGAAAGGGTTTTTAAAGGACCAATGGAAAGCAATGGTCTGGTGACAAATTTTCTAACGTAAGGTGTGAATTCGGCTTTTAACTGCAACACATATCGCTCATCTTTCAACTCCAAAATTTCAAGGGCTGTATTCCTACTCGCATATGCCTTCATCAATTCCTTCACAAGCTTTCTAACCTTATTTTTTGAACGAGTTTTCAAAACAGAGCATAACTCATTCAAGTTTAAAGGGCGACCAGCCACGTATAATGCCGCTTCTAACAGGGCTAGGTCCCGCTCCATTTTCTCTGCTGATTTCTCTTTAAGAGGTTCTATGTTTAAATTAGGTGCTTGTTTCTCCGCCTTCTGCAATTTTGAAATCCCCAATGGTTATGTATATTTCCTCGGTTTCTTCATCCTGCCAAAGGTTTACTTTTCCATTTTGGGCCAAAAACAGTAAAAGAATGAAGTTGCGGATGGCTTCAAGGCGGCTTAAACCCTTTGTGAAAGTTGAAAACTCGATTATTCCTGCTCCTTTAACCCTTTCCACGAGAGAGGCGTAAAGCTTCTCCATTTGCACTTCAATTTCCATCAAATACAAGTCTAGTTGAGGCAGAATCTCTGAAGGGGTTGGAAGAACACTTTCCTCAACAACTTTTTCGAAACGAACCAAACCTTCACTTTTTAAGACGTCATCCAAAACTTCCAGCAAATGCCTTATGGTGGTTGAGGTCAATTCATGCCTAAGCGGCAAAAACAATGGGGGTGGAATAAAATCCTGGGGAACTTTTGGCGGTGGTGGTTCTTCAAGCTTTAACAAAAGTTTGGATTTCATAAGGTATATGAGGGCTGAAGAATCAAGCGCCACGCCCGAAGCCCTAAAATCTATCTGTCCAGATTTTTCCATCTCTTCAAGAAAACTTGTCAATAAATAGGCGATGTTAATGTGCCAAGGAGTAAGCCTCTCAAGCTTATGAAAGTCAAAGAGAATATTCCATGGAGGACGCAGATAAAAAGGCTTTTTGACCGCTGTGGTTGCCATTAACTTGGCACCTCTAGAAATTTGGCAGAAATAACATTTGAAACTCCGTTGCGTTCGTAAACTCCATAGACCTTCTGAGCTTTATTCACCATTTCAGGCTTCAAAGTGATTACTATAAACTGGGTCTTTTCAGACTCTTCCAAGAGAAGGTCGGCAAGCTTTGAAACGTGAAAAGCGTCTAAATGGGCGTCTATCTCGTCAAGAATATAGAAGGATGTAGGCGTAATTTCTTTAAGAGTGAATAGGAAAGCGACAGCAGCCACTGAACGTTCGCCACCGCTTGCTCCGCTCACAACGATGGAGGGTTTGTGGGGAAACTGAACGAGCATGTCAATGCCGCCGGAGAATGGTTCTTCGGGATTCTCAAGCTTTAGGGTGGCATTTCCTCCGCCAGTGAGTTTTGAGAAGTATTTCTGCAGGTTGGCGTTAATTTTTTCAAAGGCTTCCATGAAGACTTTTCTTTTCTTCTTTTCAATTTCGTCCATAAACTGAACTATGGCTTGCTTCTCCCGTTCTAACTCATTCAATCTTAAGGATAATTCCTTGTAACGTGAAATTTGTTCAGCATAATGCGACAAGGCAAGCTGGTTTACAGCGCCTATCCTTTCCAGTTCAAACTTCATCATCCTCATTGACAATTCGGCTTCTTCAACCTGTTTAGGCGTTACTTCTAAGGGTTGCTCGTAACCGAGTTGTCTAAGCTCGTTTCTGTACTGTTCAAGTTGGAGTAGCGAAGTTTGGATGTTGAGTTGAAGCTGGTTTAACAAGCGGTCGGCTTGTTCGTACTCTGAGTCAAGCTTTCGGAGTTCTTTATCTATGTCGTCTATTTGTGTGGTGAATTTTTTGGCTTCCTCCCTTGCGGAGAAAACTGTTTTAGAAAGCTCAATGCGGCTTTTCTCCAGTTCTGAAAGTTCTTGCTTTAGTGATTCCCGCTCTTGTAATGCCTCTGTAACTTCTTTTTCAACCCTTCTTAATTGTTGTTCAACTTTGGCAAGTTCAATTTTTGCGTTTTTATAGCCAACCCTTAAGACATTGTCGAATTGGGATTGAAGGGTTGAAATTTCCGTTTGAAGTGTGCCCAGCTTCTGCCTCAAAATGATAATTTCTTCCGAGAGCCTTTCTCTTTTAACCTCCAATTCTTGAATGTGGGACGGGTCTGTTTTACGCCTAAGAGAATTTAGCTCATCTTGAAGCTTTCTTAATTCTCTTTGGATGGAGCTTCTTTCAGCCTTATGGAGCCACATCTGAGCCTTTTCATTTTCAACTTCCTTTTCGAACTTTGTAATGTGGCGGTCAACCCTTCGAACGTTGCCCCTTGTCCTTTTAACGCTTCTTTTAACTCTAGTTATTTCCCTATCCAACGTAGTTATGGCTTCAGATAAGCGGGCAATTTCAACGCGTGTCCTGTCTATTTCCTCTTCGAAAGAGGCAATGTCGCTGGTTCTCCTAGAAAGATGCAGTTGAAGCGCACTAACGGCTTCATCGAGGCTTTTTATGGCTACTTCACTTGGAATAATTGTGGAGAAATCTATTGGAGCCCGATAATAACCGCTCTCGAAAGCGGCGCCTCCAGCCTCATAAATGTCGCCATTAACTGTGACTGCTCTATAACCTTCACTTGAAAGTGTAAAAGCAGTTTTATCATCGGAAACTATTAGCGTGTCGCCGAAAACAAAGTTTACGGCTGGCTCATAATGCCTTTCACATTTTATGAAAGCGGAGGCTGCACCGTTTATTCCCTCTTTTTCTGGAATTTTCATGGTTTTTGGGGTTAATGTTCCTTGCAAGGGGATTATTTTTACTCTTCCAAGCTTCATTCTTCTCAGCGTTTCTGCACATGTAAAAGCGGAATCAAAATCTTTCACAACTATGGCGTCAAGCCATCCTGCAGCTGCAGCCTCAATTGCCTGCTGGTAAGTCTTGTCAATTTTTATGAGTTTGCGGAGCCTTCCATAAACGCCTGGAATCACGCCTAATTCGCCTAGTTCTTCTATGCTTCTTAGAGCTTTTTCTTCTGAGGCTACTGTTTCTGCAATTTCCCTTTGTGTTGCAAACTCTACAACTGCTGCTCTGGCGGAATCTGCTATTTTTCCAGCTTCGGCTATTTCCCTTTCTATGGCTTCTTTTTGGGCAATTCTCCGCTCAAGCATCCTTTCCAAATTTTTAAGTTGAGTTTTCTGTTCCTTCTGCACCTTTTCAAGTTCAGCCAAAGATTTTTCAAGTTCACTTAATGTGGATGTGAACCTTTCTTTGCGGTCTTTTAGGTCGTTAAGTCTTCTCATGCGGATTCTGATGGCTGTTTGATGTTTTATTTGTTCAGTTCTTAAATATGCAAGCTTTTTGTTGTGATTGCTGATTTGCTGTTCGATTTCGCGGATTCTCTTGCTGTTTTCTCCGATGTTTTCCCAAAGCTGAGCTGCTTCAGCTGCCAAAGCATCATGCTCAGCTTGTTTTGCTGCTATTTGGTTGGAGATTTCTTCATGTTCAGTTCTTAACTGTTTTATTTTGAGGCGGTTTTCACGAATCTCTTTTCTGATGGATTCATACTGCTGAAGGGTGTTTTCTCTAATCCGTTTTAAGCCTTCTAAAGTTGTTTTTCCAGAAGTTATTTTGGTTGTTAATTCTGTAAGTTTTGATTTTAGCTCCCCTATTCTTATTTGAACCTTTAATACTTGTGAACCGCCCTCCTCAACGATTTCTGAGCTTAGTTTTCGCCATTCACCTTCAATTTCTCTTCTTTTTGACCTATACTTCTCTCGGAGTTCCCTTAATTTTTCAACTCTGCCTCTGATACTGTCGGCTTGGGAGGAGAACTCTTTCACTTTCTTTTGAATTTGCGCCATATCATGGGATAGCTTCACAGTTTCAAACTTTTTTATCTCTTCTCGGATGAAATTGTATCTTAAAAGTTCGTTGCGTTCCCTTTCTAAGTCATCCACTCTTTTCTGAACTTCGTCTATTCTGCCCATGGCTGTGCTTATGGAAATGTCTGCTGTCCTAAGTTTTTCTTCAGCTTCAGCCTTCTCAGCGTCATATTGGGCTATGCCCACTAAATCTTCAATTATTTTTCTGCGTTCAATAGGGGAAATATCTGTTAAGCGGGTTATTGTGCCTTGTAAGATTATGTTTTGGCTTGTGGAGCTTATTCCAGCCATGGAGAGAATCTCTAAGATATGTGCTCTTGAAATTCTTCTCCCGTTAAGTCTATACACGCTTTGTCCGTTTCTATAAACTTCTCTTGAAATGGTGACGGTTGTTGTGTCAACTGGCATGCGCCCATCAGAATTGTCAAATTGGATTATGACTTTAGCCATTTTCGCCCTTTCCAGCCCAGCCTTTTCAGAACCGTGAAAAATCAGTTTTGCAGCATTCTCAGCCCGAAGCCTTCTCGTGCTTAACTCGCCTAAAGCGAATAAGGTAGCGTCAACAATGTTTGTTTTTCCGCTGCCATTTGGACCAGTGATTGCTGTAAAACCCTTATCTAACACTACTTTAACGGTTTGCGGACCGAAAGATTTGAAGCCTTTAAGTTCAATTTTTTTAATGTAGGGCATTCAGTTTACGCCCTCACCTTCCCTAAAGGACGAATTTACCTTTCATAGACACTTTGTGTATGATTTTTCTATAAAAGTGTTTACAGCATCAAGCTTTAACGGTTATGTACTTTTTAACGCTATTTTCCAGTTTATAATACTATTTTTTAGCCATTTTCTTGACAAACTCTTTCAGGCTTTCATCTTCGCCGTAAACAAGCAAATAACCATCCCCTTGAAGTTCGCATGATAAATTCAATTCTTTAGCCAATAATTTCAGTTTTTCCATAGGCAATTCAGCAGAAGGCTTAACCCGAATCCACTTATGCTCCCTTGGCAAACCAGGAACAAACCTTGTTTCCTCCTCTTCCAAGTCAGGAAATCGTATGCTGGCTTCGTCCAATTTTTTAAGCCACTTATCTACATATTCAACTCCAAATTTCTTCTGCCCTTCAGAAATTAAATAAGATTCCACGTTACTGAGATATTCCTCAATTTTTTGCATAGTTTCTCCGCGAGAGGGGTCTGCCTTTAAAATTTTAATCATAATCCTGGCAGATTTTAGGTTATCCATAACTTCCGTTGGAATTGTAATGCCCCTCTTTCTAAATTCCAAAATCATCTCTTCCAAAACTTTCCAAACAGCCAAATATCCCATAATTTAATCTCCCACTCTTTTGATAGAGTTCGCACTATAAAGCGTTGCCTCTGAACGCTATTAGACACGCCAGCATTTACATGCACTTCAGCGCTTTTGTTGTTAGGCACAGTTCACATTTTTCCACATCAATCTTGGGGTCAAAGGTTTTATGCAGTTGACATAAAAGTCCCTTGGCGCGAATTGCCCTACAGATTTCACAGAACATTTGAATGAATTCTTTGTGGGATAAATTGCCCTTGGCTAAGGCATCAGCCAAATTCTCTATTAACTTGGTGATTTCTGTTTCTTTTTCCAGGTTTATGGCTTTTCCGCGTCTTTTTCTGTCGTATAGGCTTATGGCTGGCTGGCTTATTCCAAGGAGTTTTGCTGCTTCCTTTTGGGTTAAGTTGTGTTTTGTTGTTAATGTTTTTGCTATTGCGGCGCGGACTGGGGGTAATAGGCATTTTACTGCTACTTCGCATGGGATTAGCATTTATTGTTGCCTCTTATTGTATTGTGTAGAAAGGCATAAATATACTTTATTACAATTGTAATAATCAAAAAAGAGGTAAACCTAAAATGAGTTGGCGAAACATAGCCGAAATCTCAAAAGGCATATACTGGGTCGGCGTAAGAGACTGGAACCGAAAACTTTTCGACGCCTTAATTCCGCTCCCAAAAGGAACAACATACAATGCTTACCTTATAATTGGCACAGACAAAAAAGCGTTAATAGACACAGTTAATCCAGGCTTTGAAAAAGAATTAGAAGAGAAAATACGCCTCATTACGGACCCAGCCGAAATCGATTACCTAATAATGAACCATGCCGAACCAGACCATGCAGGCGCCATACCACACATCATGAAAATAAACAGTAAGGCCAAACTAATAACTTCCATTAAAGGCGCAAAAATGGCCCAAACCTTCTACAAAGTGCCAGAAAATCGCATAATATCAGTTAAAGACCAAGAGAAAATAAGTTTAGGCAATAAAACCCTCCATTTCATTGAAGCCCCCATGCTCCACTGGCCAGAAACCATGTTCACATATACGCCAGAAAACAAAATCCTATTTCCATGCGACTTCTTCGGTTCCCACTTGGCTAAAGGTTTGTATGATGATGAAGTTGAAGATTTGATTGTTCACGCCCAAAGATATTTTGGCGAAATAATGATGCCCTTCAGAATTATGGGACAAAAAGCCATGGAAAAAATAAGGGATTTGGAAATTGAAATGATAGCTCCAAGCCACGGACCCATTCATAAAAATCCAGAGCGCATATTAAACGCTTATAAAATGTGGGTTAACGGGGAAACAAAACAAAAGGCAATAATAGTTTATGCAACCATGTGGAATAGCACGGAAAAAATGATTCACCCAATAACCGAAACCTTAGCCTCTGAAGGCATAGAAATTGCCCTATACAATTTAGCCTCGGCGGATATTGGGGAAATATCAAGGGATTTGGTGGATTCAAGAGCCATAGTTTTAGGAGCACCCACAGTACTGGGCGGTGCACATCCCCTCGCAGTTTACGCTTCCTACCTTGTAAAGGCTTTGCGCCCACCAATAAAATTCGGCGTAGTCTTAAGTTCTTATGGTTGGGGCGGAGGCGCCATAAAACACGTACAAGAAATTTTGGGTTCTTCAAAGTTGGAAGTTGTTGGAGCCTTGGAAATTAATGGTCCACCCACAGAAGATGACATCAAACAAATTGTGGATATTGGAAAAACACTTGCCAAGAAAATTAGGGAAGAATCCACATGAACGAAATGCCCGAAGACAAAAAGAAAATGCTGAAAGAAATAATTAAGCAGTTACATGCAGGAGCATCGCCGCAGGAAGTCAAAGAAAGGTTTAGGCAAGTTTTAGAAAATGTAAGCTCCTTAGAAATTGCAAAAATTGAAGAAGAACTCATAAAGGAAGGCATGCCAAGAGAAGAAATACAAAAACTATGCGATGTACACATGGCAGTTTTTAGGGAGCAACTCGAAAAACAAAAACTCAAAGTTCCCATAGATCATCCAATCAACATCCTCATGGAAGAACACAAAATCATGCTACAAATCACAGAAAAACTCAACACTATAGCCAAGCAAATTCAAAAAATAAGCGACAAAACATATGTTGCTGATGAAATACAGAATCTTGAACATATAGCCGCAGACTTGCTGGATTCAGAAAAACATTATTTACGAGAAGAAAATGTGCTTTTCCCAACTTTAGAAAAGCATGGAATCACAGAGCCTCCAGCAATTATGTGGATGGAACACAACCAAATAAGGGAAAGAAAGAAGAAACTTGGCAAAATAATAGAGCAATATGTTAGCATGAGTTTTGAAGAGTTTAAAAGGCAGCTTGCGGAAGCAACCGAAGCCTTAAACACTCTCCTTCCAAGCCACTTTTTCAAAGAGAACAACATACTTTTTCCAACAGCCATGCAGGTTATAACAAGCAAAGAATGGAAAGAGATAAGAAGCGAATTTGATGAAATTGGATACTGCTGTTTTACGCCTCAACACTTGATAGGAGCACCAGAAATGGAAAAAATTGAAAAGGAAAAAGCACCAACGGAAGGAAAAGTGCAGTTTGAAACTGGAACCCTTACAAAAGAAGAAATAGAGGCGCTGTTGGATACGCTTCCAGTGGACATAACATTTGTTGATAGAGAAGACGCTGTCAAATATTTCAACAAAGCCGAAAAAAGAGTTTTTGTCAGAACAAAAGCCATCATTGGCAGAAAAGTTCAGTTATGCCATCCGCAAAAAAGCGTCCACATAGTAAACCGCATCCTCGACTCCTTCAAAGAAGGCAGGAAGAATGTGGCTGAATTTTGGATTCCAGTAAAAGACCGCTTAATACACATTAGGTATTTTGCTGTTAGGGACAAAAATGGAAAATATTTGGGAACAATGGAAGTAACACAGGACATAACAGACATAAAGAAAATTGAGGGAGAAAAAAGACTTTTAGATTGGGAAGCCTAACCGCTCATGCCAAAAACCTTCATGATGAAACTTGACAAAATACAACCAACCCAACTCTTCATCAGTTCAGAAAAACTATCCGAAGTCATGAAAACCTTTAACCCAAAAAATCCAAAAGCGATGGAACCCATACCAATAAAGAAACTTGGAAAAGAAATCATCTTCGTAGACGGACATACAAGAGCCTTCGCAGCATTCTTACATGGCTTTTCCGAAATTCCAGTTTATTGGGAAGATGAAGAGCTTGATTGGGAAGAATACAAAATATGCCTCAAATGGTGCAAGAAAGAAAAGATTCGCACAATAGCAGACCTCAAAAACAGAATTGTATCTCAAGAAGATTATGAGATATTATGGTATAAACGCTGTGAAAAAATGCAACGGAACTTAAAACAGAAAAGGAAGCAAAAGTTGCTGAGAGAGGTCAAAATTTAGGAAAAGGTTTTTAGTTTAGTTGTTATATGAAAGTCTGCAAATGTGTTTAAGTGTTGTGAGGTAGATGTTAAATGTCTGTGTTTGCAGCCCCAGGCGCTTATGACCGTGCCATAACCGTTTTCTCACCAGACGGGCGGCTCTTCCAAGTGGAGTATGCCATGGAACTGGTTAACCGTGGAGCCACAATTTTGGGAATTAGGTGTTCTGAAGGAGTTGTTTTGGGAGCTGAAGAGAATGTGGAACCTCTTGAAGAGGCAGAATATTCATGGAAAATTTTTAAGGTGGATGAGCATATAGGCGCAACCATAGTTGGTTTAAGCTCAGACGCCCGCATCCTCATAGACCAAGCCCGCATATACGCCCAAAGCAACAGATTAACCTATGATGAGCCAATAGACACGGAAGTGGTAACGAAGAGGATATGCGACATAAAACAGCTTTACACCCAACATGCAGGCGTTAGACCCTTCGGAGTTTCCATAATCTTCGGAGGAGTAGATAAAACTGGAAACCGCCTTTTTGGAACACATCCAAGTGGGACATATAGGGGTTATAAGGCTACGGCTCAAGGCGCGGGAAGAGAAACTGTTCTCTCCATTTTGAAGGATGAGTATCGGGAAGAAATGAGTCTTGAAGAAGCAGAGAAACTGGCTGTAAAATGTTTAGTGAAAGCCTTAGAAGCGAGACAACTGCCGCCGAGAATAAAGATTGCCGTTATTCCTTCAAAAACAAAGAAGATGGAAATGTTAAGCGACGAAAAAATTGAAGAGTATATGAAAAAGTTAGGCGTCGGCAAGTGAAACGGTGATGAGCGATAAATACACAGTTGCACGAATAACAAAGGACAACGAACACTTTGAAGTTCTTGTAAAACCTCAAAAAGCCTTAGACTACCGCATGGGAAAAATAACATCAATAACAGAAGTATTAGCCACGGAAACAATATTTTCAGATGCAAATAAAGGCACAAAAGTTTCAGAAGAAAGCCTCCGCAAAGCCTTTGGAACAACAGAAACCCTCAAAATAGCAGAAATCATACTCAAAAAGGGAACATTGCAACTAACAACCGAACAGCGTAAAAAAATGATTGAGGACAAGCGAAGACAAATAATAGATTTCATATCAAGGCAATGTGTTGACCCAAAAACAAACTTGCCCCATCCACCAGCACGCATAGAAAACGCCTTGGAACACATTCATTATCCAATAGACCCATTTAAACCCGTAGAAGAACAAGCAAAGGAAATAATAAAATTGCTTCGCCAAGTTTTGCCACTAAAAATGGAACAAGTATCCGTTGGCGTCCGCATACCAGCCGAATACTCCGCCAGAGCCTACGGAACAATAAAAGGTTTTGGAACAATAAAAAAAGAGGAATGGCGAGCAGACGGCTCATGGTATGGAATCATTGAAATGCCAGCAGGCTTATATGGACCCTTCCTAGAAAAATTGGGAGAGATAACGAAAGGAAACGGAGAAGCAAAAATAATCTCTTAATGAGGTTTTGGTGAAACATGCCAATATTTTTTGAAAATAGGCAACTCGTAACTCCAGGAGATTTAATCGCAGAAGGCGATTACACTCCCGGAGAAAACACATATGCAGAAGACAAGAAAATCTATGCCACACGAATTGGAATAGTGGAATATGAAGATAAAAAAGTAAACGTTGTAGCTTTAAGAGCCTTCTACATTCCAAGGGTTGGAGACATAGTAATAGGAACAGTTGTTGAAGTGGGATTTAACGGTTGGACAGTGGACATAAATGCGCCATATCTAGCCATTCTGAGGGCATCAGATGTGCTAAGCAGACCCTTCAAGCCGCAACAGGATGAGCTTTCACAATTCTTAGACATAGGGGACCTTATAGTTGCAAAAATCATTGCCTACGACAGAGCCCACGACCCCCAATTAACCGTTGGCGAGCCAGGATTGGGGAAAATAACCCGTGGACAGATAATGAGAATCACTCCAACAAAAATTCCCAGAGTAATCGGCAGAAAAGGCTCCATGATATCCATCATAAAAAAGGAGACAAACTGTCAAATAATCCTTGGACTTAATGGAGTAATATTAATCACTGGAAAAACCCTCGAAGATGAAGAGTTGGCGATGATGGCAATACATAAAATTGAAGAGGAATCCCACACGAGCGGTCTGACGGACCGCATAACCCAAATGCTTAAAGAGGAAAAAGCGAAAAGGAAGGAAAATAAAAATGAGTGAAAAACCTGAAAAGTTAATTGATAAAAAAGGCTTAAGATTGGATGGAAGAAAACCAGACGAATTAAGACCAATAAAACTTGAAGTAGGCGTATTATCAAACGCTGATGGTTCAGCCTACATAGAACAAGGAAAGAACAAAATTTTAGCAGCCGTTTATGGACCAAAAGAGCTGCATCCAAAGCATATGGCGCTCCCGGACAGAATGGTTCTGAGATGCCGTTATCATATGGCACCCTTTTCTGTTCAAGAAAGAAAATCGCCAGCACCCTCAAGAAGAGAAATAGAACTCTCAAAAGTCATAAGAGAAGCCCTCGAACCATCAATTTTCCTCGAATATTACCCAAGAACAGGTCTAGATATTTTCATTGAGGTTTTGCAGGCTGATGGAAGCACGAGATGTGCAAGCATAGTGGCAGCAGCCTTAGCCTTAGCAGATGCAGGCGTTCCAATGCGAGATTTAGTTGTTGCCTGTTCAGCGGGAAAAATTGATGACACAATAATATTGGATTTGATGGATACAGAAGACAAAATGGGTTCAGCTGATGTTCCTTTGGCTTTAATGCCAAACTTGAATGCTATAACGCTGCTTCAGATGGATGGAACATTAACCCTCGAAGAATTTGAAAAAGCGGTTAACTTAGCATTGGAAGGTTGCAAAAAAATCTACGCATTGCAAAAAGAAGCATTAAAATCTAAGTATGTTAGCGTTAAGGAGGTTGAAGAATAATGTCAGCCATGGTTACCCGCGTAAAACAGAAACAAATTGCACAACTAATTTCCAGAGGAAAACGTTTAGACGGCAGAGGCTTAACGGATTATCGAGAAATAAAAGTGGAACAGGGAATAATCGAAAAGGCTGAAGGTTCAGCAAGAGTTCTGCTTGGAAAAACAGAAGTCATGGTTGGAACAAAAATTGAAACTGGAGAACCATTCTCCGACACGCCAAACGAAGGAGTCCTAACAGTAAACGCTGAACTGGTGCCTTTAGCCTCACCAACCTTCGAAGCTGGACCGCCAGACGAAAACTCCATAGAACTAGCCAGAATTGTTGACAGAGGAATAAGGGAATCAAAAGCCATTGACCTGGGAAAATTGTGTATAGAGCCTGGGAAGAAAGTTTTTGTTATCTTTGTGGATGTCTATGTACTTAATCATGATGGAAACTTGATAGATGCTTCAGCCCTAGCAGCTTTAGCCGCTTTACTCAACACGAAAATGCCAAACTATGAAGTTGAAGAGGGTGAAGTGAAAATTAAGCCGGGTTATATCCCACTTCCGATAAGGAGGCATCCTATAACGGTTACTTTTGCAAAAATAAGCGACAAACTTGTTGTAGACCCATGGTTAGAGGAAGAGCAAGTGATGGATGCTAGATTGTCAATGGCATTAGATGATGATGGCAACATATGTGCAATACAAAAAGGTGGCAGTGGATATTTCACACCGAAACAGGTTTTAGAAGCCGCAAGCATAGCCAAAGAAAAAGCTGAAGAGATACGCAAAAAACTGAAATGGTGAAAATTTTATGGGAAAAAGAACAAAAAAGGTGGGACCCACCCGAGGTTTGGGAGCCCGTTACGGCGCCACAGTTAGAAAACGCTATGTAAAAGTAATCACAGAAATGAAGAAACCTCACGCTTGCCCTCAATGTGGATTTTCACGCGTTAAAAGGGTTAGCGTTGGCGTTTGGAAATGCAGAAAATGCGGTTTCACCTTTACTGGTGGAGCCTACACTCCCACAACAAAGCTTGGAACGGTTGCAAAAAGAGTGGCTAAAGGTGCGCCTATAGAAGAGGCAGCAATAGAAACAGAAGAGACTGAGTAATGCGCTTTATGAGTGATTCACGGATTGAGTAAAAGACAGCCTTTGCTGTTAACAACATCTAGAAGACCCACGCGAAACATGAGAACCCTCTGCAACGAAATCGGCTATAATATTCCTTTTGCTATAAGGATAAACCGTGGCAAATTAAGTCTAGAGGGAATAGCGGAAAAATCCATTGAGGTTAATGCAGAAAAGGTATTGATTATTGAAAGATGGAAATTTGGAGTTGGAAAAATACAACTCTTCTATGTGAAACCAATAGGATTGGAAAGAGTCCCACCCACAATTTATGTTCGCCATGTAAGATTTCGAAGAGATTTGGCTGCAGAGATGATGAGAGGAAGAAGGATAAAATCAATAGCAATGGCAGCCTCGCTCCACAAAAACGCTGAGGTTATGAAACTTGAAAAGGCTCTATCAGACTTTCTCACATTGCAAGTTCTCTCATTAGAAGAGGTTGTTAACAGAAAATATGATGCGGCAATGCAGATTAAAACCACTTCGCAAAAAGATTTAATCATCACTTTCATGCTACTACCAGAATTGGTTGAAGTGGGTCCGCAGATTTGGGTATCACATTTAGTTTGGAGTTAAAAGTTTGAAGGCAAAGGCTGTTGTTAGGTTAAGGTTTCCCTCGAAAAGGCATTTAGACATATTCCTTAAGGCTTTGGAGCCAGAGGTTAAAAAGCCAGCTACAACACGTTCAAAGGCAAGTATAGAAGAGAAAGAAAATTTTTTGGTTTTGAAAGTTGAAGCTAAGGATACTGTGGCTTTGCGGGCTACGTTAAATGCTTTTTTAAGGTGGATAAACTCTGTGGCGAATGTTCTGGAAGTTTTGGAAAAGCCATAAAATGAAATTTACGGAAAATGCTTAATTAATAGCTTGGCTTAATGATGTGCAATGGAAGGATAAAGAGTGAGTGATGAAATTTCGAAGCTTCCACCCCAAGTTCAAGAACGCTTGTTGAGACTTCAGCAGCTTCAGCAAACCCTCCAGTCAGTATTAGTTCAGAAGCAGCAGGTGGAAATTGAATTAACAGAAATTGAACAAGCCTTAAGCGAATTAGAGAAAATGAGCGACGACGCAGTCATATACAAGGCTATTGGCTCACTTCTGGTGAAGTCGGAAAAAGCCAAAACAGTGGCTGATTTGAACGAGCGAAAGGAACTTTTTAACACGAGGGCTTCGGTTTTGGGGAAACAGGAGGAACGATTGCGCAGCCAGATAAAAGATTTACAAACTAAGCTTCAGCAAGACTTAAGCCCAGTTTCTCCATCCCAGCCTTAACAGAAACCCTTTAGGTGGAACTTTTGGAAAGCTTAGAAATACCAGAGTTAACAAGCGAGCAAGTTGAAGAATTGTGCGCCATTGCAGAAAAGGCTGCCAGAGAATATGTTACATCAAAGGTTCCTTCAAAAAGAATAGAAACATTAAACATAAGTGTTGAAGCAGAAGGCACAAAACCCGTGACGGTAACCATAGATGTGGATGTGGTTTTGTCTCCGTTGATGAAGGATTTTGATGTGGAGAGTCTGGTGGAGGAAGCCGTTAAGGAAGCTTTCGCTTCTGTTGATAAATATTTGAGGGCGCTAAAGTGTCATTCCAAAAAATAATGAAAATTCTGGAAGAGATAGATGCTAAACTTGTTGTTTTGTTATGCCACCATAATGCTGACCCAGACGCCATCTGCTCAGCTTATGCCTTTTCAAGTCTGCTAAAAAGTTTAAAACCAAAAGTTGAAGTGGAGATTGTAGCGGCCCAGGGAATAAGTCGCCTCTCAAAACATCTTCTTAAGCATATTCCCATAGAAGTTAAAGCCCACAATGACATTGAAAAGGCAGATGCCATAGTTTTGCTTGACACAAACACAATCCAACAACTTAACGATTTAGCTGAAAAAGTCAAAACATTAAAGGCGCCTCTCATAGTTATTGACCATCATGCTGCCCACCCAGAAACGGAACAGATGGCAAAGGTTTGCATAAGCAATGAGGAAGCCTCATCCACATGTGAAATTGTATATAATTTCTTTAAGGAAATGAACCTTAAACCTGGAGGAAATGAGGCTAAAGCGTTGTTTTTGGGCATAGCTTTTGACACACGCCATTTCGTGTTAGCCAACTCATCCACGCTAAAATCAATTGCAGAATTAATAGACGCAGGCGTAAATGCGCAGGAAACATTATCTTTGCTTTCTCTCCCCATGGACTTTTCCGAAAGAGTTGCAAGGTTAAAAGCGTGCAGAAGAGCCAAACTTTTCAAAGTTGGAGAATGGATAATTGCCTTCTCCCACGTCAGCGCCTACCAAGCTTCAGCAGCCAGAGCCATAATTGACTTAGGCGCCCACGTGGCTGTGGTGGCGGGACAAAAAAATGAAAATCTCGAAATCAGCCTTCGCTGCGTCCGCGAATTTCACGAGAAGACTGGCATCCATTTGGGCAAAGACATAGCGAAACCCTTAGGCGAATATCTCCATGGCATGGGGGGCGGACACTCCACAGCCGCTGGAGTGAACGGTGTCGGGGACATTGAAACTGAACTTAAACGCTGTTTGAGGCTTCTTAAGGAAAAGTTAGCCAGCGCAACATAGTATTTTAGTGTAACATATTTAAGTAGCTACTCTTAAATGAGCCAAAAACAACCGCTTACAAATGGGTAGGCAACACAAAAATGCCAGTGATTGAAACAAAAAATCTCACATACACTTATCCAGGCGGGACAAAACCATCAATTAGTGATGTTTCCATAAAAATAGAGAAGGGCGAATTCACCCTCATAACTGGACCAAGCGGGTGTGGAAAGACAACCCTCTGCCGCTGCTTTAACGGGTTGATTCCCCATTTCTATCAAGGCGAACTCAAAGGGGAAATAACAGTCGCTGGATTGGATGTTCTCAAAAATCCAATTTATGAAATGGCAAAACGTGTGGGACTCGTGTTCCAAAATCCAGAAAACCAGCTTTTCGCCCTTTCAGTGGAGAAGGATGTTGCTTTTGGACTTGAAAACCTCGGAGTGCCAAGAGAAGAGATGCGAAAGAGGGTGGATTGGGCGCTGAACCTTACGGGCATATATGATTTGAGGGAAAGGGCTCCCCATGAACTTTCTGGCGGCCAACAGCAGCGTGTAGCCATAGCCTCTATATTAGCCATGCAGCCACAGATTATGGTTTTGGATGAGCCAACATCTTTCCTTGACCCCTTGAGTGCAAAGAAAATTTTTGAAGTGATTTATGAATTGAATAAGAGGCTTGGAATAACCGTAGTGCTTGTTGAGCATAGGCTTGATTTGACGGCTAGGTATGCTGACCATATTATCGTGATGGATGATGGTAAAGTTGTTTTGGATGGCGAACCCCGTGAAATCTTAAGCTCAGAAGAGGCTCGTCTAATTGGAATAGGAATTCCAAAGGCAACACGCCTCTATCACATTCTTAGGAAGGATGGAATAAAACTTGGCAACACCATTCCCTTGTCTTCCGATGAAATGGCAAATCTCCTAAAGGAGGCTTTAAAGGTTCATGATTGAAGTTGAAGACGTTTATTTTAGGTATCCAAACGGCGTAGAAGCGTTAAGAGGCGTATCCCTAACAATCAAAAACGGCGAATTCGTAGCCATAATGGGACAAAATGGCGCTGGAAAAACAACCCTCGTCAAACATTTTAATGGTTTGCTCAAGCCAACAAAAGGAAAGGTGTCAGTTGATGGGGTTGAAACAACAAAAGTTAGCGTGGCAACCCTCGCCAGAAAAGTAGGCTTTGTTTTCCAGAACCCAGACCATCAGCTTTTCAGCGAAACAGTGGAAGAGGAGATAGCCTTCGCATTAAAGAATTTCGGGTTTAAGGAAACAATAATAAAAAGGAGAGTCCAATGGGCTCTAAACCTTTTAGGGTTAACCCAATACAGGAAGACTTCACCCTTCATGCTTAGCGGTGGAGAAAGGAAACGTGTAGCCCTTGCTTCGGTTCTTGCTTGGAACCCAAAAATCCTAATATTGGATGAACCTACCATAGGGCAGGATTATCAACAAAAAGAGAAGCTTAGACAGTTTATTCTGCAAATGAAAACGCAGAGAAAAACAGTAATTATTGTTACCCATGATGTGGAGTTTGTGGCTGAATGCAATCCAAGAGTTGTTTTAATGCGTGAAGGAAAAATTGTTGCAGACGGCGAAGCAAAAGAAATTCTAACAAATGAGGAAGTCTTAACCCAAGCATCCATAGTTCCACCACAAATCGCCCAAATTTTCATGCAAATTCCAAATTTAGAACTTCCAAAAAACATCATTGACGTCTACGAAGCAAGAGAGATACTGCTTAAAATATTGGAGAGCCATGGCAAATGAGCGTTTTTGACGGATTAAAATTCAGAAGGGTTTACTCACCCATTCACAATTTAGACCCAAGGATAAAATTCATTTATGTCATCGCAATTTTCATTATAGCCATAATCTTTTGGGAACTCATACCCCTAATTGTACTTTTCATCATCCAGATACCCTTTGTAGTTTTGGCTGGAGTTAAACGGGAATGGCTCCGCTCCATGCGTGGAGGCGCATTCTTAGCCACAATAATTTTCATAACAAACTTTGCAGTCGCCTATTTTGCAGGCCGTGGATTAGCTGAAAGCTTGGAAAACGCTATTGCCCTCACATTGCGTTTCATAGTCCTAATAGAATCTTTCTCGATTTTCTTTTTGACAACATCTCCAGACCATTTGGGCTTAGCCCTTGAACAGACAGGAATGCCCTATGAGTTCTGTTTTGCCTTCACAACCGCCGTGCGTTTTGTCCCAGTTTTAGCCGAAGAAGCCCAAACAATAATGGATGCCCAAAAAGCTAGGGGTTTAGAGCTTGAACGTGGAAACTTTCTAAAAAGAATTAGAAATTACATTCCAATTCTCATACCATTAATTGTAAGCGCAATAAGAAGAAGCCTCGAGTTGGCAGAAGCCATGGAATCCCGCGCTTGGGGAGCCACCAAGAAACGAACAAACCTTTACGTGTTAAAAATGCATAAAAACGATTTTATTTTGATAGCCATAACAATTGGAATCTTGGCAACAGCAATTTTCATTCGCCTATACGTTCCAATTCCATCATTAAATCAGCTTTTGAAAGGCACATTTTAAACCATAAGGCTTTTAATACAGACCCTAATGTAATGGGTTTCGAGGCTCAAAAGTTGGAAATGCTCAAGGCAGCGGCAGAAGAAATAATTGAAGGAATTAAACGGTGCATTGAAGAACTTAACATGAAAGAGGTTGAAAGATTAATTGAGCTTCTCATAGGAGCAAAAGATAAAAAAATCTTTATCGTAGGCATTGGAAGAAGCGGATTCGTCGCCAGAGCCTTCGCCTTACGCCTAATGAATTTAGGATTTAACGTATACTTCTTAGGAGAAACCATAACACCAGCGGCTGAAAAAGGCGACCTGCTCATTGCCATTTCAGGAACAGGCGCCACAAAAATGGTCTTAACAGCAAGCACCGCAGCAAAAGAAATAGGCGCCACAGTAATTGCCATAACATCCTTTCCAGAATCCCCCCTTGGTCAAATGGCCGACCTCACTGTAACAGTTAAGGGAAGAACAAAAATGGGTTGGCCCAGAGAGGAGGATTATTTAGCTAGGCAGATTATGGGTGAAAGGGAACCCTTAACCCCTCTTGGAAGCGTTTTCGAAAACAATTGTATGGTGTTTTTGGATAGCTTAATTGTGGAGTTAATGCATCGGTTGGGAAGAACTGAAGAGGATTTAAAGCGTAGGCATGCAACAATAGAATAGGCTTAAAAGTATGGAGAGTGCCGCCTATACGGGCTAAATGGAAAAAGAAAAGGATGCGGAAGCAGAAGAAGAAACGCCAAAAAAGAAGAGCTAGGTATAAGTAACCTCTTTTGGATTATTAGGTTTTATCTGAATTTTGTTGAGATTGTTAATGTTAAGCATGCTAAAGATTAATTATGCATATAACTTATTAAGACACACGACACACTATACTTATGGAAAAACACTCCACACCCTAAACAAAAACGGTGAAAAGCGCAATGCCCAAAGCCCCAAAAACAATAGAAGAAACAAAACCAACCATAACCATAGGGGCGGAAATAAAAAAACCAACCATCTTCAGAGAAGTCTACCCAATAAAGGAACCCTACGTTTACGCAGCCATAGTGAAAGACCCAGAAACCCAAAAAATTCTCTACGAAGTTGTAGAGCCCACCCTCCAAAAGGAGGAGGAAGGGCTACTAAAAGAGATAAAAGAGTTTTTGATGGAAGAGTTGGATGTAAACCTAAAGGAGATAGAAACCAAGGAGAAGGCGGAAAAATATCTTGAAGAAAAAACAAGGGAGATAATTAAAAAATACCGAATAAAAGTTTCCCAAGAAGCCATAGACAAACTCATATACTATATTACAAGGGATTTCATAGGCTACGGAAAAATAGACCCCCTAATGAAGGACCACCTAATTGAGGACATATCAGCTGACGGCGTTAACATACCAATTTATGTTTGGCATAGGCTTTACGAATCCTTACCCACCAACATAATATTCAACAACGAAGCAGAGCTAAACTCCTTCATAATTAGATTGGCATATTTGGCTGGAAAAAACATTTCCATAGCATCCCCAATTTTGGACGCTTCACTCCCAGACGGCAGCCGCGTGCAACTAACTTATGGAAGTGAAGTGACAAGGAGGGGGTCAACCTTCACTATTCGACGTTTCAGGGTTGACCCTCTAACCATTTCAGATTTAATCGCTTTCAACACGCTTTCTTCGGAAATGGCTGCCTTCTTGTGGTATATAATAGAAAATAGGGCTTCGGTGCTTGTGGCTGGGGGTGTGGCTTCTGGAAAGACGACTATGCTGAATTGTCTTTCCATGTTTATAAAGCCTGAAATGAAAATAGTAAGCGTAGAAGATACTCAAGAGCTTAATCTTCCCCATGAAAACTGGATACCTTCAGTTGTAAGACTTGGCTTTGGACATGAAGACAGAAAAGGCGGCACAATAACACTATTTGACTTGTTAAAGGCGGCTGTTAGACAAAGACCAGACTACATAATTGTTGGTGAAGTCCGCGGAGAAGAAGCTTACACGCTTTTTCAAGCCATGGCAACAGGGCACTTAGGAATGAGCACAATCCATGCAGAATCAGTTGAAGCCACAATAAACCGTCTACAATCTGAACCTATGAACATTCCAAAACCGCTCATAGCCATGACCAACGTTATAATGGTTATGACAAGGACAGAAATTGAGGGAAAACCAGCAAGGAGGGTCAGCATAACAAGTGAGGTTTTAGGGTTAAATTCAAAAACAAAGAACATACTAACAGAAGACGTATTCCGTTGGAACCCTAAAGAAGACAAATTTGTATTTTCTGGACGCAGCAGCATCCTTGAAAAACATATGAAGAAAATGGACATAAGCGAAGAAGAAATTAGAAGGGAAATACAGCGCAGAAAAACCGTTTTGGAGTGGATGGTGCGGAAAGGTATTCGCCGCCACATTGAGGTTTCAAACGTAATTCGAGAATACTATGCCAATCCCAACAGGGTTTTCCAAAAAGCAAGGGTGGGATTGAAATGAAAACCACGAAGGCATACCAAAAACTCAAACATTTCATTAATCGTTTCAAATTAATGTTTAAACTGCCATCCATAAAACTTTCAAAAAAAGAAGAAACAGAGAAAGCATCAAAAAAGCATAAATTTGAGCTGAAGGAGACGCACACTATCGCTTATCAGCTTATCGGTGGAAGGATAGGACGCCTTCTGCCCCTTTTTAGAGACTTGGACTTGAATTTGCAAAGGTCAGAGTTGAAAGTTAATTTTAAGGCTTATGTTAGCCTAACAGTTTTCGTCGCATTTTTGGCTTCGCTCTTCACATTAGCCTTTGTTCCAACCATGCTGTTTTTCCTTTTTAAAGTTCCAGTTTTGTCAGCAATCCTCTTCGGTTTGGGTGGAAGCTTATTCGCGGGCGCCTTTTCTGTTATGGGATTTTATGCTTACCCAGTTTATCGTGCTGACAAGCTGAAAAGGGAGTTGGAAGATGAGTTGCCTTTTACTACGGGTTATATGGCAATCCTTACAACGGCAGGCGTTTCTCCAGAAAAAATTTTCTATTCCCTTTCAAATCTCAGCGAACCCTTAACCGTTTCAACAGAAGCCAAAAACATTGTTAGGGATGTGGGGCTTTTTGGTTTGGACATAATCTCCGCCTTAGAGGAGGCATCAAAACGAACCTCTTCCGAAAGATTTCGAGAAATGCTTCAGGGATTAATTTCAACAATCCATTCTGGAGGAAACCTTTCCGCCTATCTTCGTGAAAAATCTAGGCAGTATATGAAGCTCAAACGGATAAGCCTTCGCAAATTTTCGGATACGCTTTCTATATTATCAGAATTTTACGTGGCTTTGATTGTTACTGGACCATTACTTCTCATAATTATGCTTGCAGTCATGGAGATGATGGGCGGAGGCTTTCTCGGTATGTTAAGCTCAAATCTTCTGCTGAGTTTGCTGACTTATCTTGGAATACCATTGGGCTCCATAATGTTCCTGATAATCTTGGATGCGGTTTCACCAAAGTGGTAGTGGGTATGCCGAAAATAGAAGAGCGTGTCAAAAAAATTGCGTGGGTTGCCTCGGTTTCTGTAGCTTTCGCCCTAATCCTTTTTGCTTACATCATGTTCGGAGGAAGCAAAACCTTCGACGAATTCGTGTTTTTCGCCGTAATAGTTGCTGTTTCCCCTCCAACAATCCTAAACTATATTGATTATAAGTGGAGAAGGGCAATAGACGAACACCTACCAGACCTTTTCAGAAGCATAGTCCAAGCCCAAGAGACGGGCATGACGCTACCCCAAGCCTTAGAGGAAGCCTCAAAAAGAAATTATGGTCCCCTCACAGCAGAATTGAGGAAGATGAATACCCAAATTTCTTGGGGAATGACTTTTGAGGAGGCTCTGCTGGCTTTGGGAAAACGGGCAAACACAATTCTTGTTCGGAGAACAGTGCCATTAATTATTGAGGCAAGCCGTTCTGGAGGACATGTGGAAAAGGTTTTTGACCCTACTGGAAAGTTTATTCAGACAACGCTTCTGCTGGATAAGGAGAGGCGAAACCAAACAAGACCATATATTGCAATAATTTATGTGGCATTCTTCGTATTCCTATTCACAATAATACTGCTTTTTAGATCCTTCTTCCTCAGCATAGAAGGCTTACCAACCCTCGGGGTAACAGTAACATCGCCAGAAGAAATGCAGCGCATGTTTTTCCACTTAGCCGCAATTCAAGCCTTTTTCGGCGGGTTGGTTGCTGGAAAAATGGGAGAAGGAACAATAAACGCTGGGTTGAAACACAGCATAATCATGATGCTCTGCGGCTACATAGCCCTGAAACTTTTCCTGTAGGTGAAAGAAAATGGGGAAAGGGTTTAAGAGATTTTTCTCAGATTCACGGGCCATAACTCCAGTTTTAAGCAACCTTTTGCTCACGGTTGTGGCTGTAGGTGCCATGGCAATTGCCACAACAGCAACCTATGTCATAACAACTAACATGCGAGAAATAATGAGCGAACGCATCATCATTGAAGACTTATGGTTCAACAATTCCACGGGCGACATTCAAGTTTATCTTCGCAATATTGGAAAAGTTGCCATCCACATTTCCAACGTTTACATCAACCATTCGCGCGTGGACACCCAACCTTTCAGTTTAGAAATAGGCAAACACGGCTGGCTTAACATTTCATACAGTTGGATGCCTAACAGCCTATACTACATAGATATTGTCACAACAAGGGGGACACACATTGCAGACTATTACAAAGCTCCTTAAAAAATTCATACAAGCCAAAAAGGGCATCAGCAACGTAATAGTTGTAATGCTAAGCCTAATCCTAATAGTGCTCATAGTTTCAAACGTTGTTCTCTGGAGTTACCAAATGAACCAGTTTGACTTGGAAAGAATGCAAGAAAACATCAAAATTGCCAATGTTACAAGAGTAACACGCTCCTCATGGTTTACCGCACAAAACGAATTTTTAACCAGCGCGGGTGTCAAATTAAGCGGCAATTATGCAGATACAATTTTTATTGATGATTTTCATGAAACGTTCAGAGAGGAAATCCCATCAATCTCCTATAATCCTTCAGGCTACACCCTATGGAATTTCACAACTCTCGTTTCTGGCTCAACAGCTAACCTGCAAACCAATGACGGCGCTTACATGCAGTTTCGCAGCTATCCTTCCACATTTTCAGATGCCACTGAAAACTTTGGAAATACGGTAGAGGGGGAAAATACCCGCAATACAGAAAACACTATTGTGGGTTCAGTTTTTACACCTACAAAAGATGGCGAAGCACAAAGCATAAGCGCATATATCCGCATGACAAGCAACTCTAAAAACATGAAGTGCGCCATTTACTTACACAGTAACCTAAGTTTAGTAGCGCAAACAGAAGAGAAAAATGTGCCAACTGGGACAGCGTGGGTTACATTCAATTTTCCCACGCCTAAACCAATACTTAAAGCAAACACGGAATATTTGCTCGTAGCATGGTCTTCTTCTGGAAACGGTTATGCTTATCTTTACTATACTTTAGGAGCATCAAATCAAGGACACTATGCTAGTTCAACATACGGGGCAAACTTTCCAAATCCAATGCCAAATCCCACCCATGAATCGAAAGCTTATAGCATCTATTGCACATTTAAACCAGCAATCGAGGAAACAGTTGAAGTTGAATTTGCTGGAACCTCAAACACTGAACCTTGGATAAACTTAACATGGACTGTCAACGGCTATTTTACAACGGATGGCGTAACCACAATAGCTCAACTTTACAATTACCAAATAGGAGAGTATCCAACAAGCGGAGATGGATACATGACAAATATCACTAACAGCCAAACAATAACAAGCAACGCAACACACTTCAGAGATGCAGATGGAGGTTGGAAAATAAAGATTAGAGGAGTTAAAGCTGCCGCTACACAGTTTGAACTTAATGTTGACTGGATTGAGTTTAGGGTTACACTGTCTGACATTTACAGACTATGCATAAGCAATAATTTCACAATAGACCCTTCAACTTACATGTTGGACTGTATCCATGGCGTTGAAATATTCATTAGATATAAAGCCACGGAAGCTGCTGAAAAATGGTTTTTAAGGGCATACAATTGGACAGAGCTAAACTTTAGCAGTTCAGGATTTAATACCACAGAAGGAAATCAGCCAGCACCGAACGAGTGGAATGAATATGCGGTTAACATAACAGAGAATTGGAGAAGCTATGTTAAAGATGATGGCACCTTGCTCATAGAATTTTTCGACGAAGGATTAGATGCAAACCAAACCATTGTGGAAGTAGACTTTTTCGGAGTGAGAGCAATAATTGATGGTGCACGGTTCGATTTAAGGAATAATGGTCCAATAACAACTCATATCCTTTCCATATGGATAATTAACTCAACAAATCATCAACACTACAACGCCAATTTATTCATAAACGCTGGAGAAGAAACCATTTACATTCGTGCAGACATTAGCTTGCCAGAAGAGTTTATTGCGAAAGTTGTCACGGAAAGGGGCAACATAGCCGTTTTCGCAGAAGGCTAAGTTTTAAAGCATTTTTTCTTTTAACGCTTTTATTGCTTCCTTTTGGTTTTTTGCTTCAATAATTTTAATATTGTAGAGTTCTGCCATTTTCTTTCCGTTTTCGGTTACTTTTGGAATTGCTATCAGGTAGGCGCTTTCTGGGGAAACGTCGAAAACTTTTGCGAAGAGGGCAATTATCGGTTGTTCTGAAACAGCATTTTCTGCGGATGTGGCTATGTCAATTACTGTTATTTTGTGGGCTTCATCCTTCAAATAGGCTGCAATGTCAAACATGTGGTTTGCTCCAGATTTGCCCTTAACAAAGGCGGGACTTTCCACTTCGAACCCATTTTCGATGAGAAATTCTCTTATAGGCGAGATTATAACCCAGCCTAAAGCCGCCTCTTCCTTGACTTCTTCGTTTAGGCTGTAGGCGTAAACATCCTTAATCACTGCTTCTTCAAAGGTGAAATTTGCGTGGCAGTCTCTGCAGAAATGAGCGGCGATGGGAATGTCGAAGCTTTTATTGCAGTCTTTACAGGTGCACCATGTTCCAGCCTTCCTATAATCAACATCTGACCTTTTCAATTCTTCATGGCATTTTGGGCAGACAAGCTTGTTGCCTTTCTTGAAGTTTTCCTCAACATCTATATAACCGCATTTAACATGCTCAATTAAAGCGCTTCTTTGAATGTTGAAGGATTTGCAGTAGGGACAACAGTAACGGATGGAGATGTTTGCGGAGTCACATTTTGGACAATAAATTACTTTATCGTAAAGCCTTTTTTTGAGGATGCCTGCCTCAGAAAGCTTATTTAGGAAAGGTTCAACTTCGGATGTGCCGCCGAGAATGGTTTCCACCATGGGATAACGATAACCAAGTTTTGGGTCATAAACGGGTTCAAGCTCGCTTACTTCACCGCTTAAAAATTTGCTTAGAAAAGCTTGCGTATTACGCTCTCTGTAAAGCTCTAACCTTTCAATCTTATTTGGCTTCAGCATCCTATTCCCAGACTATTCATTCTCCGCAAACACACGTATTTATGCCTTCAAACCCTAATAATATAGTTTGAAGTATTGTTAAAATTTTCGAATAAAACAGCAGAACTTTTCAAGAAAGGTTTTTAAAATTCCATTGACTGGTTGACTATGGAAAAGTGAAGTGAATGAGGACGCAACCAAAATCTTTAATTAAATGTCCAAAATGCGGTTTCACCTTTGACATAACATACGGCAGAGCCTTCGCTTGTTCTGGATGCCCCTCTTCCGTGCAATGCGGAATGGCTAAATGTCCCAAATGTGGACATGAATTTCCTTTATCATGATGAAGACATGCACATTCATAGTTCGTTAGCAGCACATTTTTTAATCAGAACTTTAATATTTCAAACACCCATAAGACTAAAAGCACAAGCTAATGGTGAAGTGATTGTCAACTAAAACTCCAAAGCGTTTAATGATTCGGTGGACAACGTTAAAGGGGTTAACCGCCATAATCCTATTCCTAATAACAGCAGCCTTACTTGAGTACGTTATTGTCATTTACGCCATAAACCTTGGAGTTAACGAGACGCCTTTACAATTTAGCCTACAATTTCCAGGAACAGATTGGACAATAGCAATAGCCATCAGCCCCCTATTCCACCTGGTTCCAATGGCTGTTATAATTGCGTTGGCGTCAAGTTGGGCGTATCTGACAAGGCATATAACCATAAAGCCTCATGAAACAGTAAAAGGAAAAACTCAACCAGCGAAAAGGAAGAAAGAGAAAAAGGTTTTGAGCGGAGTAAAGGGCGGATTATTGCGCATTAAAAGTATAGCCTATATATGGCAGAAGATTCATTTCGCAAGAGCCACAATAAAAAGCGCCCTGACTGTTTTCTTGCTTTTTTCAGCATTCATTTTAATAGTTTCTCTTTTAGCCTATCCCCAACTGATTTATCGAACAGTTTCAAATGTCTATCAAAACAATCCTTCATTCCTAAACTTTGTAAAAAGCACAGCCGAAGCCTTAGCACCCATTGGCGCAATCTTTTCTGGAATAAACAATGCCTTATTGTCTGCCGCACCAACCTTTAGAGATTTCGTTTTAAGCATCGGAATCATAATTAAGCCATTAGTGGACTCGGACAATGTTGGGAAATATTTAACTTTTCAAAACGCAGCAGCTTGGATTTGCGCCATTCTAGTCCTAATTTATGGAGAGTACGCTCGAAAAGGTTATCGGTATAAGAAGAAATAAGGTTTATAGGGTTTTAAATGGCTGACCGTCCAAGATTTGGTCCAGCAGGGGTTCCTCCCACATTTAGAATGATGAAAGCATCCTTATCCGATGTTCCAAAACTTTTGCGTGATGAGGGGCTTGACGCTTTTGAGTATCAAGCTGTTCGTTGGGGTGCAAAACCCCAAATTAAGAGGGAAGAGGCGGAAAAGCTTGGTTCGGAAGCAAAAGAAAGGGATGTTTGGCTTAGTTTGCATGGCTCCTATTTCATAAATTTCTGCGGCGGGAAAGAGGTTATAGAAGCAAGCAAACAACGCCTCATAGCCTGTGCAACCGCAGCCTCATGGATGAGCGCTCACATTGTGGTTTTTCATCCAGGATTTTACGGCAAAAGACCCCAAAAAGAAGTTTTCAGAAGCTGCTTGGAAGCCGTTAAAGAGACTGTTGAAACATTAAAGAATTTGGGGATAGAAAATGTTAAAATTGGACCAGAAACCATGGGCAAACCCTCCCAGTTTGGAAGCTTAGATGAAATTTTAAGCCTATGCGAGGAAGTTGAACAGACCCAACCCGTAATTGATTGGGCACATTTGCATGCGAGAGATAAGGGACGCTTTAAAACAATAGATGATTTCCGCAGGGTTGTGGAAGAAATTGAAAGGCGCCTTGGAACAGAAGCGGTTAAAAACATGCACTGCCACTTCACAAAAGTTGAATATACAGAAAAAGGTGAAAAGTGCCATCACATAATGGACGAAGCCAATTATGGTCCAGACTTCGCCATGCTTGCAAAGGTGATAGCCGAATACAAACTGAACCCAGTTATAATAAGCGAAAGCCCAATATTAGATGTAGATGCGATGAAAATGCGTGATACCCTTAAAAAGGAAATTACAAATAAAAAGGCAGTTTAAAGGTATAAAAATGAGTCCATCTTACGATGAAATCAAAGGAGAGAAAAATTCATGGGATGAAAGGGCAAGAAGCATACAAGACGAAATAGAGTTGAGAGGACCTCTAAAGAACCCCACCAAACGCTTAAACAAAAGTAGAAGAAACATATACAAAATTCTGAAGAAAAACGGAAAACACAACCTTCTACTTGATGTGGGTTGCGGAAACGGATTATTCACTACTCCCTTGACTGCCCTATATAATTTTGTTGTGGGCATCGACCTTTCAAAAACAATGATTAAACGATGCCAAGAAAAAAAAGACAATCTTGACTTTATAGTAGCGTCTGCAACGGATCTTCCGTTAAGAGACGATGTGTTTGATGCCGTCATTAGCATATCTGTTTTAGAATATATAAAGCCCAAAAGTAATGTTGAGAAAGTTTTGAAAGAAATTTCTCGTGTAACCACAAAGGAATCCTTTGCCTTTCTCACGTTTTGGGACGTATCTAACTCGCCTACAAACTTCGTGAAAAATGTTTTAAAAGAGGAAAAGTTTAAGATAAAACAATCATTGGTTTAAGTTTCAATTCACAGGCCTAAGCTTTACTAAATATGTCAAACTCTATTGTAGTCGAGGTTAAAAATGATGTTTATGCCCTTCTAATTTTGGGTTTTTTATGCGATACATTTTTTATGTTCTCCGCAATGGTTTTTGTGGGTGCCTTTTTGGTACGTTTGAGAGGCTTTCAAAAACTTACAACCATAGAAGAAGCACTGCAATTGCTTTTTAGCAATTTAAAAATTGAAAAATTGAAGACTGCGTTTGTTCCTTTGCATGAAGCTTTAAACCGTGTTCTTGCTGAGGATGTAATCGCAAGGGAGGATTTGCCAAGGTTTGACCGCTCCGCTGTTGATGGTTATGCTGTCAAGGCTGAAGATACCGTTGAAGCTTCACAGTTTAAGCCAAAAATTCTGCAAATAACCGAAGAAGACGAAATAGGTGATGGACAAGCAAAACAAGTTTGGACTGGAACTCCCATCCCGAAAGGCGCAAACGCCGTTGTCATGATAGAAAACACTAAAAAAGTTAACATGAAAATTGAGGTTTGGACTTCAGTAACGCCAGGCGAAAACGTTTCAAAAAAAGGCGAAGATGTTTCAAAGGGCCAAGTGGCATTAAAAACTGGAACCCGCCTAAGACCTCACCATTTAGGTTTGCTGGCTGCCTTGGGAATTACGAAAGTTAAGGTTTTTGAAAAACCAAAAATTGCAATTTTAGCCACAGGAAACGAGCTTGTGGAAATCGGCGAAAAACCAAAAGAAGACCAAATTTTTGAGGTTAATAGGCTTGTTCTTTCTGGTCTATGCCATGAATTGGGCGCTGAACCCTTAGACTTAGGAATCGCCAGAGACGATGCTAATGAAATATTTGAGAAGATAAAATTGGGGCTGGAAAAAGCCGACGCCGTAATAACTACTGGGGGAACAAGTGTTGGAGCCTCAGACCTTGTTCCAGAAGCTGTTAACAGAATTGGAAAGCCAGGCGTCATTGTGCATGGAGTGGCTATGCGTCCAGCCATGCCCACAGCCCTAGCCATAGCAAATGGAAAGCCAATAATCATTCTTTCTGGTAATCCCGTTGCGGCAATGATTGGATTTGAAGTTTTCATGAGACCGTTAATATGTAGGATGCTAGGGTTAAAGCGGGAAGAAAGCAGACCAATGGTGAAGGCAAAAATGACTAGGCGAATCAGCACATTTTTGGGAAGAAAAACCTTTGTCCGCGTCCATGTTTTTCAACATCACGACGAACTTTTCGCAGAGCCCATAAGCGCCAAGGGTTCGGGAATAATTTCAACCATGACAAAGGCTAACGGATATGTTATTGTTCCAGAAAATAGGGAAGGCTTAGAAGAAGGAGAAAATGTTTCTGTGCACCTCTTTGACAATGTGGATGTGGTGGATGAGAATGTTTAGAAAACTTTTAACATTAGAAGAGGCAAAAAAGGTTATCCACCAACATTTTAAACCAAAGCCTTTAGGCGTGGAAGAAATCCCGCTTTTAGAGGCTTGGAACCGAGTTCTCGCAGAAGATGTAACCGCAAAAATGGATATTCCACCCTTTAACCGCTCAACAGTTGACGGATACGCCGTAAAGGCAGAGGACACCTTCGGCGCAGAAGAAAACAAGCCAGTGAAACTGAAAGTTTGCGGAACCGTGAACGTTGGAGAAATGCCAAAAATAATAGTCAAAAAAGGAACAGCGGCAGAAATCGTAACGGGGGCGCCCATACCAGAAGGCGCAGATGCAGTTTTAATGTTTGAGCATACGGAACGCAAAGGCGATGAGCTTTACGTTTACAACGCCGTAGCAAAAAATGAAAATGTCATGAAAGCAGGAGCAGACATACGAAAAGGCGAAACCGTCTTAAAAACTGGGCAAATTTTAGGTTCACGAGAAATAGGAGTTTTAGCCTCCATAGGAATGGCCAAAGCCAAAGTCTACATCGTCCCAAAAGTGGCGGTTCTATCCACGGGCAATGAAATAACAGAACCAGGCGAAAAACTTCCTCCAGGAAAAATTTATGACATAAACGCCTATAGCCTAAGCGCAGCCGTACTGGAAAGTGGTGGAAAGCCAGTTTATTTTGGCGTTTTACCAGACGATATGGCTGTTTTGCAGAAGACTTTGAAAAGTGCGTTGGACTCTGCAGATATGATTGTAACTTCTGGTGGAGTTTCTATAGGACCTAAGGATGTTCTGCCCCAAACATTGAATTCGCTTGGAAAGCCCGGAGTCATCATTTGCGGGATGGCAACTAAACCTGGAAAGCCAACCACAGTGGCGCTTATTAATGGAAAAATTGTCTTCGCTCTTCCTGGTCATCCAACCTCTGCACTTTTAACGTTTCACTTAATTGTGCGTCCAATAATCCAACGGATGGCTGGAAGAAAAATGCAGAAACCTTTGAAGGTAAGGGCTTTGGCTGCTATGAGGATGTTTCCAGCGAAGGGCAGACGAACATTCATAATGGTAAAATTAAGGCGTGACGAATCAAATAGGCTTCTGGCTGAACCAGTTCCAACAGGGCTTTCGGGGGCTATTACGACGCTTGCAAAGGCCGACGGATTTGTAGAGATAAATGAGAAGCAACAGTTTGTTGACGCGGGCGAGGAAGTTTTGGTGCAATTGTTAAAGCATTAGCTTTCGAAAATCTTCCTCTTCGCCCCAATATAAACAGTAAAAACCCATGCTAAAATTAAGTAGACAACCATGCTTATGTCAAGAATGAGGTCTTTTCCAAAATAGGAGTAGAGCATAGACGCTGAAAATGCGGTAGCTATAAAAAGCAGCATAAAAACAAGCCAAACTGCCCAAACCCTCCTTTTAAAAATGCCATAGGCTGTTATTAGGCTTAAAATTCCCATTATGCCAATGTGAGGAGGAAAATTAGCCATAGGCAAAACAACAAAGCACATTATTCCAACAACGGAGTAAAAAGCAAGGGCTAAGAAAACTCCTATGTTTTCCATTTTGATTTTAGACTTAATTGACATGGATAACCGCCTTTTAACTCTAAATGGATTGGCAGCATCATTAATAAATTTAATGTTGCAAAAATTCTTTTTACATGCCTCATAACTTGCAATCGTCATAAACGTGACGAGTTAAAGCGCCCCTACTCATGGAACATGTTAAAACTTAATTCCAACTTTTGTCTATTAATATTTTCTGGGTTTAAATGGAAGAAGAGGCAGTTCTATTTGTAAAGTCGGAAAAAATTGAGCATGTAGAATGGAGCATGCCTCACCATGACCACTGGTGTAGTGCTGGTTACAGAGCCACAAAAACAGATTTTGTTCTTGGAGAAGAGGATAGAAAAGCTGTTGAAGCGTTAGAAAAGTCTGGATTAAATTATAAGGTTATCGACCTTACTTTCGCAAGTGCAGCCACAAGACTTAAGGCAAAATTAGAGGGTGTTAACACAACGCCAACTTTAACTTATAAGGGACGAAAAATCAAGGGTTTACAACAAATCCTTAATATGCTGACAGCAGTTGCGAACATTCAACAAAAGTAACTCTTTTTTATTATTACAAGCGAAAATGTTTAGAACCTCTAAGGAAAATAAGGCTCATAAAATGGATGAGTGAAAAATGAGCCATCATGAACTTTTTGTTTCACAATCAAATGTTTTCAGCGGTTTCCAAAAACCCTTTGAAAAGGCGGATTACATAATTTTAGGCGTTCCCTTTGATGTTACAAGCACGTATAGAACTGGGGCAAGGTTTGCGCCAAACGCCATCCGTCAAGCGTCGCTTAATTTAGAAACCTACAGTTTTCGCACGGGCTTGGATGTGGAAGATTTAAATTTGCATGAGTTAGGCGATTTGCACATATCAACTGACACGGAGAAGACTTTGGAAAGAATTGCCCTTGTTATTAAAGATGTTATAGAAGCTGGGAAAACGCCTGTAACCATCGGCGGGGAGCACACAATCACTTTTGGTGTCATGAAAGGCTTTGGAAAAAAAGCTTCAGAAACAGCATTGGTAAGTTTTGATGCTCACTTGGATTTGCGGGACGAGTTTATGGGTTTAAAGCTTTCGCATACAACTTTTATGAGAAGGATAAATGAGGAAGTAAAGCCAGCCAAAATTATAGAAGTTGGCACCAGAGCCGTCTGCAAAGAAGAGCTTGCCTATGCAAAAAAGGCTGGAATAGAATTTTTCACAATGCAGCAAATTAGAAATGATGGAAGCCAAAGCGTGATAAAAGAGTTGAGGGAAAAATTGGCAAAACATAAGAATGTTTACTTGTCAATTGACATGGATGTGCTTGACCCAGCTTATGTACCAGCAGTTCAAAACCCAGAGCCAGAAGGGCTGGAAATGCATACTTTGCTTGACATTATATGCAATATTTGTGACAAACGTTTGGTTGGTTTTGATGTTGTTGAAGTGGCGCCGAATTATGACCAGGGAATTTCAGCAGTTCAAGCGGCAAAAGTGGCGTTTGAGGTTCTTTGTCAAATAGAAAAAGCAAGGAAACATAAGTAGCAAACGAAAATTACTTTTCAACTTTTCTGATTTCAACAACCACTTTATTCGCCTTGAACCTTCACCACCCTTCCAACTAATTTACAGTTTTTCAAGCCATTCACCCATCCCAATTTCTTTTAGGGTTTATTTTCTTAACAGTTTTGCTATGAAAAAACCATTGCACTCATGCATATGCGCATAAAGTCTTTGACTTTTTTCCATTCCCCTTAAACCCGACAAACCTATTTTTGGCGTTATTTCAGCAAGCGAAAATTCCGAGTGCCACTTTAGGAATTTTTCAATGAGCATTTCGTTTTCTTCCGTTGTTATGCTGCACGTTGAATAGATTAGCGTGCCACATGGCTTCACTTTTTCAGCGCAATTGTTTAGCATTTGCCATTGAATCTCAGCCATCTTATCAATTGACCGTTTTGTAAGCCTCCACTTTGCTGAGGGCAATTTGCCAAAGGCTCCAGTGCTTGTGCATGGCGGGTCTAAAACAACAACATCTGCCTCCAAAGATAAGGGTAGGGGATTGCAAGCATCAGCAATTATTGGCAGTGCAATTTTAACGCCCATGCGGGCTATTTCGCTTTTCCAGACGTCCATTCTTCGCCTTGAATAATCCATAGAATAAATTAAGCCGTTATTTTCCATTAACTGTGCCAAATATGTGGTTTTGGCTCCGGGCGCTGCACAAACGTCTAAAACTGTCATTCCTGGTTTTGGGTTTGCGGCTTCGGCTGCGAAACAGCTTGCTTTGTCTTGAATGTAAAATAAGCCTTCTCTAAAGCTTTTTGTGCGGGTTAGAGGCTGTTTTGCGCTTAAAACCTTGTAGGCATATTTTAGTCCTTCAACCTTTTCAACTTTAACGCCTTCCTTTGCCAGTTCCTCGAGAATTTCGTTTTCATCCGCCTTTAATGTGTTAATTCTTATGTAGGTTGGTGGAGGCTGCATATTCGCTTCTAAAATGGTTATGGCTTCTTTTCTCCCGAAAAGTTTTAAACAGTATTTTACGAACCATGCGGGATGAAAAGTTAGAAGTGCAATTCTTTCCTCGTCGCTTAAACCTTCAAATATTGATGTTGGCTTCTGCGTCAGCAAAAAGCCTAAAAACTGCTCAACTTTTCGCAGATTTTTCCATCCGAGAATGGAGCGGGCGAGGCTTGCAATGTTTTCTGCTTCCTTAACATCAATTTTCGACCAGTTTTTTGCTATGCGGGTCTGGTAAACATAAAGCCTCAAAAAAGCTTGAACACCCAAGTCGAATTCGCTTATAGTTTTAGGCTTCAAAACATTGTTTATGAAAGCGTCTATGAAGTTTCGCCTTCTAACGGTCTCGCATACAAGCATATGGGCAAGCCTTACAGCATCAGCATTACTTATGCCCAACTGCTTAACCGTTTTCGCCAAAGCCAAACGCTCACTTAGTTTTTGCATTTCCATCCAGCTTAGGCTTTCAATGGCAAGTGTCCAAGCTTCTTTAAGCAATTCTATCCACAAATCCATAAACAAATGCGTGGGACATAAATAAAATTAAAGGCGCTGTTGGCTGGAAAACCTAGAGGGGGTAGGCTCGTATTGGTTGATTTCGAAGCCAAAAAAGAGTTTGATAACGCCTTTAAAGGCGTAGTAAGAGATTTTAGTCTATACTACTCATAAGGTTAGTTGGGTTAAGGGCTTAATGGCGCAAAAACGCTTAGAAGACTTCTCCAAAACAGAAACTGAAACTTTAAAGGAAAAGGAAGCGGAAGCCCTACCCTTCATGGAAGCCATAACAAAAGAGAAACAAAAACGCGCCTATCCGCCTTTAGCGCCTGAAAACTTGCCGCCATCATATTTTATTTCCGCCACCTACGATGGAAAAACTGGTAAAGCGCTAATCAAACTTTACGAGCCCGTTTCAGGCAAAATCTATTTCTGGTATGACAACACTGGGCATAAGCCCTATTGCCTAACAAACCTTTCACCCCTTGAATTGGAAAAAATAAACCGGTTAATGCAACATCCAGGCTTCGACCACTTTGAAATTGTAGATAAAATTGACCCGTTATTGGATAAGGCTGTGAAAGTGACAAAGATTGTTGCTAAAGACCCCTTAGCCATTGGAGGACGCCCAAAAGGATGCATAAGAGACATAATCCCAGAAGATTTCCCAGCAGTGGCGGAAACCCCAATTTCTCCAGAGCAGATTAAAGTTTGGGAGTCAAAAATAAAGTATTATCAATCCTACATTTATGATAACAATCTTTTGCCTGGAATGATTTACGAAGTCAAAAATGGCAGATTAGTTTTGAAAAATGTGGAAGAAGCAGAAAAAATGGTTAAGCGCATAAGAGAAATCTTCAAGGAAGCCACAGCAGAAGAACTCCAGTATATTGAAGAGTGGGCAAGACTTTTGGAGTATCCCGCCCCCAAATTTCTTTACGTAGCACTTGACATAGAGGTTTACTCTCCCGTTCCAACAAGAATGCCAGACCCAAGAGAAGCAGCCTACCCAGTTGTTTGCGCCTCCCTTTATGGTTCAGACGGACAAAAGAGAGTTTTACTCCTAAAAAGGGAAGGAGCCCGCGAAGGAACAGAACGCTTACCAGCCGACGTAAACCTCGAATATTTTGACTCAGAAAGCAAGCTTATAAAAGCTGTTTTTGAAGCCTTATGGAGTTATCCCTTCGTCATAACCTTCAACGGCGACGACTTTGACCTGCGCTATTTGGCGCACAGAGCCCTTAACCATGGTTTCAGAAGAGAGGAAATTCCAATAGAAGTTGGCAGGCGTGTTTGCCTTTTAAAGTATGGCGTCCACATTGACCTTTACAAGTTCTTCTTCAACCGTTCAATCCAAATTTACGCCTTCAATAACCGTTATAGGGATGTAACCCTTGACGATGTGGGTAAAGCCCTAATTGGAATGGAAAAGATAAAACTTGAAAAAAATTTAGGCGAATTAACCTACACAGAACTTGCCAAATACTGTTTTAGGGATGCTGAAATAACTTTTAAACTTGCAAATTTCGAAGACGAATTAGTTATGAAGCTCATTTTGGTTTTAGCCAGAATAAGCAGCATGCCCATGGAAGACGTAAGCCGCCAAGGAGTTTCCAGATGGATAAGGAACTTCATGCACCGTGAACATCGAAAAAGAAACATGCTTATCCCCAATGCTGAAGAAATAATTGCCGCAAAAGGGAAGGCAGCCACAAAAGCAATAATTAAGGGCAAAAAATACAAAGGCGCCATAGTCGTCGAACCAGTTCCAGGCGTCCACTTCAACGTTTCAGTAATGGATTTCCCAAGCCTATACCCATCAATAATAAAAGTTTGGAACCTAGGCTACCAATCCATACTATGCAAACATCCAGAATGCCGCAACAACCTCATCCCAGACACGCCCCACTGGGTCTGCACAAAAAAACATGCCCTTGAAAGCCTCCTAATAGGCTCACTCAGAGACTTGAGAGTCCAATGGTATAAACCAAAATCAAAAGACAAAACCTTGCCAGCCGAAATTAGAAGTTGGTACAACATAATCCAAGGAGCCCTAAAGGTTATTTTAAACGCAAGCTATGGCGTTTTCGGAGCCGAAACCTTTGACCTTTACTGTCCTCCAGTGGCAGAAGCAACAGCAGCCATCGCTAGACATTCGCTAACCCAAATACTGAAGGAGGCAGAAGAACTCCGCATCCAAGTGCTTTACGGCGATACGGACAGCATATTCCTAAAAAATCCATCAAAGGAACAAATTGAAAAATTGTCCCAATGGACAGAGCAGACGTTGAAAATGAGTTTAGATGTGGATAAGGTTTACAGATACGCCGTCTTCAGTTCAAGAAAAAAGAACTACCTTGGAGTTTTGGAAGACGGAAGCGTTGACGTTAAAGGATTAACAGGAAAGAAGCGCCACATCCCAATTTTCATTAAAAAAGCATTTGACAAAATGAAGGAACGCCTAGCCCTTGTAAAAACGCCAGCAGATTTCGAAAAGGCAAAGAAGGACATTTGCGAAATCATCCGCGACTGTTACATGCGATTAAAGAGACGAGAATGGGAAAGCCTAAACGACCTCGCCTTCAACGTGGTCTTAGGCGAAGAACCAGAACACTACACAAAAACAACACCCCAACACGTGAGAGCCGCAAGAATACTAAAAGAAGGCGGAATGGAGCTTAAAGCGGGCGACCTAATAAGCTTCGTAAAAGTCACCAAAGAACCCCACGTAAAACCCGTTGAATTGGCAACAAAAAATGAGATAGATGTGGACAAGTATATCGCTTATCTTCACTCCACCTTCGACCAAGTTTTAGACGCATTAGGCTTAGACTTCAACGAAATAATAGGACTAACAAAGCTTGAACGCTTCATGTAAAAACTGCATAGCCTTCAACTCTGATTTTTTCTCAGCGTATCTTTCACCATGCCGCTTCGGCGTAAACTTTCTTCCAATGCGAAGCCTAAAATGTTTATTGATACAATTGAACCGACGAAGATGCCAAACAATCCGAGTTCGATTGGGACGTTAAATATCAGCCATAGATAGCCACCAACAATCCCTGTTATAACTAGCGTTTCGACAAAACTTCCCAGAAACCTACGCACAAAATGTCCTCTGCCCACATACCACGCCAAAGTACACGCCAAGAAGTTTGCAACAGTCCCCCCAACAACGTCGATAATGCCTAATCCTCCATAAACATTTGCGACCAAACAGCCAAAGCCGAATCCAACAGCGCTTGGCAACCCAAACATCATTGACAATGGCAGTAATGCGTCAGCCACTCTCACTTGATAAATTCCAAAACTTATAGGCGCCAGAAGAATCACACCAACTGCATAGAGTGCAGCAAAAATCGCTGCTAGAGTCAAATTTTTAGCGTCAAATTTCACCTTTTTCACCTCCTACACCGGGGTTTCTATGGCGGAACGGGTGGAGGTCCACTCACCCGCCACACTTCTATCCACAAATTCTTAGGCTATTAACTTTACTGAAACAAGTAATCAGCCAAAATACTATTTCTTAGCCTCAGTTTCCGCTTGAACCTTCACTGATTCTGCGGCTTCCGGGGCTATTTTCACTGTTACATCTTCAACTGGAATCCCTTCCTTACGAGAGAAAAGCAAATCTTGTGGTGGCGGAGGAACATTCAGTATTGTTGATAGAAGATACATGGCTGTGAAGGCAGTTTGGTAAATCCTCTGAAAAACATATGGCACTTTTGTTTCAGGGTCAACCTCCAACATTTTATTTATCTCAGCATCCTTGCCGCTTAAGGTGGCTATGCCCTCAACTTCAAACTTGACAAGGCTCGGTTTGGTCGTTAAAAAAAGTTTAAAATCCAAAATAACCATTTGGCTTTTTCGTTCCGTCTCCGCTAATTTCGCCTTAACATCAAAATTAATATTTTCAGCTATGCCTTTGACGTCTAAGCGAACACCTACGAGGCTGGTTATTTCTACCTTAACCGAAGCATTTGGAACATACAATGTTGGACAAATAGTTGATTCCCCGCATCAAACATTTATAGTTAGTTGCTTCTCTAACCCTCCGTAGTAAGCCTCGCAGAAAACGGATTTTTGCCTTTTGTGTGTCACAAAACATACACACAATATAGCCGCTATGAAAAAAGCGAGTGAAACAACAAAGCAGCAAATGTTGAAGCAGCAAATAAAAGTGAAATTGCCACAACCACTTGGCGCTCACTCAAACGTCGATGGTAAGTGATAAGGGTGACAAGGCTTCTTCTATTATCAGAAAAAAGCTTCTCCCCATCAAAAGAAACATTAGCTCTGGCTCTAAAAAAGAAGTAATTCAACAAAATCAGCGAAGAATTAAAAACGTAAGGCAAAATGGAAATAAGCAAAGCAGACTTCAAATCTGAAATTATGGCAAAAGCTGCCAATGTTATTCCAATAGCAAAAGACCCAGTATTCCCAACGAAGATTTTACCTTGAAAATTAAAAAAGCATAGCAAAAGCCAAACGACTAATGGAACATACAACAGAACAGCATTCGCCCCAGAAATAGCCATCAACCCCATTATAATAATAGCTGGCGGAATGGTCTCTAAACCGTTCAGTCCGCCAAGCTGATTCACAGCGTTAGTGGTTACAGTTACGATTAGCGGAATAATTATGAAATAGTATGAAAGCCCAAAATCCAAAGAGCCAAAAACGGGAATGGTTATGGACGTTCGCAGTTCAAGGCGTGTTGCCAATGAAACAAGCGGTATAGAAGCTAAGAGGGGGAAAAAAGCCTTATAACGCCATCGCAAATCCATCCAATCATCAAGCAAACCCATAAAACCCCCAAACAATATGCAAACAGCCAACGTTAAAGCGGAAGAAACATTGTTAGATGCTGGAGGTTCATTAAAGTAATAGAGCGCAAAAAGGTAGGCTACGCTGGCTAAAACGTAAATTATGCCTAAACCATTTGGAACTAAAGGCTTGTTTGGCTTGTGGTAGTCGGGAACTTTTGGAAACAAACTATCGCTCCCTTTATTGACCAGAGTAATATTTTTGCCAATCAATCTCGTAAAGACAAACAAGTGGAACAAGACCACCATAATTACTTCTAGCGTCATCCACGGATAGGGATAATCCAGCAAAGAAAACCTCCTTGAAATATTGAGGCTCTACTGGTGTTTCTTGGGAGATCTCAGTCACTCCATTAGTTTCGCACCAACGGTGTTTCCCCCAACTCATCAACTTATAAATTGTGGAGTTCGTTCCACGATCACTCCATATCCACCTATTCTGCGTACTGTTATAATACCCAAAAGGCGTTTCATCAGTCCAATCGGGACTTAATCCCATGCTCACGAAACGGTCATAAGCCTTTCCAGAAATTCTCGCCATCCACATCCATTTTCCCTCATCCCCATAGCCAGCCCAATAAGCATAATTCTGTCCACCAGAAGTCTGACCTAAAGCAAGGGTTGTGAAGACAAGGATGTATTTTGTGCGTTTTGGGTCATACTTTAATTCTAACATTTTTAATGCTTGGGTCTCATTTGCCATAAATACAAAGCCTATATTCTCAATCTGTTTTGTGTCTATTGTGGCATTATCTGCAAGCGAAGTTACATTACCCAGCACAGTTAACCAATAACCGTAATCCCACCAACTAACCACAACATCCGTAGCCTCAAGATTAGCCCTAACCCATGCCAGCATATCCAACCACTCGTTCACAGGCTTATTAGGAGCTATTGGAAGACTACCCGCTGTTATAGTAACTGGGGAATAGGCTTGTCTGTACACTCTCGGAGATGGAAATGAAAAGTTCGTCATCAAAATAATGAAAATGAGAAATATGGCTGTTCCACTAAATTCTTTCCCTACATGCTCTAAGGCATAACGTTTTTTCAATGTTATTTTTGGCTGTTCTTTTAATAAAGTGTTAAATGGTTTCAGTACTCCCATAACCCCTGTTGCAGCTACAAGACCGTAGGCTGGGGCCATAAGCACAAACAACCGCACCATGGAACAAGCAAAGTATAGAGAGGTTAAACCAAAGATTAGAAGGAATAGGTTTTTGTTGTTAAGGTTTCTTAAAAGGAAATACACGCCCAAAATAAAGAATATTATTCCTATGCCGAACTCGTAATAGATGGAACCCCAAGCTGAAATTCTATGTTCAGCAACAGACTCTATGAGCGGAGAGCCTTCCCGCGTGAAAGGATTAATAACGGAAATAAACTTTCCAGCAATATCCTGCTTATACTGCCAAAGCAAGCCAAAACCGCCAATAAAGGCCGCTACGATGGCTATTAGAAAAATAACTTTTGCCCGTGCTGATTTTAAAGCTTGAAAAACCTCAACAAAACAAAGAATTGCAAAGACCCCCGCAACTGGCAAAATAGCACTTTCCATGAGGTATGTAGGCGTTAGTTTTGGAATGCTTATAGCAATGAATAATCCTAATCCAAAAGTTAGGCTATAAGACAAAAGCAGACGATGAGTATACCTCTTAAGCAGAACCAAAACGAACACGAAGAGCGCTGTCAGCCCTATAGGGTAATAAGCAGCACCCCACCCAGTACAGAAATATCCCAAAGCTAATCCAGAACCAAGCGAATATTTAATCGCCGAGTTTATTGGTCTATCTTCTTCTATTGCCCTCAAAAACATGAACACGAAAACTATGAGGGCCAATATTCCTATTATTTCATCGTCAAAAAATCCAAGCGATGTCCGTTGAATGTAGGAAGGACTTAACGCCAAAAAAAGAGCAGCAAACAGCCCTAAGGCTTTTCCGCCAATATCCTTGCCCAAAAAATAGATGGCTAAAGAAGCCAGCATACCCATTATGGGGGGCATTAAGGCACAGAAACTCATTAAATCAATGTTTATACCTAAAACTGAAACTATTTTATAGAGAAACGCCGTGGTCATCGGCAATCCAGTAAATCCTGCCCGCGCCACATCAAATCCTGTAGGATACCACCTTTGCATGTCAATCCAATGGTCTGGCCAAGCCCAAGAGATGAACCCATTGTTTACTAAGTATTCTGTGAAGCGATATTGAAAGTATGGGTCAAACTCTGAGAGGACCAGTTGGGTTTTTTCGATGCTTGGATCTATTTCCCATCGTATCGGTAGGAGGCGTATGGTAAAGGCTATGAAAAGTATGATTAGTAGGGCTGAAAAAGTTATTATTGAGCCGTGGCTTATTTTTACCCGCAGTTTTCCTAAACTTTTTAAACCGTTAACAAGGTTTTCCTTTGATAGCTTGTCTCGGATCCCCATTTTGAGTTCATCTCTTCTACACACATTATGGAGGTGTTTTATTTCCCTTGCGGTTAACAGAGTTTTAGGTGGTGTAAGCCAATCTTATATATCTTTCCAAAAAGTTTAAGCTTGGATTGGTTATGGTGTGGTTTTTCGTTTGTAACCGTATTTCTCAGGGTCATAAAATGGAAGAGAGACAGTTTCTGCTTTTGCAAGTTTGTCGCGAATCTTAACGTTGACAATGTTTCCTTCTTGGGCTTGGGATATTTGGATGTATGCCATTCCTATGCCGCGCTTGAGTAGTGGCGAAAATGTTCCACTTGTGACGTGTCCAATCTTTTCATTATTGCCAGTGTAAATTTCAAAGTTTGGTCGGGGTATTCCTTGTTCTATCATGCGTATTCCTACGCGTTTCCGTTTAATTCCTTCATTTTTCTGTTTTAGCAATGCTTCCTTTCCTATGAAGTTGTCTTTTTGAAGTTTTACCACAAAGCTGAGGGCTGCTTCTAGAGGAGTTGTTTTCTCGTCAATGTCGTTTCCGTAAAGGCACATTCCAGCCTCAAGCCTTAAGGTGTCTCTTGCGCCTAAACCGCATGGTTCAATTCCGAAGGGTTTACCAGCATCAATGATAGCGTTCCACACTTTTACTGCTTTGTCTGGGTTGGATAATGAGGCGTTCCATATGAAAACTTCGAATCCATCTTCGCCAGTGTATCCAGTTCTTGAGAGGAGGACGTCAACATTTGCTAAGCGTGAAGGGGTACATTTGAAGCGTTCAATCTTGCTTAAATCGTCTGGAGAAATTTTCTGGAGGGTTTTTTCGGCGTTTGGTCCTTGAACTGCCAGCATTGCAACGTTGTCTGAGACTTCTTCGATGTGAATATTGAAGTTTTTAGCATTTTTAACCAGCCAATTATAGTCTTTTTCTCTGTTGGCTGCGTTGGAAACAAACATGAATTTGTCTTTTCCTAATCGATAATAGACGAAGTCGTCTATTATGCCTCCTTCTTGGTTGCACATTACCGAGTATTGGGCGCTGTTAGGCGACAGTTTAGAAACATCATTTGTTATTACATAGTTTAGGAATCGTTCTGAATCAGCACCACTAATTATTATTCTTCCCATGTGGGAGATGTCGAAGACGCCGACGCTGTTGCGCACAGCCAAATGCTCTTGTATTATGCCTTTATACCATAGGGGCATTTCGAAACCAGCAAAAACTGTCATTTTAGCTGTTTTTTTATGAACTTCGTAAAGTTGGGTTTTGCGATTTTTCTCCGTAAGATTCACCTCAACAGCATTTTATTTTATGGGTTTTACGTCCACATTTATGGGTATGAGAGAAAGTTTCTTTCCACATTTTGGACATTTACCGCCATATTGATGTAAAATCTCATCAGGAGGTTTAAGTTCAGCGCCTTCGTATAATACGTGACCGCATCCTTGACAAACAACACGTTGAGGCAATTATGATACGCTCCAAATGACAGTAAAGCAATAAGTTCACGGAATATTTATTGGTTGCTGATTAAAGTCTCCCAGAAACTTTTAATCTTAGAATAAAGTTATTTTTGGAAGCATTTCAAAAGCCTTTCATGGTTTGTGCTGAAATGGGAAACTACACATTAATTATAACTGAGAAACCAGATGCAGCTCAAAGGATAGCTTCTGCCCTTGATATTCAAGGAAAAGCTAAAAAAATGGAGGATAATGGAGTACCCTACTACGTGGCTAAAAGAGACAAAGAAATAATCGTCGTTCCAGCCATAGGACATTTATACACGGTTGCAGAGGAAAGCGGCGGAAGAAACCATTATCCAATTTTTAATTTTAGATGGGTGCCAAGATACGCTGTTGAAAGAGGCGCAAAACAAATCAGAACATGGCTGGAAACCATATCAAAATTGGCGAAGGATGCTGACGCCTTCATTGATGCATGCGACTACGACATTGAAGGAAGCATAATCGGATACAGCATACTAAAATACGCTTGCGGAAACAAAGAAGCCGTATCAAAACGCATGAAATACTCAACACTAACCAAAGAGGAGCTGGAAAAATCCTACAATGAATTGCTGCCACACTTAGATTTTACATTGATAGAGGCTGGACGCACGAGACATGAGGTTGACTGGTTATACGGTGTTAACCTTTCAAGGGCTTTAACAATAGCCGCTAAGGATTGGAGTGGAAAATACGCCACATTAAGCACAGGAAGAGTGCAGGGTCCAACCCTTAGATTTCTCATAGCCCGAGAAAAAGCCATAAGATGTTTTGTGCCAACCCCTTATTGGAGCATCAAAGCAGAAGTTGAAATAAACGGCTCAATTTTTGAAGCAGAATACGAAAAGAAAATCATTGAAACCAAAAAAGAAGCAAACACCATAATGGATGCTTGTAAAGGAAAAAACGGCGTAATAGAAAAAATAGACTACAAAAAATTCCAGCAAATGCCACCCACACCCTTTGACTTAGGCGCTTTACAAAGCGAAGCCTACAGCCTCTTTGGGTATACTCCAATGCGAACCTCAAACATTGCCCAACGATTATATTTGGACGCTTTAATTTCTTATCCAAGAACAAGCAGCCAAAAACTTCCACCATCAATAAATTATGAAGCCATTCTAAGAAGCCTCAACAGGGTTTCAGAATATAAAAAACTCACGGCTGAACTCCTATCAAAAAAGGAGTTAAAACCAAGGGAAGGAAAGAAAGAAGACCCTGCTCACCCAGCCATTTATCCAACGGGAAACCTGCCAGAAAGAACTTTAGAAGCTTCTGAAAGAAACATTTGGGACCTTGTTATCCGCAGGTTTATGGCAGTCTTTGATGAACCAGCCATAAGACAAAGCATGAAAGTTTACATAAATGTGGACGGGCATCGATTTTACCTTAGAGGAAGACAAACTTTGAAAGAGGGTTGGTTGCGCTTCTACGAACCCTATATAAGGTCGGAGGAAGTGATTTTGCCGCCAATAAAAGAGGGACAGACAATAAACATAAAAAAAGTCGTTTTAGAAGACAAATTCACAAAACCGCCCCCAAGGTATAATCCAGGCAGTCTCCTAAAAAGGATGGAAGAAGCTGAAATTGGAACAAAAGCAACGAGGGCGGATATTATACAGACACTTTATGATAGAAAGTATGTTAGAGACGAAAGAATGGTTGTTACAGATTTGGGCTTCGAAGTTATCGAGGTTTTGGAAAAACACTGCCCAACCGTGGTTTCAATAAAGTTGACAAGGGAACTTGAGGAAAGAATGAATAGGATTCAAATAAACAACGAGAAAAGGGAAGAAGTTCTCATGGATGCTGTTGAAATCCTAAAACCAGTGGTGGAAGAGTTGAAGGAGAAAGAAGAAGAGATAGGAGAACAATTAAGCAATGCCATAAAAAGAGCAAGACTGGAAGAAAGAACCATAGGCTCATGCCCAATCTGCAACACTGGAAAACTCATGACATTATATTCGCGAAGAACTGGCAAACGCTTCGTCGGATGCACAAACTACTTCAAAGGATTATGCAAAGCATCCTTTCCACTACCACAAAGGGGGACAATAAGACCCCTTGGCAAGAACTGTCGAGGATGCGGTTGGCCCACAGTTCAGGTTCGAATGAAGGGGAGGAGACCTTGGACGCTTTGCTTTAACCCACAATGCCCACTGAAAGAGGAGAGGAGGAAGAGACTTGAAATGCGTAATATGCAGTAGAGAAGCAGAAAAAGAAGGGTATTGTAAGCTGCACTCTAAAGCCTATGAAATTATTTCAAAAAAGTATGATTTATGGAAAAAAGCTCTAGAAATTTCTTGGAAAGAGTATTTAAGTGAGATTGTTAAAAATCCGTTAACAGGCGAGTGGGCTAGAGAGGTGGCGGAGTACCTAATAAAAAGTGGAGAAGAGCAAAATGTCAAGAAAGGTTAAGAGACAAATCTCATCACTATCCTATTCATTAAATAGGTTTTATCGGAGAATCTCAACAGCAAAGCCTTCCTCTCTTATTCTTTCAATAATAGCCATCGCCATTGCCATATTCCTTTTCGGAGGAGGCTTATACAACATAATAATGAAGCCCTATCCAGCAGTTTACTATGGTGGACGTTTCATTTTTCTTTACCCCCAATTATCAGAACAATTTATAACAGACAGCATAGTCGCCACAATCCTATATACGCTGGGCATTGTGGGTTTAGTGGCAATTTATCAAAGCACAAAATACGCCTATAAGCCAAGACAGGCTTACATGATGTTTTTGGTGGGGCTTAGCCTCATATTAATAGCTTATATATTCCTAGAAGTAACCATACAAATAAAAGTTGGCAGATAAGATTACCAAGGATTACTTTTTAAGCCCAGTTTGTAGGCTGCAAAATTGGTTAACAAATGTATTGGGGGAGTTATAATCAGCACGGCTATTGCAAGGTTTGAATCCAAGATTGCTAATGGAAGTGAAAAAAGAATTGCTCCTACAATGAAATCAATTTGGTCAACAATTGGCAACAAATCTCCAGGAGCCATTCCAAGCCTTCTCTTTAGGAAGGCTCCGGCTAAATCTCCAAACAAGGCGCCCAAAGATAAAAGTAGTCCAAAGGAAAGGGGATAATTGAAAAACCAGCTTTCTAACAATCCAACAGCCGTTCCAACAATTAATCCGGAAAAGAAGCCTCGGAAGGTTTTGTTTTTTCCAAGGATTGGTTTTCCGTCAAAAAATTTTTTTCCAAAATCGATGGGGTAGCCTCCGCCTGTGATTACTGGTATGGCGTTGGCGCAGTAGGCTGGGAATATGAATTTCAATGCTTCAATGATTAGTTGGGTTATTTCCATTTTCCATAACCATTAATGAGTTGGATAATCATGAATTCCCTTTTCTTCTATTTTTAATTGAAAGGTTAGGGGCTTATTCCCTTTTTGACTTTTCTCCAACACAGCCTTAATCACTTGTGGGTTTTCGGTGGGACGCAGAGCAATTATTATGTCAGCCCAAAATTTTAAAACCCTTGTGGCAACGGGTTCTATGCTCACATAAGCCTCATCCAAAACACTCCGCACCTGACTTGCTATTGCAACCACAATTTTTCTTGTTTTTGCAATTTGCGCCAACAAAGCCATTTGCCTATTTAATTCACGGTTAAGCTCAAAGGCTTTATCTGGATGTTCTGCGATTTCAGCGCGGTACAAGGATGTAAGCGTATCCACAACCAATAGTCCAAAATTCTTGGAAATATATTCTGGCAACTTGTCTATAGCTACTGTTTGTTCACGAAAACTGTTTGGTTTAATCAAAATTATTTGCTCAGCAACATCCTTGAAGTTTTCAGAAGCTATCTGAGAAAGGCGCCGCGCCGAAAATGTGCCGTCGCAATCTATGAATAAAGTTTTGTAACCTTGCAGTGCACAGTTCACAGCCAACTGCATAGCTAAAGTGGTTTTTCCAGTTTCCGCCTCTCCATAAAATAAGCCAACATTTTCAGATGAGATGCCGCCATCCAAAAACTTGTCAAGTTCTCTGCAGCCCGTAGGAATTCTCTGTAACAAGGTCATCCACATCAAGGAATATAAACCGCGAAACTAATAATTTGCTTTGTGCTTAAAAATTCAAAAAGGAAGGGTATATGAAGGCGAAAATTGCCGTTGCAACAGTTTCGGGAAAAGCCTATTACCTAATCGTTAATGAACTGAAAAGGAAAAATATACCCTTCCTAAGTTTAACCCCAAAAGACCCAATCCCCATAGAAATTAAAGTTGTCATAACCACCAAAGAAGAGAAAACCCTCATAAACCACGAAAAAATCTTAATCTACCAAGAGGGCACGGAACCAGAGGCATTAATAAATGAGGCGTTACAGCTCGCTCAGGGAAAAGAGAATTATGAAAAAATAGTTATAGGCGTAGACCCTGGCGAAGTTTTTGGATTGGCGATTTTGGCGGATGGAAAAGTCATTGAAACGGGAAACTGCTTCAGCGTTAACGAGATTTTAGATAAGATAGAAAGTGCCGTTAAAAGTTTTGGAAGGAGCCAAGTAACGTCCTTCTCGGTGAAAGTCGGAGATGGAGTTCCAGCATACAAGGAGAAACTTTTACAAGCTTTGGATAGGAAATTGCCCTCAAACGTAATATTAGAAAGTGTAAGCGAAACTGGAACAGACCGCAAACCAAACGAGGTTGGATACAGAAGAGGATTAAGAGACATAGCCTCAGCCATAAGAATTGCTGGAAGAAACGGATACAAATTTCCACGGAGGAAAACAGATGAATAAAATTGTCGAGAAAGGAAAAACCCTCCTCGTTGATGGACCAGCATCCGTCACTGTTGTTTCAGGAGTTGCAGAAGTTTTTGGCTCCACCGTTGAGAGCAAGGGCAAAGTTGTAATACGCGAAGGTAAACGATTACCTTTTACAGCCAAAGAAACAGCAACCCTTGAAATTTCATTGGGAGAAAATGCGAGCATCGAAGAAGTTGATGGAAACACGATTCCACCCTCGTGGATAGAAGCGTATGAGCAGCTTTTGAATTTTCAAAATAAACCCGTTGCCGCAATGGTTTTGGGAACTGTTGATTCTGGGAAAACAAGCTTCTGCACATACTTAACCAACAGGTTATTGCAGGAAAAACAAAAAGTGGCAATTTTAGATGGAGATTTGGGTCAATCAGACATAGGTCCGCCTTGCACCGTTGCCTACACTTTCTTAACAAAACCCGTAACCGACCTGTTCAACTTGGAAGCTAAAAATGCCTTTTTCATAGGCTTCACTTCGCCAAGCACAGCCATAAACAAAGTAATTGAGGGGCTGTCTTCTCTAAAAAGGGAAGTTTTAGAGGGCAATCCAGACTTTATTGTTATTAACACTGATGGTTGGGTCGAAGGGGAAGATGCCATAAACTATAAAGTCCAACTTGTAAAGGAGCTTAATCCAGACATAATCTTCTGCATCCAACAAAAAGACGAGTTAGCGCCTCTCATCAACAGCCTTGAAGGATTCCAGAAAATTGTCGTGGAATCTCCTCCAACCATAAAACAAAGAAGCAGAGAGAAAAGAAGAAGCCTACGAGAGCTTGGATACATAAAATATTTGAAAAACGCAAAAGTGCAGTCTCTCCCAATAAGCTGGTTAAAAATTGAAGGAAACGAATTTCTGGGTTTGGGCATAACTCATGAAAACACGAAGCAGGCGAAGAGAGTATACGACCTTTTGGGCATGAAACCGTTGCATTTTGCGGAACTAAAAGATAGAGTCTGCCTTGTTATTGGTAGAGGACGCTGGATTAGCAACGAAAAACTAATAAAAATGGAGGAAACCCTTGGAAAGAAAATTGCTCTTCTTCGGAAGGGCGAGGAAGAAGGCTTGTTGGTTGCCTTATACAATAATGATAGAAAATTTCTAGGCATAGGCATCCTAAGAGAAATCGACTACAGCAGAAAAACTCTAAAAATTTTCACCCCAGTCTCTGAAGGAATTTCCATAGTTGCGCTGGGAAGGATTAAACTGGACAAAAATCTTAAGGAAACCTTGGCTTTTCCAGAGGAAGCCGAATTCGGAAAACTTTAGACAATATAATTTTGTTTACAATTGCCTTGAAGGACAAAACACGTTCACTGGGCAATCCTTACAGAGGGGATTCTTGGCTTTACAATATTTTCTACCAAGCAAAATAAGCAATATATGCACTGAGAGATACTCTTTCGGGTCATAAATTGACTGTAGGGATTGGCGAACTGTTTCATAATCGCCTTTTTGTGGTGCTAAGCCTAAGCGTTTTGCCACACGGTTCACGTGGGTGTCAACTGGAATTGTGGGTTTTTCTGAACAAAAGAGTAGCAGAACATCAGCGGTTTTGGGTCCAACGCCGGGAAGTTTTAGAAGCGTTTTTCTTGCTTCTTCGAAGGGTAATGATAAAATGGGGTTTAAAGTGCCGTGGAATTCTTTGAGAATTATTTTTGAGATTTGCTTTATTGTTTTGGCTTTGTTTCTGTATAAGCCAGCAACTCTTAAGCACTCTTCAATTTGGCTTGTTTCCGCATTCGCCAAAACTTTGGGTTCTATTTTAAATCTTTTCGAAAGATTTTCGAAGGCTTTTGCCGTGTTTCTGTCAGCGGTGTTTTGTGAAATTATTGTAACAATTAATGTTTCAAAGGGGTCCCTGTTTGATGTTACCCATTTTGGCATTGTAAAAGTTTTCTGAAGCGTCTGCAGGATTCTCCCAGCACGATTTTCATTCATTTCTTTTTCGCCCTTTGAAAATAATAAATAGTGAATAGTGAAGCTATAAATAAGCAATGGAGAATCGTGATGGAACGCGCAAAAATCGTTAAAGAAGAAGTTATCGAGCAAAACATACATTTTCTGGCAGTATATGTGGAAACACGAAACGCGTGCCTAATTCTTCTAAGCGAAAGAGAAGACAAGCTTGGAACTTTGGCGATTGCTGTTCCAAAGCCAAAGAATTTGATAGGCCCAGTCTCATCATCGGTGCTTTTGGGGGATAAAAATGCAATTTCAGCCCGCATGTTCGCCGAATACGTTGCTTCGAGAAAACAGAAAATCGCTTTAGTTTCCATTTACCTTGAAACAATTAACGAAATGCAAGCCCAATCAATTTTTATGAAGCTTATTGAAAAGGTCGCTCAAGCAGAAATCGAAGGAGAGAGCGTTAAAACATGAGCCTCAGAGAGTTTCTTGAAAAAATGGAAAAAGAAAAGGAAATACTGCACATAAAAGACAGCTTATCAACCCGCTTTGAAATCTCATTCATAATGAAAAGCTTCGACACCCAAGGTCCAATTTTAATGTTTGAAAATGTGAAGAATTATGAGGCAAGGGTTGTTGCAAACATTTGTGGGACTAGAAAAAGAATTTGTGAAGCCCTTAATGTCGACCAAGAGGGGCTTTACAGAAAATTGACTGAGGCTTGGCGCTCGCCGAAAAAACCAAAAGTTGTTAAAGATGGTGCAGTGAAGGAGATTGCTGAAAAAGATTTGTCAAAGATTCCTGTCTTGACCCATTTTGAGAGGGACGCTGGTCCATACATTACTTCGGCGGTTGTTTATGCGAAAAGTGTTGATGGAATAGTGGAGAATGTTTCAGTTCATCGCCTTCAAGTTTTAGGTAAGAAACGTTTGGCAATACGTTTAGTTCCCAGACATCTTTTCAAGTTGTGGCAAACGGCAAAGGAGGCTGGCAAAGACTTGGAAGTGACCATTTCTGTTGGTGTTCATCCAGCGGTTATGCTTGCTGCTTCTTCACCTGTTCCCTTCGGCGTTAATGAATTCGATGTGGCAAATGCTTTATTAAATAATGGTTTACGCTTGGTTGAATGCGAAAATGTGAATGGTTATGCTCCAGCAGACGCCGAATTAGTTTTAGAGGGAAAAATCTCTGTAAGGGAAGAAGTTGCTGAAGGCCCCTTCGTGGACATAACTGGAACTTATGACATCCAAAGAACCCAGCCAGTCGTAGAGGTTTTGAATGTTATGCATAGAGAAGATTATATTTATCAAGCGCTTTTGCCCTCTGGAGCTGAGCATAAGCTTCTGATGGGTTTACCCCATGAAGTTTTGATTTGGGAAGCCGTTTCGAAAGTTGTGCCGAAAGTTCATGCGGTTAACCTTTCTGTTGGCGGAAGCGGATGGCTTCATGCAATAATATCCATTGATAAGCAGCTTGACGGGGATGGAAAGAATGCTTTGTTGGCTGCTTTTGCTGCCCATCCAAGTCTAAAACATGCTGTGGTTGTGGATTCAGACATTAACGTTTTTGACCCTTACGATGTAGAGTGGGCTATTGCAACTCGTTTTCAAGCAAGCGAAGACCTAATAATTTTGAATAACGTGCGTGGCTCCACATTGGATTCTTCTGCTGACCAAGAGACTGGACTGACAAGTAAGATGGGGTTGGATGCAACAAGACCATATACAAAGCCTAAGGAAAAGTTTGAGAGAGCAAAAATTCCAGTGAGCAAAGAAATCGAGAAGCTTGTTAAGAAATTTTTAGCACATTAGCTTATATATGGGGTTTAGAAGATAAAAGGAGACGGTGGTTTCCTTGTCTGAAGAGGAAAAAGAAGAAAGTGGAATATCATTAAAAGTTGAGGATGTCATGGTTAAGGAAGTAATAACAATAGACGAAAACGCAACAGTGAGGGAAGCAGCCGAAATCATGAACAAATTTGAAATTGGCTGTTTAATTGCTATTAGAAAAGGAAAAGCCATGGGAATAATAACAGAAAGAGACTTGCTAAAAAGGGTGGTTGCCGAAGCAAGGGACGCAAACAAAACCAAAGTCAAAGATGTCATGTCAAGCCCCCTAGTTGTTGTTGAACCCAGCATGGATTTGGAAGAAGCTGTAAAGCTCATGTTTCAGATGAAAATTAAGAAGTTGCCAGTGGTTGATGGAAAACGTCTTGTAGGTTTAGTTTCATTAACTGACATAGCACGTTTTCAGCCCCAAGTGATAAAGATACTGAAACAACTTGCCATAAGACAAGCAACGCCAAAAAGCATGAAAAAAGTCATAGACTACTACGTTGTCTAATAGACAATAAAGCAAGAAAAACTTATTTCCGCTTCATCTTTTTGGCTGAATAAGAAACAAAATAAGAGACCCATTCTTAATTTTAAGATGCTATAGCCAGCAAGGACAAGAATAATTAATGAAAGAAACTTTAGTGCTGAAGGTTGATTCCGAAAAACCAGAAATAGAAAAGATTCGAATTGCAGCCGACTTTATCAAAAATGGTGGTTTGGTGGCTTTTCCAACAGAAACGGTTTATGGCTTAGGAGCAGACGCCTTAAATCCAAAAGCCGTTTTAGCCTTGTTCGAAGCGAAAAAAAGACCACTGGATAACCCACCCATTGTGCATGTGGGAGAAATAGGAACCGTCTACAAACTTGTAAAGGAAGTCTCGCCAAAAGCTGAATTGCTTATGCGGAAGTTTTGGCCTGGACCCTTAACCTTAATTTTTAAACGTTCAAATGTTGTGCCAAGCGTAACTGTTGCTGGTTTAGACACTATTGCAATTAGAATGCCAAGACACAATGTTGCTTTAGCCTTACTAAGAGAGAGCAATTGTCCAATAGCAGCCCCAAGCGCAAACCTCGCAGGAAAACCAAGCCCCACATGTGCAAGCCATGTCCTCGAAGACCTTAACGGAAGAATAGACGCTGTTTTGGACGCTGGACCAACCCATATTGGAGTGGAATCCACAGTTTTAGACTTGACCGTTGAACCTCCACAAATTTTACGTCCCGGCGGAACACCATATGAAGATTTGAAGAGGATTTTAGGCAGAGTTGAGCTTCATCCCGTGGCAATTGCAGATAGGGAAGTAGCCATTGAAAAGGCACGTTCGCCAGGTTTAAAGCATAAACATTATGCTCCAAACGCTGAAGTGGTTCTAGTGGAAGGAGAAACATCAAAGATTGTGGACAAGGTGAAGGAGCTTGTGGATTCTTATAAGCAAGAGAAAAAGAAGGTTGGCGTTCTCACAACCGATGAAAATTTTAGCTATTATAAGGCTGATGTTGTTAAGTCCCTAGGAAGCAGAAAAAACCTCACAGTTATTGCAAACAACTTGTTTAGGCTTTTAAGGGAATTTGACTCCGAAAAGGTTGATGTTATTGTTGCTGAAGGATTGCCACTGGAAGGGCTTGGTTTGGCAGTTATGAATAGACTTCGGAAGGCTGCAGGATACAAAATATTTAAAGCGGAAAAGTAGGTTCTGTTGCAGATCATCTTTCAGTTCAGAAATAGGGACATGTTTTAACTAAAATTAGAACCAAAAATGTAATAGATGTGGAACCTGTAATCCGTTTTCATAAAAAGTATATATGTGCAACCGAAAAAAATTTGAGATGCTTGTGTATTTAATAATAACTCACCAAATAGTTTATTAACAGAGTAAATGCTCTTAGATGGGAATCATGATGAAAAAAAGTCAAATATTTGAAATTTCAAGAGCAAATATTGAATGGTTAAAAAAGAACTACAAAACGCTAAAAAAAGAGTATAATAATCGTTGGGTTATAATAGAGAATAGAAAGGTTGTCAAAGTTGCAAGCACCTTTGAGGAGTTAATGGAAGCACTTAGGAAACTCGATATAAACAAGATTTTAGTAGAGTATATACCGTCAGAACAAGTCGCCATGTTCTTCTAAAACTTCAAAGGTAGGTGTCAAGCATTTAGATTCAAAGGGTTCCTTATAAATAGACAACCGAGAATATTAGTTCTTTTTGAAGTCAAAGCATTTAACGTAATTAAAATTGTTGATTTTCTCGTGGATACAGGAGCGATTTATTCCGCAATAACTGAAAAAGAGGCAACAATGATGAAAATTGATGTCTCTCTTCTTCCCTATTCTAAACGTAGAGCTGTAGGGTTTGGAGGATTTTTTAGAAATAAGATGATTAATCGGGAAGTGATTTTAACATTTAAATCTGATAAGGATGAATACAAAGTTAAATGTGGTGGATTTGAAGTCATTTGCACTCCACCTAACGTAACTAGTGAAGAAAGAGATAAACTGATTCAAGTAACACCTAACGTATTGGGTATGGATATTTTAAGAAAGTTCAAAACTTGTGTGGATAAAAACGGAGTTGAACTCATCATATAGACCTTTTCTTCAAAGTCGGTTTGAAGGGTATTAGTGGAAAACTTCGGAATGCAACAATGAGGGAAAGGTTATGCTTAATTTCTAAACACAACCATCATCTATAGGATAAAACCAAAAAAGGGCTAGAAAAGTTTATATTTAAGTGTTTTTCGTGTAAAATTCTGCTTGTTTCAGCTTAGCAATAATATTGCATAAAAGTTTATGTGGAGGTGGTGAGGAATGGCGGCTGCACCTTCAGGAACTGTTCCCGTCTTGGTGTTGAAGGAAGGAACTGGGAGAACAACGGGAAGGGAAGCTCAAAGAAACAACATTATGGCTGCAAAAATAATAGCTGAAACCATTAAAACGACCTTGGGACCGAAGGGAATGGATAAGATGCTTGTAAGCAGTTTCGGAGACGTTTCAATAACAAATGACGGAGCCACAATAATAAAGGAGCTTGATGTGCAGCATCCAGCAGCAAAAATGCTTGTGGAAGTTGCAAAAGCTCAAGACAATGAAGTGGGCGATGGAACAACAACAGCCGTTGTTTTGGCTGGAGAACTCTTAAGTAAGGCTGAAAATCTCCTCGACCAGAACATTCATCCAACAGTCATCATTGACGGATACAAAAAAGCCAGCGAGAAAGCCCAAGAAATTTTGGAGGAAATGGCAATTCCAATAAGCATCAAAGATGATCAACGCCTAATAGATGTTGCCGTCACCTCCATGGGAAGCAAGGGCATCACTGTGGCGAAGGAACACTTCGCAAAGTTGGCAGTTGAGGCTGTTAAGCAGGTTGCCGAAGAAAAGGATGGAAAGCTTAAGGCGGACATTGATTTAATAAAAGTCTTGAAAAAGCATGGGAAAAGCCTTGAAGAGACGGAACTTGTCAAGGGCATGGTTATAGATAAAGAGGTTGCCCACCCGCAAATGCCAAAGCTCGTTAACAACGCAAAAATTGCCTTGCTGAATGCTAAGCTTGAGATTGAGAAGACAGAGTTTGATGCAAAAATAAACATTGAAAGCCCAGAGCAGATGAAGCTCTTTTTGGATGAAGAAGAACGTATGCTAAAGGAGATGGTGGACAAAATCGCAGAAACGGGCGCTAATGTTGTTTTCTGCGAGAAGGGCATTGATGATGTGGCATTGCATTTCCTAGCAAAAAGAGGCATTTTGGCTGTCAAAAACGTGAGCAGCAGCGACATGGAGAAACTTGCCAAGGCTACTGGAGGCAAAATAATGGCAAGCGTCAAAGAGTTAACCCCAGATGTGCTTGGAGAAGCAAAAATTGTTGAAGAAGTCAAGATTGGCGATGACAAACTTGTCTATGTACGCGAATGCAAGAACCCAAAGGCTGTCACAATAGTGGTCAGAGGCGGAACAGAACACGTCGTAGACGAAGCTGAACGCTCATTGCATGATGCCTTATGCGTGGTAAGAAACGCCATTGAAGACGGAAAAATCGTTGCAGGCGGTGGCGCCCCAGAAGCCCATGTTGCAAGGCATTTGAGGGATTATGCCGTTAAGGTTGGAGGAAGAGAACAACTCGCCATAGAAGCCTTTGCTGATGCCATTGAGGCTATTCCTTTGACATTGGCTGAGAACGCTGGTTTAGACCCAATTGACATTATGGTTGCTTTAAGAGCCAAACACGAAAGCGCAGCATCACCATCCTATGGCGTTGACGTCTTTTCAGGCAAGGTTAGGGATATGCTTGAACTGAAGGTTGTTGAACCACTACGGGTAAAGCAACAAGTGGTCAAGTCAGCGACAGAAGCGGCTAACATGATTTTGAAGATTGACGATTTAATTGCAGCGAAGGGTATGGAAAAGGAAGCGAAGGAAAAGAAACCCTCTAAAGGACCATCAGAGTACGGCAGCGAAGAATACTAAACCTCACAATTTTTCTCATTTTCTTCAACTCTGAAATCTGTTTCATGTATTTTGTGGTAACGATAATTTGGGTTATGTTCCACAAGCCTTAAAACTAAAACACTGAAAATAATGAGCGATGCGAAATGAAAAAGTTTGTATTGCCGATACTTGTGGTTATTGTTCTAGTAAGCGCTTTGATTGCAGCAAATAGGGTTCAATGGACAAAAGCAAACGGAACCATTTACATCAATGCTGACGGTTCTGTTGAAGGCACAGACAAAATCGTTAGTTCAGATAATGTCACATACACTTTCATAGGCGACATTAACGATTCTATCGTGGTTCTGAGAAGCAACATAACAATCGACGGGGTTGGATTTACGCTTAATGGCACTGAAACTGGATTATGGTATGGGTTCAAAGTGGAGAGTTACGAGGTCGTTAATGTGACAATCAAAAATGTAAACATAATAGGTTGCGAATTTGGCATAGGCTTGATTAGCACCAACGATAACAAAGCCTTGGATTGTAACATAACAAACTGCGCGTACGGTATTTGGAGCACTGAAACTTGGGATAACATCATCTCTGGAAATATCATATCAAACAATACTTGTGGCATCTATTTTCTTGCAGTTTCTGATAATGAAGTGTTTGGAAATAACATAACAGATAACGACAACGGTGTCTGCCTTAGCTCATCCTCAGGAAACAAATTCCATCACAACTACTTTATTAACAACATAAACCAAACACAAATTGAATCATATGATGTCTATCCCGAAAATGCTTGGGATGACGGCTACCCTTCGGGCGGCAATTACTGGAGCGACTTTGAAGAACGCTATCCAGACGTTGGAGATGATTACAGCGGTCCTAACCAAGATGAGCCTGGTGGCGACGGATTTTGGGACCATCCTTATGAGATAGCTGAGAACAATCAAGACAACTATCCTATAGTTCCAGAGTTTTCGTTATTGATTTACGTGCCACTTTTCATGACAGTAACGCTATCGGCAGTCATAATTTACAAGAGAAAACAGAACATTTAACCACGCAATCTCTCTTTTTCTTCATATTTTTGGCGTAAAAATCAACCAATACTGGTAGCCCCTCTCTAGATTTTCACAAGATTACGTGATTGCCTTAAGCTCTCTTTTTAAGTCCGAAAATTGCATATAGCAGTATGATTAATGCGATGAAAGCCAGAATGTGGGCTGTCGGGTAGCCTACATCAGAACGGCGGCTAAACGCCAACCAGACGTCTCCTTGAAGATAAGCATCACATACTCTAACAATCATGGCTACAGAGTACATGACAACAATGACAATTAGCAAATAAAACTTTAAACTATGCTTTTGTCTTTGAAATTGATCTTTCAAATGCTTTCGCATCCGTCACTTTAGCATGGGCATTTTGATGCCTTTTTCTTTCGCTATTTTCTTTGCCTTTTCATAGCCTGCATCTGCATGTCTTACTATGGCTGTTCCAGGGTCTGTTGTTAGGACTGTTGTTATGCGTTTTTCTGCTTCTTTTGTGCCGTCTGCCACCAAACACATGCCTGCATGTATGCTATAGCCTATGCCTACTCCTCCGCCGTGGTGGACGCTGACCCATGTGGCTCCGCCAACAGCGTTGATTAAAGCGTTAAGAATTGGCCAGTCTGCCACTGCGTCGCTTCCGTCCATCATACCTTCTGTTTCGCGGTTTGGTGAAGCAACGCTTCCGCCGTCCAGGTGGTCTCTTCCAATCCATACTGGACCGCTGAGGCTTCCGTCAGCAACCATGTCATTCATAATTTTTCCGAAGCGGGCTCTTTCGCCGAAGCCAAGCCAACAAACCCTTGCTGGCAAGCCTTGAAACTGAACTTGTTCTCTTGCTTTTTGTATCCAGCGGCACAACTCCGTATTGTAGGCGAATTCTTTCAAAATAACATTGTCAAGTGTGTAAATGTCTTCTTTGCTGCCCACAAGGGAAGTCCAACGGAAAGGTCCCCTACCCTCGCAGAACATTGGTCTAATATAGCGTTGGACAAAGCCTGGATAGGCAAAGGCATCTTTAAATCCAGCGTTGTAGGCTTGCTGTCTTAGATTGTTGCCATATTCGAAGGCTATGGCGCCTTTCTCCATCATTTTAACCATTGTCTCCACTTGGATTCGCATGCTTTCGCTTGCCCGCCGCAGATATTCCTCTGAATCGTTTAGGCGCAGTTCGTCAGCCTCTTCTTTGGATAGGTCTGCTGGATAATAGCCATTTAATGGGTCATGGGCTGAAGTTTGGTCAGTTAGCACGTCTGGGATTATTCCCCGCTTTAAAAGTTCTGGATGCACCTCGGCTGCGTTGCCCAATAATCCTATGCTTCTCGGGATTCCATCCCTTTTAGCTTCTAATGCCAGTTTTACGGCTTCGTCTAAGTCGTCTGTCCACATTTCCAAATACTTGTGCTTGAGCCTTCTTTCAATGGCTTTTTTGTCAACTTCCACAACCAAAGCGACGCCGTCGTTCATTGTGACGGCTAAGGGTTGGGCGCCTCCCATTTCACCCAAACCAGCGGTTAAGACGAGTCTGCCACGGAGGGAACCGCCAAAATGTTCTTTGGCTACGGCTGCTAAAGTTTCGTAGGTGCCTTGCAGTATTCCTTGGGTTCCAATGTAAGCCCAGGAGCCAGCGGTCATTTGCCCAAACATGATTAGGCCTTTCTGTTCTAACTCGTAGAAGTAGTCCCAAGTAGCCCATTTTGGCACAAGCATGGCATTAACGATTAAGGCTCTGGGCGCCCACTCATGGGTTTTAAAAACGGCCACAGGTTTGCCGCTTTGAACAAGCATGGTTTCGTCTGGCTCAAGCTCAATTAAAGTTTCAACAATACGCTCAAAGCATTCCCAACTTCGTGCAGCCCTTCCAGTTCCCCCATAAACAATAAGCTTTTCAGGGTCTTTAGCCACTTCGGGGTCAACAACATTATAAAGCATGCGCAGTATGCCTTCAATCTGCCAGTTCTTACAATGCAATTCTGGACCAGTCAAACATTTTATGGGTCTTTCAACTTTCAAGGAGACACGCCTCTATAAAATAAAGAACAAAGAACATTAAATAATTGTTGCCTGTTTTATTCTTCTTCTTTCATTATTGGGAATTCGCTTCGGCTTGCTTCCTTATCTATGACTATTCTGCCATTCTTAACTACTTTGTCAACCAAGTTTACGCCGAAGTGGTAGCCCAAAAATTTGTGGTTTGGCACATCTAAGATTATAATGTCTGCTTTTTTGCCAACTTCCAAGCTTCCGACTTCGTTAGCTTTTCCAATGGCGTGGGCAGCGTTAATTGTGGCTGCGGTTAAAGCCTCAGCGGATGTTAATTTCATAAAATGACAGGCGAAGGCTATGATTAACTGCATATTCTCAACCAAACAGTTGGGGTTAAAATCTGTGCCTAGGGCTACTGGAACGCCCAAATCAATCATCAACCTCGCATCTGCATATCTTCCAATCATCAAACTGAAGGCGGCTGCTGGAAGCAAAACTGCGATTACGCCCTTATTTGCCATGGCTTTTATGCCTTCAACAGAGGAGAAAAGCAAGTGGTCGGCGGAAACTGCGCCGAGGTCTGCTGCAAGTTCAGCACCGCCTAAAGCGCTCATTTCGTCAGCGTGAACCTTAGGTTTTAGACCATAATTTTTTCCAGCAACCAAAATGCGTTTGCTTTGTTCTAAACTGAAAACGTTCTTTTCGCAGAAAACATCACAAAACTCCGCCAATTTTCTCTCGGCAACTTTTGGAATTGTTTCTTCAATTATTAGGTTTACGTAATCATGTGGATTAGCCTTATATTCTGGCGGAATGGCATGAGCACCAAGAAATGTTGGAACAACATCAACACAATGTAGTTGATTAATTCGTTTTGTGGCTTCTAAAATCTTTAACTCATCCTTCGTGGTTAAGCCATACCCACTTTTGGCTTCAACGGTTGTGGTTCCATACTCCAACATGACATCAAGCCTTTTAAGACCGAAATCCACAAGCCTTTCAACATTTGCTTTCCGTGTTTCCCTAACAGTTTTTAATATGCCACCGCCAGAGCCTAAAATCTCCATGTAAGAGGCGCCTTCCACTCGCATCTGAAATTCATCTTCACGAAAACCAGCAAAAACAAGATGCGTATGCGGGTCTACAAAGCCTGGCATAACAATTTTTCCATTGGCGCTTATTACGTTTTCAGCTTTGAAAGCTTTTGTTACCTCTATGGTTTTTCCAACGGCAACTATTCTTCCATCTTTCACGGCTAAGGCTCCATGAGGTATTATTCCAAGTTCCCGCATTTGCCTGCCTATGCGTGGTTTCTGGTTTCCCCCAGCCAATGTGATAAGTTCATCAGCGTTTACGATGAGTAAATCTGCCTTTTCTCTTGCTTTCGCCTTGGTTTTACTCAAATTCACCGCCTTTTTCAATGGCATTTTGTATTGCTATTTCTAATACTCGATTTTCGGTTAAGTTGTCAATTTTAAGATAATATGAGGCTATGTCAATAAGTGCTTTTAACGGAGCCATACCGCAAAATTCTGAACCTACAATTGGAACATTATAGCGGGCAGCCTCAATTTTAAGCAGTTCAAAGACGCGGTAAAGCGGAGTTTTCTCAAAATCGCTTATGCTCATACCTATCTGCGTAATGTTTTTCTCTGGAATGTAAGCAGCCATAGCCTTAACATTTGAAAAACCGCCCTTCTTCGCATGCAAAGCCTTAGCAATCTTCTTTGCAATGTTTAAATCTGCGGTGCCGAGGTTAACGTTAAAGCCAGCCATAACCTTCCGGGCGCCAGTTATTGTGGCGCCAGCCGTTGGATGCGGTTTGGCTGGACCGAAATCTGGTTTGCGTTCAGGTTTAACAATATTTTCGGCTAACCTTTCATATTCGCCTTCCCTTATCCAATCCAAATCCTTCCGCTCATTTTTTGAAGCGGCTTCACCATAAAGATAAACTGGAACACCGCATTCTTTTGCCAAGGTTTTTCCAAAATTCCTTGCAAGAGCGACACAATCTTCTATTGTAACATTTTTTATTGGTATGAATGGAACCACGTCAACCGCTCCTATGCGTGGATGCTGCCCCTTATGCTTTCGCATGTCAATAAGCTCTATGGCTTTAATGGCGGATTTTAAAGCAGCCTCAAAAACTGATTTTTTGTCGCCGATAAAGGAAACAACTAAGCGGTTGTAGTAATCATCGAAGGTATGGTCTAAGAGGAAAGCGTTCTTGGTCATCTTGATTTCTTTGAGGATTAAGTCGACAATTTTAGGGTCTGATGTGCTGAAGTTTGGAACGCATTCGATTATTTCTTTCGTTAAGCCTTCCCCCTTAAAGTATGTGGCTATTAAGCAAGCCTTTACTATCAAAATATAAGACTTATATGTGTTTAACCAGTGAAGATTTCAAATTATAAGACTACTTTCGTTTTCTGAAGAGCTTTACTCCATCCATGTCTGTCACATACTCAAAACCTACTTCTAAAAGTCTACATGCTTCTTCAAGAGTGCTTGCAGTCTTTACGTAGAATTCATCATTAGTATTTTTGAATATTGCATTTTCCAAATTGATGTAAATCAATGTGTTTTGGACATGTTTGTGTCCTAGGACTTGTTGAACATGAAGTATGTCTTTTGTTTTGTGATATTCCAATGTCTGAAAGTATGAAGGCATATCTGTTTTAGTCTTGGATTTCCAGTAAACAAAATTTTCATTGAACAAAAGACTTCAGAGCCTAAAGTTAAGACCCATATCCCAATTTATAAACCGCTGGAAATTACTAATGTAAGAAATACGGAAAACTTATTAGAATTAATAAAAATAATCAATGTTTAAAGGAAAAGTAATGAAGACCTTTATCTTAATTGGAATTTTGCTTGTTTTTGCAGGTATGGGATTGGTGGCACTCAATCAGATTTTTCCACATACCTTTATTGTGCAAGAATCGGTTCCAGTAACATATAATAGAGAAACCGTATTGGAACGTGCTAACGATTATCGCATAAGCGGTTCTTCCTACTCTGGTTACGACATAGTAGCTGGTAAGAACATAGTAGTTTCTTGGCAAGCTGATAACACCGTAAGTGTTTACCTCATGACTGAATCGCAATTCAATATTTACAAACCCATCGGAATACCTGGGTCGAGTTTAAAAAGTCAATCTGGAATGTCAGGAAGCTTATTTTATCCAATTTCTTTTGATGGCAAATATTATATTGTAATATATAATCCAAACTGGCTTTTGACACAAGTGAGAATTGTTTCTTACGAGGCTAAACTGACTTGGCAAGAAACCGTGACACAAAATATCTCGAAAGAGGTTAATGATAATTTATATCTATACATTGGGCTACCCTTTGCCATAATTGGAATAGCTTTTTTAATTACTGGATTTTTTACAAAATATGCTAAAGACTATCAGTCGTCTATCGGTAATTAAGCAAAAGTTATAGCTAAACTAAAAGGAACTAATTAGAATCACAAAATGTCAATAATGCAGATTATCTTCTTAAAGTGAGGAAATTATGCTTCTTCATTAATAAGATTTCAATCATTATTATGGATGTCTTTAAAGATAATCTTTTCTGTTCTATTTTTGCGAACCAATAGCTTGATGTTTCGTTTAAGAGATTATCTTCTGGAAAAATATTTAAAGTAACAATCTTAGGTTTAGAATGATGAAAATGCCTAAATCAACAACTTACTTTATATATAACACTCTGACGCCAATTATTTTAATCTCAATTATATTATTTTTATTATTTTTACACGGTCGTCAATTAGAAAACAAGCCTGATGTTTTCGCCCCTTATACTGCATTTTGGATGGTATTGATACTTATTTTAATTTATGGAATTTACGATATAATAAAGACGAAAAAGCCTTTAGAGGCTTCCAGATTTCGCTTGTTTCCAAAACTCTTCCAGTGCTATTACTTCAATGTTATTTGGGCATTTATCCCAATCGTGTCTCCAACACACTATCAAATTACACATCTCCTTGTCATGTCCATGCCTTTCAAAATCACTACTTAATGCCTCAAATTCGATAAAAAGCAGTTCTCCATTAAGCATAACCTGAGCGTCAGGAAACTCATCATTGAATTCTGGAAGTTCTTCAAATTTGAAGAATTTAAAGAGGTAACCAAAAAGGAAAATAACAGCGTTTTCGTATGGTGGTGATTGTTGAGTTATGGCAGTTTTAATTTCGCTTGGTATTTTTCTGATCTCTTGAATTAATCCATCTAAGTTTTTAACATATTTTTCAATTACATTTTCTCTGTCCATTCTTAAATAAACCCCTTCATTTTCGAATCAACGAGAATAGATAAAGTTAAGATTAAAACTTTTTTGGGATTTTGCCACGACAAGCCATTTACTTAAGCTAGCCTTTATGAAGATTATCTTTTATGGGCTTCATAAAATCGTATAGTCGAACCCCAAAATACTTATTGGTAAAATAAAAAAGGGGATTTGCGGGAGAATTCGCCATAATCTTCTAATATGTGTTTAACCAGAAACTCCCAATTCAAAATAACCAATTACGACTCTAATTCGGCAAAGGAGAGAAAAGAAGTTGACATCAGAACTGGAGTTTGAAGTTCCAACATGGAACCAAATATACAAAATGCTCTTGAAATTAGCAGACAAAATTCGAAAAAACGGTTTCAAACCCGACATAATTGTTGGCGTTTCCAGAGGAGGATGGCCCCCAGCCAGAGTCTTATCAGATTTAATGGATAATCCAAACTTGGCAAATGTGAGGGCTGAATTTTACTTGGGAGTAGCAGAAACCAAGGGCGAACCCACATTGACACAGCCCGTTTCTGTGGATGTGGCTGGCAAAAAAGTGCTTGTTGTGGATGAGATTGCGGATACTGGTAAAAGTTTGAAGCTTGTTAAAGAGCACATTATTAAGGAAGGCGCAGAAGAGGTTAAAATAGCCACAGTTTATTACAAGCCTTGGAGCATAATCAAGCCCGACTATTATGAGAAAGAAACGAGCCGCTGGGTAGTTTTCCCATGGGAGATAAAGGAAACGGTTCATAAAATAGTTAAAAAATGCAGGGAAAAGGGAGAACCCCTGGAGAAAGAAACTGCAAAACTTGTGAAGGCTGGAATACCAGAAAAGCTTGTGGATAGGTTTTTGAAGGAAATAGTTGGGAAAAAGGATTGATTAGGCACATTGAAGATTTTGGAAAATACCTCATAATAACAGGCTTTAAAAATGTTAAGATTAGGGATGCTGAAGAATTTCTAAAAATAATAAATGAAGAAAAACCTTCAGGCGTTGACATCCAATTTTTCGATGCAAAATTAATTGCCACATGGCAGCACCTCTACTTCGCAACAATAAACGCCCTAACAGCCTTCAAAAACAAAGAAAACATTTCAAAAAGCCTCGCCATGGAAACACTGCTTTACGCTTCTGCCCAACGCCAAATTAGAAAAGCCACGGAAATCATGGGAATTAAGCCTGAAACATCAGAAATGGCGGTTTTAATAATTGGAGAAAAATCCAATCTGGTGGAATCAGCTTTGCAAATGGTTTTAAGGCATATTAACGCAGAAAGGGATGAGACTGTTCTTGATTTGTCAAGGAGGAAAAAGGAGCTTATCAAAAAAGTCTTTGAAATTTCAGAATTAGAACTCAAAACAGTGATGGAAAAGGATGGTTTAGAGGATGCCTTAACACGTCTTGTCATTGAAAGGATGGCGCTTTTGGCAACCCAGCGCTAATTTATAACACTTTTTCCTTCATAATCGCCAAAATTTCATCAGGCTTTATCACCGACAATCCAGTTAATCCGCCAACAACCTCCACTAAAAGGATTTTGTCTGGGTTGTTTAGGTTAACTTCCCTTTCAATGTTTGCTGCAGCAGCCTCAATAATATCTTTGGTGGATGTTTCTGTGAAGCGTTTTTCAACTGTAACGCGGAAAGTTTCGTTTTTTCCAATTTTTGAGCTGAGTTCTGTTGCGACTCTTTGGATTTCGCCCAAATCTGTGCGGACAACCTTTTCAATTGGGATTATTCTGAGAATATAGCGGAACTCGTAGGGACGCTCCCGAAGGATTTCCCGAAACCTCTTTATAACCTCGAAGGGGTCAAAAGCTGTTTTCGCAGCAATTAAACCAGCAACACCCGTCTTATCAACATTGGGCGCAGAATCGCCTATTTCTCCAAGCAAATACCACAATTCTGAACAGGCTTCATCCTCATTTCCCCGGGATGTGGTGGCTAAAAGGTTAAAATCTCTAAGCATAAGGCGCACCTTCTTGGAATTTATCACATTATTATTTGTCTCATAAGTAAATTTAACGTTTCAAATATTGGTCAGCGCAGGTTAGTGGCTTTTTCACAGCTTTTGGCTCCCAGCCGTCGCCTCACATCATCCCACAAATAATATTTCAATACACAAATTTATCCATTTTGCGCATTTTAAAACAACATGCTTAAATTTTGGCAGTGAAATTTCACTAATCTAAACTGAGAAGGGAGAAAACCGAATGACTATGCAACGTAAGCCAGCCATAGCAGTTCACGGAGGAGCTGGAACTTGGCAGCCTGAAAGAAGCCAACCAGGCTTGGAAGGAGTTAAAAAAGCCGCGGAAAGGGGTTTTGAAATTTTAAAAATGATGGAAACGCCTTAGACAGCGTCATGGAAGCTGTTGCGGTTTTGGAAGATGAAGGGGCTTTTAATGCTGGTTATGGTTCAAGCCTAAACATAGAAGGGGAAATAGAGATGGAAGCATCCATTATGGATGGGAAAACACTGCAAGCTGGTGCTGTGGGACTTTTAAAAGACATTAAGAATCCTGTCCGTTTGGCAAGGATTGTTATGGAAAAAACAGACCACGTGTTCGTGGTTGGCGAAGGTGCAGAAAGACTCGCAAAAATCTTCAACTTGGAGAGAAGAAACCCCCTAACAGAGCTTAGGTTGAAATATTATGAAGAGCAGAAAAGTGCATTGTTGAATGGAAAATTTGAACTTCCAAAACTCGCCGAGTTGATAAAAGCGCACCCAGAAATTTTTGAGCTTGAAACGGTAGGGGCAGTAGCCATAGACAAGAATGGAAATGTCGCGGCTGCAACATCCACTGGAGGATTCCCCCTGAAATTGCCTGGAAGGATTGGCGATTCCCCATTGATTGGATGCGGCACTTATGCGGATAATCAAGCTGGAGCATGCTCAGCCACTGGCGTGGGCGAAATAGCAATAAGGCTTGCTTTGGCGAAGACTGTTTGCAACTTCATGGAAAGTGGAAAAACGGCGCAGGAGGCTGCTGAAATGGCAATAAACCTTGTCAACAAGAGATTATCATCAACATACAACAGTATGGGGCTAATTGCAATTGATACTTATGGAAGAGTTGGCGCCGCCCACAACTCACCAAACCTTTGCTGGGCTTACATGACATCAGAAATGAAAGAGCCAGTGGCTTCTTTGACAGCTAAAATAGTAAAATAGGCTTCTAAAGGCATGGTAGAAATAGCCTCATTGGTTTTTATTCTCGACGTCTGCCGAAGAAAAATGTTTAAAATATCGTTAGGCATGCTTCCTAAAGCACCAAAACTGAAAAGGAGGTGAAAAAGTGCGAGAGGAAGAGGAATGGGAAGAGGAAGAATGGGAAGAAGGAGAAGAGGAAGAAGAATGGGAAGAGGAAGAATGGTGAGCATTTAATTGTGCTCCCAAAATTTGCAACTTTTCTTTGAAAGGTTTTTCATGATTTTAAGATTTTTCTGGGTTCATGTTTATATTAATCTAACCGTTATGAGCATTCATTAGCGGTTTAACCATGACAAGAGTTGCCGTATTAGACGCTTACAAGTGCAAACCAAAACGTTGCGGTAGACTATGCTATCGCTTCTGCCCCATAGTGCGCACTCATGTGGAAGCCATAAGATTTGAAAAGGACAAACCCATAATTGTGGAGTCCCTTTGCACGGGATGCGGAATATGCGTCAAAAAATGTCCCTTCAAAGCCATATCAATAGTGAATCTTCCAGACGAATTGGAAAAGGAATGCAGCCACCGTTTCGGAGAAAACACCTTCAAACTTTACAGACTTCCAACACCTTCTCCGGGCACAGTTTTAGGGTTGCTTGGACAGAACGGAATAGGAAAAACAACAACCCTCAAAATATTCTCCAACGAAATAAAACTAAACCTCGGAAACTATAAGGAACCACCAAGCTGGGATGAAATAATCCGCCATTTTAGAGGCTCAACCCTTCAAGAATATTTCCAAAAAATGGCTGAAGGAAAACTTAAGGTTTCCCACAAACCCCAATATGTGGACAAAATTCCCAAAGTTGTTTCTGGAAATGTTGGAGAACTGCTGGAAAAGGTGGATGAGAGGAAAAGGCTTGACAAAATTGCTGAGCAGCTTGAACTCAAACAGCTTTGGAGCCGACCCCTCGAAGTTTTAAGCGGAGGCGAACTGCAACGTGTGGCGGTTGCCGCAGCCATTTGCCGTGAAGCCGATGTTTATCTTTTCGATGAACCCTCAAGCTATTTAGATGTTAAGCAAAGGCTCGAAGTTGCCAAAGCCATAAGAAGCCTAAAAAACGATGAAAAAACGGTAATTGTGGCAGAACATGATTTAGCCATACTGGATTATCTGTCAGACCAAATATGCATCTTCTACGGAGAACCAGGAGTTTACGGCGTAGTCTCCAACATTCACGGCGTCAGAACAGGCATAAACATTTACCTGCAAGGCTACATCCCAGACGAAAACGTCCGATTCAGAAAGGAAGCCGTAATATTTCACGAAAAACCACCAACAGTAAGTTTCGGCGCCGGCGAAACACTGCTGAAATGGGAAAAAATGACAAAATCATATGAAGAGTTCAAGCTTTCCATTCAACCTGGAGAAATAAGGAGAGGAGACGTCATCGGAATTTTGGGTCCTAATGGCATAGGAAAAACAACATTCGTAAAAATTTTGGCTGGTGTTGAAGAAGCTGATGGTGGAATAAAGTTTGATGAGTTAGAAGTAAGCTACAAGCCTCAATACATATCAGCAGAATATGAGGGTACCGTTCAAGAACTTTTGATGAGTGTTGCAAAAGAGAATTTCACTTCAAGCTGGTATAGAACGGAAGTTCTCCAACCTTTGAAGATAGATTTACTTTTGGACAGAAATGTATCGGAACTCAGCGGAGGAGAACTGCAAAAAGTTGCCATAGCCACATGCCTATCCCGCAAAGCTAAACTTTACCTATTAGACGAGCCCAGCGCCTACTTGGACGTGGAAGAAAGGTTAAACATGGCAAGAGCCATTCGAAGAATTGTTGAAACCCACAACGTAGCAGCATTCGTCGTTGAACACGACGTAGTCGCCCAAGATTTCATAGCTGACCGCCTCATGATTTTCACCGGAGAACCAGGAACCAGTGGCACGGCAAACTCGCCCACAAGCCTAAGGGATGGAATGAACATGTTTTTGAAGGAGATGAAAGTAACCTTCAGAAGAGACCCGACAACAAAAAGGCCAAGAGTTAACAAGGAAGACTCGAAGCTTGACAAGTTTCAAAAACAAATTGGAGAATATTATTATGTGCGTCCACTGTCGCAATAAAAGGATAAGGTAGGCTATGGAAAAAATTAAGGAAAACGAAAAGAAATTGCTTGAAGCAGCTTCAAAGGCAATGGATAAAGCTTATGTGCTTTGGGGCTTCAAAGTTGGCGCCGCCGTGCTTGCAGAGGACGAAAAAATTTATGAAGGCTGCAATGTTGAAAGCTGGATTTCTGGACTTGGAACATGCGCCGAAAGATGCGCCATCGACCACGCCGTTCTTCACGGCAATCGAAAAATCAAAGAAATAGCGGTGGTTATGGATAAAGAAAACAAAAATGAACCCATACCATGCGGCGCTTGTCTTCAATATATTAATGATTTTGCAAAAAATCCCAAAATTAAAATTGTCACGGCAAAAACAGAAAACGGCAAAATCTTGTTTGAAACCGTTAAAGTAAAAAGTCTCCAAGAGCTTTTGCCCCATCCCTTCAGAAAATGAATAAAAACAACCAGAAAGCGTAGTTAAATTAAATAGCGAGCTAAACCATACCATAAAGAATACCGCTGTTATCAAGGTGCCGGTGAAAAACAAGTGGTGGCCCAAACAACCTTCGAAGAGATTAGCGCTTCCGATTTCTTTTACCGTAACAGGGATATTGCTGGCTTCACTAACCCTTCGAGGGCAATTTTTGCAGCCATAAGGGAGTTGGTGGAAAACTCTTTAGATGCTGCTGAAAGCCTCAAAATACCCCCAGACATCTATGTTAGACTTTCCTATGAGGGGGAAGCCAGCAAAGAAACCCAGATTTATAAGTTAAGGGTTGAGGATAATGGCATTGGTGTTCCTCCAAGGCATATTCCTTCAGCCTTCGGACAGGTGCTTTACGGTTCAAAGTATAAGTTGAAGCAACAGAGGGGAACTTTTGGTTTAGGCGGAAAAATGGCGCTTCTTTATGGACAGATTACAACGCATCAGCCAGCCACCATAATTTCAAGCACTGGCATAACGAAAATTTACATGTATAAGCTTATGATTGACATCCAAAGAAACCGCCCCCTCATCCTTGACAGAAAAATCTTGTTAAACAAGGAACAGTGGCGGGGAACAATAGTTGAATTCACATTGGAAGGCGACTATTTTAGGGCTATGCCAAAAATTCTCGATTATTTCAAGCAGACAGCCATGGTGAACCCCTATGCCAATTTAACTTTTGTTGACCCTAAAGGAAGGCTTTACAAATTCACAAGAATCACAAAGGAGATGCCTGAACCGCCAAAGGAAACCAAACCGCATCCTTATGGTGTTGATGTGGAACTTCTTCAGAGGCTTATACAGATAACTCCTCACAAAAATATGCTTGACTTTCTGAAAAACCATTTCCACAGGGTTGGGGAAGTCACAGCCCAAAAATTTTTGGAGTTTAGCAACATAAGCCCTTCAAAAAATCCGAAGAAACTCACCCATGAAGAAATTGTTAGATTAATGCAAATGCTTAAGAGGTTTAAGGATTTCCTGGCGCCAGACGCAAGTTGCCTATCGCCTTTGGGTGAGGAACTGCTTAAGGCTGGAATAATGAAGGAGCTTAAGCCAGAGTTTGTGGCTGTTCACCAACGGAAGCCTGCAACTTATGCTGGGCATCCCTTCATTGTTGAAGTTGGAATAGCCTATGGAGGAGAAATTCCGAAAAAGGATGGATTCTTAATTTATCGTTTTGCAAATAGGATACCGCTGCTTTATGATGAAGCCAGCGACGTTTCAGTTAAGGTTATAGAGGCTATGAATTGGCGCAGATACAAAGTCACGCCTGACATGCCCATCGCCATAATGGTTCACATTTGCAGCACAAAAGTTCCATACAAAACCGTTGGCAAAGAATTCATCGCTGACAGACCAGAGGTTAGGAGGGAAATAGCCAATGGACTTAGGGAGGTTGCCCGCCAAATCCAACGCTTCTTAACAAGAAGAGAACATGTGGATAGGGAAAAGAAAAGGTTGGGAGTTTTTAGTAAATATTTGCCAAAAATAGCCCAGTTTTCAGCCAAACTGGCTGGCAAAGAGAAACTTCCAGATATTGATAAACTTTTAAGGAGTGTGAAACGTTTTGGAGCAGAAGAAACATAAAATTAGCATGATGGAAAAAAGGAAGGAAGTTTTAGCAAGTTTAGAAAAGCTTGGACTTAAAACCTATGAGCAGCTTGACAGCGGATATTTCCCATCAATAACAATGCCAAGCCGCTCTACGGAAAATATCCACTACGACCCCCAAATTAGGCAATATATTTTAGGAGATAGAACTGTTCGAAGAAGCACCCGCAACATCCGCCACCTAAAACCCTTCACCCAGCTCATTTGGGCGGCGCTCTTCTCCCATGAACTTACTTCTCAAAGGAAAACTTCCACTTTAAGAGATGTTTATTATTCAGCCCAAGCCTACGAGATGACTTTCACAGACCAGGAAGAATCAAACAACATCATAACAGATTTGGAAACAGTGTTGGGATTTTCAAGGGAAGACTTCAGCATATTTCCAGAAGAACGCTCAGCAGTTTTCGGCGACTTAACGATAGAATATACGGTTCCAGGCTATGAGGGTAGAACACTAAACTTGACTTCGCATCCCGACGGTGTTTTAATTGGACCAGCTTTGACTTCTGCGGAATTTGTAAAAACAACAGCAGACAAGGTTATAGCCATAGAAAAAGGCGGCTTATTCACACGTTTCATAGAGGAGAATGTGCACAAAAAGTTTAACGCCATACTTGTCTTGACTGCTGGACAAGCGCCAAGAGCCACAAGACACTTTATCAGAAGACTAAACCAAGAGCTTAATCTTCCAGTTTACATTTTCACGGATGGCGACCCATGGGGAATGCACATCGCCATGGTAATAATTTCTGGTTCTGCTAATGCTGCTCACTTACGCGAGCTGAACACTCCAGACGCAAAATGGAGCGGAGTTTGGGCAACGGACATAGTTAATTATAAGTTGCCAACAGACCCCTTGGATGAGGTGGATATGAAAAGGCTTTATGAACTGCAGAGGGACCCCCGCTACAAAGACCCGTTATGGCAGAGGGAAATCAAAACTTTTATGAAAATTAGGAAGAAAGCGGAACAAGAAGCCTTCAGCAGATACGGCTTAACCTACATAGTTGATGAATATTTGCCAGAAAAACTTGAAGCGGAAAAGTGAAGCCTAAGGGAAATTTAAAATAACCGTTTATGTCTTTATGTAGAAGCACATCAAAAATGGAAAGAGGGCTGAATATGAGCGAAGAAGAGGGTGGTTTCGGAATAACATTGGCTGAAAAATTCTTCGGCTTTTTAATCATGATTGTTGGCGCCTTAGCCGCATACTTCACGTTTACAAGCTTTAATGATTTGGGAGCCTACACTGGATTCTTCGGGGTCCTAAGCCTTGTGTTGTTAGCTTTGGGAATTTTCATGTTAACTGCAAAAACAGAATAGTGCCAAATCATTGTTTATTGGGAATGATTTATTTATTCTGAAGGGTGTATTAAACCGTTAGTTTGTCCAGTATTAGAAAGAGGGATGTTGCCGAAATGTCTATTCGTCAGCCCATTGTTTGTGTTCTTGGGCATGTGGATACTGGTAAGACTTTGCTTTTGGATAAAATTCGTAAGACAAGTGTTCAGGCTCGGGAGGTTGGAGGGATTACGCAACACATCGGCGCAAGCTTCTTTCCGGTTGATACGCTTAAGCAGCTTGTTGGTCCATTGTTGTCTATGGTTAGGGGTGAGTTGGAGATTCCTGGTTTGCTTGTTATTGATACTCCTGGGCATGAGGCTTTTACTAATTTGCGTAAGAGGGGTGGGAGTGTTGCTGACATAGCCATTCTTGTCATTGACATTTTGAGGGGTTTTGAGGCTCAAACTTATGAGTGTATCGAGATACTGAAGGCTCGTAAGACTCCTTTTCTTGTGGCTGCAAACAAGATTGACCGCATTCCAGGGTGGAATTCTTATCCGGACACGCCTTTTTTGAAGGCTTATCAGATGCAGGATGCTTATGTGAAGCAGGATTTGGATAATAGGATATATGATATTATTGGGGTTTTTTCCCGTTTGGGTTTTAGGGCGGACCGTTTTGACCGCATAAGGGATTTCACGAAGACTGTGGCGATTGTGCCAACAAGCGCAAAAACTGGTGAAGGCATAACGGAGCTTCTTATGGTTTTGGTTGGTTTGACGCAGCAATTTCTAAAAAAGGAGTTGCAGACAACGCGGGGACCAGCTAAGGGGACTGTTTTGGAGGTTAAAGAGGAGCCTGGTTTGGGTTTGACGCTTAACACTATTGTTTATGATGGGATTTTGAGGAAGGATGATTTGATTGTTGTGGGCGGCAAAGAAAAGCCCATTGTAACGCGGATTAGGGCTATTTTGGTTCCTAAACCCTTAGATGAGATTAGGGATCCGCGTGACCGTTTTTCTTCTGTGGATTCTGTTTCGGCGGCTGCTGGAGTGAAAGTGGTTGCGCCTGGTTTGGAAGGTGCTTTGGCTGGGGCGCCTTTGTATGCTGTTGGTGAGGGAGAAAAGGCTGAGGATTATGTTAGGCTTGTTTCTGAAGAGATTGAGCGTATTAGGATTGCCACAGATGTTGAAGGTGTTGTTTTGAAGGCGGACACGCTTGGTTCTTTGGAGGCTATTGCTGAAAATCTAAAGCGCAATAATGTGCCAGTTCGGCTGGCGGATGTGGGGGATGTTTCAAAAAGAGATGTTACTGAGGCTTCTGTTGTTAGGGAACACGAGCCGTATTATGGGGTTGTTTTAGCTTTTAACGTTAAAGTTTTGCCAGACGCTCAAGAAGAAGCAAATGCTAAGGGTGTTCAAATTTTTCAGGAAAAAATAATTTACCATTTAATAGACAATTATTTATCTTGGCTTAAAACTCAACGTGAAGCAAAGATTGAGCAGGAATTTGCAAATCTGGTTAAACCCGCAAAGATTCAGATAATGGAGGGCTACGTTTTCAGAAGGGCGAAGCCAGCAATTGTGGGCGTAGAAGTGTTGGCTGGAAAAATAAAGCCGAAATATGCGCTTATAAGGGCTGAAGACGGCGAGGAAGTGGGCGAAATACAGCAGATCCAAGAAAAGGGCAAGGCGCTATCAGAAGCCAGCAAAGGAATGCAAGTAGCCATAAGCCTAGACAAGCCCATGGTGGGTAGGCATATATTCGAAAAAGACATATTATACGTGAAAGTGCCAGAACAACACGCTAAGGCTTTGCAGACGATGTTTATGGAAAAATTAACAGTGGAAGAGCAGGAAGCACTAAACGAATACATAAACGTAATGAAAAAGAAAACACCATACTGGATGGCATGAAATGTTAATAAGTTTTTATACCAGTGAAAAATGCGAATATCACTTTATACGTGCGCTGAATAAAATGTTAGTTTACATTACAATAAAAATTTTAATTCATAAATTAATGAGAGAACTATCCTATGCCAGAAGAGCATCCAACTAAAATATCAGAGATTTTTGTAAATAAAGTGCGTCTTTTGCTTGAAAATAATCTTATTTCACTCTTTACCAAACTTGCTATGAAAAAATTGAAGAAAGGAGGTGAAAAACCAAGATGGTGAGGAAGGAGCTTGTACCCTCTGCGCGTACGTATGCTGACTTTGTGGAGGATGCAGGTAAATGTGAAGAGTTTTTGCGAACATGGATTACGGGTGTGATGGCTGGTTTGAATGAGGTGGATGAGGAGACAGCTAAGAAGATTCTCAAGAAGTCTGGGGAGGACTGCTGTAAGATCTTCTTGGAAGTTCATGGATATGACTTGAGTTGTCGCGATTTGGATTCCCTGATTGAACTGTTAAACAGTAGTCCGAGTAGCGGATGTTGGAAGGAAGATGACGACACTGTCATCTACGAGTTTAAATCTGAACGATGTGAATGCCCACTCGTTGAAAATAAGATTGTTAAGTTGTCGCCCAGGCTGTGTTCAGCATGCTTCACTAATTGGCTTGCATACATGTTCGGTACGATAACTAATAAAAAAGTTGAAGCCGAACTTATTGAAAGTCTAGCAACTGGCGCATCTAAATGTGCCTTTAGAATAAGACTGTTTTAATGCCTTGAAACGCTTTCGCCATACGCAAACTGGCTGGATGATTAGCCTACCAAGCCATAGTTGCCGTTGAGGTGGCGCCCCAAGTGTTGGTTTAGACGTCAGTGTTGGAACAAGTAGTCGCACGTTCTAAGGAATACGGGAAAGCATTAGAAAATGAATGAAATAATTATGTTAGCAAATGCACATTTCCTATTCTTGTGTTTTTTAGGTGTTTTTCCGCTGCCTTTTGGCATTCAATGGCTTGTTTCTTGCTTGTTGTTGGCAAATCATTCATTACATAGCATGGGTAAAAAGCCAAAAGCGTATACGGAATGTTCGGGTTTATTTGGCTTATGAATTTGGCAATGTTTTCAACCTCTTCAGCGTCCACATAGCCTGGCACAAGCAATGTGCTTGCCGTTAGCATTGGCAGTTCCTCTCGCCGATTATAGTATTTTTCTCCTATTAATCGAAAGTTTTCTAGGGATGGCTTATTTAATACTCCGCAGAGCGCAATTGCTAACGTTTCACTGTAAGCCTTTAAATCGAATTTTATGTTCCCACCGCTTTCTAAGGCGTATTCAGCCGCCTTTTCAGCCATTTTTGGGTTCATGTAGCCGTTTGTTTCCCAGCAGATGCGCAAGATGCGGTTTTCACTTTTCGCCTTTTCTAAGGCTATGTGGCTGA